>ENA-UOOK01000052-UOOK01000052.1-fermentation-metagenome-genome-assembly--contig:-NODE-52-length-118087-cov-6.423716_pt1 | contig 118087 bp, 113 predicted proteins | sample MGYA00245777_ERZ724023 | MGnify/ENA primary metagenome ERZ724023 (study PRJEB28704, sample SAMN03018312) | fermentation metagenome | biome: anthropogenic terrestrial biome; feature: soil... | reverse complement strand
TTTCCAAGCTTGTGTTGCCCTTTCCTGAACGCTAATGGACGCATCCTCTTTTTCCCAATTGGTATAGGCTTTGCGATTGGCAATTTCGGGGAAAACAAAATCATTTCGATATGTCTTTGTTGTTCGAGCAATATAATTTGAAGAGTGTTTTACTTTTTCCATTTTGTCCATGTAGAGATTTTCTTCTTTGAAGTCGACACTTTTCATAAAACGCTTACATATTTTATAAGTATCTTCGTCAAGCATGAACTTTTCATATCCCAATGTATTAAATGAGTCCATAATTCCAGCCAGCATATAAATAATTTCCGGTTCACACATTAACGCTGAAAGTCCAACCATGGTTGACTCTCTTCCAGATTGGTAATCATCCTGTTTGGCGTCTGAGAGGCACCCGTGGGCTCTTTTAGGAAGGTCATAGAAATTAGCCAGTTCATTTTCAACAAACCATTCCACACTGGTTTCAGCTCCTCCGCATACACAAAGGGAATATCTAAGATCGGTTTCTAAAGCGCAGAACTGGTAAACAACCGGCGTACCAGGATTTACAAGCTGCGTTGCGACAATACCAGCAAGGCGTTCTGTGTTATTTTGAATAATTGCCCCTGATAAAGATGGAGGTGCTGTAAGTCCAGCAAGTCCAACTCCTGCAATACAGCAGCATTGCCCATTTTTGGCGTATTCTATAATTGTTTCACACATTAACCGATCCCATGTAAATGGTGGTGCGCTTGTAATTAGTGTTGACATCAGCACTTGATCGTGAATATCATTAAAATCCTTTGCCAGTTGAATTGTACGGTGGCATATTTCTTTGCTTCCATTTAGCCCCGCAAGAGGTTTGTCGCTGTAGATCATTGGTGTAAGCGTCATAAAATCTGTTTTATACTGTGGGGGTACATCATTTGGATGCAGCAGTTCACAATCTATAATATCTATTGTATCGCTTGTATGAAAAAGTTTCACAAAATTAATAAAATCGCTTGCCTTGGCAAGGCGATGAACTCCTTCTTGTAGGACATTAACTGGTCCAAGAGAGGATTGCCCGATAGGTTCTTTTTGGATTGTACCCACATGGTATTTCTTCCCACGAGATACGTAATCAAAATTTCGTGGACATGAGGCCAGCGAATCATTAACTTCTGCCTCTGTTATATAAACAATTTCATCCTCAACCTTAAAACCTTTCTTTTTAAACAGAGATAGTAACTCTTCAGAACAAAACCGGATGCCTTTATTCTTCAGCAAGTATAGTGATTTTTCATGGATTAATTCAATAGCTTCCTGTGTGACAAAATTTCTTGTATAGTTCTTTTTGTACATAAAATACCTCCAAGTATTTGATATAAATTAACTGAGCAATATTCGTGCCAAAATGAATAAAGCCTATTTTTAGCTCTATTAATATCCTTTATTTCAATTATGTTATTTCTTTACTTAGCAATTATTGAGTGAAATTAACTTATGTGAGTTAATTTCACTCAATAATTGCTAAAAATTTATTTTAATTTCCGCTCAAATCTCTACTTTGTGTCACTTTTTACCTTGGCATGTTTATTGCTAAATATTTAATGAATAATGAATGTTATATAAATTTGGAAGGAGAATGGAATGAATTCTGAAAAAAAATCACATTTTTCAATGGTTAATGGTTGGACATTTTTCCCGCCGTTAATTTTTACCGTCCTCTTAACCGGGGTTGTTATAGCAAATCCATCAGTAGCTGGTAACATTTTAGAAACAATTTTTTCCTTTGTTACTGACAAATTTGCTTGGCTATTTAGCTGGTACTTTTTAGTGTTAATTGTAATTGTGTTGATTCTGGCTTTTGGGCCTCTTGGAAAAAAACGTTTTGGTGCTGAAAAGCCGGAATATTCTACCCTTTCCTGGATGGGAATGATGTTTACCGGCGCTGCCGGTTTGGGAGTACTTACCTGGACAAGCATTGAGTGGGTATATACCTATCAGACGCCTATGTGGGGAGTTGAAACTGGTACTGTCGAGGCACTGCAGCAGGCTGCCATGATGCCTCTGTTTCATTGGGGGCCTGTTTTCTTTCTGGGTTATGCGCTGATTGCAGTTATTTCCGCCTATCAATTTTATTGTAAAAATGTAGATGACAGCCTTCCCAGCACGGCTTGTATTTACTTGATTGGAAAAAAACGAGCCAATGGTGGTCTGGGAAAGACTATTGATATTATTTATATTATCTCTCTATTATCCTCTGTTGTCACCTGTGTCGGTGTTAATGTACCGACTTTAGTTGCCATTATCACAAACATTATTGGCTACGAACCTCCATTTATTGTGTCTGTCGTAATGATTATTACTTGGAGTATCGTTATGGCCGTTCTTTTATTTGCTGGTCTTAAAAAAGGTGTAGGTATGCTGAGTAATATTCGTGTTTATGTCGGCTTTGGTATTCTGGTTTTTGTATTACTTTTTGGACCAACGTTCTTTATGCTCAATACTTTTACCGATTCTTTAGGTATGCTCATGCAAAATATCTTACATCTCGTCTGCAATACAGATCCTTATGCAAAGTCTTTGATTCCTCAAAATTGGACAATTTTTTATTACGCTTGGTATATTACCATGTCCATACAAAATGGAGTTTTCTACGGTCGTATCTCCAAAGGCCGTACTGTTCGAGAACTTATTTTAGGTTTGATTGGTTCTACGGTCATTGGTACTTATATGTTCTTTATTGTATTTCAAGGTTTTTCAATACATACTTTCTTAGATAAAGGCATAGATTTAGGAACGATTTTGGCAGAGGGTGGGCAAGGTGCTGCAATTGCAGCTGTTTGGAAGTTTTTACCTTTTACATCTATTCTAATGCCGATCTTGTTTATATTTGGTAATATTTGTATGCAGACTTTATTAAATACTAATGCCTACAGCATGGCAATGTCTACCACAAAGGTTCTGAAAAGCGGACAGGAACCACCACAATGGATTCGTGTTTTCTGGTCAATTTGTATAGGTGTAATCACTATTGCCTTGCTGATGATAGGCGGCATACGGCCATTCCAAACTATTACTGTAATCTGTGGTGTTCCTGCACTTGCAATCATTGCGTTAATGGTTATTTCTTTTTTCCAGGATATTAAAAATAACGGATGGAAACTTTCTGGAGATAGCGTTTCGGATGAAACTATGACAGAAGATGTTGAATCAGGCCGTTAAAATAAACAATTTAAAACAATAAATTGAATAATGAATAATGAATAATGAATAATGAATAAAATAAAACTAAAGTAACTAAAGTATTGATGATTTACAAATACAGTAAAAGTGATATAATTTAGGTGTTAAGAGATATATAATGCAACCTGTAAAAAGTGAGGTGAAGCTTATGTTGGACAACTCAAAAGTATCTCATTCACCGGAGTATATTAATTATTTAAATTCAATACCACGTAAGACATTATTAAGTATTCTCGAAAACGCTTTTACTGAAATTTATGTCTTAGATAAAAATGGAAAAATTATTTATACTAATCCTGCGACCATCCGTTTGTATGGTGTTCGTCCTGAAGATTTGGTCAATAAGGACAGTAGAATTGCAAAAAAGGGCCTGTGGGATCCTTACAGCTTTGATGTTACAAAAAAATCCCGCAGGACAACTGTAACTGAAAATATTTACTACAAAACAAATCGAAGCATGATTTGCTTCAATGTTCCTGTATATAATGAAAACGATGAATTTGAGCTTATGGTTTCAACCTCTTTAGATAATATACGTGCTGTGGATTTAAGCTACCGGTATTTAAAAAACCCTATAGAAACTATTAACACAGATTTTTCAAATGAAATTATTGGGAAAAATCGCTTGTTTAAGCAATGCCTTTCCAACCTGGAAAAAGCTTCAAAATTTGATTGCAATATTCTTATTCTAGGAGAGAGTGGTACCGGAAAAAGTTATCTGGCCCGAATGGTTCATGAAAAAAGTGCCAGGAAACATAAGCCATTTGTTGCCATTAACTGTGCTGCAATACCTGACGGATTGCTTGAAAGTGAACTTTTTGGGTATATGCCTGGTTCTTTTACCGGTGCAAACACAAAGGGGAAAGTAGGATTATTAAAAAATACGGACGGCGGAACAATTTTACTTGATGAAATTGGTGACCTGTCTATTTCCATGCAGGTTAAAATTTTAGATGTACTTGAAAACAAACGATTTTTCCCGGTTGGAAGCAATACTCCTGAGTATGTGAATATTAGAATAATTGCAGCTACTAATCAAAACTTAATGCGTGCTGTAAAAGAAAAGAAGTTTCGAGAGGACCTGTATTGGAGACTCAATGCAGTCAAGATTGTTCTGCCTCCTTTAAGAAAAAGAACAGATGATATATTTCCTTTGTGTACATATTTTTTAAAAGACTTTAACAAAAGCTATAATACTAAAAAAGTATTTAATAACAAGGTCTTTTCACTTTTTAATGATTATAGCTGGCCGGGAAATGTACGTCAGCTAAGAAATGCAGTGGAGAGAATGATTATCTTATCTGATGGTATTATCATAGATGAGGATCTTTTTCTCAGGTATTTAGAACAGGAAGACCCGGAAGAAATTAATTCGGAAACAACAAATGTTGAGGAATTTAAAAAACGAACCGTTATTAAGCTTTATTCAAAATATAAATCAAGCAGAGCTGTAGCTAAAAAGATGGGTATCAGCCAGTCAACAGCTAATATTTTGATTAATAAGTATGCAAAGACAGGAAGTAAATGATTAAAAGACTCTAACAAATTCGAGAGCTTCAGTCTCCTTAGTAAAAAGACACAGGCACTCGTCGTTCATATAAGCATCATAGTTTAGATGTTAAATAATTAACAAATATATATAACTATCATAAAATGATTATAACATCATAAATATTAAATGTAATATTGGTAAGACTAATTGTAACGATTTTTTAACACGCTCCTGTTTCTCATAAATTAAATTATACTTGTTGCAAATTAAATTTGTTGAAAAGTAAATAGAAAACAATATAATTTTGAAAAAGAGGGAGAAGAGAAATTAAAATGACTATTATCTCACTAGGGCAATTAATAGAAATAAGTGGTGAATCAAAAGCATAGAACTTATTTCTATTTTTGTTGGTGGGAAATAATAATAGAATTTAAATTTTTAATGTAGCTTTGGAGATTTAAAGCGTTGGGAAATTATGCGTTCGCCCTCTGAAAGTACTTCATACATTTGGTTTTTACTTTTGAAGCAGGGGGTAAGATATCGTATTTCCTGGGTAATCCCCTTGCCATGGAAGACATTGTGTGCACCGGCATCGCTTCCTACAGCTATTATACAGCCGATTTCCAAAGCTTTTTTGACATTTTCAAGCTGTTCTACTGCAATACGCTTTAGAACTGAGTCGGGGTAGAGCCCTTTTCCTATAAGGTTTACAATCGGAGTAACTGTAGGTACCCATATTGTTTTCTTTTTTGCCATCAAAGACAGACACTCATCGTTTATATAAAAACCATGTTCCACGCTGTCGGTTCCGGCGGTTATGGCAGCTTTTACGTTTTCGGCACCGTTTACGTGTGTCATAACAGCAAGTCCTAAACTGTGGGCAAAATTTATCATATCGTTAAGTTCTTGCTCTGTAATAGCCTTATGTGTAACGACACCGTACTGGCTAAAATCCAAGATACCGGAAGCCATTATTTTTATGAAATCTCCTCCCAATTCTAAAACCTGAAGTACCAGATTACGGTATTCAGATATATTTGAAAAGGAACGGCTGAGAAAGCCTCCGTAACTGCCAAATTTACATATAGCATAAGCAGGAGTACGGTAATCAATTCCGTAAGCAGGAGCCATTTTGGCAGCCAATAGTGATACACCTAAGTTATCCCCTCCATCACGAAAAAAAGTAATGCCCATGTCTTTATATATTTTAAGACGCTCCATGATTATGTTACTATTTGGTTGGCCTTTATGCATGCTTAAAGAATGACGGGAATTATATCCGTCAAGTATAATATGCCCATGACATTCACCTTTCATATCTTACCTCGATTCTTTTTTTTGCAAATTTTTCTTTTCTTCTATTTTACCACAATCTTTAATTATTTTCCTTATATCTTCGTATTTTTGTGTATAAAATTTATATTCATTACAATTAAGTGGGGGGATGCAGAATGTCGTCTGGCTTTATCTCAAAGTAACGATTGGTTATATTCCGGACATTATTGTAAAAAATAAATAAAAAAAACTTGCAAAATTCAATCAAAAAGGCTAAACTAATCAATGGGAAAAAGGAAGGTAATTTATGAAGAACAAGATAATAAATATAGCGGTTATAGCTCATGTAGATGCAGGAAAATCCACATTGGTAGATGCATTTCTGCAGCAGAGTGGAGTTTTCAGAGAAAACCAGGAAATAGTAGATCAGGTAATGGATTCGAATGCTATTGAGCGGGAGAGAGGAATAACAATTTATTCAAAAAACTGTTCAGTAATGCATGGTGATTATAAAATAAATATAGTTGATACACCGGGACATGCGGACTTTTCGTCAGAGGTTGAACGTATCATGAAGACTGTTGATACTGTTATTTTGCTGGTCGATTCAGTTGAAGGACCAATGCCTCAGACAAGGTTTGTCCTTCAGAAATCACTTGAAGTAGGTCTAAAGCCGATTTTGTTAATAAATAAAATAGACAAGAAAAACAACAGAGCTGAAAAAGTTGTGGATATGGTGTTTGACTTGTTTGTAGAGCTTAATGCAACAGATGAACAATTGGATTTTCCAATATTGTATGGCATTGCAAAGGAAGGAATTGTCCAGTACGAACTGGATGAACCCAGCGACAACATTGACCCGCTTTTTAAAACAATCATTAGTCATGTGGAACCTTATCCTGACAGAGATAATGAGGATTTGCAGATGCAGGTATCATCACTTGCTTATGATGATTATATTGGAAGGCTGGGCATAGGCAGAGTTACAGCGGGTATAATAAAGGAAGGCCAGATTGTATCTGTGGCTAAGCATAACGGAACAGTTGAAAAGCAAAAAATATCTAATATATATGTTTATCAGGGACTTAAGCGTGTAAATGTAAAAGAAGCAGTCAGCGGTGATATAGTTGTTGTGTCAGGCATTCTAGATATTTCAATAGGGGATACAATTTGTGATGAAAATGATGTAAAGCCTATGGAAACAATTAAGATAGAAGAACCGACACTTTCAATGAATTTTTTAATCAATACATCTCCTTTTGTTGGTATGTCTGGAAAATATGTGACCACAAGGCACCTTAAAGCAAGACTTGAACGAGAATTGGAAATTAATGTGGGATTGAAAGTTGAGCCTCTGGAAGATGCCGTTGATGGATATAGAGTGTCAGGAAGAGGAGAACTTCACCTTTCGATACTTCTTGAAAATATGAGGAGAGAAGGCTATGAAGTTGCAGTTTCTAAGCCTGAAGTCATTCTTAAAAAAATAGACGGCGTTGTTATGGAACCTATTGAAAGAGTATTCATAAATGTGCCGGAAATATATTCGGGATCCGTAATTTCAAAGCTTAATATAAGAAAAGGTGTTATGGTTTCTATGGTTCCTGACGGAAGCTATGTAAAAATAGAATATATGGTTCCTACAAGGGCGCTTTTAGGATATCGTACAGAACTTATTAATGATACCAGGGGACAGGGAACAATTGTGAAAAGCTTCGACCATTATGAAAAATATAAAGGAGATATTCCCCAAAGAAATAATGGCGTGCTAATTTCAAGTGAAGAAGGAGAATCAGTAGCTTATTCACTTAATAATCTTGAAAGCAGGGGAACATTATTTATCGGTCCCGGCGAAAAGGTGTATGAAGGAATGATTATCGGAGTATGTGCAAGAGGTGATGATATTACCGTGAATCCCTGCAGAGAGAAAAAGCAATCCAATACAAGGTCATCTGCTGCAGATGATACGGTTAAGCTGACGCCCCCAAAAATTATGACGTTGGAATCAGCTCTGGAGTTTATAAATGACGACGAGCTTGTTGAAGTAACACCTGACAGCATACGCCTAAGGAAGAGATTTCTGACGGAAATTGAAAGAAGAAAACACGCCAACAGAATGAAAAGCGGCAACTAAAAATAAGTAATAAAATAGGGGATGCGGCAACGAAAATGTTGTTGCATCTCTTTTAAATTAATCTGCAAATAACTTAAAACCATGGCCTGATTTCTTTTATAATCTTTACAACTCTTTTTACATGGCTCATTTTATGATATTATAAAAAATATTAAATTTATTTAATCAATTTGGGAACGAATCATCATAATAAACGGAGGCGAGTTTTTGCATAATTATAAAAAAACGTTTTTGGTTTCCTGTATGGTTGCATTGGCATCGCAAGCAAGTATTGGATTGATAGAAAGTGACTTCAGGGTTTCTGCAGGAATAATTACTTTAATGGTATTACTTTTCTATTATAAGGATTTAACTTCTGTTCCTACCGGTATATTGTCAGGCATAATGGTATATTTGTTAAGATTGTTAGTTTATTATATATCATGGGGGAATATTAACGACGTAATTATTTCATATCAACAAGAAATGGTAGTTTATATTATTTACCCTATCATATACTTACTGCTATTGCGTGGAAAAAATAAAGACAATATAAATTCTGCTTTTTTTTTCATGGTTATCAGTGACTTCAGTTCGAACTTTGTTGAGGTGTTTTTAAGGCTTTCAACAGATATATATGCTTCACTAAAAGAAGTGGTAATTACATTATTTTTTGTAAGTTTAATACGTTCTGCCATAGTATGGGCTATAATAAGCGTAATAAAATATCATAAAATGCTTCTGATAAAAGAAGAACATGAAGAAAGGTACAAAAAGCTGTTGTTGTTATCGTCACAGTTAAAGACAGAAATGTACTGGATGGAAAAATGTATGGATCTTATTGAAAATATTATGTCTGAGTCCTATGAGTTGTATGAAAAAATAAATTCTAATCAGGACAGGGACAGCTGGGGGGATAAAGCACTTACTGTTGCCAGAGAGATTCATGAAATTAAAAAGGAAAATGGATTGATAATTCGGGGAATTAGGGGAATTACTGAAAACGAACTCAAAGATAAAAGCATGGATTTAAAAAATATTATCAGCATACTTTCTGAATCTATGAATCGGGAGATAAAAAGAACAGGCAAAGATATAAAGCTCATATTTAACACTAAAAAAAATTTTTATATTGCTAAGCATTACTATATTATGTCGATATTCAGAAACCTTATTATGAATAGTATAGAGGCAATACCGGAAGGTAAAAAGGGTTTTGTGATTATAGTCAGCCATGAAGAACATGAAGGACGGCACAATTTCACTGTATATGACAATTATGGAGGAATTAAAAAAGAAACATTAAAACATATTTTTTCTCCGGGTTTTTCTACTAAAATTAATTACAGCACAGGTGAAGTAAATAGAGGACTGGGATTGAGCTTTGTTAAACATCTGGTTGAAAAACAGTTAGGTGGAACTGTAAGCGTCAATTGTATAGAAGGAAAAGAAACCTGCTTTCATATATCTATATCCAAAAAAATGTTAGAGGAGGAAGTATGAATATATATATAGTTGAAGATGATTTTAATATCGTTGCAATTCTTGAAAAAATAATAACAGATAAAGAATTGGGAGATGTAATAGGCAGAGCAGATAATGGAATAAAGGCTCTAAAAGAAATAAAATTATTGCAGCCGGATATTGTACTAGTTGATTTATTAATGCCTGGGAAAGATGGCATCAGTTTAGTTAGAGAGGCAAAAGTCATAAATAGAGATATTCAATATATTATGATTTCACAGGTATCCTCTAAAGACATGATTGCTAAAGCATATCAAAGCGGGGTGGAATATTATATTTCTAAACCCATCGATGCTATCGAGGTGCAAACGGTAGTCAATAAAGTAAGTGAAAAAATTGAGATTAGTAGAAAATTATGCAAAATTCAAAGTGTATTTTCAGATGATAATTCTAATAGAGAGAATGATGATAAAAACTATATACAAAAAGTATACAGAGTGATGCAGAGGATTGGTATTATGGGAGAAGCAGGGAGTCATGATATATTGGATATAGTTAAATATTTAATTGGTACAAATCAGACGATGGCTGATTTTACAGTCAGAGGAATTTGCAGTATTTTTGCGGATAATCCTAAAACTTTGGAGCAGAGGATCAGGAGGACAGCAAATATCGGCATGATCAACCTGGCAAATTTAGGAATAGAGGATTACATGAATGAAATATTCACAGAATACTCTAACGGATTATATAATTTTGAACAGCTGAAAACAGAGATGGATTTCATAAGAGGAAAATCAAGAAAAAGAGGCAAAGTAAATATAAAGAAATTTATTGACGGTTTGGTTTATTATGGCACATTGTAATAAAATATTTCTTAGAAAGAGAAGTTATTATTTAAATATTAAAAAGTTATTGTTACTATTTGAAACTTTGCGCAGGTATTTGAAGGTTATAGTTTATAATTCCCTTTAGTTTTCAAGTTAAATATTTTGACAATTATAAAATGCCGCAGGGAAAGCGTTTATAACGCAAGAGTACCAAATAGGAGGCGATTTATAGTTTTACAAGATATTAGCTGATAAGATTAAATGGAAGGATGATTAATTTTATGTTTAAGGAATTTGTCTATTTTATGAATAACATTTTGTGGAATTATGTGTTGGTGATTGGGCTTATCGGAGTAGGAGTTTACATGTCGATAAAACTTAAATTTCCTCAATTTACAAGATTAATGCCTGCACTGAAGAAAATGATTAAAAGTATAATCAACAAGGAAGAGACAGAGGAAGGTAAAATGACGCCTTTTCAAGCTCTGTCTACTGCTGTGGCAGCCCAGGTTGGAACAGGTAATATAGTAGGAGTTGCAACAGCAATAGGAGCCGGAGGACCAGGTGCGGCTTTTTGGATGTTAATATCAGCATTTTTTGGTATGGCTACAATTTTTAGCGAAGCGGTTTTAGCACAAAAATATAGAGAAACCAGAAATGGTGAATTGGTTGGAGGACCTGCCTATTATATAAAGAACGGATTAAAATCAAAGACTTTTGCAATGATTTTTTCAATAACGGCTGTAATCGTATTAGGTTTTGTAGGTACAATGGTTCAGTCAAACTCAGTGGTAAAATCAATTAGTGCCTCATTTAGTGTTCCGCCGATTTCAGTTACTATTGGGCTTACAATTGTGGTAGCGCTTATATTGATGGGTGGAATGAAAAGAATTGCTTCTTTTGCGGAAACTGTAGTTCCAATTATGGCGGTAACTTATATAGGTGCAAGTTTAATAATAATAATAATGAACATTGGGAATTTAATTCCTGCAATAAAAAGTATTTTTGTCGGAGCATTTTCTCCACAGGCAATAGGAGGAGGAGCACTTGGAATTACAGTACAGCAAACTGTAAGATTTGGACTAGCCAGAGGACTTTTTTCAAATGAAGCAGGAATAGGTTCTACTCCACACTCTCATGCTGTAGCTGATACAAAGCATCCGGCAGATCAGGGATTTATGGCTATGATAGGTGTACTTATATCAACTTTTTTTATTTGCATTTCAACTGTTTTAGTCAATCTTACATCCGGTTCATATGATCCTACTATTTCTGCTGCACAAATGACGGAAAATGCGACAATAATGACTCAGAATGGCTTTGCCGCAGGATTTGGAGCTTTTGGAGAAATGTTTTTATCAGTATGTTTATCTTTCTTCTCTCTTACTACAATAATAGGATGGTATTTTTTCGCCGAATCAAATGTAAAAAACTTGGTTAAAGCAACTCCATCAAAACTAAATATATTTAAAATTTTAGTACTTATTACCTTAGTAATAGGATCTTTTATTGACCCTACGTTTGTATGGGAAATAAATGATATGTCTGTGGGAATAATGGCAATTCAAAATATAATAGCGTTAGTTTTATTATCTAAAGAAGTTAAATATATCCTTGATGATTATGATTCAAAGACATTACAGGGAAATGTTTACTGGGAATACGAATATCAAGATCTCGAGGAAGGTAAGAAAAAGGGAAGTAAAAAAAAGCAGGGTAAAAAATTGGTTTTAGAACCGGACTACAAGAAATAAACAGTAAAGTATAATGGCCTAATCTCTTTTAAAGAAAATTACTCTTAAAGGTTAGGCCATTATAAGTTCATAGTAACAAAAATAAATGTTTTTTTATTCCGGGTAATTAAGGTTTTCTTTCTTCAAATTACATAAAATTTCGTTATAAAATATAGCGGCTTCATATTTTGCCATAGGAAGGTTCATATCAAGATAGTTTCCACAAGAGGCAGCATCCGCGCCTGGAATTTCCCCTTTATAATTCATAATAAATAAAAACATTTCTTTTATTATATCTGTGACGTCTTCTGATTTTAAATCACCTTTAAAAATTACGTAAAATCCTGTTCTGCATCCCATAGGTCCGAAGTATATGGTTAACTTGCTGTATACAGGATGATTCCTTAAAAATGTTGCTCCAAGATGTTCAATTGCATGTAATTCGGCAGTGTTTATTACAGGTTCCTTATTTGGTTCCTTCATTCGTATATCAAATGTAGTTATAATACTATCGGTTACGGCATCTTTTCTTGAGACGTAAATTCCTCTCTTTAACTTTAAATGATTTACCTGAAAGCTTTCAATCTTTTTCATTTTTACCTCCAACGTTATGTTGCCTTAATTTTATAACAATAGCGATTAAAAGTAAACTTCATTTGTTGATGCAGCAAAAAATATTACAAAATGGCCGGAATGTCTCAGACTATATATCTAAAAATTATTAGATAGCAAAATTATTTGCATAAAATGCAAATAATTTTGCTATCTCTGTTTTTTTGATGTAAAATTGTAATATAGATAAATAAGTTAATATAGATAATTTTACAAATTTAGTGTTGAAATTTTAACCTTTATTTGATATTATGTATATTTTTGATGATTTTTATAAAAACTGGTACAATTATTGCTCATTGTATTATATAATGTTTGCCCCATATAAATAAATTCGGCCTGCTATAGTTGTAAATAGGTTTTTATAAAAATATAAATTTTTTAAAGGTCTTACATAATAATGTAACTGGTTAGTGTAGAAAAGGCATTTTTATTATATAATTAATAGTATGGGAGTTGTGGAATGAAGGCTAAAGAATATTTATCTATACTGCAAGAAATTTTGCATCACATAGACGAGGGTGTGCATGTTTTGGATAGAAACGGCAATACAATTATATATAATGAATCCATGTCTAGGCTTGAGAAAATGGAAACCAATGAAGTTATGAAGAAACCATTTGGAGAAGTTTTTAAAAATTTGAACAGCGAAAACAGCACCTTGCTTAAAGCGCTTAAATACGGTGTGCCTACATTCAACTTAAATCAGACTTATTTAAATAAATATGGCAAAGAGATAAAAACTATAAATACAACTTTCCCCGTGGTAATAAATGGACAGATAATAGCTGTTGTTGAGATAGCAAAAAATATTACCAAAATGGCCGAAATGTCTCAGATTATTTTAAAGCTCCGAAATGAAATCGGCGGACCGGAAAAAGCAAAGAACAAAAGAATAAAAAAGTATAATTTTAATAATATACTGGGAAACAGCAGAAACTTTGTCAATGTAATTCAAAGGGCAAGGAAGGCTTCTGAAAATTCAGCTTCCGTATTTATATTTGGGGAGACCGGGACGGGAAAAGAGCTTATTGCTCAAAGTATACATTATGAAGGTATAAGAAAGAACAAGACGTTCATTGCACAAAACTGTGCGGCTCTTCCGGGATCATTGCTTGAAGGGCTTTTGTTTGGGACAGAGAAGGGAGGGTTCACCGGAGCAGTGGACAGAGCAGGGCTTTTTGAACAGGCAAATGGTGGGACGCTTTTACTGGATGAAATAAATTCAATGCCATATGAGCTGCAGGCAAAGCTGCTGCGGGTTCTTCAGGAGAATTACATAAGAAGAGTTGGGGGTACAATGGATATTCCCATAGATGTAAGGATAATTGCCACAAGTAATGAACCGCCGGAAGTGATTTTAAAAGAGAATAAAATTAGAAAGGACTTATATTACAGACTGAATGTAATTCAATTAAATATACCTCCTCTTCGAGATAGAAAAGATGATGTTTTGATGTTTGCCAATATGTTTATGCATAAATATAATAATAAGTTTAATAAAAAAATACTTTCCATTTCTAAAGAGGCGCAGGATAGCTTGTTAAAATACGATTATCCCGGAAATGTTAGAGAACTTGAGAATATTATCATGTCTGCCATCAGCATGGCCGATGATGATGAAATAACATTGAATAAAAATCATTTCACATATTTTAATCTCGACAGAGAACACATTAATATTGAGTATTGCATGGGTGATACCGGTATAAATGAGTATTTAGAAGATTTGGAAAAGAAAATAATTGAAAATGCACTTAAAGGTAATGGACATAATGTTACAAAATCGGCAGAAGCACTTAAAATTAAGCGTCAGACGCTGCAGCATAAAATTAAGAAATATGGTATTAAGTTTTAAATAAACTTACAAGAATTGATATATGTAAGGAGTAATTGGAGAATATTATATAAAATATAAATTTTATTAGGAGGATGTAAAATGCAAAACGTAAAAGTAATTGTTTGGGGACTTGGAGCTATGGGCTCCGGAATGGCTAAAATGCTTTTGAAGAAAAAAGGTGTTGATATTGTAGGTGCAATTGATATAGGACAAAAACTGGGGAAATCATTGTATGAAATTTTGGAAGTTGAACCAGGAGACAGACAAGATGTAATAGTTGGCACCCCTGATGAAGTAATCAAAGAAAGAGGAGCTGACGTAATATTGTGCTGTACAGACTCTTACGTGAAAGGAGCTTTTGACAAGTTAAAATTTGGCTTAGAGAAAAAAATAAATGTAATTTCTACTGCTGAAGAAATGTCTTATCCAAAGGCTCAATCTCCTGAGAAGGCAAAACAGTTGGATGAAATTGCTAAAGCCAACGGCGTTTCAGTAATGGGAACAGGAATTAATCCGGGCTTTATAATGGACTTGCTGGTTATATTAATGACAGGATGCTGTGAATCAGTTGACCATGTTGTTTCAAGGAGAATAAACAGCTTGTCTCCCTTTGGACCAACTGTTATGAAAGAGCAAGGTATAGGTATGACAAAGGATGAGTTTAAAAAAGGTGTGGAAACTGGAGAACTGGCAGGGCATGTAGGATTTAGCGAATCAATTAATATGATAGCTGATGCAATAGGATGGAAGGTTGAAAAAGTTGAAACTTCTATGGATCCTATAATTACAGATGTTGACAGGAAAGCTCCTCATGGGTTTGCCGCTGCTGGAAATGTGGCAGGAGTTGCAATGAAAGGGAGCGGTTACGTAAACGGAGAGTTAAAAATTGAGATGGATCATCCCCAGCAAATTGAGCCGGAGCAGGTTGGAGTAAAGACAGGTGATTATGTTGTAATTAAAGGAACGCCAAACATTAATATGGTCAATTCACCTGAGGTTCCAGGAGGGATCGGGACTACTTCCGTGTGCGTAAATATGATTCCTCATATTATAAATGCGAGACCTGGCTTAAAAACAATGATTGACCTTCCGGTTCCAAGAGCAATAATGGGTGATATGAGAGATTTAATTGAACCTGAGTGCAAAATTGTTAAATAGTTAGGAAGCAATGTAAAAAAAATTTAAAATAATATTGGAGGAAAATATTTGAATGCTTTAATGTCGTTTATAAAATTTTCACCTGTATTTTTAATTGCAGGCATGGTAATAGCAGGATATGATATTCTTATAGCTGCAGGCCTTGCTATGTTCTATGCGGTATTGCTCTGCAAACTTATAATGAAGAAGAGCTTCACCGGGGTAATGGAAATAGCAACTGAAGGAGCAAAGGAGTCCGTATTTGTTCTTTTCATTCTTCTTACAGCATATGCAATGGTTGAAGTATTTATGAACTCCGGCGTGGCGGCGGCAGTAATACGTCTTTTTATAGGTTTTGGTGTAACAGGAAGGACTGTTGCCCTTATGTCATTTTTGCTTGGATGTCTGCTTTCACTAGCAACAGGAACTTCCTGGGGAACTTATGCGGCAGTTCTCCCTCCTATGCTGTGGCTTACGGATATTGTGGGAGGAAATGTAGGACTGACTTTTGCGGCTTGCATAGGTGGAGCATCTTTTGGAGATAATTTTGGGCTTATGTCTGATACAACAATTTTAAGCTCCGGAATCATGGGGGTTAAGCTTAGCGACCGACTGCGAATACAAGCACCATATGCAATTATTTGTATAATACTGGCTTCTATTTGTTTCTATCTGACTTCTGTTTCTATGGGCCTTGGCACTGAAGTTAAGGATGCCAGCAACGTGCTTGCAAATATTCCGTCTTCAAGCATTGAAGTTTTACATGAAGAACGGCCAGCTGTTTTAACGTTACTTGCTCAAGTTGAATCAGGAGTACCCGTTTATATGATCTTACCTATCTTTATTGTTATAATCATGGCGTTTAACCGTATTGATGTTATTATCTGTCTTCTTTCAGGTGCTTTATCAGGTATAGTTTTAGGCGTTTTTGCCGGGACACTGACAAGTCTTGAGCAAATATTTAATTTACTTTATAAAGGATTTTCAGATGCAGGTTCTTGGACTATCGTAACTATTATTTTTGTTTGTGGTTTTGGAGGTATAATGTCAAGGATGGGAGCCTTCGAATTTTTGTCTGTGTTTTTTGTTAAAATCAGCAAGAAGGTTCGTCATCTGCTTTTCTGCAATGGAGTGTTCTGCCTGCTGCTTAATATGACGTTGTGCGAGGAAACGGCACAGGTGGCTACGGCAACTCCTATTATCAAACAAGTTCTGGAGGACAATGTGGAAGGAAATGAAGAAGATCTTTACAAGCTTAAAATACGTAATGCCATTTTTTCGGACGCCATGGGAGTTATGACTGCTTCGCTTATTCCGTGGCATACAGGATATGCTTACTATATAATGATGGCAACAGCCCTGTATCCACTGCATGAATTTGGCTTTGCAGATGTTCTTTTAAATTTCTACTGCTGGATTTCAACAATTATAATATTGGCTGGGACCTTTACAGGACTTGACAGGTTTATTCCCAATTTCGGAATTCCAAAGGAGCCTGCAGTATGTTTGAAAAAAAAGCAGAAAAAAACAGTTTAACAAGTACTGACTGGGATAAGATATCTCAGTTAAATACAAGAATAAGGAGTAATAAATGATTAAAAAAGGCGAATGGGTATTGATTCACAGAAATGTGCTGGAACCGTCTCAAAGAGCACCTCAAGTTCCTGATGATACAAAAAAGGTGCCTCTGGAGATGTGGGTAAAAGGATATTTGCAGGAAGATGCTGATATTGGCGATGAAGTGACAGTATTGACAAGGACTAAGCGTATAGAAAAAGGTACATTGCTGGAAGTTAATCCATACTATAAGCATGACTTTGGAAAATTTGTTCCTGAGCTGTTAAAAATAAGCGATCAAGTGAGAGATATAGTGTTTGGAGGCGACAGTAATGAGTAAAGATATGAGCTATGCAGGAGTAATGTCAAGAAAACCTGAAATAATGAAAAAGGCTGCAGGTTTGGATTTTTCAAAGTTTGAAAGCGGTTCAATTGCCTTTGACTATGAAACGATGATGAAAGAATCTGGATTCACAATTGAAAAAATTCAAAAGATTCAGTCTGAACATGGTGTGGGGAATACACCTGTTATTGAATTGAGAAATTTAACTTCATTAGCAAGAAAATGTGCGCTTAATGGAAAAGGCGCAAGGATATTCATAAAAGATGAAGCAGCCAATGCATCCGGAAGCTTTAAGGCAAGAAGGGCGTCAACAGCAGTATATCAGGCGTACAAGCTGGGGTATAAAGGAGTTGTCAGTGCAACAAGCGGAAACTACGGAGCTGCAGTAGCATCACAGGCAGCAATGTACGGCTTGAAGTGCATAGTAGTACAGGAATGCTATGACTCAAGAGGAGTAGGGCAGCCGGAGATAATAGAAAAGGCAAGAAAATGTGAAGCCTTAGGAGCAGAGGTAATTCAGCTTACAGTAGGTCCTGAGTTGTTCTATACCTTCCTGAGGGTATTAGAAGAAACAGGATATTTTAATGCTTCGCTGTATACGCCGTTTGCCGTGGCTGGAATTGAATCACTGGGATATGAAATATCAGTGCAGTTCAGAGAAAAATATGGCAAGGATCCTGACGTTGTAATGTGTACAAATGCAGGAGGAGGAAACCTTACAGGAACAGCAAGAGGGCTGAAAAAAGCGGGAGCAGATTCAAAGGTGGTTGCTGCCAGCGTAGATTTGTCAGGGCTGCATATGGCATCAGATACGCAGTTTAACAAGAAGTCATTTACAACAGGACATACAGGGTTTGGAATGCCCTATACAATGTGGCCGGACAGGTCGGACGTTCCTCGTTCGGCAGCAAGGCCTTTAAGATACATGGACAGGTACCTGACGGTACATCAGGGTGAGGTGTTCTATATAACAGAAACACTGGCAAGCCTTGAAGGGCTTGAAAAAGGGCCGGCAGGCAACACTGCATTAACAGCGGCATTTTCTCTGTCACAAGAAATGGACCAGGATCAGATGATAGTTGTACAGGAAACAGAATATACGGGAGCAGGCAAGCATATACAGCCTCAGCTGACCTTTGCAAGAGAAAACGGCATAGAAGTTAAATTTGGAGATCCTAAGTATGAGATTCCCGGAAAGAATATTATCCTTCCGTCACATCCATCATTAATAAAAGCACAGGATGCAGATCTTGACCATATGAGAAGATCACTAATTAAAAATGCATTGAAAAATTATGATGTAAAACTCAATGGTGCAGATATTAAATTTCTTGCAGAAGAAACAAAAACAAATACGGAATATGTGAACAAAGTCATAGCTTCACTATAAAAATTAAGCAGACGGCCCAAATATTTGATTTGGAGCCGGTTACTGAATAAATATGACGGAGAAACTAAAGACAAATGGCGTAAAACACGCTATTGAAAATTATATTAAATACAGGAGGCAAACATGAAAAGAGCCGATGATTTTGACAAAAGAAGAGCTCATCTGGCGAATCTTTCAGACGAAGAATTATATGATAGATTTTGGGATTTAGCAGAACAAATAGTAGACCCGCTTTTGGAATTGGGAAGAAAGAATACAACTCCGGCGGTGGAAAGAAGTGTTTTACTTAGGATGGGGTTCTCCAGCCTTGAAGTTAAGCCTATAGTAGAAGGTGTTATGAACAAAGGATTAATGGGCAGGGGCGCCGGAAACGTTGTATGGAGATTGTCTAAAAAACTCGGATGTTCAGTGAGAGAGGCAGGTCTTGAGCTTGCGTCCGGAAAACATTGGGACGACGTGGACACATTATTCTAAGGAGTGAATGAGATGAAACTTGAACCTAATAAAAAATTAGATATAAAAGAACTATTGAAGGATTTGGATAAATACGAACCAAGAAGAAGAGGATGGCATTGGAGAGATGGAAGAAATGAAAAGAGAAAGATAGGGGACTTTGAGTACCACGAAACGTCGGAAGGCCTTAAAAATTCTGTGCCTCTTCCCGGCAGCAGAGGATTTGGGTACATAGATCCGCAGCCTGACTGTGTTATTACAACAGAAATTGCATCCGGAAGATTTGAGGATGACATAAGAAGGATGCGTATGGCCGCATGGCACGGTGCCGACCACTTGATGGTTATCAGAACTGCAGGACAATCTCATGTAGATTCATTGATGGAAGGAACTAACCAGGGCATTGGCGGTATTGTGGTTACAAGAAAACAGGTAAGAGCCAGCAGAAAGGCCTGTGATTTAATTGAAGATGAAGTAGGCAGGCCGATTAATTTTCACTCATATATTTCTGGTGTTGCAGGCCCTGATATAGCGGTTATGTTTGCTGAAGAAGGAGTTAATGGTGCTCACCAAGATCCGCAGTATAATATATTGTACAGGAATATAAATATGGTAAGAAGTTTTGTTGATGCGTGTGAAGCCAAGAAAATTATGGCATGGGCAGATATGCTCCAGATTGATGGTGCTCACAATGCCAATGCCACAGCCATGCAGGCCTGGAAAGTAATGCCCGAACTGATGGTTCAACATGCTATCAACTGCATATTTTCAAAAAAAGTAGGAATAAAGCCGGAAAATATAGCATTATCAACTGTTCCTCCAACAGCTCCGCCGGCACCTTGTATGAGATTGGATTTGCCATATGCTGTTGCCTTGCGAGATTTGTTCAAAGACTATAAAATGAGAGCACAGCAAAATACAAAATACATGGAATCTGACACCCGTGAAGCAGCTGTTACACACACGCTGAACATGGTAATTTCAAGACTTACAAGTGCTGATATTCAATCTACTATCACGCCTGATGAAGGAAGGAATGTGCCATGGCACTACAATAATATTGCCGGAGTTATGACAGCCAAGCAGGCTCTTACGGGAATGGACGGTTTAAGAGAGATGGTTAAGCTTGACAGAGATGGACCGTTGGGAAAAGATGTAAGAGAATTAAAAGAAAGAGCAGTGTTGTTTATGGAGGAGATTCTTGAGGTAGGAGGATATTTTAAGGCTGTGGAGCAGGGCTTTTTCATCGATAGCGGCAAATATCCTGAAAGAAACGGTGATGGCATTGCACGTCAAATAGATGGCGGAGTCGGATACGGTTCTATATATGAAAGAGATGAAGATTATTTTGCACCTGTTTCTGTACACTATGGATACAATAATATTCCTAAAGAATTTAAGAAAGCAAGCGATGCTATAGGCGGTGATACTTTTGAGGATCATTCTAAAATTATATATATTGACGAATTGGACGAAAACGACAACGTCAATGTAAGGCTTAAGGAAGCTGAAAAATACTATGATACGAACCTTGTAAAACCGGAGGTAGAATGGAGAGCTGACGGTACAGTACTTTTGTCAATATTTCTCCCTCTTGATGAAAGAACAGCTGAATTTGCAGCCATAAAATGCGGAGAAAAAATGGGCCTTCAAGATGTAACAGTAGTACACAAACAGGTGATGCACCCTGCAGAAGGAACTTACTGCGAAGTTAAAGGCAAGGTGAATTTTGACATTGATGTCAATAAGCTTGTTATTCCTGAAAAACAGGAAGTCATGTCAGAAGCTGAAATAAGAAAAGACATTCAGGAAAAACCGATGTTTGTTGTTGCCGCCACAGTTGGAGAAGATGAGCATTCAGTAGGATTAAAGGAAACTCTGGATATCAAGCACGGCGGCATTGAAGGCTTCGGCATCAAATATGAATACCTTGGTACTTCATGCCCTGTTGAAAAGCTTGTAGACGCTGCAATTGAAACTAATGCAGATGCAATACTGCTTAGCACAATAATTACACATGATGACGTCCACATTAAAAATATGAAAAAGATTAACGACTTGTGTATTGAAAAAGGTATAAGGGATAAAGTTATAATTGTTTGCGGCGGAACTCAGGTAACAAATGAGACAGCTGTTGATGCAGGTCTTGATGCAGGATTTGGAAGAGGGTCACATGGTATTGATGTGGCAAGTTTCCTGGTAAAAAGAAGGGGGGAAATGGTTAATATTGAAAGTTGATGTATTGGTAGCGGAAATCGGCAGCACCACTACGGTTGTAAATGCATTCAATGGGATAGGTACTGGGGCTCCTGCCTTTGCAGGTCAGGGCCAGGCACCGACAACTGTCTTGGAAGGAGACGTAACTGTTGGACTTAGAGGCGCTATTGATTCTTTAATTAGAAATTTGCATGCAGATGATTTGACGTGGGATGATGTGCTTGCTACAAGCAGTGCCGCAGGGGGGCTGAAAATAACTGTTCACGGACTTGTGTACGACATGACTGTCAGAGCTGCAAAGGAGGCTGCTTTGGGTGCCGGAGGAATAATTAAAATGGTTACCTCTGGTAAAATAAGAAGAACAGATTTGAAAAAAATCCAGGAGATAAAACCTAATATAATCCTTGTTGCAGGGGGTGTAGATTACGGAGAAAGAGAAACTGCACTTTACAACCTGGATATGATTTTGTCCATGAATTTGAAAATCCCGGTTATTTATGCAGGCAATGTGGAAAACCAGGAAGAAGTAAATTTAATATGCGAAGAAGCTGGCAATCAGGTGTATATTGTAGAAAATGTATATCCCAAAATAGATACTCTTGTTATAGAACCTACAAGAAAAGTTATACAGGATGTTTTTGAAGAGCATATAGTCCATGCGCCCGGAATGGAAAAGGTGAGAGAACTGGTCAATGGTCCGATTATTCCCACACCTGGTGCGGTCATGGAAGCAGCCAGAGTTTTAAAAGAAGAAATAGGAGATCTTGTTGTATTTGATGTGGGAGGAGCAACAACAGATGTTCATTCAGTAACAAAGGGATCTGAGAAAATAAATTCTATTTTAATAAGCCCGGAGCCGGAAGCAAAGCGTACGGTGGAGGGGGACTTGGGCGTATATGTAAATGTACGGCACGTCATTGAAAAAATAGGAGCAGAGAACCTTAAGGAAGAATTTGCAAATATGGAAGAAATTCTTGCTGATTATAAATCTATACCCAAAACCGATATGGAAAAGAAGTTTGTGGAACGATTAACCGAGAAAGCTGTTTTGACTTCTTTGGAAAGGCATGCAGGTCATTTGAGGTATTTCTATACAGCGTCCGGAAAAAAGACTGTGGCTGAAGGAAAAGATTTAACAGCAATAAAATATATTGTAGGAACAGGAGGAGCTCTTACAAGGCTTCCGGGCAGGAGAGAAATACTTGAAAAAATAAAAAGTTACGGTAAGGAACATGAACTGTATCCTCCAAAAACAACAAAAATATTGATTGATGAAGATTATATATTGTCCTCTTTGGGTGTGATGTCGAAGAAATACCCGGATGACGCTCTTAAATTAATGAAAAAAAGCCTAAGAATATAGGAGTATGCCATGTATCCAAGAATCGTTATTAATTTAAAAAAATTAAAAAACAATCTGTACAAAACAATAGAAATGGTAAAGGCCTCAGGACATTCTCTCATGATAGTGACAAAAGGATGTTGTGCAGATATGGAGGTTTATAAATTACTTGAAGAATCGGATGTTGATTATTTGGCAGATTCAAGAATTCAAAGCCTAAAAAAATATGAGGGAACAAAAAAGGAAAGAGTGCTTTTAAGATTACCTATGATATCTGAAGTTGATGAAGTGGTTCGTTATGCGGACATGTCATTAAATTCTGAAATTGATACAATTATAAGGTTAAATGAAGCGGCTGAAAAACAAGGGAAAAAACATAAAATACTTTTGATGATCGATTTAGGAGATTTAAGGGAAGGCGTTTTTTTTAAAAATGAAAATGAAATTTATCATATAACCGAAGAAATATTAAAGCTTGCGAATATTGAACTGTACGGCATAGGGGTGAATTTAACATGCTATGGAGCTGTAATACCAACTAAAGAAAATCTTTCTTATTTAGTTGAAACGGCGGAAAAAATAGAGAGGAAATTCAACATTAAACTAAAAATGATTTCCGGAGGGAATTCAAGCTCAGTTTATTTAATCGGCAGGAATGAGCTTCCTGAAAGAATAAATAACCTGAGGGTTGGTGAAGCCTTTTTATTAGGGAACGAAACCTCCTACGGTAAGATGCTTGAAGGGTTTTATGATGATGCTTTTATATTTGAAGCGGAAATCATAGAATTGAAAAAGAAGCAGTCTATCCCAGTAGGAGAAACAGGTGTCGATGCTTTTGGCAGCAAGCCTGTTTATGAAGACTTGGGAATAATAAAAAGAGCAATATTGGCGGCAGGAAGGCAGGATATAGACCCTGAAGGCATGCATCCCATAGACTCTGAAATATATGTATTAGGTGCCAGCTCAGATCATCTGATTTTAAATGTTGACAATTCACAAGAAGATTATAAAGTCGGAGGCATTGTGAAGTTCAAATTAAACTATTCAAGCTTATTAAGGGCAGCAACAAGCCCGTTTGTTGAAAAAGTATATATAAAATAGGAGCTGCTCGGCAGCTCCTTATTATTTACTACAGTATTTCAATTCTCATTTATTGTCTTACTTCTTCAATAGATTTGGCAATGTTGTGTGTTATTGGTTTCCATTCGATTTTTCTAAACAATGCTACAATTGAAATGGGTACATAAGTAAATATGAAAATCGGGAATGTAAATAAATATTTTATTTTATTTATTGGTTTTGCATTAATTTGTTTCCATTCTGTAATTGTTGTAACTACTCCCAATGCAAATAATACAAAGTAAGAATTAATCATGGCCATCATTATTGCACTGGTTGTTTCATTTATTATTTCCGGCATTGTGTCTATGTTTATTAAACCTAAGGTTAAGAATACAATGTTTACTATCACACTGATCAATGATAAAAATAATGCAGGCGTAATAGTAACAAACATATCATAACAGCAAAAACTTCTTTTTTTAAATATACTCTTAACTAAATCCCTGCCGTACTTTGCAAATACTTGATAAAACCCTTTGGCCCAGCGAAGTCTTTGATCCCATGACTGCTTGAATAAATATGGTTGTTCATCATACAATACTGCAGTACCGCAGTAACCTATTTTTTCGCCTTGTATTGCATTGTCAACTGAAAATTCAATGTCTTCTGTTAATAAATGATGTTTCCATCCGTTATTTTTTCTGATTATTTCATCACTGACTACAAATCCTGTGCCGGAAATAGCACATCCTGTATTTAATATCATTCTGGAATTGTTTAAGTATTTGGCTTCTCTTATAAACCATAAGGAATATCCTGCCGACAGCCAGTTTGTATCATAGTTTTTAGTGTTTCTATAACTTGTGATTATGTTATAGCCTTTATCAAATACTTTATTCATTTCTGCAATATAGTTTTCGTCTAACAAATTATCCGCATCAAAAACAAAATATCCTTCATATTTTTCACTGCCGTCCATTATAATTTTGAATGCATAATCTAATGCATATCCTTTACCTACCAGCTGTGTGTTAAACCTTTTAAATACAGTTGCCCCTGCTTTTCCTGCCACCTCTGCTGTATTGTCAGTGCAGTTATCTGCAACAACATATATATCTATAAGGGAAGACGGGTATTTTTGTTTTTTAATACTGTTTATTAGTTGACCTATAACAGCACTTTCATTTCTTGCGGCAATTACCACAGCATATTTGTGATCTTTATGTGCAATAAGCACCTTGCTTTTTTTGGTTAATCCCACAATTACGTAATAAAATTGATAAAAATAAAATCCTGTGAATAAAATAAATATAATAAAATTAAATACACTTATAAACGATAACAATTAATTACCTCCATAATTTGTCTACCCTTTCTATTGTGAGTATAGCATTTATCTAAATTAAATCAATTAAGATTTTCTTAAGTTTCATTTAATTATTCAACAAAATATTTGTGCATATTTCAATATTTTGTTGATTTTTAAAAGCCTAGGCTTTACATAAATACTTAAATTATTTGCAGTCTTTAGTCTTACGTAAAATTAATTGACACTTTTGTCAGTATATATTATAATATATGTACTATAAATTAATTGGAAGTGATTTAAAATAATGGACGATGACGGCATAGTCCGGACCGTAATATTAATTTTGCTTATATTGATGTCTGGGTTTCTTACTGCAGCTGAAACAGCTTTCACTAAGTTTAACAGAATGAGAATGAAGAATTTAGCTGTTGAAAATAAAAAGGCTGCCTTGGCTTTGAGCTTAGATGACAATTATGACGTATTGATTACAACTATTCTTATTTTTAAGAGTATTGTAAATGTTACGGCAACGTCATTGGCAATATTTGTTATATCTAAACATTTTAATGATAATGGAATAATTATATCAACAATTATTGCGATTTTTTTGATTTTGATTTTTGGGCAACTGATACCTAAAATGCTGGCGGAAGCTGCATCTGAAAAATTTGCGGTGTTTTCGGCTGCCACATTAAAATTTTTAGTTTTTATATGTACTCCTGTAAATTTTCTGCTTTTATCTGTAAAAAATACATTAGTTAGGATTTTCGGTTCAGAAGAATGCCCACAGATAACGGAAGACGAACTGAGGATTATTATTGATGAAGTAGAAAATGAAGGCGGTATTAATAAAAATGAAAGCGATTTGATAAAATCCGCAATAGAGTTTAATGAGACTGTTGTGGAGGATGTATATACACCTAGAATCGACATTGTGAGCGTTGAGGAAAATGAATGCCTGGATAATATTAGAGAAAAGTTTCTTATTAGCGGTTATTCAAGACTTCCTGTATTTAAAGGGGATATTGACCACATAGTTGGAGTTTTGCATGAAAAAGATTTTTATCATGCTTTAAGTAAAAAAGAAAAAGATATTAAGAGGCAGGTTTCAAAAACTTTGTATGTTACTCCAAATAAAAAAATCTCGGAACTTTTAAAGGATCTTCAGCTTTCAAAAGCCCATATAGCAGTTGTAATTGACGAATACGGCGGCACCGAAGGTCTGGTAACCATGGAAGATATCCTGGAAGAGCTTGTGGGCGAGATTTGGGATGAGCATGATGAAGTAATTGAATGGTTTAAAAAAATAGGAGATAATAAATTTCTTATTTCATGCAATGCAGACATTGATGATATGTTTGAACTGCTTGGGCTTGAACCTGATGAAGAAATGGACATTACAACGGTAAATGGATTTATTACAATGATTTTTGAAGGAATTCCGCAAGTAGGCGGAAGGATTATTTATAAGGACTTGGACATTACCGTAACTAAGGCTGAAGCAAAAAGAGTTTTGGAAATACAAGTAGAAAAAATTAACAGAGAAGTAAACAGCACAACACAATGTAATTAAATTATAAAGATATATTTACTAAAAACAAACATATATATATATATGTTTGTTTTTTTATGTCTTAACCGGCTTTTCTCATCAATATGGAGCAAGGCTGGATAATAATTTAAAGAAAAGGATTTGCAATGAAGATTATATGGATTTTGCTAATAGGACTTGGACTTATATTTTCATTTATAAATGGGAAACCCGAAACAGTTGCGAATGTACTGTTTTTTGATTTACAGCAGTCTGTTGAATTAATTTTAAGTCTCCTTCCGGTAATGGCATTTTGGACCGGATTGATGTCAATAGTTGAAAAGTCAGGTATATTAACTAAACTGTCGACTATAATCAAACCGGTGATAGGATTCCTTTTTAAAGAAGTTCAAAACAGCAAAAAGGCGGTTAATGCAATAATAATGACTATTGCCGCCAATATGTTAGGTATCGGAAATTCAGCTACTGCCTTCGGCATAAAGGCAATGAACGAGATGCAGACTTTAAATAGAAATAAAAACACTGCCAGCAATGCCATGTGCATGTTTTTAATAATTAACGTATCTTCAATTCAGCTTATACCACTTAATATAATTAAATTAAGGGCGGATTCCGGTGCGGCGGCACCTGGAGATATTATGCTGCCTACTATTATAGCTACTGCATTTTCTACTGCCGTGGCGGTGTTGTTCGCAAAATATTATGAGAGGAAGGAAGGGCGATGATATGTCTGATTTAATACTTCCGTTAATTATAGGAGCTGTGCTGTTTTACGGAATATATAAAGATGTGGATATATATGCTGTTTTTGTTGAAGGGGCAATGGAAGGAGCAAAAGCTGCAGTAAAAATATTTCCTTATATACTTGCTGTTATTTTTGCGATAAATCTTTTTATTAATTCAGAAGCAGAAGATTTTATAGTTAAATTGCTTACTCCTGTAACGTCACTTGTAGGATTTCCTCCTGAACTTTTATCTCTGGTGATTGTAAAGCCCTTGTCTGGTGGTGGGTCCTTGGGAGTTTTTCAATCAATATTGGATAATTACGGCCCGGATTCATATATAGGCAGGAGTGCATCAGTACTGATGGGGTCATCAGAAACAATATTTTATACTACAGCTGTTTATTTTGGAGCTGTGGGTATTAAAAACGTAAAATATACCATAAAGGTCGGATTGATTGCACATTGCGCATCTATTTTGGCTGCTCTTTTTGTAAGCAAATATTTATTTTGATTTGAAGTAAAAGAAATATTATTTCCTCATAAACAATAGACTTTCTTATTAACTGCATTGAGAGTTGCCTTGATTATAGAGTCAATTTTATTATTGTACACTATTGCGGAGCCTATAAGAATACTTTCCCTGCCATGGTTAATATACGTAATTGCAGATAATATTATTTCCTTATCTGCAATTCTGGTAGATTTTATATCGTTAACGATAAAACAATCATGTTCAGTTACTTTTTTGACAGCGTCTAAAATTGACATAGCCGCAGCCATCATGATGTTCTTTTCTGATTTAATTTTCTCCGATTTACCTATATATTCTTTTTCATCCCAGCGAAGTTTTGTGATTATTTTTATTTTGTCTGAGTTTGTTTCATTTGTATAACCTTCATATAGAAGTCTGTAACCGGAATTGCCGGGAAAATTTTTATTAAGTTGTGCAACACTTATAATTTTGTAATCAACGTCTAAATTAAAATGAGACAACAGAGTGGTTCGGATATCTCGTACAACTTGCTTTGAATGTCTGCTGCTGTTAGATAGAACATGTATTTCAGTTATATTATTATTTGAATCAGCAATGATTTTACATGTTAGAACAGATTTGATATGAGATAGGAAATGTTCGATTTCTTCAAAATCCATATTAGTCCTCCAAAAGTTATACTAACGAAATTATAATACAATTTCATTTAATTTTCAACAAAAATTTGGAAGATAATCAAATCTTCATCTTTCTTTTACAAAATAATACAAGAAAATACATCCTATTAAATAGGTAAATAGAAAACATATATTTCTCAAAATGTATGAAATTCATTAAAATATTTTATCAGTCCAACATATATTGCCCATGCAGTCTTTTCTTGATATTCATCTGACACTAATTTTTTTTCTTCCGAGTTGTTAGATAAAAATCCACATTCAATTAATACAACCGGTACTTCGGTATCATCCATTATTTTTATACCGCTTCTAATTTGGGGAACTCTTTTGTTTCTTTTGTCCAATATGTTTTTTAAAGAGTCTTGCAGTATGTCTGCTGCGGCCTTTCCCTGCTGGTTATCCTTTTGGAAAAATACGTGAGCTCCGTAATATTTTTTTTGAGGGAAGGAATTAAGGTGTATGGAAACAGTTAAATCTGCTTGGAATTCGTTGATTATTTTTATCCTGTTGGATAGATCCTCATTTTTTTTAGATCTTATGGTTTTCGAATTCAGCGAATATAATCCTTCATCTTCATATCGTGTCATTTCAACATCAAAACCGCTGCCTTCAAGGAATTTCATAAGCTTTTCTGATATGGCCAGGTTTATAGGAGCCTCTCCGATATTCAAGTCGCCCTTTGCTCCCTGGTCCATTCCTCCGTGACCCGGGTCAATTAGCACTTTAATTTTTTTTTCTTGTACTTCACCTGTCCCATCTATTGTTTCGGTTGTTTTATTAATAATTGAAAATAAGGATAAAAGTATTATGCAGAATAGTGCTGCACCAAATAATATATTAGCTTTCTTAAATGCGTTTTCCATATAACCCCCTCCTGGCCTATTTTATTTCTTGATATATGATTATGATTCCGTACCGCTAATATTCCAAAAATCTGGTGGCTGTTAATTGACATTAAATATTCATTAATATATAATAATTGTAATTTAATAAAATTTTTTTGCAGCTGCTTAAGTATCGGAATAGATGTAAGCAAATATTTATATGTCTTCCGTATGGAAGGCTTTTTATATGCAAAGGATGTGGTTTAAATAAAAGTTAGAATACCAAGAATAATGATTTCTGCCGCTTCCAGCGGCAGCGGCAAGACTACTGTAATGACGGCACTTCTTAAAGCGCTTGTAAATAAAAAGTTTAATACTGCAGCCTTTAAGTCCGGTCCGGACTATATTGACCCTATGTTTCACAGAAGGGTTTTGAATGTTCCTTCAAGAAATTTAGACCAATTTATGCTGGGAGATGATAACTGCAGATACATATTGGGTAAGAATGGCAGAAATGCTGACGTATCAATTATAGAAGGTGTTATGGGATACTATGACGGCTTGGGTGCGGGAACTTTCTGCAGTTCTTATGAGCTTGCAAAGCTGCTGGATTGTCCTGTAATTTTGGTAATAAATTGTGAAGGTATGGCCGTTTCTGTATGTGCTGTAATTGAAGGCTTTAAAAATTTCAGGGAAAACAGTAATATAAGAGGTGTAATTTTAAATAATGTATCTCAATATATGTATCCGTTTTACAAAAATATAATCGAATCCAATACTGATGTGAAAGTGTACGGATATATGCCTTATTTGGAAGACTGTAAGCTGGAAAGCAGGCACTTGGGTCTGGTTACGGCACAAGAAGTAGGAAATTTGGAGCACATTGTAAATAAACTGGGCAATGCAGCGTCTCAAACAATTGACATTGATAATTTATTATTTCTGGCTGAAAGTGCTCCCCTCATTGAATATAAGGAGCCTCCTGTTAAAAATTTAGGTAAAATAGAAATTGCCGTGGCATATGATAGGGCATTTTGCTTTTACTACCAGGACAGCCTTGAACTGTTGGAACAAATGGGTGCACGGTTGGTTAAATTCAGCCCTTTAAATGACAATAGGCTACCTGAAGGCGTTTGTGGCGTATATATTGGAGGAGGATATCCTGAACTTTATATGGATGCGCTTTCTGAAAACAAGGCAATGCTTAAAGATGTGAAAGAAAAAATATATTCAGGAATGCCTGTATTTGCCGAATGCGGGGGATACATGTATTTACTGGACAGTTTTAAAGATAAAGATAAAAATAAAATTTATAACTTGGCGGGAACTGTTTGCGGACAGAGCTTTATGACGGACAAGCTCAGCCATTTCGGGTACGTAACACTGACTGCATTAAGAGATAATTTAATGTGCAAGAAAGGCGGCGTAATCAATGGGCATGAGTTTCATTACAGCGACAGTACAAATCGTGGTAATTCTTTTTCAGCAAAAAAGCCCAATTCAGACGTTGGCTGGAGTTGTATCATAGCAGATGAAACAAAGTTTATGGGGTACCCTCACATAAATTTGCTGGGAAATATAGATTTTGCGGAAAACCTTGTTAAAAAATGTATTAAATACGGAGAAAATTTATGATTCAGCTGATTGTTGGATATGTGCTGGACTTGATTATAGGAGACCCGCAGGGTGTTTTTCATCCTGTAAGGTTTATAGGAAAGTTGATTTCTTTTGTTGAAGGCAAATTGAGATCAAGATGCAAAACACCGGAGGATGAAAGAAAAGCCGGTGCAGTGCTGTGGCTAATTGTGGTATCTGTTTCATTCATTGTTCCATTTGCTGTTTTATCTTTAGCTTCAAAAATTAACGGCATTTTTGCAGTAATAATTGAGGGTATAATGATTTATTACTTGTTTGCCGCTAAAAGTTTGAAAGATGAAAGCATGAAGGTTTATGAGTCACTAAAAAAAGGTAACTTACAGGAAGCAAAAGAAAACTTATCCTACATAGTCGGACGAGATGTCCAAAAATTAAATGAAGCATCAGTAGCAAAAGCTGCAATTGAAACAGTTGCAGAAAATACGTCTGATGGTGTAATTGCACCTATGCTTTATGTTATGCTGGGAGGGGCACCTCTCGGATTTATTTACAAAGCCGTCAATACATTAGACTCAATGGTCGGGTATAAGAATGAAAAATATATTAACATGGGAAGGTTTTCGGCCAAAGCTGATGATATCGCCAATTTTGTACCTGCAAGATTATCGGCCTTTGCAATGATAGCTGCTTCCATGTTTTTAAAAATGGATTATAAATCAGCTTATAAAATATACAGAAGAGACAGATTTAATCACAAAAGTCCTAATTCAGCTCATACTGAGTCGGTCTGTGCCGGAGCGCTGAGTATTATGTTGGGAGGAGACAATTATTACGGCGGTGTTTTAGTTTCCAAACCTACCATAGGCGAAAGCATAAGAGAGGTTGAAACAGAAGACATATTAAGGGCAAACAGACTAATGTATGCAACATCATTATTATTTCTAATTATAGGAGTATTAATAATGTTAATATTATGAAATTTAAGGAATGGCATGGTGCCGTTCAGTATAGGAGCATAAAATGTTAATTGAGACACACGGTGCGGACATATATTCAGCTGCCGAAAAAGCAGGAATAAAGGAAAACAACATAATAGATTTTTCATCAAATATAAATCCTTTGGGAATGCCTGAGTCTGTTAAAGTGGCTGCTGTAAATTCTATTGCATATTCGGACAGGTACCCGGATATAAATTCAAGAGAGCTTATAAGGGGTATTTCAAAGTTTGAAAACGTTCCGGAAAGTTGGATTTTTGCAGCTAACGGAGCAGCTGAGGCAATATATCGAATTGTTTTTTGCCTGAAGCCGAAAAAAGGTCTTGTTACTGCACCTGCATTTAGTGAATATGAAAATGCTCTGAACATGATTGGAGCACAGGTTGAGTATTATAATTTAAGAGAAGAATCTGACTTTAAAATACAGGACGACATATTGGAGCATATAAATTTTGATACTGATATAGTATTTATATGCAACCCCAACAATCCAACAGGGCAGCTTACAGACATGGAAATGACGGAGAAAGTAATTGACAGCTGCCGACAGGCAGGTTCTGCCGTTGCTGTGGATGAATGTTTTTTAGACTTTGTGAAGAACAAAGAAGAATACAGTTCAGTAAAATTCCTTGGGAAATATGACAATCTCATAGTTTTAAAAGCATTTACTAAAATATATGCAATACCCGGCATACGTTTAGGGTATTGCATTTCGTCAAACGAACAAATTGTAGAGAAACTTAAAATGTCGGGACCGCCTTGGAATGTTTCGTCAATAGCACAGGCATCAGGAATTACTGCTTTAAAAGAAAAGGATTATATTGATAGAACAGTTGAATATATAATAGAGCAGAGAAAATATTTAATTAAAGAGTTAAACCGGCTTAATATAAAGACTTACAATTCTTGTGCTAATTATATATTGTTTAAAATTCAATATTCATTAGATTTAAAGGACGAAATGCTAAAAAAAGGCATATTAATAAGAAGCTGTTCAAATTATAAAAACCTTGGAGAAAATTACTACAGAATTGCCGTTAAAACGAGTGAGCAAAATCAAATTATTATAAAAGCATTAAAAGAAGTGATAGGTGGCTAATGAAGGCGAAAACTATTTTAGTAATATTAGATGGGCTAAGTGAAGAAAAGATTACAGAGTTAAACGACATGGCTCCTTTGGAATATGCATATACGCCAACAATAGATAAAATAGAAAAAGAAGGATGCCACAGGAAAATGGTATTTTATCCTTCCGGAAGACAACCAGACAGCTTGAGCTGCATTCTTACAATTTTAGGTGTGGGTAAGGAAAAGATCCCCTATGGCAGGGCTTATATTGAAGCTGTAGCTGCCGGGATAAATGTTGAGGAAAATGAGGCTGCATTAAGATGCAACTTAATAAGCATCACAGAAAACAGGCTTGAATCCTTTAATGGCAAAGGCCTTTCAAAAAAGGAAATGGATAAAGTCTCTGATTTGGTTGTAACTCCGGTCGGCATTAAATTTCACCATTTAAATGGTTACAGAAATATTCTTGTTCTTAAAAAGAATGAAGAATTTCTTTCATTAAAATCTGTTCCGCCCCATGAAAATGTGGGAATAAATACTGACAAGCTGTTTTGTGGTTTAAACAATATAAAAATTTTAAGTAAATTTATTGAAAACAATCATTTTTTTGTAAGAGGAATGCATTATATGTTTTACCCTTGGGGATTGTCCGAAAAAATAAACCTTCCTTCTTTTTATACCATTCATAAAAAAACCTGTTCTTTAGTGTGCCAAGCTGAAATTGTAAAAGGTATAGGCAAGTTGATGAATATCCCTGTTGCCATACTCAAAAACGCGACAGGGGATACTGATACTGATTTAAATGAAAAAGCGGACGCCGTTTTAAGAGAAACCTTAACTCATGATGTAGTTGTGGCACATATAAACGGAACTGATGAAGTATCTCACAGGAAAGATTTTTATGGGAAAGTTGAGTTTATTGAAAAGATAGACAAGGATTTTTTAAGTAAAATTTACAAAAATATAAACTATACGAAATTAATTATAGTCTCAGATCATCAAACAAGCTGCATTACAGGCAAGCATGAAAAGGGATTTGTGGATTATATAACTAATGTCAGGGAGGATGAAAATGTCAAAGGTAATAATGGTGCAGGGAACTACATCTAATGCAGGCAAGAGCTTAATGGCGGCTGCACTTTGCAGGATATTCAGGCAGGACGGATATAAGGCAGCTCCATTTAAGTCGCAGAATATGGCATTAAACTCATATATAACTAAAGACGGTTTTGAAATGGGAAGGGCGCAGGTAATGCAGGCGGAAGCTGCAGGGATTGAACCTGATGTGAGGATGAACCCTATTTTGCTGAAACCGACAGGAAAAAACGGCTCGCAAATTGTATTAAACGGAAAGGTGTTCAAAGATGTGACGGCGGGAGAGTACTATACCTATAAAAATGATATGATTCCACATATTATGAAAGCATATAGTTCACTTGCAGATGAATATGACATTATAGTAATTGAAGGAGCAGGCAGCCCTGCGGAAATAAATTTAAGAGAACAGGATATTGTAAACATGGGAATGGCAAAATTGGCTGATGCTCCTGTTATAATAGTTGGTGATATAGACAGGGGAGGAGTATTTGCATCCCTGGCGGGAACCATGCTTTTATTTGACAAAGATGAAAGAGATAGGGTAAAAGGATTCGTTATAAATAAATTCAGGGGAGATGTAAATCTTCTTGTTCCAGGACTTGAAATGCTTGAAGATATTACACATGTGCCGGTACTGGGAGTAGTTCCGTATTTACGTGTAGATATAGATGATGAAGACAGCTTGTCTGAAAGGCTTGAGGGCGGAAATGAACACAGCCTAATTGATATTGCGGTAATCAGGCTTCCTAGATTGTCCAACTTTACGGATTTTAATGTTTTTTCATTGATTAAAGGCGTTTCCTTAAGATATGTGTCAAAGGTAAAAGAATTGGGAGATCCTGATATGATAATTATTCCGGGAACTAAAAATACAATTGGAGATTTAAAATGGATGAGGCAGTCAGGCATTGAAGCAAAAGTAATAAGGCATGCTAATGAAGGCAAAGCATTGTTCGGAGTCTGCGGCGGATATCAAATGTTAGGCGAAATCATAAACGATCCTGACAGCGTTGAATGCGGAGGCAGTATCAGAGGAATGGGGCTTTTAAAAACTATAACAAATTTTTCAAAAGAAAAAACAACAACCCAAATTTCCGGAAAAATAAACAACATAGAAGGATTTTACAGCCAGCTTTCAGGTATAGAAATCCGCGGATATGAAATACACATGGGTAATTCTGAAATAACCTATGGCGTGCCTTTGAGCACTTTAGACTTAAAATCAGATGGATGTGTGTCCGGAAATGTTGCAGGTAGTTATTTACACGGCATATTTGACAACAGCCAGGTTACCAATACTATAGTAAAGATATTGGCTCATCACAAGGGGATTTCATTAGAGGGGTCGGAAGACTTTGACTTGAACAGATATAGGGAAAGCCAGTATGATTTGCTGGCAGAGGAAGTGAGAAAATCAGTCGATATGGATAAAATATATAAAATTATAGGTATTGACCAATGATGTAAAAAATAAAATATTTTAGGGAGGTTGAAATGAGAAAAAAGTATTTGGATAAGCTTGTGAATATTTTGCAGAATAAAAAGATAGATGCAATGTTAATTGCACCATCTGAGGAAATGGAATTTATAATGAGCCATAACACTCATCTTTGTGAGAGGTTTCAGGCATTGATAATTAAAAATGACGGAACATACTTTTATATATGTAATCTGTTGACAGCTGACGAAGTACAGTTTTTTCTTGGACCCGAAGTAAAGGTGTATGGCTGGTTTGACGGGGATAAATTTACGGATACTGTCAGGAAGGCTTTTGAAGAAAATGGCTTAATAGGGAAGACAATAGGCGTTAATTCTACTGAAAGAGCATTTATCATTCTTCAGATAATGGATGCCGTTAATGTAAAATTTGTTAACGGAAAGCCGCTGTTTGAAGAAATGAGAATGATAAAGGATGAAGAAGAACTTGAAAATCTCAGGGTTGCAGCTAGTATAACTGACGAATCATATGAAGAGCTTTTGAAATTTATAAGGCCCGGTATTAAAGAAGCGGATATTGCAGCAAAAATGAATGAAATATTTAAGAGAAAAGGTGCTGACGAAGGGTTTACAATGGTTTGTTCCGGTCCTAATTCTTCATATCCGCATTATAATTCGGATCATAGAACAATACAGGAAGGGGATATTATTGTTTTAGACTGGGGCTGCAAATACAACGATATGTGTGCAGATATGTCAAGGACAGTGTTTGTGGGCAGAATAACAGAAGAAGAAAAAAATATATATGAAATTGTACGCAAATCACAGGAGGCAGGAGAAAAAGCTGCAGTGGCAGGAGCTTATATACCAGATGTTGACAAAGCCGCAAGAGATATAATTGATAAAGCAGGATATGGTAAAAATTTCTTTACAAGACTGGGTCATGGAATAGGATATTCGGTGCATGAAGCTCCGGATATAAAAAAAAGCAACAGCAGGTATTTGGAAAAAGGTATGGTTTTCAGCATTGAACCGGGTATTTATATAGGGGGAAGATTTGGAATGCGAATTGAAAACATAGTTGCAGTTACTAAAGATGGAAATGAAGTGTTGAACAAAGCTTCAAAAGATATTAAAATAATTACAAATAAGTAGATAATATATTTTTGAGATTATAGAAAGCTGTGATTGACGATTTTTTATCGCTGGAAACAGTCTTCTATCATTTATTTACTGCTATAATAATGTATATTTGTAAATTAAAACCGGCATTATATTTTTGTGCCAGCACGATAAAATTATAAAAATTGACTTTTTACAACCTAATCATTATAATGTTTATGTTACTTTTAATTAAGTCAATGCAGAAGAGCTTTTGAAGAGAGGTATGTCAAAAAGATGCCGGGCTTATAATGGTGGAAATTTCTTTAGAATATTTAATGATATACTTCAATAATATAATAAAAGAATGGATGTGAATGGATGAAGTATTTTATTAAAGAGTGGGTTGTACCAATTGCAATTGCTCTTATTATAGTATTGTTTTTAAATAAATTTGTTTTTATTTTAGTGACGGTGCCTACAGGTTCAATGGAAAAAACCATTTTGCCCGGGGACAGGCTTTATGTGAATGAATTGTTCAACGTTGAAGATGCCAAACGTGGAGACATATTGGTGTTTAAATCAGAAGAAGAGGATTTGAATAAAAAAAGGCTCGTCAAAAGATTAATCGGCATGCCGGGAGAAACAGTAGAAGTGAAAGCAGATGGCAGTGTTTATGTCAACGGTGAAAAATTAGCCGAACCCTATGTTGTAAAAGCTGAAGGAGAGGCAAAAATATTTAACGTCCCTCAGAACTCGTACTTATTTTTGGGTGACAACAGGCCTATTTCCTATGATGCCCGCTACTGGAAGAATCCATATGTGAATGAAAGCAAAATAATAGGTAAGGCAGTCTTTAGATTTTTCCCTTTCAGCAGAGTAGGAAAAATACAATAACTTTGACAATACTGATACATGGGAAAGGCACATAGCCTTTCCGTGTGTTTATAATTTGCGTGGCAGTACATTAAAAAGAATTAAATATATGTTTATTGATTAATGAAAGCAGGTTTTATTTTTATTTTATTTTCAAAAAGTCTTTTTTGTAAGTAAGTTTTAGCAGTATAGCTGTAGTTTGAAGTTAAATGCATATTCATTCATTTGATTTCAACATGAAAACGTAATTCTACATATAAAATAACAAAGCTTATGTGTTGTTTGTGTTGTTATAAACGATTTCTTTAAATAAAAAACCATTTGTGTATATAAATAAAAATATTGAATTATATTAAGCTATGTGTTACAATAATGTATACATTTAGGTATAAGAAAGGTGTGAAAAAATGTTTAAGTATATAGTAAAACGAATTATTTCATCAATAATTACTATATGGTTTATTATGACCTTGACATTTATTTTAATGAAAAGTATTCCTGGAGACCCTTTGTCTATGGGAAAGGCTTTGCAGCCGGAAGTTGAGGCGGCAGTCAGGGCAAAGTATGGGTTGGATAAGCCCAATATTGAGCAATATTTTACTTATATGAAGAATTTTGTTCATGGTGATTTTGGTGTATCCTACAAAAAAATAGGATTGACAACTAATCAAATAATCGGCGACGGATTTCCGTATTCTTTAAAAATTGGTGCTTGGTCATCATTGCTTGTAATAGTTGTTGGTATTTTATTTGGAATAATATCTGCGTTAAAACAAAATAAGCTTCCTGATAGGGTAATGATGATTATATCAACCTTGGGAGCCACTATACCAAGCTTTGTTTTTGCTACGATGTTCATTTATGTGTTTAACAGGAAGTTAGGCTGGGTTCCTGCTTTTGGTGCAAACTCGTGGAAGTCTTATATAGGGCCTGTTCTTTGTATAGGAATGTTTTCTCTTGCCTATGTTACAAGGCTTACAAGGACTTCTGTATTGGACGTTATGCAGCAGGACTACATTAGGACTGCAAGGGCAAAAGGTTTATCCGAAGGTGTGGTAATAGTCAAGCATGCTCTCAGGAATGCGCTTATACCTGTTGTAAGCTATATAGGCCCTATGATAGCGGCACTTCTAACAGGATCATTTGTTGTTGAAAAGGTTTTTGGTATTGCAGGTATAGGATCGCTGTTTACTACCAGCATAACCAACAGGGATTATACTTTAATAATGGGCATAACTGTGTTCTTCGGAATTTTTATAGTTATTGCAACTTTATTGGTTGACATACTCTATGTATTTATTGATCCCCGTATTAAATACGATTAGGAGGTAAATCACTTAATGGAAAGTAATTTAAAACTGTCCTCCAATATGTGGGAGCCTTTACCTAAGTCGGAAAAAGATGCGGAGGAGGTTTCCAGGCAAAGTCTTACATTTTGGCAGGATGCTTCAAGAAGGCTTAAGCAGAATAAAGTGTCTATGGTTTCTCTGGTGATTATTGCAATTATAATTATAGCCTGTGTATTTGTTCCTATGTTTTATCCTATAACTTATGGGGAGCAGGTCCTGGATTTTGCAAACATAGGTATAACAATGGACATATATGAAATTAACGGAAATTATTTTTATATGAACGGAGAGTACTATCTTATTGACGTGGATCCTGACGGTACACTGCTTCAAAAGCACCCTATTTTAAAGGATGATGGTGAAAATAAAAAATATATTTATGATTTTGGCGGTCAGGAGGTTATTGTTGATTATAGCCCTTATTTTAATGCAAAGCTGGAATATATGAAATTGGAAAACAAATCAAAAAAGAACCCTTCAATAGACCTTACAGAAGCAAAACATAATTTGGACAATGCAAAGAAAGTTGAAATTACCGCATCGGGTAAGGAGCTTACTCCTGTTGACAAGGTTCATAACAAAACTTATATTCTTGGAACGGACAACCTGGGAAGAGATATGTTTGTAAGAATACTCCATGGCGGTCGTATTTCATTGATTGTAGGTTTTGTAGCTACATTTGTTAATTTTATAATAGGAGTTTTATACGGCGGCATATCAGGGTATGTTGGCGGCAGAACCGATAATATAATGATGCGTATTGTTGACGTAATAAATGCAATACCTACGCTTTTATATGTTATACTGTTGATGGTTGTAATGGATAACGGTATAATGCCTATTATAATTGCGTTGAGTATAACATACTGGCTTTCTATGGCAAGGCTGGTAAGAAGCCAGGTTTTAGGGCTTAAGGAGCAGGAATTTGTGCTGGCGGCACAATCTCTTGGTGCATCCACAAAGAGAATAATGTTTAGTCATTTAATTCCAAATATGATGGGTCCCATAATGGTGTCGGCAACAATGCAGATACCAAGTGCAATATTCACCGAGTCATTTTTAAGCTTTGTCGGGCTTGGGATTTCAGCACCTGAGGCATCGTGGGGTTCACTGTGCAATGACGCTCTGCTCACGTATATGACCTATCCGTATCAGTTATTCCTTCCTGCTTTTGCAATATCAATTACAATATTGGCATTTAATTTATTCAGTGACGGTTTGAGAGATGCTCTTGACCCTAAACAACGAAAATAAAGTGAGGTGTAAAAAATGTCGGAAAAATTATTAGAAGTTAAAAACCTTAGAACATCTTTTTTCACTCACTTAGGCGAAGTAAAAGCAATTAGAGGCATAAGCTTTGACGTAGAAAAAGGAGAATCTTTAGGAATAGTGGGAGAATCAGGAAGTGGAAAAAGCGTTGCTTCATTATCTATCATGAAATTATTGTTATATCCTGGAAAAATTGTGGGCGGAGAAATAATATTTAATGGCGAGGATTTAGTGAAAAAATCAAACAGAGCTATGATGAATATAAGAGGTAATGAAATTGCTATGATATTTCAAGACCCTATGACATCGTTAAATCCTGTTTATACAATAGGCAATCAGATTGCTGAAGCAATTGTAAAACATCAAAAATTATCAAAACGGGAAGCAAATAAAAAAGCTTTGGAAATGTTAAAACTGGTTAACATACCTGACTCGGAAAAAAGGATAAAAAACTATCCTCATGAATTCTCAGGAGGCATGAGGCAAAGGGCCATGATAGCTATAGCCTTGTCCTGCGAACCCGAGCTTCTGATTGCAGATGAGCCGACTACTGCTCTTGATGTTACTATTCAAGCACAAATACTTGATTTAATAAAAACATTGAATTCTAAGCTGGATACTTCAACCATGCTTATTACCCATGACCTGGGAGTTGTGGCTGACGTATGTTCAAGAGTTGTTGTTATGTACGGCGGCCTGATCATGGAGAAAGGATCTATAAGAGATATTTATTATGAACCAATGCATCCATATACAATGGGTCTGTTAAAATCAATACCTAAGGTAGTTTCTGATGAAAAACAAAGGTTGATTCCTATTCCCGGGACTCCTCCGGATTTATTGAATCCTCCAAAAGGATGCCCATTTGCCGCAAGATGCGATTACGCTATGCGTATATGTAATCAAGAGCAGCCTCCCTATTTTAAATCAGGAAACGGGAAGCATGAAGCAATGTGCTGGCTTCTTCATCCGGAAGCTCCTGGAAATGAAAGCTATGAGCAGCTGAAGGGAGGCGTCAGAATTGGAAAGTAACGAAATATTAATAGAGGTTAAAAATCTAAAAAAATATTTTACTAAAAACAAGGGTATAGTTAAGAAAAAAATAGAAATAACCAAGGCAGTTGACGACGTATCATTTTATATAAAAAAAGGTGAAACATTCGGTCTTGTAGGAGAATCCGGCTGTGGGAAATCGACTACAGGAAGGACCATATTAAAGCTTTACGATCCTACAGAGGGGGAGATGTTATATAATGGTCAGGATATTTCGAAGCTTAACAAAGAGCAGATGATGCCTTACAGGAAAAAAATGCAGATGATATTTCAGGACCCGTATGCATCTTTGAATGCCAGAATGACTGTTTCAGACATAATAGGTGAACCTATGGATATTCATCATTTAGCATCCGGAAAGGAAAGGCAGGAGCGTATTTACAGCCTGCTGGACACAGTAGGTTTAAACAGGGATCATGCAGCACGCTATCCTCATGAATTCTCTGGTGGACAGAGGCAGCGTATAGGAATTGCCAGATCATTAGCTGTTGATCCTGAATTCATTATATGCGATGAGCCTATATCAGCCCTTGATGTATCTATTCAGGCCCAGGTTGTAAACATGCTTGAGGATTTGCAGGAGGAGAGAGGACTGACATATTTGTTTATAGCACATGACCTGTCAATGGTTAAACACATATCCGACAGGGTTGGTGTTATGTATCTGGGAAGCCTTGTAGAAACTGCCCCAAGCAAGGAACTGTATTCAAATCCTCTGCATCCTTATACGGAGGCATTACTGTCATCAATACCCATACCGGATCCGGATATGGCAAAATCTTCTAAAAGAATTGTACTTAAAGGGGATGTTCCCAGTCCGGTAAATCCACCGTCCGGCTGCAAATTCAGGACAAGGTGCAGGTATGCAATGGACATATGCAGTGAAGAAGTTCCTGTTTTTAAAGAAGTCGATAAGGGCCATTTTGCTGCATGCCACCTATTAAATTAATAATACATTTGCTTATTTATGCAATATGTGTAAACAGTATTCCTTGACATATTGCATAAATAAAGCGATAATATAAACACAGCCTATAGGCTGCGAATACATAAAAATTTGGAGGAGTTTATGTTAAAGAAAGTACTAGCTTTAATGATGGTGCTGGTTATGGTGCTATCTATGTCAGTAGGGTGTACCGGTCAAGAGACGCCGACAGAACCGGCTGATAATGAATCAGGAGAAAAAACGGCAGAAGGTACACAGGCAGGAGAGGAAGATTATTTGGTATGGAACATTAAAGTTGACCCTGAGACATGGGATCCTACATTAAACAGCGCCAACGATGGCGGACAGGTAATACAGAATTTGTTTGAAGGCCTGACCAGAGAAACAAAAGACGGAATAAAACCTGCTGCAGCAGAAAAGTGGGATATATCCGATGATGGTAAAACGTATACTTTCCATTTGAGAGATGGATTAAAATGGTCTGATGGGGAGCCTTTAACAGCAGGGGATTTTGAATATGCCCTTAAAAGAGCTTGCGACCCGGATACAGCTTCAGAATATTCGTTCATAGTTTCTAATTATCTGGTAAATGGTGATAAGGCATTTGCTAAAGAAGTGCCTCTTGACGAAGTAGGAGTTAAAGCTTTGGATGATAAAACACTGGAAATTAATTTGAATTTTCCTGTAACATACTTTTTAGATTTGACTTCTTTTTATACCTATATGCCTATAAGAAAGGATATAGTTGAAGCTAATGGTGAAGGCTGGGAAAAGAATCCAGAAACCTGCATTTCCAACGGTGCGTTCAAATTAACCGAATACAAGGTAGGCTCCCATCTGACTATGGTAAAGAATGAAAATTATTGGGATGCAGAAAACGTTAAATTGGCAGGAGTTAAAGGGCTTATGATAGTTGAAGGCACTACAGAGCTTAACGGTTATGAAAACGGTGAAATTCAGGTACTCGACAGTATAGTAACAGATGAGATCCCAAGACTTTTGAAAGAGGATCCTAATTTTAAAATCTCACCGCAAATTGGAACATATTATGTAAACTTTAATGTAGATGATGAAGTATTTCAAGATGTGAGAATAAGAAAAGCATTCTCTCTTGCTATTGACAGGAAACAGTTTGTGGAGCAGGTAACAAAAGGAGAACAGATACCTGCAACAGGGTTTGTTCCAACATCACTCAGCCTTTCTGACGGCAGCAGTTTCAGACCTTTAAACGAAGACAATCTTCCGGATACTGAGTACGGTATAGATCCAAGTAAGGCGCAGACTGAGGAAGCAAAGGCATTGCTGGCTGAGGCAGGATACCCTAATGGAGAAGGCCTGCCGGAAATCACATTTTTGTACAATACAAATGAAAACAATAAGAAAATTGCTGAAGCATTGCAGGCTATGTGGAAACAAAACCTGGGCGTGGATGTAAAGCTTATTAATCAGGACTGGTCAGTATTCCAGCAGGAAAGAAGAGCGGGTAATTACATGATAGCAAGAGGGGGCTGGTTAGGTGATTATAACGACCCTGTAACAATGTTGGATTTATTTGCTTCTAATTCCGGAAACAACGATCCTCAGTGGAGATACAAGGAAGAGCCTATAGTTGCACCTCGAGATAAAAAAATAAACCCTGAGGAAGAAGAATTTGATGTTGCTCTTAAAGAATCTCGTTTAGCAAGCGGAAAAGAAAGAGATGCGTTGCTGAAAGAGGCAGAAGATGTTCTTATGAACAACCATGTTGTTGCGCCAATTTATTATTACACATTACCAAATATAGTTGACCAGACAAAGGTTGAAGGCGTTGAATTGACATTGACAAACAAATGGGATTTCAAAAATGCTCAGCTTATAAAATAATGGCGGCTGCTTATTAAGTTATATAATAAGAGTAAAAACATATAAAAATAAAAAGATACAACTGTGCAGTTGTATCTTTTTATTTGCTAAGAGCACATTTTTGGCTTACTGTACTTGTACTTTTTGGAGATGGACTGTATAATTAATTCGGTGATATTATGAATTATAAGATGGTAGTTCTGGATTTAGACGGAACACTGTTAGATGATAAAAAGCAAATAAGTAAAAAAAATACAGATATGTTGAACAAGCTGAATAAAAAAGGGATAGAAATTGTAATTGCAACAGGAAGAAATTACTATATGGCTAAAACACTTACAGATAGTATTAAGTCAGTTGAGCCTGTTATACTTGCAAATAACGGTGCTATTATCAGGCGTTCGCACAATGATGAACTAATAGAGCACAACTATCTGGATTTTTCTGAATTCGAAAAAATTTATAAAGAAGGCCTCAAGTGTAATTTAAATCCGGTGCTTCATGTTGATGAATATTTTAACGGGTATGACTTAATATATGAAAGAGAAGATTATGAAGAAGCATATTTGGGATATATTAAGAAAGATTACAAAAGAGCAAGGATGGTGAAATTTACATCGGATATTAATAATATTTTGTCTGTATGCTATTTTGATGAATACAATAAGCTTTCTATGTTTGAAAATGAAATGGAGAAAAAGAACGACGGAAGGTTTAATGTTATATGCAACAGAAATATAAGTAAAAGACCTCTGCTTGAATTTCTGCACCCGGATGGATGCAAGTGGAAAGCACTAAAAAAATATGCAATCAGTATAAACATTCTGCCTGAAGAAATAATTGCAATGGGTGACGACAATAATGACGTAGAGCTTTTAGAAAATTCCGGTATGAGTGTGGCCATGCGAAACGGCACTGATGAATCCATTAAAGCTGCAAAGAAGATATCAAAATATGACAATAATAATTCCGGTGTTTATTATGCATTGACCCAAATATTTAATTGACCAAAATATTTAAGCTTTGTACATATTTCAAGGGTGAGCTCAATATAATGTAATAATATTATTATTGAGGAGGCATTATGAGAATAATAACTGCCATAGCGTCGATCCTTATTATTATAGGAGCTTTGAACTGGGGATTGTATGGATTAGCAAAGATTGATATAGTGGAGAATTTTTTTGGTGGATGGAAAAATAAATTTGGAAGGATCGTGTATATATTAATTGGCATTGCCGGCTTGTATTCGCTGCTCTATGTAATATTCGCCTGAGCAAAAAAAAACATGCTCTAATATTAGAGCGTGTTTTTTTGTATTATTACATTTTACTTGGTTTTTTTATACTTATTTTATCTAACGGTTTCACTGTAGGACCTTCCAGAATATTACCCCTTATGTCATACCTTGAGCCGTGGCATGGACAGTCCCATGTTTTTTCTGCTTCATTAAATGATAAAGAGCACTTTAAATGGGCACATACAGGATTGATGCAATAATAATCATCGTTTTCATTTTTATAAACACCGATTTTTCTGTCTTTGTAGTTTATTATTTTTCCTTTTCCTGCTTCAATTCCATGCAATTCATCAGGAACAGGAGCAATTCTTTTTAAAAATCCCGTCAAAATACTTTTTGTAGACGAAAAAAACTCTTTTGCTGACTGAGTGAGAGTTATTCTTGAAGGATTAAAAATTTCCGAAAAATCATCATCGATATTTAATATTTTATTTCTAAGGATTATTGCGGCAGCGGCAGAATGAGTCATACCCCATTTTTTAAATCCTGTGGCCACATATAAATTATCAATACTGTTGGAATATAGCCCAATGTATGGAATTTTATCATAAGTCATACAATCCTGGGAAGACCACTTTGATACTACTTCCGCTCCTTCGAAATTTGTATTTAAAAAATCTTCTAATTCCTTGTAAGAATATTCTTCGTTTTCTTTTTCTCCGGAACGGTGGTTGCCACCTGCCAGAATAAGCAAGTTTTCTTTTTCTGAATAATGATATCTTATAGAATAAATTGGGTCTTTAACATTTATATACATACCCTCAAACGGTTTTTCCTTGGTTCTTGCTGCTATAACATAAGACTTATCCTGATAAAGCCTCAGAAAATACAGCCCAAAGCTATTATCAAAAGGATAATGAGAAGCTGATATGACTTTATCTGCATGTATTGTGCCGGCTTCTGTGCTCACATCAATGTGACCGTTGTGCGGCTCAATATTTAAAGCCCTCACTTTTTCATAAATTTTGCAGGAATCAGAATTATTGAGGATATTGTATAGGCTGTATAGATACTTCAATGGATTGAATTGCGCCTGATTTCTTATGCCTATTGCACCTAATGCGTGATTTGGCAAGGCTGGTTCTTTTTCGTAAAATCCGTCAATACCAAGTTTTTTATATGCTTCAAGTTCTACTTTTATCAGTTTTAATTCATCATCATTGGCAGCATAAACATAGGAAGTTTGTTCCTTAAAGTCACATTGTATATTGTTTGCTTCAATAATTGTTTTGATAAGTTTTAGACCTTCTTCGTTGGCTTTTAAATATTGTTTTGCTTCTTCAAGGCTGAAGTTGTTAATTAAATAATCATAAATGACATTATGCTGTACTGTTATTTTGGCTGTTGTATAACCGGACACCCCGTATCCTATGGCTGTTTCGTCAATTATTCCGATTTTATAGCCATCATCTTTTAACAAATATGCAGTGGTTAATCCAGTAAGTCCTGCACCTATTATTAAAACGTCAAAATTTTTATCATCTAAAGTTTCTTCATTTTTAGCAACTTTAATTATATTGTCAGCAGATTCGTGCCAATATGAATTTCTTGGATATTTCATATTAGCCTCCTTTTATAAATATATGTTTTTATTATTGTTTCTTTAAAAAATAAATTTATTCCTTAAGGCGGAAAAAGGTTTATTATTGTAAAATAGCGTATTAGCCGATGGAAAATAAAGCGGTATATTGGGCAAAATGGAAAAGCAAGGTAGTTTACAGATTCGAAAAACATTGAAAAATCGGAAATAAATTAAAATATGGAAAATAATAAAATTTTTCACAAAGAAAATAAGTGGTGTAAACATTTTCGTTTTGTGGTACAATATATATGAGCTAACTTTTATAAAATAAAAAATAGGAGTGTGGTTAATATGGTTCAATTAGTTTGTGGACACAGCGGTACCGGCAAAACAAGAAGAATGATTGACATGGCAAACAGGAAAATTGAAAATGCACAGGGAAAAATGGTCTTCTTAGAAGCAAACAACAGACACATATTCGATTTGAATTACAGAATCAGATATATAAATACAAAAGAATTCGGGCTTACAAATCCTGATCAGTTTCAAGGTTTTGTATGCGGTTTAATTGCAACAGATTATGATGTGGAATCAGTGTATATAGATGGATTGTATAAGATTGCTCAGGCAGGTGCGTATATTTTAGATTCTGTTATTAAAAGATTAGATTACTTATCAGAAAGATTTGATGTTAATTTTGTAATAAGTGTTAACCATGATGCGAAAGATATTGCCGAAAACCTTAGAAATAGAATAATAAAAGACGAAGATGCAGTAGTCTTATAAATTGCCACCGTTACTGGTGGTTTAAAATTGCCACTGATGATGGGGGCTTAAAATATACAACCATCACCGGTGGCTTTTGTGTTGTTATGACAATATATAACTTTATCTGAATTATTCTATTGTTTATCACTATTGATAAAAACCGAGTTTTCTGATAAAATAAGCAATGAGTTTCACATGATATGAAAAGAGTGATTTTATTTTATGAATTATTTTAAACCAAATAAGACTATTTTTGATGATTTTTTCGAACATAGAGACATGTTGATTGTCCAGCACATGAACGGTGATATAGACAAGAAGGAGTACCTGGAATTAAATTACAAATATATAACTGGGAAAAATATTAAGCCTTTTCGACATATAGATAGTTTTGAAAAAGGAATGTACAACTATCAATATTACAACATGATGGCAAAATATTACAGAATGCTTGCTCAGAATATTAAGGACAGCGGGAAACATATAAGTTTTTACAGCAAATACTTGAGTGAATCTGATTATTATTATAATGAGAAAGATAAGACAACATTCCGTCTTTTAAGATTTCTTCATTATGAAAATGTTGAAGCTTATTTTATTAAAATGGAATCAGTTAATCTTGAAGGAAAGCTGTATGAGATTATTTTAAGGGATTACGAATATGCGGTTCTTCATTCTAAGAGTCTGTGGCTTTTGGATGTATTAAAAAAAGAAAATGTATTTACAGATAAAAAAAAGAAGTCTGTAATAGACTATTATGTAAATGCAAAGTATTGAGACAGAAAGGTGGTGCTATGAGGGCGGAACGTTGGTCCGTCCGCTTTTGGTTTTTTGATTTTCCCACCTAATTTACATGTGCTATTGTTTTAATTACATCATCCAATGATGTTCCAACTTTAATTTCATATGTTCCACTTTGTAATTTTGTATCAAAGCCCAGTTCCACAGCTCTGCTTAAAAATTTGTCTTTGTCTTTAATTAAATTGGAATTTAACAATATATCAGCTATTTTTGTAGGAAGTGATCCGTTCGGAATTGTAACAGTTGCAATCAATCCACTTTCTTGTTCATTGTCAGAATCGGAAACTTCTTTATTGCTGTCATCAGAATTTTCAGAGCCTGCGGCATCAGTTTCTTCTGTAGATTCAGGCAAGCTTGCAATAGCTTCCTTATCAATATCAACGCTTCTGTCAAATAAAATATTGAATCTCCAACTTAATACGGCAACCATGATTACAACTACTGCTATAATTAATCCATAGTCTGTAATGTTATATAAAAAATCTCTTATGGCATCTATTATCTTTTTCATTTGAAGCTCCTTGATTATCATCCAATAAGCAACATATTACCATAAAACCGGCTCAGATACAATAACCATATTTGATAAAAATCTGTTAATTTTATCTATTTTTACAAATCAATATGTACCTTTAGTAAATAATTTGATATAATAAAATGATAATTTTTAAAATATATGGAGAAAACATGAAAGAAATAAAAATTACAAAGAACGAAGAAGGACAAAGGATAGACAGATTTTTAAGAAAATATTTCAATAAAGCAAATCGGTCTTTTATATATAAAATGATAAGGAAGAAAAATATAAAACTGAATAATTCAAGGGCGGAACCTGAAACCCTGCTAAAGAGAGATGACTTGGTGCAGCTTTATTTATCCGACAGCACCATAGATAAATTCAGGGAGAAAAAGAGCATAGAGCAGACATATATACATTTTAAAATTGTTTATGAAGATGAAAATATCCTTGTGGTTAATAAGCCTGCAGGCTTAAGTACACAGCCTGATAAAACAGGGCCGATAAATCTTGTGGATGAAATTAAAATGTATCTTGATGCTAAGGAAAAAAACATAAGTTTTACTTTCAAGCCTGCAGTATGCAACAGATTAGACAAAAATACTTCAGGTCTTGTTATTGCGGCAAAAAACTATGATGCGCTGAAACAGACAAACAGGGCTATAAGAGAAAGAAACATTAAAAAATTCTATATAGCAAAGGTACATGGTATTATAAGGGAAGACCTGGAGCTTAAAGATTATCTAGTTAAGAACGAAAATAAAAATATGGTTAAAATAATCAGGGAAAATAGTGAAAATGCAAAGAGTGTTGTTACTTATGCTCATCCTATAGAAACAAGGGGAAACTACACATGGCTTGAAGTTGAAATAGGAACCGGAAGAGCTCATCAAATCAGGGCGCATTTGTCATCAATCGGTTATCCTATTGTCGGTGACAAGAAATATGGCATAAAAGACGGAGAAAGATACCAGGTACTTCACGCCTGGAAGCTTCTTTTAGGCGGATATGAAGGAGAGCTGGATTATTTGAACGGTATGGAAGTTAAATCCGAGATAAGAGACAGAATATTGTTAAAGTAGTTAGTGTTATGGAGGAAAAAATGAATATATTTCTGTTAAATGAAAATAAAACATTTGATATCGGAGAAAATGAATCTTTGATTAGTTTTTTGAAAAGAGTCTATAAGGATGATTACAGAAAATTTCTCGGAATTAAGGTCAACAATAAGCTTCAGGATTTAATCAATGCGGAATTTAAAGAAAATGACAAATTTAAATTTTTAGATATTAAAGATAATGACGGTCATAGAATTTATGTAAGGACTTTGACGCTGATATACATAAAAGCATGCAAGGATATATTTAAGAACATTGACGTTTCAATTAAGCATTCTTTAAATAAAGGATTATATACCGAATTGGAATTCCAGAGCCTTGTGAACAAACACCAGATCAAAAATATTAAAAATAGAATGTGTGAAATAATTGATAGGAAAAGGCCTATAAACACAATGTTTCTAAGTATAAAAGAAGCGGAAAAGATATTTCTGAGGCAGGGCATGGAAGACAAGGCAAATTTGCTTAAATACTGGACTAAAGATAAAATACGCGTGTATGAGCTGGATGGTTATTATGATACATTTTATGGCTATTTGGCTCCAAATACCGAATTTATAGATAAGTTTGAGCTGAGGATGTTTTATCCCGGTATTGTATTAAATTATCCTACAAGAGAGAGCAATTTTGAAATTCCTGAGTATATTGAACAAAAAGAGATTTATAAGGTGTTCAAGGAAGCCGAGGAGTGGGGAAAAATAATGGATGTAGGCTATGTAGGTTCCTTGAATAGGAAAATAGATAACAATACAATTTATGATATGATACGAATCAACGAAGCTTTACATGAGAAAAAAATTGCTTATATTGCCGATGAAATTTCAAGAGATAAAAATATAAAAATTGTATTGATAGCAGGGCCGTCTTCTTCCGGAAAGACCACTTTTGCCCAGCGGTTGTCAATTCAACTGAGAGTTAACGGCAAAAAAACTTTTGCCATTTCAATGGATGATTATTTTGTCGACAGACATTTATCTCCAAAGGATAATAATGGTAATTATGATTTTGAGACACTTGATGCATTGGATTTGGATCTGTTTAACGAGCAGCTTCTAAGCTTAATATCCTGTGATACGATCAATATTCCTGTTTATAACTTTAAAACCGGCAGGAGAGAGTACATAAGGGAGCCGGTAACTCTAACAAAAGACCATATAATAATTATTGAAGGAATTCACGGTCTTAATGACGAGCTTACAAAAGAAATACCTCAAATTAATAAATTTAAAATATATATAAGTGCTCTTACCCAGTTAAACATAGACAATCATAATTGTATTTCCACATCAGATTTGAGACTTATAAGGAGAATTGTAAGAGACAGTACTCACAGAGGTAACAATGCTGTAGAAACTATGGAGATGTGGGATAATGTAGTTAAAGGAACAGAAAAGTTTATTTTTCCATATCAGGAAAACGCAGATGCAATATTTAATTCTGCATTAGTTTATGAACTGTGTGTACTTAAGAAATATGCAGAGCCCTTAATAGAAGAAATAGGTACAGACAGCAGATTTTATCCTGAGAGGCAGAGACTTTTAAAATTTTTAAGCTATTTCAAATCTATTAAAGATGAAAGTGCAATTCCCAGCACTTCAATTTTGAGAGAATTTATTGGCGGAAGCTGTTTTGAATAATGAAAATAAAAAATAAAAATAACCTGACTCTCAATGTGAGAATCAGGTTAGAAAAGGGTAAAGCGTAAAAAATATAATTTTACAGATCAAATATATCTATTTTATCTCTTTTCATGCCTATTTCCAATGATAAGCCGATGCTTATCATATTCATCAGCATGAAGGTTCCTCCGTAGCTTATAAATGGAAGAGGGATTCCTGTAACCGGCATAAGACCCATTGTCATGCTTATATTTTCGAAAATGTGAAAGAAAAGCATTGCGGTTGTGCCGGAAACAATAAGTGATCCAAATAGATTGGCGGAACTCTTGGCAATTTTTATAAGCCTGTAGATCAATACTCCATAGAGGCATAGCAGTGACAGCCCTCCTGCCAGTCCTAATTCTTCACCTATTACGGCAAATATAAAGTCTGTTTCCTTTGTGGGAAGGTACCCTAACTGATTTTGAACGCCCTTATACAATCCCCTGCCGTAAAGCATTCCGGAACCTATGGCGGTTTTTGACTGAATTACCTGGTAGCCTGTATTTTCAGGATCAAGTTCAGGATAAAAGAAGGCAACAATTCTGTCCACCATATAATTTTCTTTTGGTACATAATCCTCCATTATATAGTGAAGTGCTACAAGACAAATGATCAAAAATATTAATGCAATCAGGAATACCGCTATAATATATTTTTTGTCTATACCTGCTACGAATAACATGACTCCTATAAAGAAAATAAAAACCAATGCAGTACCTAAATCAGGCTGCATTAAAATTAATGCTACGGGTATAAATGCAAATATTAAAATCTTCATCAATACCGCAGTGCTATTTAAATTGTCCTTGTTAATGTCAATATATTTAGATACGGATATTATCACTCCGAACTTGGCCAATTCAGAAGGCTGAAAAACAATGGGACCTATTGCTATCCAGCTCCTTACGCCTCCCCATTGCTCCGCATTAACCGGATTTATTAATGTATAAATCAATAATAATATTGTTGCTGCGTAAACAGGAATGTAAAAGTTGCCATATATGTCGTAATCGACTGCTGTAAGAGTAAATAATATCACTAATCCAATTGCAAACGATACAATCTGGGTTTTTAAATAAGGCTCACTTCCTGATGGTTTGCTCATGGTGGCACTGTTAATCATTACAAATCCAAAAATGCACAATATTACTGTGGTAAATAACAAAACAAAATCAAATCTTTTAAGTCTGCTTTTTTTAAACATATAAGAACTCCAATTTAAAGTTTAAGATATTTTATCATAAGTGTAAGTAGTTGCGGCTTGCCCCACACCGGTACAATAAATATATTATATCAGGCGAAGAAAGCTGTCTTTGTTCATTAGCGTATTTATTATATCATATTTTAACGGATTGCAAAATAAAATTTTGCACGTCATTGGTTTTACAGATAAGCAGATAAAAAGTTCTTAACATGACAGGAAATCTATGTTATAATCTACAAAAGGCGGCAGCATATTTAGGAGGGTAAAATTGAGATGAATTGCTTTCCTGTATGTTGGAACAATTAAAAGGATAAAATGAATGATTATATTAGGTATAGACCCGGGCCTTGCAATTTCAGGCTACGGTGTTTTAAATTATGTGGGAAATAAATTTGAGGTTGTTGATTACGGAGCTGTTATTACTGGCAGCTCTGAGGTGTTTCCAAGCAGGCTTAAAAAAATATATGACAGTTACACTGAACTGTTTAAATTGTACAAGCCTGAGGCTGTTGCCATAGAGGAATTGTTTTACAACAAAAACGTTAAGACAGCTATTGCAGTTGCAGAAGCAAGAGGAGTACATCTGCTTGCTGCAGAAAATCTGAATATACCGCTATACGAATATACACCTCTTCAGATAAAACAGGGGATAGTAGGTTACGGAAGGGCTGAAAAAAAGCAAGTTCAGGAAATGGTGAAAGTAATATTGCATTTAGAAAGTATTCCGAAACCTGATGATGTAGCTGACGGACTGGCAGCCGCCATTTGTCATGCACACTCTTTAAAGTTTGCAGACCAATTTAAAATATTGAAGTATTAATCATCGGAGGGAAAATGATTAGCTATATTAAGGGCAAAGTAGTAAAAAAAGGTCCGGATTACATAATTTTAGACAATGGCGGTATGGGCTATTTTATCAGTACATCTCTTTCTACTCTGAACAGGTTAAGAGAGGGAGAAAATGTTTTAATATGGACTTATATGCATATAAGGGAGGACGTTATTGCCCTTTTTGGATTTTTGACGTCTGAAGAAATCGAAATATTTAAAAAACTTATTTCTGTCAGCGGAGTAGGTCCCAGGGTTGGACTTTCGGTTTTGTCAACTTATGAAGCAAGTACGGTTAAAGAAATTATTTTGAAGGATGATGTTTTACGAATGTCAAAGGTCTCGGGTATAGGAAAAAAAACAGCCGGCAAAATTATACTCGAATTGAAGGACAAGGTTGGCACTTTGGATGGATTATCTGCAGAAAATGAAATAAATGTTTCACAATACAGCAGCGAAGTTTCTGATATAATAAATGCCTTGATTGCATTAGGTTTTAATCCTAACGAAGCAAAGAAGGCTATTGACAGAATTGATATTACAGGCAAGACGGATAATGAAATTATAAAAGAGGCATTAAAAAAAATTAACAGGTAGTGATAATGATGTTTGAAAGAGAAAATGAAATAGTTTCCGGTACCGTAAATGACGGCGAAGAAAGTTTAGAGCTTAGCCTGCGGCCACAGAGACTCTCTCAGTACATTGGCCAGAGCAAGGTAAAGGAAGTCCTTAATATTTTTATAGAGTCTGCAAAAATGAGGAACCAGCCCTTGGATCATGTACTTCTTTCAGGGCCTCCAGGTCTTGGCAAAACTACACTTGCCAATATAATTTCAAATGAAATGGGAGTTAACATAAGGGTAACATCAGGCCCTGCAATCGAAAGACCGGGAGATTTGGCAGCCATATTGACAAATCTAAATGAAAATGATGTTCTTTTTATAGATGAAATACACAGGCTCAACAAGAACGTGGAGGAAATATTATATCCTGCATTAGAGGATTTTGCTCTTGATATTATAATAGGCAAAGGACCTTCAGCCAGGTCCATAAGGCTTGATCTGCCAAAGTTTACACTTATCGGCGCTACGACCAGGTCGGGAATGCTGGCTTCACCTTTAAGAGACAGGTTTGGAGTAATGTGCAGTTTAGATTTTTACAATGTTGAAGATCTAAAGGAAATTGTCCTCAGGTCCGCCGGCATAATAAATATTGAAATTAATGAAAAAGGAGCAGAAGAAATCGCAAGGCGTTCAAGAGGAACGCCAAGGATTGCAAACAGGCTTTTAAAGCGTGTGAGGGATTATGCCATAGTTAAAAGCAGCGGTGCAATAGATACCAAAACAGCTGACCATGCTTTAAAGATGCTGGAAATAGATGACAAAGGGTTAGATAAGCTTGACAGAAGAATTTTAAACACAATAATTGATTTTTATAAGGGAGGCCCGGTAGGGCTGGATACCTTGGCGGCTTCTATAGGAGAGGAAAAGGGTACAATTGAGGATGTTTATGAGCCGTACCTGCTTCAAGTAGGATTTTTAAATAGAACACCCAGAGGAAGGGTTGTTACAGAACTTGGCTATAGGCATGTTAATAGAACAGCAAAAAAGGCAAATAAGATGAATCAGATAAAAATTGATTTGGAAGGGTAATAATATGATGAAATTCATACATAAGATAGGGATTATATCATTATTGATATTATTGTTTACCGTTTCTGTCTGCTATGCAGCAGCAGGAGAAGAAAATGTAAGAGTAAGAATTAGAGCCCCGAGGCTTTATAACGAGAAAGCATCTTTAGAGGGATATGAAAGAATAACGGTCTACCAAATGAACGGAAACCTGAATGAAATGTTTACACTAGATGAAAGTAAAGTAAGTATATTCCTTGATTCATACAGCCCGTTCCATGTATCTTTGGATGATGTTTATTCGTCATATGATGATGCATATAATGAGGCAAGGAAATTGGAAAATAATTTTGACGAAGATTTTTATCCATGCCTAAGCGGCTCAGGATTTAAAGTGTATGGCGGATGCTGCGCCGATGATAATGCTGCGGAGGAACTTCTAAGTGAACTTGATTCTTCGGGATACTCCGGCAAAACGGTAAAAACAAATATGGAAAATATAATTGTTTACAATGAAAGTGACAATGCTGTTTTTATGTACAGTAACGACATGAGCATATATTTTTCATCATATAATGGCGGAGAATCTGATGAAATGATAAAAATTGACGGAAAACCTTACAGAGGGACGATTGGATTTAAAATCAGCCAGGATTCTAAGCTTATTTCTATCAACTATGTGGGACTGGAAAGCTATCTTTATGGTGTTGTCCCTAATGAAATTTCCGCTTCATGGGGAGTGGAAGCATTAAAGGCCCAAGCTGTTGCAGCCAGGACCTATGCTGTGTATTCCTTAAGACCTGGTTCTTCTTCAGGTTATGACTTAGAAGATAATCAAAACAGCCAGGTTTACATGGGAGTTGCTTCGGAAAAAGGATCGACGAACAATGCTGTAGATGAAACAAGGGGAGAAATGATTTATTATAACGGAAATCCGATTCAGGCCATTTACCATTCAACAAGCGGGGGCAGCACGGAAAATTCAGAGAATGTCTGGTCGGAAAAACTTCCCTATGCTATGGGCGTCGATGACGAATATTCCAACAGGTCTGATTCACCTTACAGTGAGTGGCAGAAATCTTATACAAAAGAAGAAATAATTAAAAAACTTAATGATGGCGGAAACCCTGTCAGTCAGCTTTACGGCATCGAAATAGCTGAAGTTTCGAAAAATAATAGAGTTATAAAATGCATATTTCTAACAGATATTGGGGAAATTCCTTATTATAAAGAAAATGCCCGCCTTATGCTGGGTCTTATGAGTTCCTGGTTCACATTAGAAAACAGCAGCGGTGGTGTTGTCAGTGGAAGCAGGTTCTATTTTACCAATGAAAATACATTTGAAAATGAAGTTAATAATGAAAAAACTGAAAAAAACAAATTGAATGCCGGTGAAATAAACGGTAAATATGGAATTACAGATAAGGGCATAAATGAAATTAGCCAGGAGGAGATTTCAGCTATCAGTTCCGGTGGAGTATCAATACTTGGCGCACGTGACACGGGTACAGGTGCTTCGCGTTATAATTTCAAAGGCAGAGGATGGGGCCATGGTGTGGGAATGAGCCAGTATGGCGCCAAACAAATGGCTATTGAAGGCTTTACATATGAAGAAATATTAGAACATTATTATACCGGAGTGACAATTAAATGAATTACAAAAATGACAAAAATGACAAATTAAAAACAAGCGATTTTAATTACGATTTACCTAAAGGACTTATTGCACAAACTCCTATAAAAGAAAGAGACCATTCAAGGCTTCTTGTTCTTGATAAAAAATCTGGCAGCATTGAACATAAGTATTTTTATGATGTGCCGCAATATTTAAATAAAGGCGATTGTTTAGTTATTAATGACACAAAGGTACTTCCTGCAAGGCTTTACGGAACAAGGAAGGACACCGGTGCTGCAATAGAGATACTTTTACTGAAAAGAATTGATGACAGCAAGTGGGAGATCTTGGTTAAGCCCGGGAAAAAGGCAAGAGAAGGAATTGAAATAATATTTAAGGATGATTTGCTGACAGGCAAAATAATCCATGTTGATGAAGACGGAAACAGAATTATTGAGTTTAAATATAAGGGTATATTTGAAGAAATATTGGACCGCCTTGGGGAAATGCCGCTTCCTCCTTATATACATGAAAAACTTAAGGATAAAGACAGGTATCAGACAATTTATGCAAAACATCCAGGTTCAGCGGCAGCTCCAACAGCAGGGTTTCATTTCAACAAAAAGCTCCTTAAGGAAATCGAAGAAAAGGGAGTAAGCATTGCAAGGCTTACCCTGCATGTAGGCCTGGGCACCTTCAGACCTGTTAAAGCGGAATACATAGACCAGCATAAAATGCATTCTGAGTATTATGAACTTACAGAAAGTGAGGCAGAAAAAATAAACTCTGCCAGAAGAGGCGGAGGCAGAATAATTTCAGTTGGAACAACTAGTACCAGAACCCTTGAAACTATTGGAGACGAAAAAGGATTTGTAAAAGCACAGAGGGGATGGACGGATATTTTTATTTTTCCGGGATATAAATACAAGATAGTGGACTGCCTCATAACAAACTTTCATTTACCGGAATCTACTCTTATAATGTTGGTAAGTGCATTGGCCGGCAGAGAGAATATAATGAATGCATATAAAATTGCTGTTGAGAAAAAATACAGATTTTTTAGTTTTGGCGATGCTATGCTGATTAAATAGGTGCGGAGGAATATGTTTAATTTTAAATTATTAAAAGAATCAAAAGAATGCAAGGCAAGAACCGGTATAATACATACTGGTCATGGAGATATTAAAACTCCTGTATTTATGCCGGTGGGTACTAAAGCTACCGTAAAGGCGATGACCCCTGAAGAATTAAATTATCTTGGTGCCCAAATTATTTTGGGGAATACATATCATTTATATTTACGTCCGGGACATGAGTTAATAAAAGAAGCAGGTGGTCTCCATAAGTTTATGAATTGGAATGGTCCCATTCTTACCGACAGCGGCGGATTTCAGGTTTTCAGCCTTGGAAAATTAAGAAAAATAATGGAGGAAGGCGTAGAATTCCGTTCGCACATTGATGGTTCAACACATTTTCTGAGCCCAGAAAAATCAGTAGAAATTCAAAATTGCCTGGGTTCTGATATTATAATGTCTTTTGATGAGTGTGCTCCATATCCGGCCAGCCGTGAATATATAGAAAAATCCATGCAAAGAACGGCCAGATGGGCAAAACGGTGCAAAGAGCATCATAAAAACACGGAGAACCAAGCATTGTTCGGTATTATACAGGGAGGCATGTACGAAGATTTAAGAAAAGAAAGTGTAAGGCGGATTACAGCTCTTGATTTTCCAGGGTACTCCGTTGGAGGTTTAAGCGTCGGAGAACCGAAAGAGTTAATGTGCCATGTAATGGATTATACAGTAGATCTGCTTCCCAGGGATAAACCAAGGTATCTGATGGGAGTAGGAAGTCCGGATTACCTTTTTGAAGCAGTTGAAAGAGGCATAGATATGGCTGACTGTGTACTTCCCACCAGGATGGCACGACATGGGGCTTTTCTTACGAGCAAAGGACAGATTACAATTAAAAATTCAAAGTACAGGTGGGATTTTGACCCTATAGATGAAGAATGTGAATGCTATACCTGCAAAAATTATTCAAGGGCATATATAAGACATTTATTTAATGAAAATGAAATATTAGGGGCAAGGCTTGCTTCAATTCACAATTTATTTTTCTTGATTAATTTGATGAAACGTATTAGAATAAGTATAATGGAGGATAATTTCATAGACTTCAAAGAAGAATTTTATGAAAATTATGGATATTAAAATATTTAGGAGGAGTTATGCCACAACAATACAGCGGACTTATCATGATGATTATTTTATTTGCATTAATGTATTTCATGATGATAAGGCCACAGAAAAAGAGAGATAAAGAAATAAAGGAAATGAGAGACAAACTTGCAGCCGGTGATGAAATTATTACTATTGGCGGAATTCACGGGAAAGTCGTAAAGGTAAATGATGAATTAGTAACACTTGAGCTGCCCCATGCAAAACAAAGGATTGAATTTTCAAAATGGGCTGTTGGAAGTGTGACTAAGGAAGCAAAGGAAAAACCCGAGGTTAAACATGAAAGTGCTAAAATAACTGAAGATACTACTACTTCGGAAAAGCCGGCACAGGCAGATGATAAAAATGATAAAGAGGATAAAAAGAAACAAGAAAAACAAGAGAAACAAGAGAATCAAAAATAAAAAATATAAATAATAAAATTAAAAGGAGCACAGGCTCCTTTTTGTTTTTACTTACATGTTTTTATTCAAATTTGTCTGTTATGCATTTTAAATATTTTTTTGACCGCTACAATTATTTCATGAGACAGCAGTGGAATCATTGTCAGGAGTATTAGCCCGAACCATTCTTTCAATGATAATTGTCTTGTTTCAAATGCTTCTGTCAAGATGGGAATTTCAGTAACTGCTATCTGAAGAAGCAGTCCTAATGCAAATGCTCCTATCATAGCTTTATTTTCCAACAGATTCATTTTAAACAGTGATTTGTCGTAGTTTCTCATGCCTATAGCATGAAACAACTGTGAAATACCAAGAGTTGTAAATGCATATGTCTGGGCATGCATTATAATGTCCGTCTCTTGAAGCATAAGCTTAATATTGTCCAGGGAAATGGGTAGCCCTGCTTGATTTAGGCTTTTGATCGGAGGCCAGAGGAATGCCCCCAAAGTAAGTGCTGCAATCATGGTTCCGTTATAAATTGTAAACGCCAGGCCACCGTGAGCAAATAGGCTTTCTTTCGAATCTCTTGGTTTGTTTTTCATTATATCCTGATCTTTTGGGTCCACACCCAGTGCCAGCGCAGGAAGGGAATCGGTGATCAGGTTAATCCAAAGAATGTGTATGGATTGCAGTGGAGAAGATAGCCCTGCGGCAATGGCGGAAAACATGGAAATTACTTCACCGAAATTTGACGAAAGAAGAAACAATACTGTTTTCTTAATGTTTTGGTAAATCCCTCTTCCTTCGGAAACGGCTTTTTCAATCGTAGCAAAATTATCGTCTGTAAGGATCATGTCTGCTGCACCCTTAGCAACATCTGTACCTGTTATACCCATGGCAACTCCTATATCTGCCGCTTTTAATGATGGTGCATCGTTTACTCCGTCTCCGGTCATGGAAACTATGCTTCCGTTAGACTTAAAAGCCTTGACTATCATTACCTTGTGCTGGGGGGAAACACGTGCAAAAACTCTTAATTTGCCTATTCTGTCGTTTAACTGTTCCTGGGTCATTTCATTTAATTCACTGCCTGTTATACACTGACCTTCGTCTTCTGCAATTTCCAGGTCTTTTGCAATTGCAAAGGCTGTGTCTATGTGATCCCCGGTAATCATAATCGTTGTAATGCCGGCTTTTTTTAAAACTTTTACGGAGTTTTTAACCTCCGGACGTGGAGGATCTATCATACCCACCAAGCCTATAAATGTAAGATCTTCTTCACTGGCTGAGTCATCGCTTTCCTTGATTGCCAGGGCAAGCACCCTTAATGCACCTTTAGCCATTTTATGGGCTGCTTCATTGATATCCTCAATATGCTTGTTTGTTATGTCCATGACCTGGCTGTTCAAATAAATTTTCTTGCAGCGGTCTAATAGTATGTCCATAGCCCCTTTTGTATAGCTTGTCACTTTGCCTTCATTATCCTTATGAACTGTTGTCATAAGCTTTCGGGACGAATCGAATGATTGTTCGTTGATCCTGGGATCAATTTTTTCCAGGTTCTCACGTGTCACATCAGTTAGTGCTCCCATATCAAGCAGTGCTAATTCCGTAGGGTCACCGATTCTTTCGTTGTTTGCTGTTGAAGCATCATTACAAAGCACAAAGCCCTTTATAAAGATGGTATCTTTATCATAGGAAAGTTCATTAACATCCTTCATATGGCCGTTCAAATATACTTTTGTAACAGTCATTTTGTTCTGTGTTAAAGTTCCTGTTTTATCTGAGCAGACAGTGCTTACTGAACCTAATGTTTCAACAGCCGGGAGCTTGCGAACAATGGTGTTTACCTTTACCATCCTTTGAACGCCTAATGCCAGGACTATTGTTACAACGGCTGTAAGACCTTCCGGTATTGCGGCGACTGCCAAAGCAATGGCCGTAATAAACATTTCAATTATGTCTCTTCCCTGAAATACTGCAATTCCAAACATTGCAACCACTATTACAATAGCTACGATTCCCAGAACTTTTCCCAAGTCGTTCAGCCTTTTCTGCAGAGGTGTCAGTTCTTCTTCGCTTTCATTCAACATGGAGGCTATTTTTCCTATTTCGGTGTTCATGCCAGTGTAAACAACAACGCCTTCGCCTCGTCCATAGGCTACGCTGGTTGACGAATAAGCCATATTTATTCTGTCACCTATGCCCATTTCATCAGTTCCGACAAATTCAGCATCTTTGTCTACAGGAACGGATTCACCGGTTAATGCGGACTCTTCTATTTTTAAGTTGACTGCCTTAGTTAACCTTAAATCGGCAGGAATTATACGCCCTGCTTCCAGAATTACCATATCACCCGGAACCAAATCGGCTGCCGGTATTTCCATGGTTTTGCCGTTTCGTCTTACCATAGCCGTAGGACTTGAAAGGTTTTTTAAAGCTTCCAGAGCTGCTTCTGCCTTGGATTCCTGCACAACGCCTATTATAGCATTGATCAGTACCACCAGTAAAATTATGACTGCATCTGTCACCTCGCCTAAAGCAACAGATATTGCTGCCGCTGCAAACAAAATATAAATCATTGTGTCTTTCAGTTGGGACAAAAACATTTGCAAAGTTGTTTTTCGCTTTTTTTCTGACAGAACATTAGGGCCGTCTTGCTTCAAACGTTTTTTGGCTTCTTCCTCACTGAGGCCGCTGCTTTTAACATTAAGCTGCAAACAGACGCTTTCAGCGCTTTTTTGATAATACATAGTTGGTCTCCTTTTAATTATTATGGTTTAAAAATAAAAAAGACTTTTGGCATATCTTTAAAAGATATACTAAAAGTCTCGTTACCTATGAGTTTTGCTTTGCAGACTTTCAGCCAGAATCGAAGATTCGGTTGTTGACTGAAAATTTAAAACTACTCCCTCTTAGTGTTCAGTATTTTACCAAAATAGTTTTTCATTGTCAAGGAATACTTTGCATTGACGGCGAAATCTTTTAAGTTATAATTATAATCATCAATCATTTAAAACACAGAAAAATTTTTATTATTCAAAAAAATATACAAACAGAACAGTAACTGGACATAATAAAGAAATAATTAGTTGCTAAATTAAGTGAATCAGTTTATAATGAATCCAATATATTATGCAGGTTTGCTGTTCTTTATAATGACGCATGACATTCAGAAAGATTTTAATTAAATTTTTTTTGTTGACAAGCTTATTTTGTCGTGCTATAATTTTAGTTCAACGTAAAGATAATGGTGATATTATGCCTTATAGATTAGATTCAGATGTTATTAAAAGAATCCTGGATGGAAATAATATTGTGGACGTAATAGAGGAATTCTTGCCTTTAAAGAAAGCAGGAAATAATTACAGTACCAGATGCCCCTTTCATAAAGAAAAAACTCCATCATTCATGGTTTCCCCAGATAAACAAATATTTCATTGTTTTGGCTGCGGCGAGAGCGGAGACAGCATAAGTTTTCTTATGAAATATAAAAATTATACATTTGTTGAAGCATCTGAATATTTAGCAAAAAAGGCTGGAATTGTTTTAGAAGAACGAATTTCAACGAAAAAGTATAATGAAAACAAGCGGATTGCGGACAGGCTGTATAAAATAAACAGAGAGGCCGCTTTATATTATTACAAAAATCTAAGAAAATTCCCGGAGGTAATTAACTATTTAAATTCCAGAAAACTTGATATTAATGTAATAAAAAAATTTGGAATTGGATATGCTATAAATCAATGGGATAATTTGCTAAAATATTTAACTGCCAGGGGTTACACAGAAGAAGATATTTTAAAAACAGGACTTATTATTAAAAATCAAAAAAAAGGTTCATATTATGACCGCTTTAGGAACAGGGTAATGTTTCCGATTTTTGATATTAAAGGAAGAATAATAGGATTTGGAGGCAGGGTATTGGATGATTCTCTGCCTAAGTATCTAAATTCGCCTGAAACATTGATTTTCAACAAGGGCTATAATTTGTACGGATTAAATACAGCTAAGGAAGCTGTCAGTAACAAGAGTTTTATACTGGTAGAAGGATACATGGATGTAATTAAAATGCACACCTATGGTTACAATACCACGGTTGCGGCATTAGGTACTTCATTGACAGATAATCAGATAAAATTAATGAAAAGATATTCTAAGAGTTTTTATGTTGCATTGGACTCTGACAAAGCCGGGCAAAAAGCTGCCTTGAAGGCAATGAATATGTTTAAGCGGAATAATTTGGATGCTAAAGTTGTAATAATACCTGATGCAAAGGATCCTGACGAATATTTAAATACCTTCGGAAAGATAAAATTCGACAAGTTAATTGATAATTCTTTGGATTATTATAGCTTTTTAGAATTTCATTTTAAAGAAATTTATGAAAATTCTGACAAAGTTGAATATATAAATAAACTTTTTGAGAATATAGAGAATGTGACTAATGAAATCGAAAGAGAATTAATATTTGAAAAATTATCAGAAAAAGTTGGTGTTTCTAAAGAATCTATAATAAAAGAATACAATAAGAAAAGCAGAAAGCAAAGAACTTTTGTTAAAGCCGTACGGCCTGCAAAAATTTCTCTGCAGGTACGAAAAATTACAACATCACATGAGGAAGAGCTGATCAGACTTATACTTCTGAACAATGATTTTGCATTTCAGTTAAAAGAGATAGTTTATGAAGATACCTTTAAGGACTTGGAATACTATAATATATTTAAAAAAATGTATGAATACAAAATCAATGATATGAGTATAGATAAAGACAGCTTGAAAGATATTGTAAAAGATAAAATAGATGTTGATGTTTTATTACGGTATGACGATGTTGATTATGATAATTTAGAGGCTTTATTCAAGGATTGTGTTAAACGTCTTAAAATTAAATATTATGAAAAGGAAAAAAATATACTTGCAAAAAGTTTGATACAATCTGAAAATTCAGCAGAAAGCAAGAAAATCACGAATGAAATTTTCAGCCTCGCTAAAAAGATTAGATCAACTAAGGAGGAGGTTAGCTAACCCGTGGTAGAAAACAAAGCTAATTCTAAAAAAGTTAATTCTAAAGATGAATCTGAAAAAAATGCTGAAGTAATGAAAAAAATTGATTCCATAAAAAATAAATTGATTGAAAAGGGCAAAAAAAACGGATTTATAACTTATAAAGAAGTATTAAGAGCTTTTGAGAAGTTAGATATAAACCCTGAATTTATAGATGATTTCTATAAGCAGGCAGAAGATAACGATCTGGAAATTCTCGGCTTTCAAGATGATATGATTCCTGAAAAAGTAGATGATGATGCAGATGAATCGGAAATAAAGGATGGTGATACTGATTTTTTTGTAAGCCAAACAGATGATGATATATTAAAAGGTGTAAATATTGATGACCCTGTAAGAATGTACTTAAAAGAAATAGGCAGAGTTCCTCTTTTGACGGCTGAAGAAGAAGTTGAATTGGCTAAAAGAATGGGCGAAGGGGATGAAGAAGCAAAAAAAAGTTTGGCTGAAGCCAACTTGAGGCTTGTTGTAAGTATTGCAAAACGTTATGTTGGAAGGGGCATGTTGTTTTTAGACCTTATACAGGAAGGAAACTTAGGTCTGATTAAAGCTGTTGAGAAATTTGATTATACTAAAGGATTTAAATTCAGCACATATGCAACATGGTGGATACGCCAGGCAATTACAAGAGCAATTGCCGATCAGGCGAGAACCATAAGGATACCTGTTCACATGGTTGAAACTATCAATAAGCTTATAAGGATAAAAAGGCATCTTTTGCAAGAATTAGGACGGGATCCAACTCCCGAAGAAATTGCTATAGAAATGGAAATGGAACCGGATAAGGTAAGAGAAATCCTTAAGATTGCCCAGGAGCCTGTTTCATTGGAAACACCTATAGGTGAAGAAGAAGACAGTCACCTTGGAGATTTTATTCCTGATGACGAGGTTCAAGCTCCTTCGGATGTAGCCACATTCATGCTGCTGAAGGAACAGCTTTCATCAGTGCTGCATACCTTGACCGAAAGGGAGCAAAAAGTCCTTAGGCTAAGATTCGGATTAGACGACGGTAGAGCCAGAACCCTGGAAGAAGTAGGAAAAGAATTCGATGTTACAAGAGAAAGAATAAGGCAAATAGAAGCAAAAGCATTAAGGAAGCTTAGACATCCCAGCAGAAGCAAAAAATTGAAAGATTACCTGGAATAAAATATATTAGCATCGGAACATCAATAGGCAAAGTATTATTCGGCAATTGGTTTTTACAATTGCCGTTCGATTCCTATAGATTGTTTAACCGATTGTTCACCAATATGAGAGAAAAAATCTCTCTATTTTTTTAGTTGTATATCAACAAATCAAGGAGTATTTATGAACCGGTTAGAATGTATAAAAACAATGGTGTCCAAGTGTTCTACTGCTGCGGATATTGGTACGGACCACGGATATGTTGCAGAAATGTTATTGAAAGATAACCTGTGTGAAAAAATAATAGCCACTGATTTAAATGAAGGTCCTTTAAACAGGGCACTTAAACATTTAACATATGAGGGTTTACAAGACAGATGTGATTTTCGCCTGGGAAATGGATTGACTGTATTAAATGAAGGTGAAGCAGATGTGATTATAATTGCAGGAATGGGCGGAGAGTTGATTGCTGATATAATAGAAATGTCCAAGAATATTGCATTAAAAGCATCGCAGCTTATTTTACAGCCCATGACAACTGCAGACAGACTTCGGCGTTATTTATACGGAAATGGATTTAAGATAATTGATGAAAATATAGTAAAGGAATTTTATCATTATTACTTTGTTATAAAGGTAATACCGATGCAGGATAACATGGTACTCGATGATGAAATATATTATGAAATAAGTAAAATACTTCTTGATAAAAAAGATCCTTTAATGTATGAATATTTGAAAAAATCATTAAAAACAAATGATAATATAATCGCAAGTATTGAAAAAACAGGCAATAGCAGTTATAATGAAAAAATAAGAGTATTAAAGAAGAAAAATAATAAAATAGTGGAGTTGATGCAAAATTAAACTTGATTCAGTTGTAAAATTATTAGAACGAGAGTTGAAAATAAAGCCTCAGGAATCATGGGACAACAGCGGTCTGCAGGTTGGCAGCCTGAATAATGATATAAAAAACATTATGTTAACGTTGGATCTTAGCTATGAAAGTGCTGAATATGCTGCCAACAATAATATAGATTTGATTATTACCCATCATCCTTTGCTGTTTTACCCTATAAAATCAATTGACTATGGTACATATGAAGGTAAGATTATACGTAAGCTTATAACACACGATATTAATCTTTACAGCATGCATACAAGTTTTGATATGGCAGAGCTGGGTGTGGGCAGTAAATTAGCGGAAAAATTAGGGATAGAAAAGTACGATGTGCTTCATGATGTCAACGAAGACAACAGCGGATACGGCGGAATAGGATATATTAAGCAGAAAAATATAATTGAATATGCAAAGAATGTTAAAGATATGCTGAACACAGAGCATGTAAAATTATATTGTGAAGACCAAGGCAGAATAATCAGCAGAGTTGCTTTTTGCGGAGGAAGCGGAAGCGAATTTATTGAAGATGCAATAAACAAAGGAGCCGACGTTTACATAACCGGAGATATAAAATATCATAATGCCCAGAAAGCTATTCAAAACAATTTATGCATTATTGATGCAGGACATTATTATACCGAATATCATTCACTGGAAAATATTGAAGAAGTGTTAAAAAAAGTTAAGGAAATAAAAGTAACGCTGTTTGAACATAATAATGTAAAAGAGCTTGTTATATAGAAGGTGCAAAATGAAAAACTTTGAATATATCAGAGTTGCCGTTGCTGTTCCTGCAATCAAAGTTGCAGATCCTATGTTTAACGCGCGGGAAATTGTATCAATGGCAAAGAAGGCTTTTAAAAGAAAAAAAGCAGGTGTAATATTATTTCCGGAACTTTGTATAACCGGATATACCTGCAGTGATTTATTTAATCAAAGAGTATTAATCAACGGAGCAGAAAATGCACTTGAGGTAATTCTGAATGAAACAAAAAACTTAAATAGTTTAATTGCTGTAGGAATGCCTGTTAAGGCTGATAATCAGTTGTTTAATTGTGCAGTTATATTAAAGGGCGGGGAAATATTAGGCGTTGTTCCCAAGACTTTTGTTCCAAACTACAATGAATTTTATGAAAAGCGCTGGTTTGCTTCTTCATCTTCAAGGATAAGCGATAAGATTACGCTGTGCGGTCAGGAAGTGGCTTTTAATGAGAACCTGCTGTTTAAAGATTCTATTTCCTCCATGTGCATAGGAATCGATGTATGTGAAGATCTATGGGTCAGCATTCCGCCAAGTTCATATCATGCATTGTACGGAGCAAATTTAATATTAAATCTTTCTGCCAGCAATGAAACAATAGGAAAACCGGAGTACAGAAGAGAAATAGTCAAGGTCCAATCGGCAAAGTGCATTGCAGCATATGCTTATTCATCATCAGGGCAGACCGAAAGTACAACAGATGTGGTTTTTTCAGGTCATGCCTTAATTGCGGAAAACGGGTCCATTATTAGTGAAGACAGGTTTTCTGAAAAATCAAGCATTATCTATGGAGACGTGGATTTGGAAAAATTGATGAATGACAGGATAAAACTGAATACATTTATGGGCAGGCGTGAAAAATTAAACTACAGCTATATAAATTTCCGGCTTGGGTTTTCCGAAAATGATGACTTGGAGAAAGAAGTGGATCCAAGACCCTTTGTTCCTTCAGACTTAGAGGAAAGAAACAGAAGGTGCAGAGAAATCTTAAATATTCAATCTACAGGATTATATCAAAGATTAGTCAAGATTGGAGCTAAAAAAGCAATAATTGGAATTTCCGGAGGTCTTGACAGCACCTTGGCACTTTTGGCAACTGTTGAGGCTTTTAAGAAATTGAAAATGCCCATGAGTAATATAGTTGCTGTAACAATGCCGGGCTTTGGAACAACTTCAAGAACATACAACAATGCCTTGATATTAATGAGTGAACTTGGGGTAACAACCAGAGAGATATCCATAAAGGATTCATGTGTTCAGCATTTTAAAGATATTGGACACAATATTGACATTCATGACGTTACATACGAAAACTCCCAGGCAAGGGAAAGGACACAAATACTGATGGATATTGCCAATAAGGAAAACGGGATAGTTGTGGGGACAGGAGATTTATCCGAACTGGCACTGGGATGGTGTACCTATAACGGCGATCACATGTCAATGTATGGAGTAAACTCAAGTATCCCGAAAACATTAGTTAGGTACCTGGTCAGATGGTATGCGGAGGAAGAAACAGAAGGAGAGATTCAAAAAGCTTTGCTGGACGTATGCAGCACTCCTGTAAGCCCTGAGCTTTTACCTCCCGACAATAAAGGTAATATTGCTCAATTTACCGAAAAGACGGTAGGTTCATATGACCTGAATGACTTTTTCCTTTACAACATGCTGAGGAACGGCTATGAACCGGCCAAGATATATTTTTTGGCTAAAAAAGCATTTAAGGGTGAATTTTCCGATGAAACAATATTAGAAATCCTTAAAAAATTCTATAAGAGGTTTTTCTCGCAACAGTTTAAGCGATCATGCTTGCCTGACGGTGTAAAGGTAGGCTCTGTATCATTGTCTCCAAGGGGTGATTGGAAGATGCCCAGCGACGTATCCTGCAAATTGTGGCTCGAGCAGTTAGAGAATATTGAATAAAAATTAATTGAGATTTAAAGAAACAAGTCTTTATATAATTAAAGATTTGTTTTTTTTTTTAACTATATCCCCCCCACAGGCTTGTGATAAAATTCACACTCGGCTATAATTGGAAATAAGGTTAATAAAGTTAATGGGGAGATTTATGAAAAAGTTTTGGAGAATTAAAAGAGTATTTAATAAACAGGAGACAGGCATGACTGCAATTATTTTGACTTTGTCAATTGTGGCATTTTTTTCCGTAATATTTGCAATTGGTCTTGGGCCTGTCAAGGTTGTACCTGCCAATGTCATAAAGATAATTTTAAGCAAGGTGCCTTTCCTAGAAGAACATATATCTCATTCATGGACACAGCTTGATGAAAATATAGTTTGGAGCCTCAGGCTTCCACGTGTGCTGTTAGGTATGATTGTAGGTGCTTCGTTGGCCATGACAGGAACAGCTATGCAGGCGCTTGTCAGGAATAACCTTGCTGATCCGTTTATATTGGGTGTGTCTTCAGGAGCGGCTGCAACTGCAACTTTAGGTATGATTTTCGGTGTTTTTTCTTTCCTTGGCAAATATGCTCTGTCGCTTAGCGCATTTATCGGAGCAGGGATTACAATTATGATAGTCTATACTCTTTCCAGAGTAAAGGGTAGAATCAATATTACTCAGCTTTTGTTATCCGGCGTTGCTGTTTCAATGATTATGGATGCTGTTACAAAAATAATTACCTTAAGTGCTCCTAATGCCCTTGGATTACATAATGCGGAATTTTGGATGTCCGGCAGCCTTGCGGGAGCCAAGTGGGCATACTTAACACTTCCTTTAGTAACTATCATTATTTGTATGGCCATATTGTTAATTAATTACAGGGGATTGAATGCGTTGGTTTTAGGAGATGAAACTGCCGGAACCTTGGGTTTCAACGTAAAAAAAATACAAAAAATGCTTGTTGTTGTGTCATCGCTTTTGGCAGGGACGACTATTGCAGTTAGCGGAACCATCGGATTTGTAGGATTGATGGTACCTCATATAACACGTTTATTGGTCGGATCGAACCATAAAAGGGTTTTGCCCGTTTGTTCATTGATAGGAGGAATTTTGGTAGTGTGGGTTGATGTTGCTGCCAGGATGCTGATTGCTCCTGAGGAACTTCCTGTTGGAATTCTTACAGCACTTTTTGGCGGTCCGTTTTTTATATGGTTGATGAAGAAAAAAAACAAAGAATAAGAATGGAGGTATATTATGAGTTTGGCGGTTGATCATTTAAGTTTTGCCTATGATGATAAAAATATAATTGAAGATATTTGTCTCAATGTAAAAAATGGTGACTTTGTAGGAATTATCGGACCTAACGGAAGTGGAAAATCAACTGTTTTAAAGAATCTGTATCGTGCGTTGAAACCGGACAAAGGTAAAGCAACATTGGATGGAGAAGATTTATACAAAATGAGCTATAAAAAATCAGCTGTAAAATTAGGGGTAGTAGGCCAGGAAAATTTTGTACCTTTTGATTTTAAAGTAGAAGAAATTGTTGCAATGGGCAGAAGTCCTCATAAGAAATTTTTTGATGGGGATACAATTGACGACACGAAAATTGTAAAAAAATCACTTGAGCTAATAGGTATGGAAGATATGGCAAAACGTAACTATTCACATTTATCAGGAGGAGAAAAGCAAAGGGTGCTTCTTGCCAGAGCGCTTGCCCAGCAGACAGACTTCCTGATATTGGACGAACCTACAAATCACCTTGATATATACTATCAGTTCCAGATTTTTGATCTTGTTAAGAGGCTGAATGTTACAGTGCTGTCGGCTATACATGATCTTAATATTGCCGCCATGTACTGCAATAAACTTTATGTGTTAAAAGACGGACGTATATATAAAACCGGAACCCCTGAGGAAATATTAACACCGCAGTTAATTTATGAGGTATACGGCATTAATGCTGATGTCAGAGTACATCCTAAAACAGAAAAACTATCAATTACATTTTTACCTAAGAGTTTGTGCAGAGCATAAATTCTCAAATAGAAAAACAGGAGGAAATGATGAAAAAAAGAGGTATTAAAAAATCATTAGCTTTAATTTTTACTGCAGCAATGTTGCTGACTGCATGCAGCGGCGGAGGCGGCGGCAGCGAAATTCCTGATGGTGACAGTAGTTCTGAAGGAGATTATAAACCACTTACATTAGATAATTACGGAAGAGAGGCTGTGGTTGAAACCATGCCCCAGAATGTTCTTACTTTAGGGCCGAACTGCAGTGAGCTTTTTGTGGCATTAGGGCTGAGCGATCGCATAGTCGGGAATACTTTGGATAATCACAGCAGAGGTCCGCTTCCCGAATATGCAGAATTCTACGATAAAATACCGGAATTAAATTACGGTTCTGCAACCAGGGAATCCGTAATCAGCAGCGGCGCTGATTTTATTTATGGCATAGATTGGGAATTTGGAGAAGAAGGATTGGATTTGGAAGAATTAAATGAAATGGGTATTACCACGTATATGAACAGTGCTACAACACTGGATCAAATTTATGGAGAAATTACTGACTTAGGCAAAATATTCAAAATTGAAGATAAAGCACAGGCTTTTATTGGAGAACAAAAAGAGAGAATCTCTGCCGTGGAAGAAAAATTAAAAGATCAGGAACCTGTTAGCGTGCTTGTATATGACAGCGGAGGGGAAGGAGTGTTTACCTGCGGTGGGACAAATTTTGAAACCATGCTCGTAGAAAAAGCAGGAGGAAGGAATGTTTTTGACGACATTACAGATAAACAGTGGGTTACGGTGAGCTATGAAGAAGTATTAAAACGAAATCCTGATATTATAATAATACATGATTATGATTCGCCTTCTTTAGAAGAAAAAATTAATGCTATTAAAAACGATCCTGTGCTTTCACAGCTTGACTGTGTGAAAAACGAGAAATTTGGCGCAATTGCATTGGAAAGTGTATTGCCAGGTGATAGAATGGCTTATACGGTAGAAACATTGTCTAAAACATTTCATCCGGAGCTTTTTAAATAGCAAGTTATGGCATGTACCGAAAAAATTTCATTTGACTTTATTGTAGGCTTAATGTACTATATGATAGTGAGTAAATTGTACAGTCGCATGTGAAAGCATGAGGAAAGTCCGAGCTCCGCAGAGCAGGGTGCCGGGTAATACCCGGTGAGGGTGACCTTAAGGATAGTGCAACAGAAATAGACCGCCGCTTATGCGGTAAGGATGGAAAGGCGAGGTAAGAGCTCACCAGCGGTTAGGCGACTAGCCGGCTATGTAAACCCCACCTGGAGCAAGGCCAAAAACGGACCGTAGAGTGGCTGCTCGTCACAGTCCAAATGGTAGGCCGCCTGAGTCTGTCGGCAACGACAGGCGTAGACAGATGACTGTTTAATACAAAACTCGGCTTATGTATTTACTCTTCTATTGAAATTGAAATGAAAAATTAATATATTAAGTTTGCTTGCCAACACTTTGCATACATAATAAAAAAATTACCGTTTTTAGTTTTTAATGGTAATTTTTTTATTAAATATTTATTTTTCGTTGATAAATAAGTACTATAAGGTATGAAACTTATAATTTTAATTTTCACCTGTGCAGTACAGGTGATATTTTTTTGTATATGAGTAATGTAATCGATGAAACTGCTAATCCTTTTAGCAGGTTAAACGGAACCACCGCATACATTACAAAAGTTTTTAAGTTTATAATGGAAGGGTTTATGGCATTCCCCATATCTATGAATGCCTGAATAGGCCATCCGTATATTTTTGAATATACCGGAAGCAATAAATAGTAGTTTATAATGGAACCCACTATAGTTAAACCAAGCGTTCCGGCTACTAAGCCCATTATTGCCGTAAAAAAGGTCTTTTTATGTTTGTAGATAAATCCTGCAGGAATTACAAAAGAGCATCCTACAATGAAATTTGCTAATTCACCTATTCCACCTGTGTCTGTGCCGTTTATTACGAAATTAATCAATATTTTTACAAATTCAATTGAAACTCCCGCAGCAGGACCCAAAGCAAATGTTCCGAGAAGAACCGGTACCTCACTGAAGTCCAGTTCATAAAAACCCGGAGCGAACCACAAGGGAAATTCAAGCAGCATTAATACAGCCGCCACTGCAGATAAGACTCCAACCTTTGCTATTATTTTTGTGTTATTTCTTTGTTTTACTGATAATTCACTTTTCATATTTTCTTTCCTCCATGTGCCATGCACTAAATAAAGATTCAGAGGCTGTAAGCAAAATAAAAAAACCTCCGGAATCTTCAGAGGCCTAATAATCGTAGAAAAATTTTTGCTCACATTTGCAAGTATCTCTTCTACCATCCAGACTTTACTGTCGGTATTGGAATTTCACCAATTCAACCTTTCGGTTCGCGGACTTTACCGCCGGTCGGGAATTTCACCCTGCCCTGAAGATATATACAATATCATTATACCATGAATTCTGTATTTGTAAATACTTTTTTGAAAGCTGGTTTTTAACGAGAATAAATTTTCAGTCTGATTATTTATAATGAATAAACGCTTGGAAAAAATAATCATATTTTTATATATACATAATATTATAGATTAAGGGGACAAGGTAGTGATTTATTTGGCGGAGGAATCAATGAACAATATTATAATGCTTTTAAGCAGCAATTTGAGGGAGATTGTGTCCAAGCAGTCCTTTTTATTGGGAAATGATACAACAGAAATAAGGCTTAGGATTAACAGCCCTATATTGATTAAAAAATTAAAATTTGATTTTTTTCTTGGAGATTATAAAATCAGCAAAAAGGATATTGACGACACAGTCGCAAACTTGACTAAAAATTCAATTCATGCTTTTGAAAAAGAAATCAGAAGCGGATATATAACGATAGAAGGTGGGCACAGAGTTGGCCTAGGAGGGGACTGTATATATGAAGGAGAAAATCTTAAAGGCTTTAAAAACATTACTTCCTTAAATATTAGAATTGCCAGGGAATATCCCGAGTGTTCAGAAAATTATGTTAAATATTTTATAAGTCCTGGCAAGAACATTTACAGTACGTTGTTAATCGGTCCTCCGCTTTCCGGTAAAACAACATTTATCAGAGATTTGTGTGCAAAATTAAGTGATGGCCTATCGGATCCTTATTTTGAGGGATGTGATATCACTCTTATAGATGAAAGGGGAGAAATTTCCGCTGTATACAATGGTATACCTCAAATGTACGTTGGGCGGCGTACGGATGTGCTGTCATACTGCATGAAAAAAGAAGGATTTTATATGAGTATAAGAGCTCTTTCACCGAAGGTAATCATTTCTGACGAGCTTGGTTCCAAGGATGATTTTGAAATAGTGCAGTATGCTCTGAAAAGCGGAGTCAAAATAATTGCCACGGCTCATGGATTTGGCCTGGAAGATGTTAAAAAAAATATATATATGAAAACAATTATAGAAAACAATTTTTTTGACAGAGCAATAATTTTAAAAAGCAGTAAAAATCCCGGCATTGTAAAAGAGGTTTATGATTTTGAAAGAAATAAGGTGATATTTAATGATTTGGTTTAAGTCATCGTTATTTGTTCTTACTATTGTCACAGTTAAGTTTATTTTTAAATTTATAAATGACTGGGGAGACAAGTGTGTGAGCAATATGAAAGAACTGATAGATTTTACCGATTATTTAAGAATATATTCCTGCTCCATGAAAATGTCCTTTGAAGAAATATATTTAAAATACGGATATAAAAATGATGAAATTAAAATGCTTAGCGTCAGGCTGAATGAAGAATTAGATGAAAATAAAAAAAATAAATACGAGTTTGAATGTTTCATGAAGGAGCTGTTAAATACACCTGATGAGTTTAACAAATATTTTTCAGATATAGTCGACTATTACGGCAGCACTTATTCAGATGTATTAGATAAAAAACTTCTTTTTACCATCAATGAAATGGAAAATTCTATGAAGCAGTATGAAGCGGTTCACAGGGAAAAAAAGAACCTGAACAATAGAATTTCCATATTAGTAGGATGTCTAGTCGCTGTTATTTTAATTTAAGGGGGTAACGATGGATGTTGATTTGATTTTTAAGGTTGGTGCAATAGGAATAGTTGTAGCAGTATTTAATCAGATTTTAGCTAAAACAGGGAGAGATGAACAGGCGATGTTCGTAACACTTGCAGGAGTAATAGTTGTGATGGCTCTCATCATCAGCATGATGAATGACTTGTTCATGGAGGTTAAATCAGTATTCAAACTATATTGATGAAAGGAATGATATAGTGCTTGCAAAAATTATATTCATCGCTGTGATCACAGTTATTCTGGGCATTACAATTTCAAATTTCAACAAAGAGTTTAAGGTATACATTACAATTATTTTTGGTATATTGGTAATGTACATGCTCTTCACAGAGCTTAAAGAATATATTCAGGAATTCGTAAATATATTCACAAAGTACAATATTAAAACAGAATATTTTACAACTATTTTGAAAATTGTAGGTATAGCATACATTTGTGATTTTATTTCACTTCTTTGCAAGGATTTAAGCTATGAATCTGTGGGGAAAAAGGTTGAGATGGCAGGCAAACTTATAATATTGATTTATTCAATCGACGTAATAAGATTATTCCTTGATCAGGTCTTGCTGTTGGTTAACGGGTGATAAGATGAAAAAGGTACTAATATTTTTAACGGTTATTTTATTTTTTAACGTGAATGCCTTTGCAGAAACTGTGGATGATGCAATTGGAGAAATTCCGGTTGAAGATTTTGAGAAATATATTAACAATAACAACCCTTATTTCAAAGATAATAATATTAACGTGAAAGATCTTATTAAAAACGTGTTTAAAGGGGAGCTTCATATCAGTTTAAGAGATTATTTGCTGTATGAGATGAAAAATGAACAGGGGTTCTTCAAAGATATTTTAAAAACAGGCATAAATATTTTGGTAGTATCTATGCTTTTAATAATAATAAAATATTTTTCAGATGAACTTATGGGACAAAGTGTGTCCGATATAGTTGTGATATTTTCGGCGATAATAATTTTTACTATTATTTTGAAAGATGTTTTGAGCATTAAGAATATGATGAGTGCTGACTTTTCCAAATTTAAAACTATTACCGAAGAAATTAATGCGGTTTTTATGGCGTCAATGCTCACATTCGGAAAACTCAGCGTACTGCAGTTTTTTTACACATCTCTTAATTATGCCGTTGGAGTTACAACACAGTTTGTTTATAGATTTACAGATATAATGACCATAATATTGATTGCGGTTATTTTAATTAACAACATGGGCAAGTTAATTAAGGCCGAGCTTTTGTATAAGCTGTTAAAAAAAGCAACTTTATTAATTTTATCTGCATATATGATTATTGTAGTCATAAATTTTTCTGTACAAGGATATATATTATATAAAACTGATAATATTTTTGTAAGCTCAATAAAAGCATTATCACCGTCGGCAGCACCTGTTATAGGCAATGCGGTAAACAGTTTCTTTGGAGTTTTTTTTAAGAGCATCCTTATGATAAAGGATGTATTGGGAATTGTTGTAATAGTTTTTATCTTTTCAGCATTTGGAGGTTCGCTTATAAAAATTGCTGCAGCTCTGGTAATATACAAAGCTGTAGGTGTCCTTGCAGAGCCATTTAACGAAAATATATCAAAGCTTATTTACGAAATGGCGGATATATTTTATATATACCTGATTTGCATGATAACACCTATAATAATCGTAACAGTCTATTATTCTATTTTGCTGAAGTACATGAACAATATCTTTGGGTAGCTTATGAAAAATATAATAGTAAATATACTGATTTTAATATTAATGTTTAATATTGTAATGATAATATTTCCGGAAGGCAAGACACAAAAGTTTTGCCGGGTCGCCATTAAAATTTTTATCATGATTTATATCATGGATAATATATTTTTAAATGGAAGGGTAGATTTAAACTTGTTAAATGATTCGCTGTTCACAGGCCCTAATTATGAATATGAAAGAGAAGTGAACATCAGCAGTATGGATAAAGAATTTATTGATTCAATAAACGAAGATATGTTTGAAGGGGATGATGTTGTAAAAAATGTCACTTTGAAATTTACCGAGAATATGGACGTAAAAGCTAAGGTATCTTTAAATAAATTACTGGGCGCAGATGAACTGAACAAGTTGAAAACGAATATGGCTGAAATTCTTAAGGTAAATTCAGATAACGTATATGTAGAATAACGGGGGCACAGATGAATAATTTTTTTAGTATGTTCAAGGATAACAAAAATTTAAAATACGCGGTTAACATATTTATATTACTGGTTATTATTTCGCTGATACTTAAATTTGATACCTTTAAAGATCCAGATGATGGACTGGAAACCGAAATTATTCCAAACAGTAGTAAAGAGCAGAAAATGGCAGCAGAAAGTTATGCATTTTCATTAGAAAAACGGCTGGAAAGCATACTTGGCAAAATTGAAAACATGGAGAGTGTGGATGTAATGGTATACACAAAAAACTCTCCAGAAATGGAACCTGTTTACAATGAAAACAGAAGCAATGAGACAAACGTGGAAACCGGCGGTGACGGCACGAAAAGAGAGGTGAAAAGAGAAACTAATGATAGCCAGGTTATAATGAACAATGATAATCAGGTAGCGGAAAAGTATTACCGGTATCCTGAAATATCAGGTGTCCTGATAGTAGCAAATTATACAGGGGATAAAGATATTTATGCGGTTCTTATGAATTGTGTAAAAACTTTATTGGATATCAATTTAAACGATATCGAAATAGTATTGTCCAACAGATAATTTAATTTAACTCAGGGGGTAATTATGATTATGAGAAAAGAAACATTGGTATTTTTAACTTCTTTGGCAATAATATTTATAATTGGTTATGTAAATATGACCATGGCGCCGAAGAATACATTTGATGAAGAAGACTATGCAGAATTTGAAGAAGAATTAGGAAATGATGCTGAAAAAGAAGACATGGCACAAATTGTCGAAAATGACTCTAAGAATACTGGCAATGCAGATACAGATGAATTTGTAGAACAAACGGACAAAACTGATATAAAGTCAGATAATTCAACATCTGATGTTTCTGCAACAGAAGATGAAACTGAAACAGCGGACGCAGAAACTCAGGATGATGAAGATTATGTAATACTTGGTGACATCACTGATATACTTGATAAAAAACCTGAAGAAGATGAATCAGGCAATAAAACTGAAAATAAAGATGAATCTGTCACAGCATCTTCAGATTCAGCCGGGATAATTGATAAATTAAATTCAAGTTTTGCAAACTTCAAACTCAATAAAGAAAAAGACAACTCGGATATTATAGACCATCTTGAAGAAAGTATAAGCAACGAATCAATTTCCACTGAAACAAAGGATCAGTTTGAAGCGCTCCTTTTAAACAAAAATGAATCCTTAGAAAAAGAAAAAGGCATTGAAACTATGCTTAAATCCAAGGGATATAATGAAACCGTGGCAATAGTTGACAAAGATGTGATAAAAGTTGTTACCAACGATAGCATAGAACAAGCTGATGCTACCAAGATATTAGATGTAATTGTATCAGAAACAAGCTATGAACCGGCCCAAATAAAAATTGTTAAATTTGATAATATTGATTTGTAATAAATAACAATTTCTGATATAATCATCTGAGGGAGGTGCTAAAAATGGATAACGAAAACTTAGAGTTGGGCCAGGTGAAAATATCTGACGATGTAATTATTATAATAGCAGGAATAGCAGCCGGCAGTGTTAAAGGTGTAAGTACAGCACGCACAGGTATGGCCGAAGGTATTTCTAATCTATTTTCCAAGAACAATTATTCAAAAGGAATAAAAGTTGAAATAAATGAAAATACTGTTGTTTTAGACATCTTTATAAATGTTGAGTACGGATATAAAATAAGCGAAGTGGCAAAAGAAGTTCAAGCTGCCGTTAAAAAAGAAGTTGAAACTATGACAGATATGAATGTAGCCGGGGTAAATGTTCATGTACTCAATATAACACAGGAAAAAATTAAGGATGATAAAGATAAAGATAAAGATAAAGATAAAGATAAAGATATTATAGAATCTGACGAAATTGTAGACCCCGACATAGAAGAATAATGCGATAACCTTAATATAGATTGACAATTCCATATTGCCAGTCTATAATTTTCTGTCAACATGTTCAGGATAAGCTGCTGACACAAATCAAAGATTTGAATCATATGCTTCCCTGTCACACTCGTTCAGGAAACAGGCTGAAATCCTACTTACGGAGGAAACATGAAACGAAAGGAAACAAGAGAAGAAGCAGTTAAGATAGCATATTGCATGGATATTAATAAAGAGTTTGATAAGGCACTGCCGGGCAGGTATATTGATCATTTTCAAATAGAGAATGCAGATATTGACTATTTATATAAGACCATCGATAATATTATCGACCACCTTGGTGAAATAGACAAGTACATTACCGAAAATTCAAGAGACTGGAAAATCAACAGAATTGCAAAAGTGGATTTGGCAGTGCTTCGCGTTGCATTGTCAGAAATATTATATAACAGCACAATACCGGAATCTGTTTCTATAAATGAAGCTGTGGAAATAAGCAAGAAGTATTCCAGTGAAGATTCTCACAAATTTATAAATGGAATATTGGGAACAGTTGTAAGGTGTATAAAAAAATGATCGAATATATACTTGGAATTGATACCAGTGCCTATACAACATCTGTTGCTTTGACAGATTTTAACACCGGGAAGATAATAGCTGATAAAAGAAGAGTTTTAAATGTTCCGTCCGGACATAAAGGATTGAGGCAGCAGGATGCTGTTTTTCAGCATTTGAGAAATTTTAGCAAACTGTATGAAGAAATAGAAGCAGGATTAAAAAACATAAAAGTCGTTTCCGTAAGTTCAAAGCCTCGAAATGTGGAAGGATCCTACATGCCAGTATTTACAGTGGGTCAGAACTACGGAAAAACAATCGCCAAGACTTTGAGATGCAAGTATGTGGAATATTCCCACCAGGAGAATCATATTGCTGCTTCTTTGATCAACAATTACAAGGAGATTAAAGACCATATACTTGCAGTTCACATGTCAGGCGGAACTACGGAATTTCTTAAAGTAAAAAAAGCAGTGAAGGGATATGATACTGTTATTGTAGGCGGAAGCATGGATATTACATTCGGTCAGCTCATTGACAGAATCGGTATATTGATGGGTTTTCCCTTTCCCTGCGGCATGCACATGGAAAAATACTTAATGGATAACCTTGTTTATGAAAATATTAAATTACCTGCAATCAGCGGCAAATCCTATATAAATTTGTCTGGAATGGAAAATTTTTATAAAAAACTATATTTTTCGGAAAAATATAGCAAGTGCAGCCTTATAAATTCCTTGTTCCAATATGTTGCGGACTGCATTTTTCATATAATAAATCATATAAAATTAAATTATTGTTTTGATATAGTAATTATTACCGGCGGGGTGGCATCCAACGGCTTAATCAGGAACTATGTAGGTGAAAAATTAAATAATGAATATAATGTTATTTTTCCTGAGAAGAAAAATTCATCAGATAATGCTGTTGGTGTTTCATTCTTACCTATTATAGACAGGTGGTACAATGAAATTAAAACCAATTAAAGTATCAATCTTAAATAAATACATAAAAAAATATTTACTTAGCAACCCAATCTTAAACACTCTCAGAGTAGAAGGAGAAATATCCAATATAAGAATAAGCAGGACAGGCTATACTTATTTTTCCTTGTGTGATGAGTCGTCCTGCATAAATTGTGTTGCTTTTTTTTCTGATAACATTTCAAAAAATGGAGATAAAATAATAGTGGAAGGAGAACTTTCTGTATATGAAGCAAGAGGAACATACCAAATAATTGTAAGAAACATTGAAAGAGCAGGAATTGGGAAGCTCCTTGCTGATTTAGAAGAACTAAAAAAGAAAATGGAGTCTGAAGGTATGTTTGAAAAACGTAGAGACATACCGTTATATCCTTCAAAAATCGGGGTAATTACTTCTAAGTCAGGAGCAGCTATTAAAGATATTTTAAAAACATTTGAAAGTGTAAGTGCAAATTTTGAAATTATTGTTTACAATACTACGGTACAGGGGGCAAAATCCAGAGGGAGCATAATTAACGGATTAGAATTTTTCAATGGAAATAATGAGAATGAAGCAAAAGTAGATGTTATATTAATATCCAGAGGAGGAGGGAGCTTTGAGGATTTAAATGTTTTTAACGATACTAAGGTTGCCGAGGCGGTGTATCGTTCAAATATTTCTGTGGTTACGGGCATAGGTCATGAAACAGACAGAACACTGACGGATTATGTGGCTGACATATACTGTCACACACCTACGGCAGCAGCCGAAAGAATTATAAGAGGCTACAAGGATGTTGAAGAAAAACTGGTTGACCATATGTATACTTTGAAACAAAGCACTCTCAGCATAATTGCACTAAAACGTGCGGGACTTAATTCCTCAAAATATATTTTGAAGAGTTATCTCCCATATGAAAAAATTTACAAATTAAAGAATGAAACAGAAAATTATAAAAATTCAATTATAGGCAGGACGGACAAAGAATTCAATACGCTGAAATTTCAACTTGAACTGATGAGAGAAAAGCTTAGCGGATATAATTACAGTAAACAGATGGATAATGGATTTGCATTAGTTTCCGATGAAAATGGCAATATGGTAAGAAACATAAAGCAGGTTAAAGTAAATAAACAGCTGAACATCAGGTTTAAAGATTTTAAGGTACAGGCAGAAATAATAAACATAGAAGAGGTGAAGTAGATGGAATATGACAGTTTTGAGGGTGCATTTGATCAATTGAAAAATATAATTCGGAAATTTGAAGAAAAGGATGACATTCCAATAGATGAATTATTGAAAAATTATGAGGAAGGAATGAAAGCTTATTCTTTTTGCGCAAAAAAACTTGAAGACACTCAAAAAAAGCTTAAAATTATTGACGAAAATTTTGAATAAATAAATAATTATTAGTTTTTGACATAGGTAATTGATGAATTATAAAAATTATTAATTGATATTTATAAATTTTCATGCTATAATTTTATGGAATATCTTAATGTTTTACTTAAAGAGCAAATAATGGTAAAATATAGGCTTGATGCATATCTTAAGCAAATAGCCATCTTTGTATCATTAAAATTAATTTTGCCTAAAATTTCATAAATTAGTAACTGTGATACGGATATTATTTACTTGTAAGGTTTCAGCTAGAGACTGGTAAAATGTCGGTAAAAACGGTATAGCTAAAGACAAAGGAATACATCTGTGTTTTAAAAACATTCAGCGATATTGCTGTGAAAACGGTTTACACTTAATTAACTACAACCTTTTCTCCTGTAAAGGGCGGAGATGGTAATATAGAAAAAATTGAAAAGATTAATAAAAATAAGCCTTTGCATATTATAAAAACAGCGGAAAATAACGGAAATAAATGAGGTGACCAATGAAAAAATATACTAGACAAACAAAGATACTTGATCTTATTTCAAAAAAGGAAATTGAAACTCAGGAGGAATTAGCCGAAGGTCTGAGGGCTATGGGCATTGATGTTACGCAGGCTACTATTTCAAGAGATATAAAAGAGCTTAGACTTGTGAAAATAATGTCAAATAGTGGGAAATATAAATATGCAACTATCGGTCAAAGCCAGGAGGGCATTACCGACAGATTGAATAAAATATTCGAAAACTCGGTAGTTTCTATTGATAATGCCATGAACACTATTGTATTAAAAACAATTCCCGGCGCAGCTCAAATTTGTGCTTCTGCAATTGACTTCATGGGACTGGAAGAAATAGTAGGAACATTGGCCGGAGATGATACGGTATTTGTAGTCATAAGAACTTTGGAAGATGTGGAACACGTACTTGTAGAGTTTAAGAAAAATATAAGATAAAGAATAAAAAATAAATGGTGATAATATGCTGCTTAATTTAAATATAAGCAATTTTGCCGTATTTGAAAATGTGTCTGTTAAATTTGACAAGGGATTTAATGTATTTACTGGGGAAACGGGTTCAGGGAAATCAGTATTGATTGATGCTATGTCTTTAATTTTAGGCGACAGAGCTTCAAAAGACTTAATAAGGAAAGGTAATAAAAGTGCGTTTATAGAAGCTGTCTTCGATATTTCAGATTATGAAGATGTACATAATATCTTAGAAAAAAACAATATTGAAATGGATCCTGAGGATTACCTTATTATATCAAGGGAAATATCGAGAAACGGCAAAAGTATAAATAAGATCAACGGGAGAACTGTCCCCTTAAGTATTTTAAAGGAAGCAGGCAGTTGTTTAATTGATATATACGGCCAGTTTGGGCATGACAGCTTGTTTAAAAAAGAAAATCATATTTTATTGTTGGACAGCCTTATTCAGAGAGATTTGAAACCTATGCTTGACGAATATTCAAAGCTTTATGCAGAATACAACAAGGAACTGAGTGAAATAGATTTTCTTGGAGATAAACTTATCAATAAGGATGTTAAAATAGAGCAGCTTCAATATGAAATCAATGAAATAAATGAAGCCGGCTTGAAAGAAACTGAAGAAGAAGAACTGCTAAAAGAAATTAAGAAATTTTCAAATATTAAAGAATTGAAAGATTCGTTATATGAAGCAAATAATATTTTAAAAAGCAGTAATGACTTAAACAATGTTTACAGTATTTTAAACAAAATAAAAGAATATGATGACAATATATCAGGCTTTCTTTCAAGACTTGAAATTTTATTGGAAGAAATCCAATATTTTAATCACGATTTGAGAGACTATTCAGAGAAACTTGAATTTAATGAAAATATGCTGGGTGTTGCTGAAGATCGAATGTCTCTTATAAATAGATTAAAAAGGAAATACGGATTTACTATAGAAAAAATTACTAAGTACAAGGATAAAGCCGAGGAAGAACTGAATTTATTAAAAGAAGCTGAGAATAAATTAAATGTTTTAATAAAGGAAAGAGACAGAACTTTTAGCAAATTAAAAGATCTTTCTGAAAAAATATCGGACAAAAGAAAAAAGGTAGCAGAAGTCCTTGAAAAATCACTGCTTCAGGAACTTAATGATTTAAATATGAAAAACATTAGGTTTAAAGTAAATATTACAAGGAAAACAAAATTTTCTATTGACGGCATTGATGATGTGGAATTTTTAATAGCGACGAACGCAGGAAGTGATTTGAATTCTGTTCAAAAAGTTGTTTCTGGCGGTGAAGCATCACGTATTATGCTTGCATTTAAAAAAATCAGCTCTGATATAGATAGCACCCAAACTTTGGTGTTTGATGAAATAGATTCCGGAATAAGCGGCAAAACTGCTCAGATGGCCGGAATAAAAATGAACTATATATCTGAGAAGCATCAGATTATATGTGTGACACATTCTCCTCAGATAGCTTCTATTTCAAAAAATCATTTTTTAATTGAAAAAAAGGTTATTAAAGGTACAACTTACAGTAAGGTCCAAAAACTTGACGGTGAAAATAAGACATATGAAATTGCCAGATTGCTGAGCGGTATGAAAATTACAGAAAAATCTTTGAACAATGCCAGCGAGTTGATTGATTCAAGTATAAATGTATAATAAAAGTGCAATGTGGAAAAATTAAAGATAAAACTTTAAGGAGAGCATAATGAGAAATTCCACTAAAAGAGTTTTATTCTTTATTTTTTTTATTGCAATTTTATTGGCTGCAGTTTATTTTGGCTATGATTTAAAAGCAAATCCATATATTTTTACTAAGACAGGTAATGAAGTAATTGAAACTGACGGAAAGTATGTAATACCAGGAGGACAGACCATCGGTGTAGAACTAAAAACTGAAGGTGTTCTTGTGGTAGGTTTGGCGGATATAGTAAATGCAGATAATTTGTCTGTTTCTCCCGCAAAAGTGGCAGGAATGCAAATTGGAGATAAAATATTGGCAATTGACTCCAACAATGTTGAAGGAATAGATGAAATATTAGATTATACAAGTTCAAATAAAATTAAAGATTATGTTTTTACAGTGGAAAGGGCAGGCAATATATTGAATTTTAATATTTCTCCTGTTCAAATATATAAGACTAATGAAATTAAATTCGGATTTTGGGCAAGAGACGATATTGCCGGCATTGGAACTGTTACATTCATAGATCCTGATACAGGCAAATTTAGTGCTATAGGGCATGGTATTTCAGATTCAGAAACAGGTTCGCTGATCGATATCAATTCAGGTACAATATCAAGAGCCAATATAACAAATATTAAATTAGGTAAAAGAGGTGAACCCGGGGAAATTGTTGGATACATATTAAAGAACGAACACAGCCTCGGTGACGTTAAAAATAACACCCCTTTTGGAATTTATGGAAACATTAATAAGGAAAATATTGGTTATTTTAGCAGCAATTTAATTGAAATTGGCAGAAAAGAAGAAATAGTCACAGGACCAGCACAAATATATTCATGTGTAAACAATGAAATAAAAAAGTATGATGTTGAAATAACCAAAATGTTTTATCAAAATAAGCCTAATGAGAAAAGTTTCGTAATAAAAATTACCGATGATGAACTTCTTGAATTGACAAATGGAATTATTCAGGGCATGAGCGGCTGTCCGGTAATACAAAACAATAAGATAGTAGGCGCGGTAACTCATGTATTCATGAATGATCCTACAAAAGGTTATGGAATATATATTGAGTGGCTGATCGACGAAGTTTATCAGGATACTTAAAATATAATACAACTGTAAGCACTATATAACAATTTCTAACATTTCACGGAAAAACCATCCGTGAAACGTATAATTTTGTAAAAACGTAATATAAATAGAATTAAGGGGGTGAAAAAAATTTTTTTATAAAAAATTTTAAAAAAAAAAAGGTTTTCTTGAAAATTTTGCGTATATTATAATTAGATAAAAATATTTAGGGGGATTCATTATGCAAAAAAAAATAAAAATGGTAATTGCCGATGACAATAAGGAATTCAGGCAGATATTAAAAGATTTTTTGGTTAGCAAAAATGTCTTTGATGTGGTTGCAATGGCAGATGACGGATTAAAAGCAATAGAAGCTGTCGAAAAATATGAGCCTGATATTTTGATATTGGACATTATTATGCCGCATTTGGATGGATTAGGGGTAATGGAAAAGCTTAATAGGAAAGAATTAAAGAAATTTCCTAAGGTTATTATTTTATCAGCAGTAGGGCATGACAAAATAACTCAGCGGGCAATTAATATGGGAGTAGATTATTACATAGTAAAACCTTTTAACTTTGAATCGTTTGCAAATAGATTGATACAAATTTCAGAACTAGAATCGCCGAGAATTCAAAACAAGTGCAAAGAAATAGTGTATAATGAAAAAGTAAATGCAGAATTAAGTTTGGAAGTAAAAATAACTGAAATATTGCATGAAGTGGGAGTACCTGCACATATTAAAGGTTATCAGTATTTGAGGACTTCAATTATTGAAGTAGTCAATAATATTGAACTTTTGGGAGCCATTACAAAGGAATTGTATCCTATGATTGCCAAGAAGTACAATACATCGCCAAGCAGAGTGGAAAGGGCAATACGCCATGCTATTGAGGTGGCATGGACAAGAGGAAAAATAGAAACAATCAACAGTATTTTCGGGTATACGATACAAAATAATAAGGGGAAACCCACAAACTCCGAATTTATTGCAATGATAGCCGACAAACTGCGCTTGGAGCAAAAGGTATCATAGAGGTTGGAATCACTTGATTGTTAAAAAGTGTATACCTACAAACTTCTCAAAAAGAATATAAAAAACACCTTTTTAACAAAGACATATCAATAACTTATTTTGATAAAACCAGCTAACTTTTTATTCTCTATGAGGAAAACAACTAACTTCCTTAAAGGAATTAAGTCAAACTAAGTCACGAGCAAGACAATTGTCTATATTCCCTAAAAGAGCAATATTAAGAGTTGGAATACAGTAAGATTTAAAAGAGTATAAATTAAATAGATAATATAAATTATAGCCGGCTTATGGGTCGGCTATAATTTATATTTTTTGCAATAAAACTACCATATAATAGGCCCTCAATGGTGGGTATAGTATAGGGAGGAAGGTTTATTGGATGAGGGATTGTATAAATATTGATGAAATCATTGGAATTTAACATGATGAGCTACCAAAATGGCTTATAATCATACATACTATAATTGAGGGAGCTGTTCAAGTAGTGAAAGATAAAGAGAATTTAAGATGGAATATGAGAAGATTTAGAAGATGAAGATGAAAAATTAAAGAAATTATTGGCAACTAATTTTGGAAAAATTAAGAATATTTTAATGAAGATGGGATTAAGCAAGTAGAGAAAAAAACGTTATCTGACTTATAATTCTTTAAATCCTTAATTATAATAAAACTTTTAATTTTATAAAAAGGTTTATATGATAAAACCGGATAATTATGTTGAAGTTTGTAATATTTTGGTATATGATCTAAGTAATTATGATATATACTGGAGATATTAAATGACTTTAAATATTAAACAGTTAGAATCAGGATTTAACAATATAAAGATTGGCAAACTATCTGAAGAAGTAATTAATCTGTTGAAATTAAATAGAAAAGAATGTGACATTATTATGTGGGAAGATAGATTTAAATATATACAAAAACATGTATGTGATTTTGACATTAAAGAGAAATTTGACACTTGCATGTCTTATATTCCAGAAATAATATCCAATCCAGATTATATCGCAAAGCATCCAACAAAAAATAGTTTAGAATTTATAAAGCAAGTGGATGAATTGATGATTGTTGTTGTAAGAATAAAAGATAAAGGTAATTTAGCTTTTAGGACAGCATATCCATTAACTGAAAAACAACTTCAAAGCTATATAAAAGCAGGGACTGCTATAAAGATGATTTAAATATTCAATACTGTTGACAAAATATGAATATATTGTTATTATATATCTATAATATAAAATAGATAAACTATCTGAGGACGGAACAGGCAGCCGTCACGCCTTTATGGTCTTTAAAGAGATGCAGATTGTCACCTGCCTATAGTTTATCCGTAGAAGACCCTCTTTAATAAGAGGGTTTTTGTGTTGTCGTGTAACAATAATTAAAAACCATTACTTATTAATACAAATTGCAGATATATTAAAGCAATTATTTGAAAAGGGTGCAGAAGTATTAAGGGTTTTAAAATTAGGGAAAAAAGAAATATCTTCAATATTAAAGAAGTATTTTAGTGAAGTTTCCTTAATAAAAGAAAATAACAAATCTGTATAATGAATTTATGCACTGAAAAGTGTAAATAAATTCAAGGAGGTCATAAATATGACCGATTACAGAGAAATCCTAAGGCTTGATAGTCTGGGAATCAACAAAACAGATATAGCAGCCAGCTGCTTCTGTGCTCGAAACACTGTTGCAAGCGTAAAGTTTGTATTTATGGAAGAATCAGAAGAACTACCAATTGACGAAGGTTTAATCATTACAGGTGAAACACGAGTTAAGGTTTACAGCACACCATATACTTATACGGTTAATACTGATGAACCTGTCGTATGGAGTATTGTATCGGGAACAACGGCAAAAATATCAAGTCAAGAAGGGAATAGTTGTCAAGTTGTAGAAGTTAGTAAACAGCAATTTGGTAAAAATACATTGAGGGTTGAATTAGTAAGTGATCCAACTGTATTTGCAGAGTTGGAAATTGAAGTGGTATTTATGTAGAAATTTATAAAATCTAAATCATTCAAATATTCCTTCACTTTATCCAATTTATAGGGTATAATATACATAATTTAAAACCAACTAATACAATATACATAAACCTATAAACTTGTTGGATTTTGATTAAAAAACAAGAGAATAAAGAGTTAGTAAAAGGTTATAATCATTGAAATTAGTGCGTTCAACATATTCGGTTATATCACAAACTCCGAATTTATTGCAATGATAGCCGACAAACTGCGATTGGAGCAAAAGGTATCATAGGTTTTACTTTATAAGCTTGACAAAGATGTTTATTATTATTACAATTATGCAGAAAGATAGTAAATTCTGCAAATGAGGAAAAAATTGCAAGAATTATAGGAGGCAATTTTGAACACAGAAATAACAGTTAAAAGTGAAAAAATTTTTGAGGGTAAAATAATAAACCTTAGAGTGGATACGGTTGAGCTTGAAGACAAAAAGTATACAAAAAGAGAAATTGTTGAGCATAGAGGTGCTTCAGCTATTTTAGCTGCAAATGAAGAAAATGAAATTATCCTTGTAAGGCAATATAGGAAAGCTGTTGAAGATTTTATATACGAAATTCCCGCAGGAACTTTGAATATTGCTGAAGAGCCGGTTGAATGTGCTTTAAGAGAATTGGAAGAAGAAACAGGTTATAAGGCCGAAAAAATAAATAAAATATTTGAATTTTTTTCTTCACCGGGTTTTTCCAATGAAAAAATTTATTTGTTCAAGGCCGAAAATTTAGTATTTACTTCAACTAAATTTGACGAAGATGAGTTCATTGAAACTGTTAAGGTCAGCAAAGAGGAAGCAGAAAAAATGATAAAAACAGGAAGAATTTTGGACGGGAAGACGTTAGTGGGGATTTTATACTGGCTAAATTCTTAGTTTGATATTACAATAGATTAGAATTAATCCTTCTGTACAAGCATATATTGTATAAAGCTTTCAGGAGGTTTTTTTATGAATAATGTACTAAAGAAATTAGTTCATTCAGAGAACAGAAGATTTCTATTTTTAATTATTGTTTTTGTTTTATCATTGATACTTTCAGCTGTTATTTATTTAATAGCAGGTGAGGGAGGAACTGCAAATATTAGTTATGATAGTATAAGCACAATGGAATTTAGTGATATTTTTATAAAAACGTTAAAAAGAAATATAATATATTTTACTGCTGTTATTTTTTTGACCATAATGGGACAGGATAAAATAATTATTGCTCTGTTTGCGCTGACTTCTACATATTATGGACTTTCTATAATATATTTGATAAGAGCTTTAAGAATGGATAAGATTTATTTTATCATGACATTCACCGACTATTTCATTTTCTTCCCAATTCTATTTTATTTTACATTTATTTCAAACATTATTTCAAAATATACAAAAAAGTCAAAAAAGATAGAGACTATTTCTCATAAGTTTGATATAATTGTAACCGGGTACATTAAGATTTCTTTAAGATATCTTCTCATTGTGACAGCCTACAGTTTAGGCTATAGCTATTATATATTATTTTTAAGTAGATTGTTGGTGAAATAGTGAATAAAATTATTGAAATTTATAAATCATATCTTATTTCAAAAAATTTAAGTATTAACACGATCAATTCTTACATTTATGATATAAACAGTTTTAGCGAATACTTAAGTGAAGCATATGGGTGTAAATTAAACGAAACAAAAAAGGCATATATACTAACATACCTGATAAATCTTCAAAAGCAGAGAAAAAGTTCGTCTACCATTTCAAGGGCTATTTCAGCTTTGAAGAATTTTTTTGAATTTTTAAAAAAAGAAAAATTAATTGAAGATAACCCAGCTGTCAGCATTCACAGCCCGAAACAAATAAAAAAAACACCTGTAATTTTATCGGAAAGTGAAGTAAACTTGTTGATGAAACAGCCCAATACCAATTCATTTAAGGGAAGCCGGGACAGTGCCATATTGGAACTGCTTTATTCGTCAGGTATTAAGGTTACTGAATTGATTAACATCAAAATAAAGGATATAAATTTGAAGGCACAGATTATAAACATAGAAGACAGCAAGGTAAGGATTGTACCTTTGAGTCAGCATGCCAATAATGCAATCTGCAATTATTTAACTAATTTTAGAAATAAAAAATGTAAAGAAGAACATGATTTTCTGTTTGTAAATATGTCGGGACAACCGATATCCAGACAGGGGGTATGGAAAATATTGAAATTATACGAAAAAAAAATGGACATAAACAGAGAACTGTCTCCGCAGATTTTGAGAAATTCTTTTGCGGTTCATCTGCTGTCTCACGGGGCTGATTTAGGAACTGTACAAGAGTTGTTGGGGCTTTCAAGTTTTGCGGCTGCCCAAAATTATTTAAACAGTGTAGAATTTAAATCTTTAGAGGTATTTAAAAAAACATTTCCAAGAGTATAATATCATTTCTAATTGGAATGGAAATATAATTTTCCGGGAAATAGACCAATTGCAAAATAATTCGACATTATATGCTTTATTGTGAAACGTAAGAAATTGTATTCATAACGCAACAGTTTTTAAAGCATTTCAAAAAACCATGAAATGCAAAACAACTGTAAGCATTATATAACAAATTCTAAAACATTTCACGGAAAAATCATCCGTGAAACGTAAGAAATTGTATATATCAAATAAAAGTGGTTATTCTAATTCATAAAAAGGAGGTAGTTTTTATGAAGAAAAATATAGCCATATTTTTATTAATGCTGATAATCGCGAATGTAACAATTGTACCTGCATACGGAATAGAGCCTGACGGCCTTCAGTCCCGTGCTGCAATTTTAATAAACGGCGATGACGGCCAGATACTTTTTGAGAAAAACAGCAATGACAAAATGCCCCCGGCAAGTATAACTAAAATTATGCTTTTGCTTCTTATATCCGAAAAGATGGATAGTGGGGAAATAACTTCGGACCAGGAGCTTACAATTTCAGAATATGCGGCAAGCATGGGTGGAAGCCAGATATATCTTGAGGCCAACGAGACTCAGACGGTTGAAAGTATGTTAAAAGCAATATCAATGCGTTCTGCAAATGACGCTTCCGTGGCCATGGCGGAATTTATGTACGGTTCGGTGGAAAGTTGTGTCAAGGCAATGAATGAACGTGCTAAAGAACTTGGAATGTTAGATACGAATTTTGTTAATGTTACAGGATTGCCTGAAGAGGAGCATTTAACAACAGCACACGACATATCGATAATGACAAGAGAATTACTTAAATATAATTATGTAAATGAATACATGCTCACGTGGATGGATTCTGTATATGTAGGTAAAGAAAAGGATTCAGAGCAGGTTTTGGTCAATACAAACAGGCTGATTAACAATTATGAAGGTTTGTTAGGAGGGAAAACAGGTTATACAACAGATGCGAAATATTGTTTGTCGGCAGCAGCAAAAAGAAATGATACAACATTGATAGCGGTTGTTTTAGGATGTGATAATACAAAAGTAAGATTTAATGAAATAACAAAGCTGCTGAATGAAGGTTTTGCAAACTATAAAAATCTTATATTTCACAAAAAAGGCGATATTATTTCAACTTCTGCAGTTTATTGCGGAAAAGAAGATGATTTTAATATAATCAGCAAAGAAAATATTGCTTATTTCACAGAAAGTAATTGCAAGGCTGAAGATTTTAATTTAGAATATATAATTGATGATAATTTAAAGGCACCATTAAGCCGGGATGTTCCAATCGGAAAGGCAATTCTTTCAAAGGACGGTCAGGTTCTTGGCGAATATGAGCTGTACCCGGAAAAGGATATTGAAAGAGAAGGATTCTTTAAATTTTATTTAGAAAATGTATTGGAGAATTTAATAAAATAAAAAAATGAAGATGTATTCAGTAAATTTAAACGTATTTCAGGGGCCATTTGAACTGCTGTACCACCTGATAGAAAAAAAGGAAATCGATATTTATGATATTCCCATATCTGAAGTAACTGACCAGTATATTGAATATCTTGATCAAATGAGGCAGTTTAACATGAATGTGACCAGTGAATTTATTTTAATGGCATCAACACTTATAGAAATAAAGTCAAAAATGCTACTGCCGGTTAAAGAAAAAGAGGATGACCCAAGGCAAGAACTGGTTGATAAACTTCTTGAATACAAGATATTTAAAGATGCATCTGAAAAATTAAAAAAATGTGAAGATGAAGGCAGCTTTTATTTTTCCAAACCTATGGAGGAAATGGCTCTGACTTCTGATTCTAAGGTAGAACGGCTTTCTTTAAAAGAAATAAGCATTTATGAACTATGCAATATTTTTGTGTCTCTGACTAAAAATCAAAATTTAAAAGTTGCCAAAGATGACAAATTGAAAATTTACAGAGAAAATTACAGCGTTAAAAGCTGTACTGAAGAATTGATGAAAAAACTCAGGAGAAACAATCGTGTGTCGTTATTTTCAACATTCAAAGACAAAAAGCAACTTACTAAAGAATATGTTGTAACGACATTTCTTGCTATCTTGGAAATTTCTAACAAATTAGGAGTAAAAATTTATCAGGTTGACACGTACAGTGATATTATAATAGCTGCTGTGTAGGAGTGTGGCATGAATTTAAAAAGTATATTGGAAAGCTTGCTTTTTGTTTGGGGCGAACCGCTTAATATAAACGAAATCTCAAAAATCCTTGATTTGCCGGTAAAAAATGTTGCAGCTGCTTTAAAGGAAATGGCAGAACAGTTTTCAAAGGATAAGGATAGAGGCCTCATTATACAAAAGTTCGGGAATTCATATCAGATTACAACAAAAAAGGAAAATTTTGAATATATTCAGAGCCTGAGGCAAACAACGGTTAATAAAAGCCTTTCAACTGCAGCAATGGAAGCATTATCTATAATAGCGTACAAACAGCCGGTGACAAGGGTTGAAATAGAATTAATCAGAGGAGTTAAATGTTCTAATGTAATTAAAGGCCTTTTAGACAAGGGGCTTATTAAAGAAACAGGTAAGCTGGATAAACCCGGGAGGCCGGTTGTGTATGGCACCACAGAAGAATTTCTGAGGCATTTTGGTTTGAATTCTATTGACGAACTTCCCGCTTTGAACATAGAGCTTAAGGAGGATAAGAAAGCAACGTAGAATCGTTGCTTTTGTTTTATATATTATGGGAATATGGATATTGTTGTTTATAGCTGGGGGGCTGTTATTCGTATATTTTAACATAACACTTTTCTGCAAATTTAATTTGGCGGCATCTTTTATAAAAATATATGTTAATATAAAATTATTTAAAAAAGAACATGTTATAGATAAAAAAATTTATTATACAAATATATTAAAAAAAGCGATTGGAGGACGTAAAGAGAAACAAAAAAAATCAAAAGTGGCAAAAAGTCCATATTCTTATTTTAAATATGTAAAAAAGATCATGCGCTTTTTTATAGTAAAAAATATACATTTTTACCCTGAATGTATTGATAATTTTTCATCATTTGCCGTTGAGTTCATGATTGTAAATAATATTCTCAAAAGGCCTTTTATAAAGGGATAAAAAGGGATATTTCGTGTTCTTTAGGGCATACTGTATTTAAAATTATTAAGAAAGGGGATATTATGAGCAACGACATAGAAAACATCATCAAAACGACATTAGATAATATCAACAATTTAACTGAAAATGAAAAACTCATCAGTAGCAAAATCTCTTATGACGATACTAATTACCTTGCAATTTCAAAGCTGAATATGAATTTTGTCATAGGTGGGAGCGATATAGACAAGAAGTTCCGGTCTGTGGATTTAAAACCTTTTGCAGGAGCGGCTTATGTTAACCTACAGTTAAATCCTCAGATACTTATTTATGAAACAGGAAATAAGGATATTAATACAATTAATATTAACAATGAAACTATAGCAGGGGACTTGACATCATCTATTATGAGCATATTGTCATTTATAAAAGAAGTAAGGGAGAAGAAGGATTGTGGAAAATAAAATTAAAATTCTGTTATTAGTATCCGCAGTTTTATTTTTTTCTGTTTCATATAATAAGGCAGATGCAATACCTGACATATCGGCACAGTCATACATAGTAGTTGATTCTGAAACAGGAAGAATAATAGGTTCAAACAATCCGGCAGAAAAGCTGCCCATAGCCAGCACAACGAAAATAATGACTTCAATTTTAGCCATCGAAAATACAGATGATATAGAAAAAAAGATTGAGGTTCCGGCCGAATGTACAGGCATAGAAGGTTCAAGCATCTACTTAAAACCAAGGGAGATGGTGTCAATTAAAGACTTGCTGTATGGGATTATGCTGCGCTCCGGCAATGACGCAGCAGAAACATTGGCAGTATATGCAGGAAGAAACAGTAAAGACGGGTTTGTGGCTATGATGAACGAAAAAGCGCAGGAACTAGGTGCATATAATTCTAATTTCACAAATCCTCACGGATTAAATGATAAAAATCATTATTCGACTGCCTATGATTTAGCATTAATAAGCCGCTATGCAATGAAAAATGACTTATTTAAAAAAATATCATCTTCAGAAAAATATACAGCGGAAAGCATGAATACTGTATTTTATAATAAAAATAAGGTTGTCCACCAATATGAATACGGAAACGGCATTAAAATAGGATATACAAAAGCAGCAGGAAGATGCCTTGTTGCATCAGCAGAAAAAGAAGGTACTGAAATTATAGTTGTTGTTTTGAATGACCATAACTGGTTCCAGGACAGCTATAAAATATTCGACTGGGCATTTGAAAATTATAAAAGCTATTCGATAACAGAATCAGGGCAGTTTGCAGGAAGAACGGATGACGGAAGGCCGGTTTTCATTTCAGATAGTTTCAGCTATCTGTTGACTGAAGAAGAAAAAGATAAAATTAGGTTTGAGCCGAAAATTTCAGATCCTTACACCTTGAATAAAGGCAGCATGACAATCTCCGGATCTTACAATATATACCTGGATAATGAGCTTATTCATACTGGCAGCCTTGTAAGGGGAAACGAATAATAACTAAAGGAATATGAAAGGAAATAGGATGAGTTATTGTCATAATATTACAATTACCCATCCTTTTTCTAATTTTATATAAGCAACAATAAATATTACTTGATAAAATTTTCTTTATATGATATTATTTCTTTGATAACGATTACATAAACAATATTGCGTTTAAAAGTTATTAAATTAAATCAGAAGGGAATTTAAATTATGAAAAAAAGCTATAAAGGTATTTTCCTTTTTTTTGTTCTAATGATGATTTTGACATTATTGGGAGGGTGCGGCTCACCCGATGAAAAAACTGATGCAGGCAGTGGTGATGTAAATGAACCAAAGGCTGCAGTTGTAAGTAAGCCTGAACCGGATGCAAATCTGGATAAGGATATCGTTATTGTACAAGCACTGGATATGATATCTTTCGACCCCATCAATACTTCAGATCTTTCTAACGGCTATGTTATTAACAGTATTTACAGCAAGTTGTTTGACTTTGACGAAGATCTAAATGCTGAACCTGAGCTTGTAGAAAATTATGAATTGATCAGTGATACGGAGTGGCAGTTTCAAATTTACAAAGGGATAAAGACTCATGACGGACAGGAACTGACAGCTGACGATGTGGTTTACTCGCTGCAGCGGACACAGCAGGGCACGGCAATTGGTGCTTTATTTAAATCTGTGGATAAGATTTCCAAGGTAGATGATTATACCATAAACATAACTACAAAGGGGCCATATCCGGCTTTGCCTACAGCATTGACACACCAAGCCTGCTGCATTGTACCGAAACATTACTGCGAACAGACTGCCTCTGCCGATAACTGGACTAAACCGGTGGGAACCGGCCGATATGTTTTAAAAAACCGTGTAATAGGAGACAGCATTGTGGTAGAACGTTTTGATGACTACTTCAATCAGGATGACAAAGCCTGCAATAAAAGTTTAACTTTTAAAATAATTCCGGAAGGAAGCGGAAGAACTATTGCCGTAGAAACCGGTGAAGCTGATTTAAACATTGTGTTTGACACAGTGGACTATGAACGTGTTTTAAGCAACAGCAACGTACAGCTTTGGGATCATTATTCTCAGACGGTTTGGCACTTGGGATATGACAATACACAGAAATGGTTCGATAATAAATTAGTCCGCCAGGCAATCAACTATGCCGTTGACCGGGAGGCATGTCTTGAAGTGGGTCACAACGGACATGGCACGGTTGTATACAACAATGCTACATTTGCTCCTACCTGCTTAGGCGCAGTTGAAAATCCGAAAGACAAGTACAGCTATGATCCTGAGAAAGCAAAGGAGTTAATGGCGGAAGCAGGGTGCCCGGGTTTTGAAACTGAAATAATTGTGTTCCGGGATGAGGCTGAGCGTATAGCTGTTGTTGTTCAGGCCTACCTTAAGGAGATTGGGATTGATGCAAAGGTTACACGAATTGAAAACTCCGTGTTCGCTTCTTATATAGTTGATCATAGGGCACCAATGTTTATCACAAGCTGGGGTTCATACTGGGATCCGGACTTATTTTTGTCCCGCCGTTTCAGTTCCGAAGGTATTGGAGGTGTCAACAGGACTTGGTACTTGAATCCTGAGCTGGATACGATGATAGAAAAAGGCCGCTCTTCATTTGATAATGATGTACGGGCAGAAATATATGGAGAAGCGCAGGAATTTATGGCAGAAGAAGCACCTGAGTGCGATTTATATGTAAATACAATGTATGCTCTTGCCAATAAGGATTTGAAAGGCGTAGAAATCAACGTTGAAATGCCGTACCATTTTCATAAGCTTCATTATTAATTATCGATTAAAGGAGTGAGAAGATGATTAAATATGTAGTGAAACGTTTGCTGGAGATGATTCCTATTATATTTGCATTGACATTTGTAGTTTTTACAATAATGTACTTTACACCCGGCGATCCAACTGCCGTAATATTGGGCAATGAATACACTGAGGAAGCAAGCATGAGGATAAAACAGGAATTGGGTCTTGACAAGCCGTTCTTTGTCCAGTTTGTTAGATATGTAGGTAATTTGATCAGAGGTGACTTTGGTATGTCCTATATCACCAGAGCTCCTGTTTCTGAACAGCTTATTGGCCGTTTTCCCAATACATTCAAGGTTGTAGCAGGTGCTATGCTGTTTTGTGTGGCTTTGGGAGTACCCATAGGTGTATTTTCCGGAACCAAGCCATATTCTTTACTTTCAAATATTACTATGGTTATAGGCCTTCTTGGTGTGTCATTACCTATTTTTTGGCTGGGGCTTTTGCTTATTTTATTATTTTCGGTAAAATTAGGCTGGCTTCCTTCCAGCGGTATTGAGGGATTTTCAAGCCTTATACTGCCTTCTATTGCTTTAGGTGCAAATTATATGGCTAATATTATGAGGACTACACGGTCCTCTATGTTAGAGGTTATACGGCAAGACTATATACGGACAGCAAAAGCAAAAGGTGTAAGCCAACGCAACATCGTACGTAAACATGCTCTTCGGAATGCAATGATGCCTACTATTACCGTAATCGGTATGAATATAGGCGCTTTGCTAGGAGGAGTTGTATTGACGGAAACTGTATTTTCCATTCCTGGCACAGGCAGGCTGCTGGTTGAATCTATCAATAACAGGGACACGCCTTCCGTATTGGGTTGCCTGGTAATTATGGCTGTTTGTGTTGCGGTTTCGAATTTAATTGTGGACTTGATTTATGCATATATTGACCCTCAAATCAAGTCGCAGTACAGTGGGGGGCGAGGATAATGACAGAAACTAATGCAGTAAGAAAATATAGCACTAAAAAAGAGTTTTTCAAAGAGTATAAGAAAAAAAGCCGATTGCAGGAAATATGGCGAATGTTTTTAAAAAATAAACTGGCCGTTATCGGTTTGGTCATTTTTGTCATTATTGTATTGACTGCTATTATGGCACCGTTAATCTCAGATTATGAAAATGATGCCATAAAAATGAATGTATCGGAGCGTTTGACACCTCCAAATTCCCAGCATATTTTCGGAACTGATGAAATAGGAAGGGATATTTTTGCACGAATTGTACATGGAGCCCGCATTTCTCTTCTGGTGGGATTGTCATCGGTAATTATCGCTTTATTTATCGGAGGAATATTCGGAGCTGTTGCTGGGTTTTTCGGAGGCAAAGTCGATGGTATCATAATGCGTTCAATGGATGTGTTCCTGTGTCTTCCTGATGTGCTTTTGGCACTTGCAATTGTTGCAGCATTCGGTACAAGCCTGGTGAATATGACAATTGCAATCGGCCTTTCTTTTACGCCGAAGTTTTCACGTGTGGTACGTTCGGCGGTTATGACGGTGAGGGATATTGAGTATGTAGAGGCGGCCAGGGCCATTGGGGCGACAAATTCAAGAATAATATTACAGCATGTATTGATTAATTGTATAGGCCCGATTATAGTCCAGGTAACATTATATGTTGCAAATGCAATACTGACAATTTCGGCGCTGAGTTTTATTGGACTGGGTATTAAGGCTCCTACTCCCGAATGGGGTAATATGCTTGCTTCCGGACGTGCTTTTATGCGCGATAACGCATATATTGTTATGGCACCGGGATTTGCTATTTTTATTACAATCCTTTCACTTAACCTTTTGGGCGATGGGCTGCGTGATGCTTTGGATCCCAGGTTGAAACAGTAGGAGGCGGAATATGGATGCCAAAAAAGTAAACACACAAGAAAATACTCTTGAAATTAAAAATCTTGAAATTGAATATTTCAGTGACGATGGAATAGTAAAGGCTGTTAACGGAATAGATATTTTTATTAAAACAGGAAAAACCATCGGCCTGGTAGGAGAGACAGGTGCAGGTAAGACAACTACCGCTCTTTCCATTTTAAATCTCGTTCCTGAACCTCAGGGCAAAATTGTTTCGGGAGAAATACTGCTGGAAGGAAAGAATGTTTTGACTATGAACGAAGATGAATTAGAAGATATTCGAGGAGATAAAGTTGCAATGATATTTCAGGATCCGATGACATCGCTGAATCCTGTACTTACTATTGGTGATCAGATTGCAGAAGGCCTTGAAATTCACCGAAAGATAAGCAAGAAAGAATCAATTAAACAGGCTAAGGAAATGCTTGAACTTGTAGGTATACCAGGTGATAGGGCAGGTGAATATCCTTATCAGTTTTCCGGCGGGATGAAACAGAGAGTGGTAATTGCAATTGCATTAGCTTGCAGCCCGGATCTTCTTATTGCAGATGAGCCTACTACTGCGCTGGATGTGACAATCCAGGCGCAAGTGTTGATGTTAATAAACGAATTGAAAGATAAATATCGCATGTCTATGCTTATGATCACACATGACCTCGGTATCGTTGCCGAAGTATGTGATGAAGTTTCTGTTATTTACGCCGGAAACATCTTAGAACATGGTAATTTGAAGGATATATTTGATAATATGCTTCATCCGTATACTAAAGGTTTGTTTGACGCATTGCCGGATATTGAAACTAGACGCAGTGAACTTAAGCCTATTAAGGGATTGACACCTGATCCTACTAATTTGCCGTCGGGGTGTCCTTTTCATCCACGCTGTGATTATGCAATGGAGGTTTGTTTTTCTGTTATGCCGGGGAACAAATGGATTAGCTCTACTCATTGTGTTCAATGTCATCTTTACAAAGACACTGACAAGAACATGCTTTAAGGAGGAATTGTATTGAACGATATATTATTGGATGTAAAATGCCTAAAAAAATATTATAAGGTACCTAAAGGAATTCTCCATGCAGTGGACGGAGTAAGTTTCAGTATTGAAAAAGGAAAAACTTTGGGTATTGTAGGCGAATCTGGATGTGGAAAGACAACAGTTGGCCGAGCAATTTTGCGCCTTGTTGAACCAACTGACGGAAGCGTTATATTTGATGGCATTGACATACTAAAACTTAATAAAAAAGAAATGCGGAACATGAGAAAAGAAATGCAATTGATTTTTCAAGACCCTTTTTCTTCTCTGAACCCTCGCAAAACAATTGCACAAACTATTGAAGAACCTATTATTTTAGCTAATATGATCCCGGATAAAGACAAACGCTTCATGCGTGTAATTGAGTTGATGGAAATAGTTGGTTTAGCAGAGCGCTTGATTAATACTTATCCTCACGAACTTGACGGCGGACGGCGTCAGCGTATTGGAATCGCCCGGGCTCTTGCGGTGAATCCCAGGTTTATAATTTGTGATGAACCGGTTTCGGCTTTGGATGTTTCCATTCAGGCACAGATATTGAATCTGATGAAAAAAATTCAGCGCGAAAATGATTTAACCTATATTTTTATAACCCATGACCTTTCTGTGGTCAATCATTTCTCAGATGATATAGCTGTTATGTATTTAGGGCGCTTGGTCGAGAAAGCACCGTCAGAGGAGCTTTTTTTAAATCCTGTGCACCCTTATACCCAGGCACTTCTTTCCGCTATTCCTGTGCCGAGAATTCACAATCGTCCCAAAAGGATTCTGCTTCGAGGAGAGATTAAGTCTCCAATCAATCCGGGTTCGGGGTGTCGTTTTGCAAATAGGTGCAATTATGCGGAGCCGGTTTGTTCCCAAGAAGAACCGGTGTTGGGAGAAATAGAACCGAATCACTTTGTTTCATGTCATTTCTGCCATAATTTTAATAAAGGCAGACAAAACGTACCGCTGCCAAAAGTATGTGCTGAAGGATAAGTTTGTGATCATAAAGCAAGCCCTAAACAAACAAAATGAAATAATGTTTGGGGTTTGCTTTATTTATGACAAGGTAATAAAGGTAATTTTTGACGTATTTATAGAAATGCAATGAAAATAATTGCATTTCTTTTAAATTTAAGATAAAATTAAGATTTGTTAAATGTTACATATGTAATATTTAATATACAATAACTAAGATTTAGAAATATACAAATGTATTAATTTGGAGGAAAAATGAACAACAATAACAAAAAAAGAAATACTAAACTTATTGTACTTTCCGTAGTGGCTGTTTTGATAGTAGCATTAATATTGTTTTATTATAACAAGCCGGATTCGTCATCATCATCAGATTATACCAGTGAAATATCAAAAAAAGGGGATATTATAACGTATTACAGTTTTTCCGGTAATATGAAGTCTAAAGATGAAAAGCAAATTATTGCTGATAAGATAGTTAAGATAAAAGAATTTAATGTTAAAGAGGGAGATATTGTACAAGCAGGAGATGTTCTTTATACCGTAGACATTAGTGATATGGATGCAAACCTGGAGCAGGCTGCTGCTGCAGTTGAGCTTGCACAGATCAATTATGACAATGCCAAGGACGGTATGGCAGATCAGCAGTTGCTTCAGTTGGAAGCTGCAGTATCATCTGCAAAACTGTCATATGACGATGCCGCCAAAAATTTAGATAGAATTCAGGCTGTTTATGATGAAGGAGGAATATCGGAGCAAAGCTTTGAGCAGGCAAAAACTCAATGTGAATTGGCAAAGCAGCAATATGAAACAGCTGTTTCAAATTATGATTTAGCTAAGGATAAACAGATAAATGTAAGCATTGAAACAGCTGAAGCTCAATTGAAACAGGCTCAGGCAGCTTATGAGGCAGTAAAAAAACAGGCTGGTGACCCACAGGTTATGGCTACATTCAGCGGTGAGGTGAAAAAAATATATGCCTCCGAAAATGTCAGTACAATGGCGGGATCACCTATTATGGACATTGCAGATTACAGTGAGATGAAAGCTGTTGTCAAAGTTGATGAATATGATCTGGGTGCAGTATCTGAAGGAAAGGAAGTAACTGTAAAGGTTGATGCGTTAGATAAAGAATACAAGGGTGTAATAACTAAAATTTCCAAAGAAGCAACTACAGGTAAAACTGCCGGGGCGTTACAAACATCGTTGAATGAGATATCTTATTATTTGGCTGATGTAGCTGTAGAAGATGGTTCGGATCTGTATACAGGGATGTCTGTTGAAGTTAAGGTGTTAAATCAAAGTGTAAAGGACACCGTTGTTATTTCCATGAAAGCTTTGCAGTTTGACAATACAAACAACCCCTTTGTGTATTGCAAAGACGAAAATGGTGAAATATCACCAAAACAGATTCAAATAGGTATTAATGACGGTTTGCAGGTGCAGATTACGGAAGGTATACGGGAAGGTGAAGAAATATTTGTTCCTGCTAATGTTACTCCAGTTATGTCTATGGACATGATGGGCGGTGAATAACATGAACAAGGAAATACTTTCAATGGAGGATATAGTAAAAGTCTACAGGATGGGTGACGAGGATCAGGTTATTTTGAAGCATATAAATTTTAAGGTGTACGAAAATGAGTTTGTTTCCATCTTGGGGCCTTCAGGGTCAGGCAAATCGACAATGATGAATATTTTGGGGTGTTTGGATGTTCAAACAAGCGGAAAATATACATTGTCAGGACATGATGTAAGCAAACTGAACGAAAAAGAGCTGGCAAGAATCAGAAATAAAGAAATAGGATTTGTGTTTCAATCATTCCAGCTGCTGCCAAGGCTCAATGCTGTTGAAAATGTTGAGCTGCCGTTAATATACTCGAAAATCCCCAAACATGAAAGAAGAGAAAGAGCTGAGGAAATGCTTTTAAAGGTTGGTTTGGAAAACAGAATGAATAATTATCCAAATCAACTTTCAGGAGGTCAGCAGCAACGTGTTGCAATAGCAAGAGCTATTGTTACAAGGCCTACAATACTGTTGGCGGACGAGCCTACCGGTGCTCTTGACCAACATACCGGCCATCAGGTTATGGAATTATTTAAAACTCTAAATAATGAAGGACGTACTATTATTATGATAACCCATGATGAGAAGATTGCTCAAAATGCAGAACGTATAGTAAGAATTCTTGATGGTAATCTCAAGGAAGAGGTGAGAGCAAATGATTAAAGACAGCATTGTAATGTCATGGAAAAACATAATTAACAATAAGCTTAGATCTTTTCTTACTATGCTGGGCATAGTAATAGGTGTCGCTGCGATAATTGCATTAATTACCATAGTACAGGGAGTTATAGATGAGGTTGATAAGCAGTTTGACAGTCTGGGAGCAAATACAATGATTGTCCAGGCTCAAGGGACGCCTTTGAAAAGCGGATTGACAGATGAAGAGATTGAAATGTTAAGCAATATTGACGGCGTGTCCGGTATATCTCCCAGCATATCATTGGACCTTGATATATGGAGAAATGGTAAAATATATGAAGGAATTAATATACAAGGGAAAAATGAAGTATTTTTCAGGAAAAACAGTGACTCAATTGCAAGAGGAAGGGGATTAAACATACTTGATGTGGAAAACAAGAACAATGTATGTGTAATAACTGATGATTTTGAAAGAGATGTGTTTCCGGGAGAAGATGGATTAGGCAAAAGCATATCTATTAAAGGGGTAGAATATCTAATAGTTGGAATTTACAAAGAATCAAACAATATAGCGTCTGTGTCAAATATGTTGTCAGACACAACTGTGGGAGTTATGATTCCTTATAAAAATATAATGAGTATTTCAGGTTTAAAAAATATTGTTTCAATAGAAATATATACAGAACCAGATGCTGATCAGGAATTTGTTTCCCAAGATGCGAAACATATACTTAATGCTGCATTTAATTATAAGGATGACAGCTATATTTTATTTGAAATGGATAGTTTGTTGGATGTAATGAAGACTACTCAGCAGATGATGAAGGGAATGCTAGTTGGTATTGCTTCCATATCATTAGTTGTTGGAGGAATAGGTATTATGAATATGATGCTTGTGTCTGTTACGGAAAGGACTACAGAAATTGGTTTAAGAAAAGCCCTGGGAGCGGAGCCGCAGAGCATACAGCTGCAGTTTATGATAGAGGCAATGTTTTTATCCCTGCTGGGAGGGCTTATCGGAATTGTTGTAGGGTTTATCATATCATATGTTGCTTCAAATATAATAGGAATAAATTTGAATCTTTCAGCATCGGCTGTTATTTTAGGATTTGGTTTTTCTGCTGCAATAGGAATAATATTTGGTTCTGCACCTGCCAGGAAGGCAAGTAAGCTTAATCCGATAGACGCCTTGAGGAGTGTTTAAAGTTCTATTATAAGATTAAAAAATATTGCTATTGTTTTCAATAGCAATATTTTTTTAGTCATTGCATAGAATGGTTTTTAAGGAAAGGTATTTATCTTGTTATTCATAGACTTAAGTATATGCGCATAATTTATTATAAGGCAATATTTTTTGCGCACGGGATAATAAAAAGGAGGCATGTATGAGCAAGTTCAATAACTTTAGAAGCAAGCTTGCCGATGGTTTGGAAATACCTAATGATGCTCTTTCGGATAATTTTAATTTAAGAATGCATGGGAATAAAAAAGTTATAATAGAGAACCATTTGGGATTAACAATCTATGAAAATGATAAGGTAGGTATAAAAACTGTTAAAAACAATATTTTGGTAAAAGGCTCGAAATTTAAAATAGAAGAAATAAATGATTACAAAGTAATTATAAAAGGAGATATAGATGAAATAATATTCGATAAAAAGGAGTAACTATGTTTATATTCAAATTAGTATCCTTATTGAGAGGATATGTTATAATTCGCCTAAAGACAAACAACTGCGAAAAAACTTTGAATTTACTCCGGAAAAACGGTATACGAATGTGGGATGTGGAAAAGAGAGAATCAGATGTAAAACTGAAAATTTCCTATGAAGATTATGAAAAATATAAACATATTATTGAAAAAGCAAAGATAGAGACTGTCAGTAAAAAGGGTTTAGTTTTTACTCTAAAAAAATTGAAGGTACGAAAGGGTTTTGCAGCAGGTCTGTTTATTTTATTGATATGCCTTTATGTCTTGTCATCACTTGTATGGAATGTGGAAGTTGTAGGAGTAAACGACATTACTGAAAAAAATGTTATAAAGTTATTGGAACAAAATAATATTACAACCCCTATATCTCATTCAAGTATAAAGCCAAAAAAAATAGAGACAATGCTTTATAATAATTTTGACGAATTCAAATTTGTTGAGGTATACGTAGAGGGATCTAATTTAATAATATTTATAAGAGAAAAAAAACCTGAAAAAGCTGAAATAGAAGGCAGTGAACCATCAAGCATCATTTCAGATAAAAATGCTATAATAACAAAAATAATTGCCAAGAGCGGCCAACCCATGGTAAAGGAAGGAGACGTAGTTTATGAAGGGCAGACGCTAGTAATGGGAATGGTAAAGAATAAAAATTCAGAGGAATTTATGATGGTTCCTTCAGACGGAATAATATACGGTAAGATTTATCACAATTTTGAACTTAAGGAAGAAAAATCAAAGAATATGGAGACATCTACCGATAATAGTAAAAATGTTTATTACTTGCAAATAAATGATGACAGTATTAAAATAATAGGTGACAAAAAACCGTTTGAAAATTATAATTATAGGGAGAGTACGATTAAGATCCCTATAATTTCAGATTTATTCCATATTACATTAAAAAAGTGCACATACTATGAACAGGTAATGAAGACGGTTGAAATTGACGAGAATACGGCTAATAACAAGATGAAAGTAAATATGTATGATGATTTGTTAGAAGTTTGCGGCAAGGATGCTAAAACATTAACATCATCTTTGAATTTCTCCGAGGATGACAGCTTTTATTATCTGAGGGCTCAAATAGAAATTGTTGAGAGTATAGGAGAAAAGGTAAAACTGTCTTCAATGCCTGAGACTGTCAATGATGAAACTGAGGAAGAGCGAATGGAGGATTAATGGATTTATACGAAGATAATATTTTAATAACAAATGAAGAAAACTTAATAAAACTTTTAGGCATACATGATAAGAATATTAAAATTATAAAAAACTATTTGAATGTGAATATTCTTACAAGAAACGGAATGATTAAAGTAACCGGAGAAAAGTCAAAGGTAGAAGCGGTAGTTAAGATTTTAAAAGACATGATGAATATTATAGAAACCGATGGAGAACTAAGTGATCAAAAAGTTGTTTACCTGATTGAAGCCAACAAATCAAATTATAACATAGATTATAGTGAAATATTAAAGGAAGTTATTGTTACAACGGCTTCAGGAAGAGTTATAAAGGCAAAGACAATTGGGCAGAAAAGATATGTTGACATGATTAATACAAGGGACATTACCTTTGGCATAGGCCCTGCCGGAACAGGTAAAACTTACCTTGCGGTGGCTGCTGCAGTAAATGCCTTCAGAAAGCGGGAAGTGGAGCGTATAGTGCTTACAAGGCCTGCTATTGAAGCAGGAGAGAAACTTGGGTTCCTGCCGGGAGATCTGCAGGATAAAGTCGATCCGTATTTAAGACCTCTTTATGATGCTCTGTTTGACATAATGGGAGCTGAAAATTATTTAAAAAATGTTGAAAAACAGCTTATTGAAGTGGCTCCGTTGGCATATATGAGGGGTCGGACTCTTGACTCCTCCTTTATTATCCTTGATGAGGCACAAAATACTACGAACGAACAGATGAAAATGTTTTTGACGCGCCTTGGGTACGGTTCAAAGGCTGTTATAACAGGAGATGTTACTCAAATAGACCTTCCTGAAGGCAAAAAATCAGGGCTTAAAACAGTTTCAAGAATATTGAAGAACATTGAAGGTATTGGGTTTATGTATTTTAATACGACAGATGTGGTAAGGCATAAATTGGTTCAAGATATAATAAAAGCATATGAAAAATATGAGGGGAAAAAATGATTGATGTATTATTTGATAATAGGCAGAACTTAATGGAGATTAATGAAAATAATATGAAGGCGGTTGAAAGGGCGGTGGAAACCGTGCTTAAAGCTGAAAAAAAAGAAGGAAATTTTGAAGTAAGTGTTTCCTTTGTAACCAACGAAGAAATTAAGAAACTTAATAAGGAATACAGAAATGTAAACAGTGAAACGGATGTTTTGTCCTTTCCTATGGATGATGAGTTTGACGGAAGAATAATACTTGGGGACATTGTCCTTTCAACACAGCGAATAATAGAACAAGCTGATGATTTTGAACATACATTGGAAAGAGAAATGATTTATCTTACAGTCCACAGCATGCTGCATCTTTTAGGCTACGATCATATGGACGCAATGGAAAAGAACAAAATGCGCACAAGAGAAAAAGAAATTATGAAAGAACTTAAAATATTTAAATGAGGACGGATTGATGAAAAAAATTATATGTTTCGGTTTACTTACTGCTGTATTTTTGGTTGTTTCATGCAGTAACCCTGCATCTTTGCTGGATGAAGACGAGACAACAAAATTGGAAGAAGATGCAAAGGACAATGCCAAAAAAGTTGTTTCACCTTTGGACGGCTTGAAATATTATCCGGATGAATTGTCAAAGAGACCGGTTGCCGTATCCATTGATAATCATCCTGATGCAAGGTGGCAATCCGGGCTTAAGGATGCAGAAATAGTATATGAATTTCAGGTGGAGTATCCGTATACCAGATATCTGGCGGTTTATCTGGCTAAAGAACCGGAAATGATCGGTCCTGTAAGAAGTGCGAGGCCTTATATAATCTACTATGCAATGGAGAATGATGCCGTATTTGTTCACGTAGGCGGAAGTGAGGATGCATTTGCAGAAATAAACAGGCTAGGAGCCGCAGATGTGGATGGCTTGTATTCAGGAGCCATGTGGCGTTACAATGATTCTGGAAAATTTGCGCCGCATAATATGTATACAACGTTAAGGTCTATCAGAGATGAAGCAAAAAGGGTTGGTTTCAGAACTGAGGGAACATATGAAAAATACAAATTTAATGAAAAGAATGTTGCTTTGTCTGAAAATTATACCGTTTCAAAAGCTGAAAAAATAAATATTACATATAATAAAGAAAATACTACAGACTATGTTTACGACGGGAATTCAAAACTTTACCTTCGTTTTAAAGACAATGAAGAACATATTGATGAATTGGACAACAATCAGATTAAGGTTAAAAATATAATTGTCCTTGAAGCTCCTAAAAGTGTTTTGGACGGTGCCGGAAGGCTGTATCTTGATTCAGTAGGAAAAGGAAATGGAATATATTTCACTGAAGGAGAGTCATGTGAAATAACATGGGAAAAGAGCTCGGAAAAAGCCAGGACTAAATTTTACATAGATGGGTATGAACTTAAATTAAATCCGGGAAACACATGGATTCAAATTGTAGATAGTGTTAGCTGCGTTTGTTCAGAATAAAATTCGAAGGTGGTAATTATGGAGGATAAATTGCTGATAAAAATAGCCATTGGAGCAAGGGAAAAGTCTTACAGCCCATATTCAGGATTCAAGGTAGGAGCAGCTTTATATACAAGAAGCGGGAAAGTATTCACAGGCTGCAATATAGAATCTGCTGCGTATAGTCCCACAGTGTGCGCTGAACGAGTTGCATTTTCAAAATGCATATCGGAAGGTTACAGAGATATTGAGAAAATTGCTGTTATTGGAAGCGAAACAAAGACAACATTCCCTTGTGGGGAATGCAGGCAGTTTATGATTGAATTCGGCGGGAATATAAAAGTAATTTGTGCAAAAAATATAGATTCATACAAAATATATACTTTGGATGAATTGCTGCCATGTAGCTTCGGGCCGGATGATTTGATATAACAAAAGAGAGGGAAAATATGTTTAAATCTGGATTTGTAACGATTATAGGGAGGCCGAATGTGGGTAAATCCACATTAATGAACTCAATGATAGGTGAGAAAATATCAATAATGTCAGATAAGCCTCAAACAACAAGAAACAAAATAAGAACAGTATACACCGATGATGAAGCACAAATAATATTTTTAGATACACCGGGTATACATAAGGCTAAAAACCGTCTGGGTGAATTTATGAATTATGAGATTAATACAGCGTTGGAAGGAATAGATGTATTGGTTATGTTGACCGATGAATTTGATAAAATAGGACCCGGAGATGAATTTATAATTGAAAAGATTAAAGGACTTAAAGCTAAAAAGATACTTGCAATAAACAAAACGGACAAGGCTTCTAAAGAATCTGCTTTGAAAATTGCGGGAGAGTTTGGCAAGCTTGATGTTTTTGATGACATTCTGCCAATGTCCGCATTGAACAATACGGGAGTTGATTTACTGATAAAGCTGATAATACAATATCTGGAGCCGGGGCCCATGTATTTTCCCAGTGACTATATAACGGACAGGCCGGAACGATTTGTTGTTTCTGAAATAATCAGGGAAAAAGCACTTTTGTATCTTCGTGAAGAAGTACCTCACGGCATTGCAGTAGAAATTGAAGAGATGAAGGAAAGAAAAGACAGAAAAAACAAAGATTTGGTTGATATAAGGGCGAATATATTATGTGAAAGAAAATCTCACAAAAGTATTATTATTGGCAAAGATGGACGGAAGATAAAGGGTATCGGAAAGAGCGCCAGAGAGGATATTGAGAATATTCTTGGCAGTCATGTTAATTTGCAGTTATTTGTGAAAGTATCGGAAAATTGGCGGAATAACAATTATCTTTTAAAAATTTTAGGATATGATAAAAATGATAGTCGATGAAATTCTTGTTCTAAAAGAGATAAAATATAAAGAAAATGATAAAATACTTCATGCACTGTCAAAGACAAGAGGTAAAATACAACTGCTTTCCAAAGGATGTAAAAAAAATAACTCACACTTGATAAATGCATCTCAGCTTTTTGCCTATTCAAAATGTTCCATGGTAAAGTCAAAAGATATGTATATAATTACTTCTGCTGAGTTGATTGACAGTTTTTATAATCTCAAGAATAACATTGATGCGTTTTTCTACGGAAATTATATTTTAGAGCTTATAAATTATGTTGCTCAGGAAAATGAATGTGACTATCGAATTTTTGACATGACTGTGGCTGTACTTTCCTGGTTTTCAGTTACAACAAAAGACTTTGAAAAATTAACTGCGGCATATGAATTAAAGCTTATATCAATGCTTGGATATAAGCCAAATCTTAAACGTTGCCTGTCATGTGGAAAAGAAATTAAATCAGATTCCGAATTTTCAATTAAAGAAGGAGGGTTGTTTTGTCATAAGTGTGTAAATTATGGAAGAGGAATAAATGTATCTTATGGTGAAATACTAACTATGGAAAGAATTTTAAAGTCTAAGCTTGAAAACATAGGATCTGTTGAAGTGAATACAAAACTCTTGCAGTTAATAAGAAATTTTTTGTTTTATTATATAGGCAAGAATGATTTTACAACATTAAAATTACTTAAAATATAAGGAAAGAAGGATAAAAATGGAGAACGAAAAATTACAAAAGATTGATGATATTATTAAGCGTACAAACGCAGATTTTTCAACGGCGAAACAGGCTCTTGACGATGCCGGCGGAGATGTTCTTGAAGCAATAATACTGATAGAAAAACAGAATAAAGAAAAATCGGCGGATCAAAGCGGTTCAGGCAGAGGAGATAAAATTTTAAGTCAGTTAAAGGATATTATTTCAAAGGGTAATGCAACTAAAATTACAATAAAGAAAAATAATGAGGTTATAATGAACTTGCCTGTAACAGCAGGTTTAATAGGGGTATTGATTGCTCCGTTCCTGTCTGCTGCCGGAATTACAGCAGCGCTTCTCACTCAGTGTTCTGTAGAAATAACACAGGCTGACGGCAAGGTTGTTGATATAGGGAAAAAAGTTGATGAAGGAGCTGACGCCGTGAAGGATACAGTGAAAGATGTTAAAAATGAAGCGTCAAATTTAAAGGACAATGTAAAGAGCAATACCTCAGATTTAAGGAATGATGTAAAAAACAGTGCATCAGATATAAGAAATGATTTAAAGAACAGTACATCGAATTTAAGAAACGATATTAAGAACAGCGCTTCTGATTTTAAAAATAGTAAATAATAAAATAATTCTTGACATAAAAACATAATTTTGTTACATTATAGTTAATGTTGAGACTGTGAGAAAGAAGAGTAGTCTGTAATGAATTTACAGAGAGTCAGATTAGGTGGAAGCTGATAAGAATTTATGGATGAAGGGAGCTTTTGAGTCTTTTATTTTAAGAGGATAGAGTTCTTACTTTATCAAATAGGGTGGAACCGCGGAAAATCTTTCGTCCCTATACGGGATGGAAGATTTTTGTATTTATATATTGCTGATAATTTTTCATCCTGAGAAATAATCTTAATAATGGAGGCTTACTATGGCAAAGAACGAAAAAAACAAATTGGAGAAACTTGTTTCGCTTTCAAAATCAAGGGGTATTATATTTCCGGGATCAGAAATATACGGAGGATTGGCTAACACTTGGGATTACGGTCCCCTGGGAGTAGAAATCAAAAACAATGTAAAAAAATTATGGTGGGAAAAATTCATACAGGAAAGTTCCTACAATGTTGGTTTAGACGCTGCAATATTGATGAATCCTACAACATGGGTGGCATCAGGACATATAGGCGGATTTAGCGATCCTTTAATGGATTGTAAGGAGTGCAAAGCAAGATTCAGAGCTGATAAAGTAATTGAAACATATATGCGTGAAAAGGGAGAACCGCAGATTGTTGACGGCTGGCCAAATTCAAAAATGGAATCGTATATTATTGAAAATGAAATACCATGTCCTGAATGCGGCGCATCAAATTTTACTTCAATTAGAAAATTCAATCTAATGTTTAAAACATTTCAGGGTGTAACTGAAGATTCCCAGTCACAATTATATTTAAGACCTGAAACGGCGCAGGGTATTTTTGTTAATTTTAAAAATGTGTCGCGTTCCATGCGAAAGAAATTACCTTTTGGAATAGGTCAAATAGGAAAAGCGTTCAGGAATGAAATAACACCGGGCAATTTTATATTCAGAACAAGAGAATTTGAACAGATGGAATTAGAATTTTTCTGTAAACCTGGCGAAGATATGAAATGGTTTAATTATTGGAAGGAATTTTGTATGAACTTTTTGCTTGGCTTAGGCATTACAAAGGAAAATTTGCGTTTCAGGAATCATGATAAAGCTGAACTTTCTCATTACAGCAGTGCTACGGCGGATATTGAATATTTGTTTCCCTTTGGATGGGGTGAGCTTTGGGGCGTTGCAGACAGGACTGATTTTGACTTAAAGTCACATATAAACGCCTCAGGGGAAGATTTATATTATCAAGATCCTGTTACAAACGAAAGATATATACCATACTGTATAGAGCCATCGTTGGGAGCAGACAGGGCAATGCTTGCACTGCTGATTGATGCATACAGAGAGGAAACTCTTGAGGATGGAAATGACAGGGTTGTACTTAAGCTTCATCCTGTATTGTCTCCATTTAAAGCTGCAGTGTTTCCGCTGACCAAAAAGCTGAATAAACCGGCGGAAGAACTTTACAAAAACCTGCAGGAACATTTTAATGTTGATTATGATGGTTCAGGGAGCATTGGAAAGAGGTATAGAAGGCATGACGAAATCGGTACTCCTTACTGTATTACATATGACTATGATTCCCTGGAAGATCATTCGGTAACTGTAAGAGACAGAGATACAATGGAACAGGTGAGGGTAAAGATTGATGATTTAGTACAGTTTATAAATGAAAAAATTAATTTTTAATAGTTAATAAAATTAAGATAGTTAGGAAATTAGATAGTTATACAATTAGATAGTTATACAATTAGATGGATAATTAAGGAAAATGCAGAACAATTATTTGGTAATTGAAAAATTATCATAATTGTTCCGCTTATTCATCTCCGATGTTTAGGAAAGGAGTGATCTACATAAAATTATCAGACAGGCAAAATATGATTATTGAAATAATTGAAAAGCATCAGCCCGTTACCGGAGAAACAATAGCTGAAAAAATCGGTCTTACAAGGGCTACATTAAGGCCGGATTTGGCGGTTTTGTCAATGTGCGGTCTGATTGACGCCAAGCCTAAGGTAGGCTATTACATGTCTGACAAAAAAGGCAACAGGGATATAGTTGACAAACTTTCTGCAATCAAAGTTTCGGATATAAAGTCACTTCCTGTCAACGTATCAGAAAATACAAGCGTGTATGATGCAATTGTAACATTGTTTCTTGAAAATGTCGGTACTCTTTTTGTTGTTGAGGATGAAGCCCTTAAAGGTGTAATATCAAGAAAGGATTTACTTAAAACCGCAATGGGAGGCGGCGATTTGACGGCAATACCCGTAGGCGTTATTATGACAAGAATGCCTAAAATTGTATATTGCGGTGAAGACGATTCAATAATTGGTGCAGCAGAAAAAATAATTGAAAATGAAGTTGATTGTGTACCCGTTGCAGCAGTCATGCCGAACGGAAAAATAAAAGCTTCCGGACGTATATCCAAGACTAATATTACTAAAGTGTTATTGGAAATATCTAAATAAAGAGGTATCTATGGAAAAAATAAATATTTATGCGGTTTCCGATTCCCTGGGAGAAACTGCCGAACAAGTAGCTAAAGCTGTAATGAGGCAGTTTGATATAGCGGATTTTGATATAAAAAGAGTGTCCTATGTAAATGACAAGGAAGCAATTGACAGGCTAATAGAAAGAGCATCAAAGGAAAATTCATTTATTGTATTTACCCTTGTGGTAGAAGAATTAAGAGACTACTTGACAAAAAAGGCTTCGGAAAATAATGTTGGAGCAGTCGATATTATGACTCCTGTTCTTCTTCCTCTTGTAAAACAATTGGGAATTGTTCCGAAACAGGAGCCGGGGCTTTTAAGGAAGATGGACGAAAAATATTTTAAGAAAGTCGAGGCAATTGAATTTGCAGTTAAATATGATGATGGCAAAGACACAAGAGGTATCCTTTTAGCCGACCTTGTACTTATTGGAGTTTCAAGAACTTCAAAAACACCACTTTCAATGTATCTTGCATATAGAAATTTAAAGGTAGCAAACATTCCTCTTGTTCCCGAAGTAAGTCCTCCGGAAGAACTTAAGATAATTCCATCCGAAAAAATAATAGGACTAACCTTAAATGTTGAAAATTTAAACAAAATCAGAAAAGAAAGGCTTAAGGCAATGGGACTTAAGGATACGGCGAATTATGCAAGCAATGAAAGAATCTTATCAGAACTAAAATATGCTGAAAAAATTATGAAAGATCTTAAATGCAAAGTAGTTGATACGACAAATAAGTCGGTAGAGGAGACGGCAGCTATAATACTTGATTATATTTCCGAATGAATTGAATAATTTACAAATTTACAAAAAGAGTTGAAAGAGTGATACTATATGAATATTAGGGAGAAATACGAGAAATTTGAAATTGAACATCTATCTGACAAAGCTGCAAAAAGCAAATTTTCCAAGGGAAGAAAAAAAGATGAGCCAAAATGTGAAATAAGGACTGATTATCAAAGAGACAGAGACAGAATCATTCATTCAAAAGCTTTCAGAAGATTAAAACATAAAACTCAAGTTTTTTTGTCTCCCGAAGGTGATCATTATAGGACAAGGCTTACACATACATTGGAGGTTTCACAAATTTCAAGGACTATTGCAAGAAGCCTTAATTTGAATGAAGATTTGACTGAGGCCATAGCCCTTGGACATGATTTGGGGCATACACCCTTTGGTCATACAGGGGAAAGAATACTGGATGAACTTTGTGAAACTGGCTTTAAGCACAACGTGCAAAGTCTTAGAGTTGTAGATTTATTGGAACAACGGAACAATGCCGAGGGACTGAATCTGACATTTGAAGTAAGAGACGGAATCCTTAACCACCCCTTAGGCGGCAATCCGGCAACTTTAGAAGGCCAAATAGTCAGTATATCAGATAGAATAGCCTATATTAATCATGACATAGATGATGCTTCAAGAGCCGGTATTATTAGTACCGGCCAAATACCGGAAAAATTTTTAAAGCATTTAGGCTATACTCATGGGGAAAGAATTAATACCATGATTTTGGATGTAATAAACAGCAGCATGGGCAAAGATAAAATATCTATGAGCCCCGAAATTGGTTTTTATACTTCAGGTCTTCGGGATTTCCTGTTTGAAAACGTATATTTCAATAAAACAGCAAAAAGTGAAGACGAAAAGACAACATTTATAATTAAAAAAATATTTGAATATTATAACAAGCATTTTGAATCTTTACCGGATTTTTATTTGAAAATATATGAAGATAATAACTTCGGCAAAAGCGAAGTTATTAAAGATTACGTGGCAGGAATGACCGATACCTATGCTATGAAGGTTTTTGAAGAGTTATATATGCCAAAACCTTGGAGAAAATATTAAATAGTTTTGTGTAAAAATTTAAAATGTTGGAACTAAAACATAAGCTCTAAATTCAATTAAGAAAACGGTGTTTTTGTTTAAAAAATTAATGTAAAAATGAGAAATAGCAATATTTAATTTTATTAAGAAATTAATAGAGGTTAATATGTATAAAAAAAATTTAGATAACTACATTTTGGGTAACATCGATGAAACATTTATTCCAGAAATAAGCAGTGACAAAGACTTTTTTCTAATCGATCGGGATGAAGTTAAAAATATTATAAAAAGACGCAGAAGAAATTCTCACAAAGGTACCTATGGAAAAGCAGGCTTTATCTCCGGTTCAAAAGGCATGGCAGGTGCTGCCGTGTTTAATCTTAATGCTGCACTAAGATGCGGCTCAGGACTGGTTAAAGCATTTATACCTGATGAAATATATTCTGTAGTAGAATCCAAGTCTTTAGAAAGTATAACATGCACTTACGATGAAAAAAATTTTCCTTTTGAAAAACTTCAAAAGGAAATTATTGATTATTGTGATGTGGCTGCAACAGGCTCAGGATGCTCAAATATATCGGTATATCAAGATATATTGATATATTTGCTGGAGAATTTTACTAAACCTCTTGTTATTGACGCAGAAGGCATAAATCAGCTTGATTTAAAATATTTACAAAGATGTGAGCAGCCTATAGTACTGACTCCTCATTATGGAGAAATGGCCAGGCTTTTAAAAAAGGATGTTAAGTATATAGAAACTGACATTCTTAAAAAATCTGCTGATTTTTCCATGCAATACGGAGTTTACCTTGTATTGAAGGGTGCACGGACGGTAATTGCGTACCCTGATGGGAAGGTATGTATTAATACTACAGGAAATCCCGGGATGGCCGCTGCCGGCAGCGGTGATGTGTTAACGGGAATTATCACGTCTTTAATAGGTCAAAAAATAGATGTAAAAAATGCAATTAAAGCCGGCGTATATTTACATGGTTTAGCCGGGGACATAGGTGTTAAATATAGGGGAGAGTATTCTTTAATTGCAGGTGACATTATTAATTATCTGCCCAATGCTATTATGTCAATAACTGATAAATGATATGCTTATTTATTCCTCCTGATCTGCAAATTGGCTGTTATAGAGGTTTTCGTAGACTCCTTTTTTTTCTAAAAGTTCTTTATGTGTACCTTGCTCAACAATATCTCCAGAGTCAATTACAAGAATGAGATCCGCATCGCGGACGGTTGACAGCCTGTGTGCAATTACAAAGCTTGTGCGTCCCTTCATGGCCTGATTCATTGCAGACTGGATTAACATTTCCAGTCTTGTATCTACACAGGTGTCCTGCCGGAATCATCCT
>ENA-UOOK01000051-UOOK01000051.1-fermentation-metagenome-genome-assembly--contig:-NODE-51-length-118089-cov-6.272362_pt1 | contig 118089 bp, 99 predicted proteins | sample MGYA00245777_ERZ724023 | MGnify/ENA primary metagenome ERZ724023 (study PRJEB28704, sample SAMN03018312) | fermentation metagenome | biome: anthropogenic terrestrial biome; feature: soil; material... | reverse complement strand
CCCATCAATAAATACCATGTCAAATACCTTTTTAAGACTTCTAAAATCAAAATTCTGTGAATGGGAATTTATATGTGTGACATTCTTTAGTTTATCTGAAAAAAAGCGATGGGAAGCAACATAATTGGAATCAGGTAACAGCTTGAAAATTTCTTCGTCGGGGAGGTTAATTGTATAACATTCATCAACAACTTCAGCCACGTTAGCTACACTTTCACCTCGCCACGTACCTATTTCCAGATAACTTTTTATCTTAAACTTTTTTGCAAGCTGTTTTAACAAGGCAATATCAAGAGGAGATGAACCCCCATCAAGAAAAGCGTAGTGGTTAATGGTTTCATTGAAGTTTGGTACAAGATGGGTTATACCAATCTGGGGTAGTCCGTTCAATAAGCCATATTTTTTGTGAACTGTATCGCGAAAATTGTCGTCTTCATTAATAATAATATTCAACAAACGGGGTTTCTTCACTATCAGCCTCAGAGCTTTTATCAGTTTTAATAATTTAGACATTTGTAAATATTTTTCATTTTTCAATGTAAGCACCCCTTATACTTCTTATCCACGCTTTTAACCATCCTGAATCAATCCGTTTTCCAAAAAGAGAAACGTTGATATACCTTCTGAGAAAAAAATATTGGACAAGCAACAGACCTAAAAATCCAAATCCTGTAGCTATGGCCGCACCATAAACAGAATGTAAAGGAATAAGAATCAAACTTAAACAGATTAAAATTATCATGCCAATACTATTAGATAGGAGATTAATGTGATGCTTCCCTGTGCCGGAGAAATAATGTCCTGAAATAAGGGCCTGGCCAAAAAACAATATTGCCGGAATAAGATATATGATTATGGATTTAATTTCACTAAACTCATCACCAAATAATTGTATGTAAAAGGAAGCCGGTATCGAAATTAAAACCGCCAAAGCCAATATTTGGAACCAAAAAGTCATAGACGAGAACCTTTTATAAATCCTTTTATGGTAGGATTCTGATTGGGTGTTGATCATACGAGCATAAAAAACCAGAGAAAGACTACGGCTAATAAGCCATACCGATTCTGCGATTGATACCGCGTTAGAATAAATTCCCACATCATTAATTGAAACATACTTGTCCAAAATAAAATAGCTCCCCCTGAAACTGATCATTTGAACTATAGTAGCTAACTGGTTAAGAATGCCATATCTAAACATAGATTTTACATCTGAATTTAATTGGGCCAAATTCAGGCTTAGTTTTTCCTTAACTAAACTTCTAATTCCAGAAAGGCTATAAATGAATAATACACAATAACTTATCATCATTGAATATAGATAATCTTCAATGCTAAATGAGTTTTTATATAAGTAAAAGCCAACGATAAAAAATACGTTAAATAAAGGCTGACTGAATAAGGCAAGGTTATATTTGGTGATACGTTCTTTAATCAGAAAAACTGAAAGATTATTGGTAGCGATAGAGGCTAAAAAGGTAATAACAGCCAGATATGGAACATATTTTATCGGTATTAACGGTACGGCCTTTAATACTAAGAATATAATAAGGCTGATAACTATAGCCCATAAATTGGAGATAAATACAAAGTTGAGAGAGGGCTTTTTATTAAACAAATAGGTGATTGATATGGGCCCGAATATGCCCGTTAAGGTTAGTATCATGCCCAATGTAGCAATGAACAGGCCCTGTATTCCTTTTCCTTCTGCGCCTGCCCACCGCGAAATAAGAACAGCAACAACCAGGTTGATTATGGCTGTCAGAACTTTTGTCACGAATGTAGATGCTATTTTATTAAACATTGATTTGCAGTTACAACATTTTGTTAATTACCTGCTTATACAAAGAAGAAAATGAACTCCCAACCGCTTCATAACTAAATTTATTTGCTGAATAGCTGTGCAATGCTTCCCTATCATAACTTTCATAATGGTCGAGCATATGGTTAATTGCATCTTCTAGGGCTGATTCATCTTTGGCCTCTATTATTATCCCTTTATCCGGAGTCAGGTGCTCTTTAATACCACCTACATCCGTTGAAATAGCAGGAATGCCGCAGGCCATAGCTTCAATTAAAACACAAGGAAGATTTTCATAATTGCTGAATAATACCATAAAATGAGAAGCTCTAAATACTTCTCCCAGTTTGGCTGGAGAGAGTGCTGTATGAAATTCTACATGATTGTCCGGTAATTCTTTTTTTAAGGCATAGTCTTTAACTCTTTCAATATCGCCATCGCTGATAATTTTAAGCATAAAATCCTGTCTGACTTTACATAGGCGAGCAAGAACATCAATTATGCCATTAATGTTCTTGTGCTCATTTTTAAGGTTGGAGACATGAATAATTTGCTTAATATCATTGTCTGGAGCCTTATCAGCAATAAAGAAATGCTGCAGGTTCAACACATTAGGGATAACTTTATAGGAATTCTTGAATCCGGCATTTTGCATAGCTTCTTTTAGATTTTCCGTAACCGGACATAAACATGAAGCATTGGAGGCTCCTAAGGCAGCTAAAAGCTTGACATATAATGGCCGTTTAACCTTGTTGGCAGATAAATACCCCGTCCAATGTTCACTTATTATATAGGGAATTCCTGTGATTTTTTTTATAAAAAGAGCAATAAGTGAAGCCGGAAATATCACATTAGCATGAATAATATCAATTTTTCCTTCTTCTACATTGATTTTTTTATACAGTTTCCAGTAGTAGTATAGTGTTCTTATAAAATTTACTGGCTTAAGCCGATAAGGTTTTATCTGTTTTTCAAAAAGCTTAATCTCTGGAATTATCGACAAATTTGCTTTGTCTATCAAAGGCGCATAGCTAACATTTGCAATAGAAACCTTGTTATACTTAGCCGCGGCTTCAGCGTGCCTTATAACAAAGTTGCCTGAGAATGGTTCCTGTTCGGAAGGAAACCAAGAAGAAATAAATAAAACATGATAATTATGATTATCCATTACTTGAAAAATTGTAATACTCACAAAATAGAACAAGCCTAATACTAGTTTTTTAGCTAATTCGTTCTATTTATTCCGAAAATGATTAAACCCGTCTTTCAAATTGCTCACTGCTACACCCTTATTATACCATCTCACAGTATTAGTTTCATCGTTAATCTTGCCTATTGGGTAAAGGGGCGTTCCAAACTGAGCTATATAAGCTTCGAAAATTGATTTATACTTACTGCCCTCAATTGTAATAAGCAGGCAATAATCTTCCCCGCCGGATGTTGCAAGTTCAATTGCATCAAGGTTATTATCAGAACAGAATTGCTTTAGTTTCTCGGAAAGTGGAAGGCTGTCAAGGTTAATTTCAGCGCCTTTACCCGATGATTTCAATATATGCTTCAAATCAGAAGCAATCCCATCCGAAACGTCCATCATAGCATTTACACCCTTTTGCTTGCCCAGCCAGATGCCCTCATCAATATGAGCTGTGGGCTTATTGTGACAATCCACAAGAAAGGGTGTGTTTTCATCCTGAGGAAGATTATTAATAAGGACTTTAAGTCCGGCAGCGCTGTTTCCAAGTTGTCCGGTAACAGCTATTATATCACCACTTTTGGCTGCTGAACGCATTTTAGCCTTTCCCCTGGCCACTTTCCCTATAGCGCTAATATTAAGAACCAATTTGTCGGGAGAGCGTGTTGTATCTCCACCCATTAGGGGAATTCCATGTTTTTTGCTAAGATGGTAATATCCATCCATCAGCTTATCAAGGTACTCCACCGTAATTTCATCAGGTATGGCAAGCGATAGGAAAGAACCTGAAGGCACGGCACCCATGGCAGCTATGTCACTCAAGTTGACAGCAAGAGATTTGCATCCCAAATCAAAGGGAGATATAAGATCACGTAGAAAGTGAATATCCTCCACAAGCATATCGGTGGTAATAACAAGATCGAACTTGCTGTCGCAAGGAATAAGTGCGCAATCATCACCTATTCCGGTGTTGCCGGAAGCCAACAAATTCTCGAATTTATGCGCGAATCTATCGATAAATCCAAACTCACCGATTTCTGATAATTTCATCTGCCTATAATTTGCACTTTTATTAATGCCTGATTCGCTAATCAACTATTCTATCTCACTTTTAGCCTATCGCCTGTTTCCTCAATAATCCGCTCGTAATATCCCTTATCGTAACCGGGAAACTTAGCAGGAGCAGGATTTCCGTATGGATTGCGCAAGAATATGCCGTCTGTTTCTTCATGAAGATTTCCATCCAGATATTTAACCATCAGGAACTCTCCCAGAGCCTTCCATCGTTCAACCGCCTTTTGCGACTGGCTATGAGAATAGTCTGTAAGAAAGGTCTTCGCAAGTGCCGGATCTTTATCATACAGGGACTTTGCTGCCTGGTCAATTGCTTGACCATAGCTCTCATAGCTATCTTCCAGTTCATTTTGCACCTTGCGGATATCTTCAATCATAAAGCTATACCTGTGATAGGCCTGGTTAGCCACCCAGTTAAACACCCAGAAGGCAGAATTCCATGAAAACTTAAGCAAATCAGCTTCTCCTGTAGCAAAACTTTTAGGAATAGAGTTCATGCCCATATACATTGGAAGATAAACGGTCATATTTGCATCGTCAACACCAAACCAGAGAATTCCGCCAACAGGGTCGGGCAGCCAGCTACGCATCTGTGCCACGAAAGAGAAGGCTGTCTGCTGAGTGGATATAGCCCTCTCATTGAAATATTCAACTCCTTCCACTTCCCATGTCATCGGTCTCCAGCGATATGGGCTGGAGTAGGGGCCGGCTCCTACATCTTCGGTCATCGTTAAGGGAGTGCCTTCATAATGATCACGCATAATATTCTGAACATCCCTGGCACTAACTTTCTTTTCAGGCTTAATGAAGAGAGGCATTCTATCATCAGACTCACCCTGAATAAAGGGAAGATATTTATCCATTTCAGGATTCACAATACGAAAGGCACTCCAAACACGGGCTTCACAAAATCTAATGGCACCGAAATCAAGGGGAGCATAGGCATCAGCAAAGCTAAAGTCCTTGTTCTTCCCGTCAAAATAGCCTTGTTCGCGAGCAAATGATATCACATCATTTGAATAAAGCACATTGTCTTTATCGTTCAAATCGAAGGTGGTGATACGAGCCTGATTGGCATGAGCCGAGATATATCCGTCAGGAATTTTTATAGCAACCCAAACAGTTCCTTTATTATCAGGGCCCTTTCCTATCATCTCCATAATCCACACTTCATTGGGGTCGGCAATAGAGAATGATTCGCCTGAGCTGTAATACCCGAACTTGTCAGTTAGCTCCGTCATCACTTTTATCGCCTCACGTGCAGTACGTGCTCTTTGCAAGGCAATATAAATCAAGCTTCCATAATCCATAATTCCTGTAGAATCTGTTAGCTCAGAGCGACCACCAAAGGTAGTCTCGGCTATAGCCAGCTGGTGTTCATTCATATTACCAATTACCGTATAGGTATTTTTTACCTGAGGTATTTTGCCTAAAAACTTACCGCTATCCCATTCATAAATATCCAGCAAGGCGCCTTCCGGCCACTCTTGTCCCTTCCAGAAGTAAAGTTCTCCGTATAAATCATGTGAATCAGCCGCGTAAGATATCATTGTTGAACCGTCTGCGGAAGCACCTTTGGTTATCAATACATTTGTGCAAGCATCGCTCTGCTGAATGAATACCACTGCTAATACTATCATCAGCAGCAGGATAGAAGTCATCTTTCTTGTCATATCTTTTTCTCTAATAATCAACACCGGCAAATATAGCTCTTTTTGTTAAAGAGTGATGGGAGCTATGGCAATGTTAGCATCGCTGAGCGTGTTTTCACCATTCCAACGATAGGCCAGAAGCGTGCCGTTGCCCGCAACGCAGCCATCAACGCAACAAAGGTTTGGAGCAACAATTTTGGGGTCGGTACCAAGGCAGTAATGACCGAAAAAAAGCGCAGTTTTGCTTGTATCATAAATGTCAAAGGAGAAGAGTATCTGTTCGGGTACGGTATAATTGGGTAACAAAAAGCGATTTCCAAAACCAAGTTCTCTGAATGTTTTGCCCGATGGTTCCTGCCACCATTTTATACGAAAATTGGTTCGAGGTACATTCTTGGCATCTTTGATAACAAGATTGTCCGGAAGACTAAGCTCAATTCCTCTGGTTGTCTGTTTTACAGCCTGCGCAAATTCGGTTTTCCCCTTAAATATTTCCTTAATCATTTTTTTGCTTAGGCGCCCCTCCGTTATCGTTTCTGAAATCAACTTCAGATTACTGTCGTTCCAATAAGCATGAACCACCCTAAAAGATTCGAGCTCCAAATAAAAGGGCAAAGTTCGAAGCCATTTTACATAGCTTTGAAGTAGTTCCACATTGTTGGCATACTGGGCACGAATCCGTTCAAGTTGCAAGATATTCGAAGGGGGTGGCTGATAGCAGGGCTTGCCTTTTTTGTCAAGAGTAAAGTAGCCTATCATATTAAGCTCATGATTTCCAAGGATGGCGTATGCAGAGCCATTCTCAACCATATCATGCACTATTTTTAATACAGACCGCGAGTCCGGCCCCCTGCTCACAAGGTCGCCAACAAAAACGGCAGTTCTAGAGGGGTGTTTCCACACACCGTCCTCCTTTTTATAATCCATTGATGATAAAAGATCAACAAGCTCTTTGTGGTAGCCATGGATATCTCCGATAATATCAAAGCCACTCTTCTTATTTTCCGCCCCTCCAGTCGCGAGCTTAGATTTTATCAGACTTTTTACTCTTCTTATCACAACTACAGATTTATTCAGTTGTTTCAGCTTCTATTCAGGTTTCCAATTTGGCAAAAAAAATAATTATTTGAATAAATCTAAATTATTATTTGCTAGTAATATTTTATAAACATGCTATATACTCTGATTTATAATGTGATAAATCAATTAGTTTTTTTGTTATTTTTATTCAGTTTAAATAATTGGGTGAGTACTTAATTATGCTATCATTTTGAGGCTGCATTAGTCACAAGTCGCCTAAATTATTGTTCAAATCGCTGAATATAAGGCAAAACCATAACATTATCGCATAAAATGCGACAAGAGAAAGTTTACGAAAAAGCCCTAAATTTAAGCTGCTATATGCTTTAGAAGCTCATATACCAAGAAGGCAGGCCAAACCATGGCTTTTAAAAAACCAAGAACCCCGGCCCAAAAACTGGCGGCTCCTGAAATAAAGTATATTGCTGCACCAATTAGCCCTAATCCATAGATAGCACCTGAACTTCCACAATCCTTGCTCATAATAATTGTTTTTAGAGTTTTAATAAGTAAATATAGCTATCTGTTAGTTTATTTGGAAAAAAAATCAAAGAATCTTCTCAGAAATCTATTATCTGTCATACGACTTTTGAAAATAACAATTACTGGCTTTTAATCGGTAGGTAGAGTATATTTTTGTTATTTTTGCCGAAATTAAAAGTTAGAACTAAGATGTTTGAAAATCTATCGGAAAAGCTAGAAAAATCATTTAAACTGCTAAAAGGGCAGGGCACAATAACTGAAATTAATGTAGCGGAAACGCTCAAAGAAATACGACGTGCTTTATTAGACGCCGACGTTAACTTCAAAACAGCCAAGACTTTTACCGAAACGGTAAAAGCTAAAGCTATGGGACAGGAGGTGCTCAGCGCTGTTAAACCACAGCAGATGATGGTTAAGATTGTTCACGACGAGCTCACCGAGCTTATGGGAGGGCAAACCACCGACATTAATATAAAGGGTGATCCTGCTATAATCTTAATTGCCGGTCTGCAAGGTTCGGGTAAGACAACATTTACCGGAAAGCTTGCCCATCATCTAAAAACCAAGCGCTCGAAGAATCCCATCCTGGTTGCCGCCGACGTATATCGCCCTGCAGCTATTAACCAGTTGCAGGTTCTAGGTGAGCAGGCCTCTGTTCCGGTTTATACTCAAGAAGGGAGCAAAGACCCGGTTCAGATAGCAAAGGATGCCGTAAAGGAAGCAAAGCGTAAGGGTCACGATCTGGTAATTATAGATACAGCAGGGCGACTTGCCGTCGATGAACAAATGATGGATGAGATTACAGCTATTAAGAAGGCTGTCAATCCTCAAGAGATTCTCTTTGTTGTTGATTCCATGACGGGTCAGGATGCTGTTAACACGGCCAAAGAGTTTAACGATCGTCTTGATTTTGATGGAGTTGTGCTTACCAAGCTTGATGGTGATACCAGGGGCGGAGCCGCGCTGTCAATTAGAAGTGTAGTTAACAAGCCTATAAAATATGTGGGTACCGGTGAGAAGATGGATGCATTGGATGTTTTCCACCCCAGCCGTATGGCCGACCGTATTTTGGGCATGGGTGATATCGTATCACTTGTTGAGCGTGCTCAGGAGCAGTTTGATGCTGACGAGGCGCGCAAATTGCAGAAGAGGATTCAGAAGAATCAATTTAGCTTCAACGATTTCCTTAGCCAGATTCAGCAGATTAAGAAAATGGGAAGCCTGAAAGATTTGGCAGGAATGATTCCGGGCATGGGTAAGGCAATTAAGGATATGGACTTTGACGATGATGCTTTTAAGGGTGTAGAAGCGATTATCTATTCAATGACGCCCGATGAGCGGGAAAACCCATCTATACTTAACGGAAGTCGTCGCAAGAGAATAGCAGCAGGTAGTGGAACATCCATTCAGGAGGTGAACAGATTGATTAAGCAGTTTGATGACACCAGAAAAGTGATGAAAATGGCCGGACAAGGTAAAAACCTATCTAAGGTTTTGTCTAATATGTCTATGGGTCGCAGATAATACAAGTAGTATCCCCCGGGACTTAAGTCGCCGGGGTATCAACAAAAACAAAGATGACATGCAATTAATTGACGGAAAACAAACCTCGCGAACGGTAAAGGACGAAATTGCCCTTGAAGTTAAGCAGATGGTGGCTTCGGCTAAGAAAAGACCTCATTTGGCTGCAGTTTTAGTAGGAAATGACGGAGGAAGTGAGACCTACGTGGCCGCAAAGATAAAAGCCTGTGAGGAGGTTGGTTTTTCATCTACCTTGGTCAGATTTGATGAAGATGTTAGCGAACAAGAGTTGCTTGCGGCGGTTAATAAGCTTAATAAAGATGAGGATATAGATGGGTTTATTGTTCAATTGCCGCTTCCATCACATATTTCAGAAGAGAGGATAACCGAAGCAATAGATCCCTCCAAGGATGTAGATGGTTTTCATCCTCAAAATTTGGGGCGAATGATTACCGGTTCAGATGCCTATATTTCGGCTACGCCGCAAGGCATTATGGAGTTAATAAAACGTTACGGCATAGAGACCTCCGGAAAGCATGTTGTCATTATTGGTCGGAGCAATATCGTTGGACGTCCTTTGAGCATTCTTCTATCGCTTAAAGGCAGGCCAGGCGACGCAACCGTGACTTTGTGCCACAGTCGCACTCAAGGACTAAAAGAGCTTTGCCTTCAGGCTGATATAATTGTGGCAGCTCTGGGTATTCCTGAGTTTTTGAAAGAGGATATGGTCAAAGAGGGGGCTGTGGTCATAGATGTTGGCACAACCCGTGTTCCTTCTTCGAAGACCAAAAGCGGATGGCGATTAAAAGGCGATGTGGATTTTGAAAAGGTGGCTCCAAAGTGCTCTTACATAACACCTGTACCGGGAGGGGTAGGGCCAATGACAATAGCATCCTTGCTGCTTAATACTCTTAAAGCAGCCCGAAAAAAATAGTTGAAGGCTCTATCAAAGCGACCCTATTCATTAAGTGCTTCAAGCTTTCCTCCCAGAGTCACACTGCTTTCAACTTTAGCAGGATTTCCGGCGTATTGAACCAGTGCCCCGGTGCCAATTCTTGCATATAGGCTGTTGTTGACCAACAACTGAACCTTTGAGCCGGTATTAGCCCTTATGGTGGCATCCTCAACTTCTAGTCCGCCGGCTTCCACCTTAGTGCCTGAAGTAGCGTTAAGGTCAAATGCTTTGGCCTCTCCGTTAAGCTCTATTTCCGAGGAAGCCGCATTTATAGTAAGTTTGGCCACTAATATTTCCAATTCAACAGTAGCATTAGCCCCTGATTCAATCATCAGTTCTTCAGTTTCAAGCTCCCATTTATTATAAACGCTGCCTCCGCTTAGTGCGCTAATTTTATTAATATTTTGGTAATGCAGAAAAACGTTAACTGCAACACTATCGGGGTAAGAGCGCGACTTCATGCGGATGTTTAGCTTGCTGCCTTCCTGCTCTATTATGACCTCGTCGGGAGAAGCATTCTGAATATAGATTTCAGCCTTCGGCTCATCAGCTTCAACCAAGGTTACATTGATACCCCGGCTGATTTGCAGGCTTTCAAAAGCCTGCAAAATCCGCGTTTCTATATTCGCGGAATCTCCTGTTGTATTGGCCTGTGCCACTATCACGGCGTTTATACACAACAGTGCTATTATTAAAAATACCAGTCTCTTCATATCTTCAATTTTTAGTGCTTAGTTTCAATAATTACGCCATTTTTTCAATTAAAGCTGCTTTTGCTTAAGAAAAAAGCTCCAGAATATCTTCCCGGCTAAGTTCCGAAAGAGGATTATTACTGTTAATAAAGGTATCGGCCAGTTCAGATTTCTCCTGTTGAAGCTTTGCAATCTTCTCTTCAATAGTACCGGATGATAAAAAGCGGTAAACAAACACGCTCTTAGTCTGTCCGATTCTGTGAGCCCTGCTTATCGCTTGTGCTTCAGCTGCAGGGTTCCACCAAGGGTTCAACATAAAAACATAGTCAGCCTTGGTAAGGTTCAATCCAACTCCTCCGGCCTTTAGAGAAATTAAAAAGACTGAAGCCTTGTTGTTAAACTCCTTGATGACTCTCTCACGTTCTTTGGTTTTTCCGGTAAGCATTGAGTATTGCAACTTTCGCTCCTTAAGCACTGTTTCCAACAACTCCAGGTCTTTTGTGAAGGAAGAAAATACAAGGACATTGTGCCCCTCAGCAATAATGTTTTCCAGATTATCAATAATCTGTTCAAACTTGCCCGATGAGCCTGTGTAGGTCTTATCAATCATAAGCGGGTGATTAGCTATCTGGCGAAGCTTGGTTAGAGCCTCCAGAGCTATCATTTTGTTTTGACCTGATGATTTACCTTCAAAAATTTGGGCAATAGAATTTCTGACACCCGATTTTTCACGTTCATAAAAGCTCTCCTGCTCAGGCGTCATATCACAATAAAGGGTCTGTTCCATAATTGGAGGTAAATCCCCGGCAACCTTTTCTTTGGTTCTTCGCAGCAGAAAGGGTTGAATAAGGCGCTGTAGTCTTTGTTCCTTCTCCTGGTCATTCTGGCGTGTTATAGGCAGTATAAAACTCCGTTTAAAAAAAGCAAGGGATCCCAGCAGTCCTTTGTTTACCAAGTTCATCTGCGCCCATAGGTCAACTAGCGAATTTTCAATCGGTGTTCCGGTCAAGGTCAAACGATATTTTGAATTAATAGTCTTTACTGCGGCATATATTTTTGAACCGGGGTTTTTAACATACTGACTTTCGTCGAGTATAAAATAATGGAAGGAACAATTGCCTAAAAGTTCAATATCATTTCTTAAGACACCATAGCTTGTCAGCACAACATGATAATGATTAAAAACCTTCCATATATCTTTAGATTTCAGTCTATTTCCGCCTGTGTAATTATATACCCTTAATGCAGGGGCAAACTTATTGAGCTCTGACTGCCAGTTGTGTATCAGCGATGTTGGCATCACGATTAAGGAAGGCTCAATCATGCCTTCACGAAGTCCTTTTGCCCTATCATCTCCCTGATATATTTTTTGCAGAAGAGAAATAGTTTGTAAGGTCTTTCCCAAACCCATATCATCAGCCAATATCCCTCCATAGCCATTCTCTTTGAGGAAATTAAGCCATTCATATCCTTCTATTTGATATGGACGTAGAGTAGCATTAATACCTTCAGGCAGTTCTGAGGAAGGAAAAACTATCCCTGGTTTATGTTTTTCATTGTCAAGCCTGGAGCTACCGTGCTTTACACGCTCCATAATATCAAAGTGAGTTCTTGGCAGGCGAATACTATCCTTATCAAGCTTGGCATAATCGAATAGCTCACTAAAACGAGTAAACCATTCGGGTGGTATTAGAAAAATCTGCTTGTTGGGAAGTTCATACTCAGGCTGACCTTCAATAAGGTTTTTTCTGAATTTCAAAAAGGGAACAACAAAATCTCCGATAAGAACCTTAGCTTGTATATCAAACCAATCACCATTTTCGTGGCTATCGATCACAAGCTTGGGAACACCCAAATAAATCTGCCGTCCGAAGAAGCTTGTGTCAACAGAAACGCCATAGTGTTTAAGTTTGTCTGTATTTTTAGCTATCCATTCAGCCAGATATGACAGCATTGCAGTTTCATTGATGTCTTTTGGGCAGGCAGCGGGTTTGAAAAGTGCATCCCCGCACTTTTCAAGTCCTAAATGTATCAAGTGTTTTACAATCGTCTCTTCATAAACAAAGTTGCGGATTATTTTATAACACCGGTAGTTAGGCCCTTCTTTTACGCAATCAACATATACAGAGGACTTTTTATCGGCCAAAAAAGTCCTGTTTGGGTATTTGAAATGCAGTCCCAGCACGGGTTCATTGCCGATATTTTTAATAAGTGATAGCTGAGGAGAAGGACTTTCACTCTTTATATCGATAGTAAAACCACTTGCATTAACATCGAAGCTCCTAATACAATTGGCAACAAATCCAGCCATATAGGTTTCCACCTTTGAAGCGGGTACGTGTATCGCGTTGGTATTTAGAAATGGCTTAAACTTATTGTGGTCAATGTTTTCGAAAAAATATACCTGGTTGTTTATTTTAATAACAGCAATTTTTTTGCAGATAAATTCCACATTTCGTCCCATAAGTGAAAATTCCTTAGGCTCTTCCTTTCCAGGTAGAATCTGCGACACTCTCAAAGAGTAAATAAGCTCTTCGGCGGTTAATTCAAAGTCGAATAGAGGCTTAGCCGCTTCCCGGGGAATTGACAAAAGATCGGAGTTATATAGATTTCCAAAAAAGCTGTCTTTATAATAGGCTTTTACCTCGGACTTTGCCAATAGTTTTATAGCCAAATAAAGAGTATCGTCAATAAAAGGCAGGATAAGACTATCAAGAAATTTGTGCAGAGGAAGAGTCTCCATAAACTGCTTAAGCGTACCTTCCCGGCTGTACTTTCTGTGGAGTTGTTGGTCGCTGATCCGCGTAAGAAGGTTAATAAGCTCCTTCTCTTCCTGAGTAAAATATTCTGCTTTCTTCTTAATATGTTCCGGTGTGGCATGCTCTACCAATTCTATGGGCTGATTCGCATTAAATTTTGCCAGATATGGTATTGCTGTTATTCCAATATTTCTTTTTGGTGTAAAAACTACTATGAGTTGTTCCATCTACTTGCTTATGCTAATTTATAAGTCAGCAAAGATAGTAAAAAGGAAGGAAAATTTGGATAAGTTGAACAAAGCGGCTTCAGGCTGGTTTTGATAATTAAGATGCCGCAGTGAGCCATAAATTTTGATTTGTGTGATTTGAAAATGGCAGCTTAACTTTTTTAATAATTACTAACATTAAACAACAAATTAAGAGTTGTTAATAGGGATTTATATATGACACATTTGATTATTTCTGCCCACCCATCATCAGGAAGTTTTACTAATTATTTGGCCGCCAGATTGGCCGAAGGATATGAGTCGGCCGGCCTTAGCGTGGTTTGGCGTAACCTTTACGTGGGCGAGTTTAAATCGATTTTGGATGGTGAGGATTTAAAAGCCTTGAAATCCGGTGAGACTCCGTTTGACATTGAGGCTGAACAGGAATTAATACGCCAATCAGATTTAATAACAGTTATTTACCCTCTTTGGTGGGCAAGTTTCCCTGCCGTGTTGAAGGGCTACATTGACAGAGTGTTTAGCAACGGCTTTGCTTTTAAATATAACAGAGATGGTGCTAAAGGCCTTCTTACAGGCAAGAAGGTGGTTATTCACACCACCATGGGCAATAGCATTAAAGAATATGAAGAAAAGGGCCTTCTTGAAGCATTTAAAGCTATCCAGGGCGGCGAAGTGTTTGGATACTGTGGGATGGAGATTGTTGATCACCGCTTCTACCCGGAGATAGTATCTGCCGATCAGCTAAAACGTGATGAGTATTTGGAACAAGCACTGCAATTGTATCCTATTCCCGTTGCCAGCTTAAAGGAGCTTTAATAACAAGACTGTCCAAAACGATTTTGGTTAGGAAAAGCTCTTTTCTGCTATCCCTGATTACGATTGAGTGCTGCCGTATGATAATACAGTACTTAAGCTGCAAATATTGTAGTTCTCTGCTCTGTTTTGCTAAATTTGTAATCTATTAGAGATTATTGGAATGAGCAGTGAGGATATTTACAGGACCATCGAGCATCCCTCAGAAGGTATTTACAAAGAGAAAGGTAGTAAGTTTCTGGCTTTTGCCTGGCCAATAGAATCTGAAGAGGAGGTAAAGGAAAAATTGGCCGAGATGAAGACAAGGTACCATGATGCGCGTCATCATTGCTTTGCATGGCAGCTGGGCCTGGACGGGATGAATTACAGAGTCAATGACGATGGCGAACCATCAGGAACTGCCGGTAAGCCCATTTACGGACAGATTAGAAGCAATGAGTTAAGTAATATCTTGGTGCTGGTTGTTCGCTATTTTGGAGGTACCAAACTTGGAGTCAGCGGATTGATTAATGCATACAAAGCCGCAGCTGCCGATGTTTTGGCCAATTCAAAGATAGTAGAGCGGACTGTTAATAGTGTAATCAGCTTCCATTTTCCCTACGAGTCGCTCAATGATGTTATGAAAGTCATTAAGGAAGAAGCTCCTGAAATAATCCATCAAAAGTTTGACTTGTCGTGCAGTATAATTCTTTCAATTAGACAGAGTAGAGAAGAGGAACTTAAAGAAAGACTTAAGATGATTGATCATCTGGTTTTAGAATAAATACCTCAGTAGGATCCGGCAGGCAGAGGAGCTGATTCAAGCTGGGGAAAGATTCGAAAAGTAGTAAGACCGGATTCTATTTTAACATTAATATCTTCATTCTCTACCTTGCCCTGGATACGTCGCTGTTGGAGAGTCAGCGTTTGCTCACCCGCCGGAAGCTGGACGCGCGTATAGTATAAGGCATAGGGCAGAGACTGCCAGTTACGTGTGTCGGCCTTTTCGGTCACTGCGTTCACTATACTGACAAGAGCCCCCAGGTTTTCATTTTCATTTCTGGTAATCTGCTCTATTGCCTGTTTGGTTGCAATACGTAATATATTATTACCTATTTCACGCATCATTCGATCCTTAAGCGACTGAAAAGCAATGCCATTGATATTTTGAGCTAATTCAAGCTTATATTGTTGATTGCCATGAACCAATTGAGCCTCCGAGAATGCGAGCGGACGTTCCACATATTTGGGAAAGGCAAGCCTGATAAGCGACAGATCCTTGAGCTGAGCCTGGCTCGAGGCCGATTGATTGCCAAGAAAAATGGGATAGCTAAGACCGAGCTCATTGCTTCCAAATATCATTTGGCCGCCCGAAACTCCCATATTAGTAAGGTTTAGACTCCATTCAGATTTAACCGGCCCCATCCCGTTCATCCAAATATAAACCAAATCACCGTTGCCGCTAAGCATTTCAGGAGCAGAGAGGGCAAATTTATCCTCATAATATCTGAGCTCATTATGAAAGCCTGTTTTCCTGGCACAATACAGTAAGTCAAGTTTTAACTGTTGAGGAGGCTGAACCCCAAAAAGCTCTGAATATTCATTTTCATAAATATCCAGAGCATTTCTATAGGCAATAAAAGCATTATTATAATCACCCGTTGCCTGATAAATCAGACCCATCAGATTATGCGCAAAAGCATCACGTGCATAGCGACTCTTGTTTTCCTTATAATCCTCATTAAACTCCATCAGACGGATGTTTATCCTGCGGCATTCGACTATCGCGCTTTCATAATCATACATCGCGATATAGTTGAAGGCTTTGTAGAAATGAATCATTATAGCTTCAAAGTCTTCAGGACGATATGGCCGAACCATAGGATTGGAAACCAAGGCCAAAGCCTCGGTTCCAATCGACTTACGGTAGTCTTCAATATAGTAATCGGCCATATTGAAGTAGGAGTTACTCTCCTCATTTTCGCCAAGCATAAAATGCACCAGGCCACGATTCATATAATATAGAACCCGGTGATTATTCTCAGGCCATTTTTTGTTTTTCTCAAGCTCCTTAATGGCAGACTGAAAATCTCCCGCAGCAATATTTTCCTGTACAGCAATAGTTTTTTGGTAAAAACTGGCACAGGAACTCAACATTAGCGTAGCGCTAACAACTAAGGCTAATGTGAAAAGTTTAGGAAAATTTCGTCCTTGATTCATAAGTAGCTGCCTTTGAACAACTTGACAAATAAGTGTTAATTAGTAATGTATTTACGAATCCTTTTATCTCCTATCCAAACAACTTCACTGGTTTCAAGATCAGTAAGCTCAAGGTTTACCTGATAATAGGTAACTTTTTCCTTTTTGTAGCTGTCAACTATTGAATTAATATCGCCGTTAAGCATGTAATCGGCTCCAAGCTCTAAACCCCAACGTTTTGCCGTTTCGACTGAAGCGAAATCCTGTTGTGAAGCACGCTCCTGGCGAAGCTCCTCGCGTTTGTCGCCTGCCTGCACCAGACGAACCCTGCCGCTATTAATAAATGAGCGCTCCACGTCCTTTATAAAGGTTTCAGCGCTAATGTGTTCATGCGATTTGTTGTACACAAGTCCGACAATTACCACCGGCCTTTCGCCCGTTGCCCTAACATGATTATCGAGCCATCCGGCGTTGAGGATTTGCTCAACCATAGCATCGGCGGTCATGCGTGAGTCAGAATCATTCCATCGACCGCTAAGGTCTATGGTTTCTTCAGTTCCGATACGTTCTATTTTACGGGTGTTGCAACTTTGAAAGCTGAAACCCAGTAGTAACACTGCTGCGAGAATAAAATGCTTCATATTAATAACTGTTTGTTAAACATTAAGATTTATAATCCTATTAAGTCCTCGTATCAAAAGCTATACCAAATATATACCCGATTTTAGCAGTTAAGGTTTCCTAAATAGTGAGTAAGCTCATGCAGAAGTCGCTCAACTGAATTCTCCTTTACATCAATCATAAAGTCAAGCAACTTGTCATATTTGCCTGATTTGCCGGCTTTAAACCCTGCTAGCGACATAGAACTAATCCATTCGATAGGGAAATGATAATATGTATCAATTACAAGTAAAATATCGAACTTTTGATTACAAAACTCTTCAATATACTTACTATCGGGTTGAAAGAAAAAGTCGCACTCCTTAGAGCTGAAGAAATACCATGACTTGTCACTTATATAATCATTATCCATCTTTGAGTTGGGATAGTAGCCAATGGCATTTACACTCAAGGTGTTGGGAAAGGATTTTAGGCATTCCTTGATAAGTCTGTGGTTCTTCTTATCAGAGGCATCAAAGACAATTCCAAGGCTTTGCGCCTTATTAAGTCCTATTGCCCGAAGCTCCCGGTTCCTGCTCTTCAACTTTGAACGCAAGAGCATTGAGCCTATCTTTGTCCTGTATTTACTTAAAAAGTTCATTTATACTAATTAATTACAACTATATCATCTTAAATCGCCTTATTCATTGAGCAGCTTAAGAAACTGCTCTTCAGAAATAATACTGATATTTAGTTTCTTTGCTTTCTCAAATTTTGCCGGACCGATATTGTCTCCTGCAAGCAGGTAGCTGGTTTTTCCTGTTACTGATGAAACATTTTTCCCTCCATGAGCTTCTATCATTTCTTTTAGCTCATCGCGAGAATGGGAAAACACACCGCTGACAACAAAAGATAAGCCGGCAAGCTTGTCTGATTTTAGCTTATCCGAGCTTCCTTTTTCTTCCATTTGTAGGCCGAAAGAACGCAGTCGGTCAACTAATTGCCTATTCTCATCTAAAGCAAAAAATGAGATTATTCCTGTAGCAATTTTTTCTCCTATTTCATCAATAGATAAAAGTTCCTCCAGGTCGGCACTTTGGATTTTATCCATGGAGCCAAGTGCAGAGGCAAGTTTTTTGGCAACAGTCTCGCCAACAAATCTTATTCCAAGAGCAAAAAGAACGCGAGCAAAAGGCACTTCTTTTGACTTTGCAATACCATTTATAATATTAGTGGCAGATTTTTCGCCTAGGCGTTCAAGCGAGGAGAGATCCGACACCTCAAGACGATATAAGTCGGAAACATCCTTAAGCAGTTTATTATCATACAAAAGTGCTATAGTCTCGCTCCCCAGACCTTCAATATCCATGGCACGACGACTGATAAAATGCTCAATGCGGCCTTTGATCTGGGGAGGGCAATTCATAGAGTTTGGGCAACAATATGCTGCTTCTCCCTCGACGCGAACCAAAGGCGTATTACAACCGGGACACATGCTAACAAACTTTAGTATTCTGCTGGAGGAATCACGTTTGCTGATATCAACGCCGGTGATTTTAGGGATTATCTCGCCTCCCTTTTCAACCGAAACCATATCTCCTTCATGAAGATCAAGTGCTTCAATAATATCAGCATTGTGCAGGGACGCCCTTTTAACAGTAGTGCCGGCCAACTGGACCGCTTCCAGATTGGCCACGGGAGTGATAACCCCGGTTCGTCCCACCTGGAAATCAACAGAAACAAGGCGTGTAAATGCCGTTTCAGGTTTAAACTTATAAGAAATAGCCCAGCGGGGACTCTTTGCGGTTGAGCCTAACTCTTCACGCAAGGCAAGACTGTCAACTTTAATTACAGCACCGTCAATTTCAAAAGGAAGCTCTTTGCGCTTCTCATCCCAATAGTTGATAAACTCTTTAATTTCTTCAAAGCTCCTGAATAGGGCATAGTGAGGAGAAACCCTAAAGCCCCAGTCGCTCGCTGCGGCAAAATTGTCAGCATGGCTATCGGAGGGAAGATTCTCGCTAACGAAATGGTAAACAAAGCACTCCAGGGGTCGCCTGGCAACCTGGGCACTGTTTTGAAGCTTAAGAGAGCCTGCAGCGGCATTCCGGGGATTAGCAAAGAGAGCTTCGCCGGCCTCTTCACGAGCCAAATTCAGTTGCTCGAAACCCTTTTTTGATATAAAAATCTCCCCTCTAGCCTCAAGAGTTGGCGGGAAACTGCCTTTAAGTTGAAGAGGAATACTCTTTATAGTCTTAACGTTTTGTGTAACGTCATCACCCGTCATCCCATCACCGCGGGTAAGCCCGTTTACCAGTCGCCCATCCTCATAGTTCAATGAAATAGCAGTTCCGTCATACTTTAGTTCACACACAAACTCAACAGAACGCCCCACCGACCTTAGCACCCGGTCTATAAAATCACGTAATTCTTCAATTGAATAACTATTAGCAAGCGAAAGCATCGGGGATTTATGAGAAAGCTGCTTGAATTCCTGACTTAAATCGCTGCCAACTCTGATTGAAGGACTATTGCTGTCGTACAGAAGGGGATACTCACTCTCCAGTTTAATAAGTTCAGCCATTTTTTTGTCATAATCGAAATCAGAAATTTCGGGGCTGTTCTTAATATAATAGAGATAATTATGGTGATGCAGCTCTTCACGTAAGCTCATTATTGCTGCATGAGCACTCTTCTGTTCCATAAATAGCTTTGTTTCCAAAAATGTTATGGTAACAAAAATACAATTTTAAAGGACATTTGTTGGCAATCGAGCCTTTAATTTATCAATAGCTACGCGAGCCTTTTTGAAAGAAAGAGACAAGCCGTGATTTGATTGTTTCAGACAGTGGCACGAGCAAGCGCGAGGCCATAAGGCCAAGTAAACGTGCCGGTTTTAGCTCTTCCCCGAGTTTTAGCAAGGACAAATCCAGCTTTGTACGCGCCAGGCGACTCTCGTAAGAAAGTCTGATTTTTTCGTTTGACAACTCAACAAATGAGCCGATTCTTTTATAGGTATGCGTACTTCTATTCATCGCCATCAAGTTTTGGGAAAAACATTCTGATAAAAGTCCGGATAAGGGGGCGTTCTATGCAAGTGCGTCTAAGCAAGTAGAATACAAGCACTAAAAGCAGATAAAAGCCTGCTACAATTGTAAAGCCCCAGCCATAAGAACCAAGTAATTCGCCCAGGAATAATGCTCCGGCCAGCGAGATAAACAACAACACGAAGAGTAGAAGATACATTATCCCCAACTTAAGGGCAAAGCCCGCTGTAAAGCGCGACAACTCCTCAACTAAGTGAAGTTTAAATAAATCTATACGCTTTTCAAGGTAGCTTTCAAAGTCCTTTTTCACATCCTTAAGATGCTCATTTATATTATCCTGAATCATTAGCTTTCTTTTCTATATTCAGCTGTAAGGTGAGCAATTCTGCTTTCAATCTCTTCAATTCTCTTTTTTATGTCCTCTTTGAGTTCTCCGCCCTTTTCTTTTAATTTGATTTTCAGAGATTCAAGCTCTTCCTCAAGGTTTCCAATTGTTCTTTTGATGTCCTTACGTGTGTCTTCTCCGCTTTTCGGCGCATACAACAGAGCAAGGACAGCTCCAATGGCAGCTCCTGCCAACAATCCTCCAAAAAATGATCCTGCTGATTTCATATTATCTGATTTTAAATTAAATATTTGATAGTTCAACACCGTGATATAACTTATAAATATAGTTTTTTTCGAGCAAAAAGTCAAGTTATTATTCTCGGCTGTCTTTATCACAGCCTCCGTTGAATTCATTTTTCAGTTTTTTCACTCCCTCCAATTAAGCAATAACCGAGCCTTTATTTTATCTTTACAATTGCAAATAGAAAAATATTATGGAGAATAGCCTCGACAACATACCGCTTAGTGACAGGCGGGAGATTCTAAGTGCATATCGTAATCTACTCCGGGTCAGCACTGATATCCTGCAATGGGATGACATTAAGCTTATTCGGGAAGCCATTGAGCTTTCTATGCAAAAGACCGGTTTTGAGCGCCATCCATCCGGCAAGCTTCTAATTGTTCACTCCCTTGAGGTAGCCAGGGTTACAGTTGAAGAGGTGGGACTGGGTAAGACCTCACTAATTTGTGCTCTTCTCTACGAGCTTATAAGGAGTTCAGGAACTACCAAAGAAGAGGTTGCCAGAATGTTTGGCAGCCAGGAAGCTACAATAATGGAAGGTTTGGTTAAGGTTTATGATTTATACAAGACCAACGCATCCATCAAATCGGAAAATTTCAGAAAACTGCTTCTTATGTTTGCCGGAGATATGCGCGTTGTGTTGATTATAATAGCCGACCGGCTTTGCACCATGCGATCGCTTTCCAATTACAGCATAGAAGAGCAGCTTTCTATTTCGTCGGAGGTGTCTTACCTGTATGCACCAATGGCGCATCGTCTAGGCTTGTATTCCATCAAATCTGAGATGGAGGATTTGGTGATGAAATATTCCGACCGCGAAACATATAAATTTATAGCTAAAAAGCTTAACGAGACTAAGCGTGCCAGGGATAAGTATATTAAGGAGTTTATAGAGCCTTTAAAACAAGAACTTAAGAGGAATGGATTAAAGTTTGACATTAAGGGTCGTACCAAAACCATTCATTCCATCCACAATAAGATGAAGAAGCAAAATGTTGAGTTCGAGCAAGTTTACGACCTCTTTGCCATTCGTGTTATTGTTGAAAGTGAGCAGAGAAATGAGAAGGCTGATTGCTGGAAGGTTTATTCTATTGTAGCCGATAAATATCAGCCTAATCCACGTAGGATGCGCGATTGGCTTTCCGTGCCCAAAAGCAACGGTTACGAGTCTTTACATACAACAGTATTAGGGCCAGACAATAAGTGGGTTGAGGTTCAGATCAGGTCAAAGCGAATGGATGAAGTTGCTGAGCGAGGGCTTGCGGCACACTGGAAATATAAGGGAATTAAAGGAGACGGAGGTCTTGATACCTGGCTGGAGAATGTCAGGGAAGTACTTGAAAACCCGGAGCTTAATGCCGTTGATTTGATTGATGACTTTAAGCTAAACCTCTATGATGAAGAAGTATTTGTATTTACCCCCAAAGGTGATTTAATTCGTTTGCCCAAGGGAGCCACCGTTCTGGATTTTGCATTTGATATTCACACCGAAGTAGGCAAAAAATGTGTAGGTGCCCAGGTAAACGGCAAAAATGTACCGATAAAGCATCAGCTGAATAACGGAGACCACGTATCGGTTAACACCTCCTCATCGCAGGTGCCCAAGCAGGATTGGCTTAGTATTGTAGCTACTTCCAGGGCTAAAACGAAGCTAAAGCAGGCGCTGCGGGAAATGCAATACAAAGAATCGGAGATAGGCAGGGAAACCCTGGTGCGGCGACTTAAAAACTGGAAACTTGAATTGACCGACCAACTTATCTCGCAGTTGGTAAAGCATTTCAGGTACAAAAGTGTGCATGACCTATTCAGGGATATAGCACTTGAAAAGCTTGATGTTGTAGCTGTAAAGGAGTTTATTCAAAGTCAGGAAAGTAAGGAACAAGAACGTGAAACAGCTGAGAGTCTTCACTCAATACGCAGTGCCGGAAATTTTGTGACGCCCCAGCTTGAGGAGGCTGAAATCTCTGAGGGAGAAGTGTTATTGATTGATAAAAACCTTACCAATGTTGATTATAAGCTGGCAAAATGTTGTAATCCGATTTTTGGTGATGATGTGTTTGGCTTTGTCACTGTATCAGGAGGGATAAAAATACATAGGTCAAACTGTCTAAATGCACCTGAGTTGCGCAATAAATACGCTTACCGTATAGTTAAAGCGCAGTGGACAGGTGAGGCCTCAGGCAGTTACCAGGCAGCAATCATGGTTGTTGGTGAAGATGATATAGGAATAATAAGCAATATCTCTTCGGTTATTTCAAAGGATCAGAAGATAAAAACACGTTCCATTTCGGTTGATAGTAATGAAGGTTTATTTGAAGGAACGATTTCGGTGTTTGTAAATAATAATCAAGCCCTTAATGGTTTAATAAAAAAAATAAAAGGAATAAGGGGTATCAAGTCGGTCTCCCGTCTTGACGGGTATGGCGGGTGATTTTTTGTTGGAATAGCAGCAATAAATATTGTATATTGCTATACAGTAAGCTAAAATCTAATAGCCATGGAAGAAAAAATAGTTACACTGGCAACAAACAGCTATCAGCATGCCCATATTTTAAAAAGCATACTTGAAGCCGAAGGAATAGAATGCTTTCTTCAAAACGCTAATGTTATAGAAGGCGCTTTCAACATGAGTGTAAAAATCCGGATTCGTGAATCTGATCTTGAAGAAGCCATCAGGATAATAGAACAGATTGAGTTGAGCGGCATCGAAAAGCTTGATGAGAAGAAAGCCGGACGTCCACAAAAGCCCAGAATTTTGTTACCGGTCGATTTTAGTGATTATTCTGATAAAGCCGCGGATATGGCTCTTGAATGGGCCGGCAGATTAAAGGCTGAAATAACAGTGTTGAATGTCTATTTTAACCCGATTCTGAACACTCTTCCATTCTCGGAGGCTTATGTTTACGATACCAATCTTGATCAACTTTTGTTAGATAATGAACAGCAGGCAGAGTCGGATATGCAAGAGTTTATCAAGAAGTTTAAGGATAAGCGCAAAAGCCTTGGTGCCGAGAATATCGTTATAAAGCATAAATTAGTCAGGGGAGTTGCAGAAGATGAGATAATAAGGTTTAGTGAAGACTATAATCCTACTCTTATAATATTAGGGACCAGGGGAAGGGATAGAAAGGCGAGCGATTTGATAGGCAGCGTTACAGCAGAGGTTATGGAGATGGCGCGGGTTCCTGTATTGGCAGTTCCGGAAGATTTTCACTTCCAGGGCATAGACAAGATTAAGAATGTACTTTACGCGACAAATTTTGAAGAATCTGATTTTAAGGCATTGGATAAGTTGGAAAAAATCGTCAAGCCATTGGATGTCAGAATCTTCTTTGTTCACGTAGGACCGCAAGCCGACAGTCAATGGGACAGGTTGAGGCTTGACGGATTGAAAAACTATATGAAAAAGCGTTTTCCGGATACTGATGTAGTTTGCGACTATATTGAAAATGAAGATTTCTGGATTGGTCTGGAAGGCTTTATTCACGATAAGAAGATAGATATAATAAGTTTCACCACCCGCAGAAGAAATTTGTTTTCACGACTTCTTAATCCTTCCGTTGCAAAAAAGATGTTGTTTCATACCAACACTCCCATGTTGGTGTTTCACCAAAGGGCGATATAAGCAGCAGAATAAGCAATAAAAGAGCTTTATATACAAGATATAGACAATGGCATTTAAATTAGTTGGGAGTCATCAAAAACCGGAGAAGAGGCGGGTCATTCACAGCATAATTATCCCTTTCATGGTAGTTCTGCTAATGTTTTCAGTACAGCTGATTTCATCCTTAGAGGAGTGGGATCTTTCGTTTTTGGGTGTTAGACCACGAAGCTTGCAAGGGCTTCCGGGTGTTTTGCTCTCTCCCTTTATTCATGCCGGGTGGCAGCATTTTTTTAATAATGCAGTATCTTTCTCAGTGCTTGCAGTAACTCTATTCTACTTTTACAGGGAGATAGCCTACCGGGTTTTTGGGGTGATCTATTTAATGGCAGGTCTTTGGTTATGGGTTGGAGGCAGAGATGCCTGGCACATTGGTGCAAGCGGTTTGGTTTATGGTTTGGCTTCCTTTCTATTTGTAAGCGGAGTTATTAGAAAGCATATTCCCTTAATGGCGGTATCCTTGTTTGTTGTTTTTCTGTATGGAAGTCTGGTCTGGGGGATGTTTCCTCTTGCTTATAATATGCCACATTCCTGGGAGGGACATTTTTGGGGCTTTATAGCCGGGGTAGTGGCAGCAATCGTGTATCGCAAAGATGGGCCGCAGAAACCCCCGCCTCCTTTTGATGATGAAGATGAAGAAGAAATTATCAGAGAATTACCCGGCGAGCATCAAAGCGGGCAATTATGAGGGGGGTTAACAAGGAGAGATAATATCCCTGTTTTTATCCTGCCATATTCACCTGCTCTATTCATGGTTTACCAGGAATAAAGCAGGTTCAAAAGAGTCGATGATCTTGATGGCTTCATCAAAGGATTCGGCTTTCATAGCTTCATTCCTTAAATTCAAAGCGCCCGGGAAGTCTGAAAGGTAAATTTTAAAGAAGCGCCGCAGGAGGTGAAAATTGCGGCTTTCGCCCCAGGCATCGTGAAATAGCCTTAGATGAAGCCGCATAGTATCTAAGCGCTCTTTTATGCCAATCTTACTCTTATCAGTATTAAAAAGCCAGGGGTTTTTAAATATTCCACGACCAATCATAGCCCCGTCCGTTTTATAAAACAAAGTCTTGTTCATAGCATCCTTAAGCGATTCAATATCACCATTGCCTATAATTTTTATGTCCGGGGCAAGCTCATCCCTCAGGCATACGGCTTTAGCTATCTCAGCCCAATCAGCCGATCCCTCCGACATCTGTTTCTGAATTCTACCGTGAATAATAAGAGCATCAGGCCTCTGATGAAGCAAGAAGGATATCCAGCGCTCAGTATCAACACGGCCTACACCCAGACGGGTTTTTATGCTTAAGGGCAATTTGGAAGCTTCTCGCGTGGCCGCTATTATTTCTCCGGCAAGACCTTCCGAATTAATCAAAGCCGCACCACTGCCATGGGCAACAACGTTTTTTACCGGGCAGCCCATATTAATATCTATGCCGTCGAAATCATACTCCTCACTTATATAAGCCACTGCCTTTGAGAACTTTTCCGGCTTATTGCCCCATACCTGAGCAATAATTTTGATACCCATAGATTTAAGCACCTGTCTCTCGCTATTGGAGATATGCAAGCGATAGTTGACCTTGTCGCGACCAAGAGGATGGCTTAAGCCATCGGTGGAGGTAAATTCCGTGAATAAAATATGAAGTTTAGAAGCTGAAGACATGCGCATCACCAGCTCACGAAAGGCTGTATCTGTAACATCTTCCATTGGAGCCAGCATAAACAGGGGCTTTGTGGACTTATGCCAAAAGTTTTCCTTAATTTCCATTATTGATATTTGTTTTGCTATTTACGCACAGGTTTTTCGGAAATTAGCTTATCCCGGTATTCTTTTTAATTCCGAGGCTTGGTTTTTTAAATTGTGATAACACTCTTCACTGCAGCAGCCTTCATGCTTTTCACGACATTCATCGCATTGAATTACCAAATCGTGACAAGGATTATAATTGCAGTTGACATGCTCGTCGCAGGGTTTACCACATTGGTGACATTTACTCAAAACATGAGGAGTCACACGCTCGCCAAGACGTTCATCAAATACGAAGTTTTTACCTATAAAGCGCGATTGCAATCCGGCCTGCTTTATTTCTGATGCGTAAGCTATGATACCACCGTGCAGCTGATTAACATCTTTAAAACCGTAGTGCTTCATCCATGCGCTTGCCTTTTCACAGCGTACTCCACCCGTGCAATACAGAAGAATCTTTTTGTCTTTTTTGTCGGATAGGAGCTTCACGACAGTCTCTACCTCCTCACGAAAGGTTTCTGAATCAGGACAAATAGCGTTAATAAAGTGGCCCACTTCACTTTCGTAGTTATTGCGCATATCAACCACCACGACGTCTTTCTTTTGCGACAATTCATGGAATTCAACAGGAGAGAGGTGCTTTCCTACATTGTTGACATCAAAAAGTCTTTCGTTGAGTCCGTCGGCTACTATCTTGAGCCTAAGCCTTACTATAAGCTTTAAGAAAGAGTGAGACTTATCCTCAAGCGCGTATTTTATAGGCATATCTTTCAAGAGCTCCTGTTCTTGCAAATATGCCAAAAAGGCTTCCATATTGTGTTCCGGGACACTCATTTGAGCGTTAATACCTTCGTTGGCAATATAGACGCGCCCGTAGCAGGCCAAAGAGTCAAAAGCCATATATAAGCTATCCCTGAAGGTCCCGGGATCTTTTATATCAACATAACGATAGAAAGAAACAGTCTGCCGTTTAAAACCTTCAGCATTAATACGCGCCAACAACTCAGGCTTACTTAGCTTATTGTAAAGTGACATTTTTTTTTGCAAAGATAAGAGTTTTAGGATAAATTTATCCTAAAATGCCAAATGCAAAGATTTTTTTGAACCACAATCATAGCTGATTGTTTTAAACTAACAAGATGGCGTGACCTGCTGCCGCTGTAGTCATGGCTGATTTCGACGGCATAAAATAGGTCACGCCACTTTAATTTTGGCTCAAATGTGCAAAATATTAAATAAAAAACAAGCTTATCAAAGATCTTTTCCTTTCTGCGACTTTTAAAAGCACAAAAATATACCTGCGATAACAGCAAATTAAAAATCTTTTGGCATCTTTACGTCCAAATTACAGCCTGTAAAAGCGGGGCAAGCATTCAAAATAGCAGCAGAAATTATTGAAGATATGAGGAGTCGTTCCGAAATCAAATACCTGAGCATATTGGGTTTATCACTTACGGTGGTTATAGCCATACAGTATAGGGGTAGTGGTGAAGGAAGTGTAGAGCCGGCCGACGCCAAAGGGCGACATATATATATAGTATCGGCTGATTATTTAAAAGCTGCATTTAAGTCCTCATCGTGCTATAACCCGGTTTTCTCTCCGAGTTACAAGCAGCAGGTATTTAGCGTGTTGCAACATCCGCTTGAACTGATAGTTAAGCTAAAGCCTGGCCATCCCGGTCTCTTAAAAAGACTTGAAAAATTAAACAATCAGCAAGATAGCAGCACAGAATCGGGCATTGACTTTGCTTCTCTATTATTAGAATCGGAGCTTTCAGCCTCGTCTTTGAAGGGAAGAATATTTAATTCAGCCGATATCTCATTCTCAGAGGGCAGCAGGATGTTGAACAGCCCTGTACGTGCCGGACCTCTTGTTTAATTCTCAACTTATTGCTCCGTCCTTGAGCAAGTATTCTTTTTTTTAATATAATAACTATATCCGATTGTCTTATTGTGACTTACGGATAGTAATCTTAAGTGAAATGAGTGTTGTAAACAATATACTCTCAATGTTTCTTGGCGATAAGTCAAAACGCGATATGAAAGAGCTTATGCCATACGTTGAGCAAGTAAAAAGCATCTATCCTGAGATAGAAAAGCTGACAAATGACGGACTACGCGAGCGCGCCACACTGCTCAAACAAAGGATAGCTGATTCGTATGCTGCCGAGCAGATCAGAATCGACGAGCTAAAAACCTCAATAGAGCGCGACAATCCCGATGTTGACCAAAGGGAGAAGATTTATGAGGAGATAGACAGGATAGAGGATGAGATAACTGCCAAACTGGAAGACTCGCTTAATAATGCTCTTCCGGAAGCATTTGCAATAATCAAAGACACGGCTCGTCGTTTTTCTGAGAATAAATCAGTTGAAGTTAGTGCTAACCAGTTTGACAGGGACTTAGCCGCCACTCGTGAGTTTGTTGCTATTAAAGGCGATAAGGCTTACTATAGCAATACATGGATAGCCGGTGGTAATGAAGTAAGCTGGGATATGGTTCACTACGACGTGCAGCTTTTTGGCGGTGTAGTTTTGCATCAGGGAAAAATTGCCGAAATGGGTACAGGTGAAGGTAAAACCCTTGTTGCAACCCTACCGGTTTTTCTAAACGCCCTTAGTGGTCGCGGAGTACATGTTGTGACTGTCAATGATTACCTTGCCAAGCGTGACTCGGAGTGGATGGGGCCAATTTTCATGTTTCATGGACTGAGCGTTGATTGCATTGATAAGCATCAACCCAACTCAACTGAGCGTCGTCAGGCCTACAGAGCAGACATAACCTACGGTACGAATAACGAATTTGGTTTTGACTACCTGCGTGATAATATGGCCGTATCGCCTGACGACCTGGTTCAACGAAAGCATAACTACGCGATAGTTGATGAAGTTGACTCAGTTTTGATAGATGACGCCCGAACTCCCCTTATTATATCAGGACCTATCCCGAAAGGAGACGATCAGCTCTTTCTTGAGCTGCGTTCAAAAGTTGAAAAGCTGGTTGAGGCTCAGCGCAGCCTGACCTCTCATTTGCTTTCTGATGCTAAACAAAAGCTTAAATCGGACGACTCTAAAGTGCAGGAAGAAGGCTTTTTATTACTTCTCAGGTCGTTTAAAGGAATGCCCAAGAGCAAACCATTAATTAAGTTTTTAAGCGAGCCGGGAATGAAGGCGGGAATGATAAAGACAGAAAACTTCTACATGCAGGAGAATAATAAAAACATGCATGTAGTAACCGATCCCCTTTATTTTGTAATTGACGAGAAGACCAACTCCGTAGAATTAACCGATAAGGGTATCGATTTGATTACAGGCACCTCAGAAGATCCACAGTTCTTTATTTTGCCTGATATTGGCTCTGAAATAGCAAATTTAGAAAAATCCGAGCTTTCCGATGAAGATAAGTTGCTGAAAAAGGATGAGCTGATGCAAAGCTACTCGGTCAAATCTGAACGAGTTCATACAGTTAGCCAGCTTTTGAAGGCCTACGCAATGTTCGAAAAGGACGTGGAGTATGTTGTAATCGACAATAAGGTAAAGATTGTTGACGAGCAGACCGGCCGGATTATGGAGGGACGTCGTTATTCTGACGGATTGCATCAGGCTATAGAAGCAAAAGAGCGGGTAAAGGTAGAAGCTGCCACTCAGACCTACGCCACCATTACATTGCAGAATTATTTCCGTATGTACCACAAGTTAGCCGGTATGACGGGTACTGCCGAGACTGAGGCAGGTGAGCTTTGGAATATCTACAAGCTTGATGTGGTGGTGATACCCACAAATCGCCCTATTCAGCGTAAGGATATGAACGATAAGGTTTACAAAACCAAGCGCGAGAAATACAATGCAGTAATAGATGAAATTGTAGCGCTTGTTGAAGCCGGACGACCAGTCCTTGTAGGTACAACCTCAGTTGAAGTCTCCGAGTTGCTTAGCCGTATGTTAAAACTCAGGGGGATAACACATAACGTGCTGAATGCCAAACTTCACCAGCGTGAAGCTGATATTGTGGCAGAAGCAGGTAAGAAAGGCGTTGTAACTATTGCTACCAATATGGCAGGTCGTGGTACCGACATCAAGCTTTCGCCAGAGGTAAAAGCTGCGGGGGGACTTGCAATTGTAGGTACCGAGCGTCACGAGTCGCGTCGTGTGGATCGCCAGTTACGCGGTCGTGCCGGTCGTCAGGGCGATCCGGGCTCATCTCAGTTTTTTGTTTCTTTAGAGGATGATTTAATGCGTCTTTTCGGGAGCGACCGCTTGGTTAAATATATGGACAGGCTCGGTGTTGAGGATGGAGAGATGATTCAACACAGCATGATAACCAAATCTATCGAGCGAGCGCAGAAAAAAGTAGAAGAGAACAACTTCGGAATCCGTAAGCGTTTGCTTGAGTACGATGATGTTATGAACTCCCAGCGTGAAGTTATATACACCAAGCGTCGGCGTGCCTTGTATGGTGAACGTATGCATGTTGAGATATCAAATATGATGTACGACATCGTTGAAGGTCTAATAGCAGACTATCAGGACTCAGGAGATCTTGAAACCTTCAAAATGGAGCTAATCCGTATCTTCTCAACCGAAATTCAGTATTCAGCAGAAGACTTTGCCAATGAAAAGCCACTTGAGCTCACTGAGAAAATACATAGTCAGGTATGGAAAGGCTATCAAAGAAAGAAGGAGATTATCGCACGGCAAGCTACTCCGGTGATAAAAAACGTGTATGAAACTAAGGCTGAAATATATGAAAATATCGTAGTGCCAATTTCAGACGGACATCGCATTTACCAGATCACCACAAATCTGAAAAAAGCCTATGAAACAGAAGGTTTAGAGTTATCCAAATCCTTTGAGAAGGCTATAATGCTTATCACAATTGATGAGGCCTGGAAGGAGCACCTGCGTGAGCTTGATGATTTAAAACAAGCCGTACAGAATGCCTCTTATGAGCAAAAAGACCCCTTGTTGATTTACAAGTTTGAGTCATTCAACCTTTTCAAGGCAATGATAGATAAGAACAACAAGAGTATTGTGGCTTCGCTTGCAAAGGCACATATTCCAATCCGCGATGCAAGTCAGGTTCGTCAGGCTAATCAATCCAGGAGGACAGATTTGAGTAAGCTTCGTACGCAAAAAGACGATCCGGGAGCCGGCTCTCAAGGTTATAGCAGACAGCCGGGTGAGGGTATGCCGCCCAAGGCTCAAGTTGTTCAGCCAATTAGAGCAGAGAAGAAGGTCGGCCGCAATGAGCCCTGTCCTTGTGGCAGTGGCAAGAAGTACAAACAATGTCATGGAAAATAGTATATAACCTAAAAACAAAGTATTATGATACTATTCAGTTATATTACATGGGCTCCCGACCCTGAGATATTCTCGCTGGGACCTCTATCTATCCGTTACTACGGGCTCTTTTTTGCCATTGCTTTTATCTTATCATATTATATAGCAGAAAGGATGTTCAGGCGCGAAAACGCACCTGAAGATTGGATGGACAAGCTCTTTGTTTATGTTATTGTTGCCACCATTGTTGGGGCGCGTTTGGGTCATGTTTTCTTTTATGGATGGGACTACTACTCACAACATCCGGAAGATATACTTAAGATTTGGGAGGGAGGACTCGCAAGTCACGGAGGTGCGATAGGAATATTGATAGCAATTTGGCTTTATTCAAAAAAAGTGACCAAGCGTTCTATGCTTTGGACACTTGACAAGATGGTAATACCGGTGGCATTGGCCGGGATGTTTATCCGCCTTGGTAACCTGATGAACTCAGAAATAGTAGGAAGCGTAACCACTCTTCCCTGGGGTTTTATTTTCTTGAAGGCACATGGTGTTGAGAATCCGGAATTACCTCGACATCCTTCACAGATATATGAGGCCATCTGTTATCTTATCACCTTTGTTATTCTAATGTATATGTACTGGCGGAAGAATGCCGGAGAGCGCCCCGGTTTGATTTTCGGCTCATTCCTTATAGGAATTTTTGGCAGCCGGATATTAATTGAATTTCTCAAAGAAGATCAGGAGGCATTTGAAGCCGCCATGGCGCTTAATATGGGTCAGATATTAAGCATCCCCTTTGTGCTTCTGGGTATATTTTTAATTTACAGGGCACTTACGAGTCCAAAGGTTGACGTTATGATTTCGCAAACCAGGAGGGAAAAAAGAAACAAGAAATAAAATGCAGGCTGAAATAATCACAATAGGCGATGAACTGCTTATAGGTCAGGTTGTTGATACCAACTCTGCCTGGATGGGTCGGGAACTTAACAAGGCAGGGATCACGGTTCACAGGATTAGCTCTGTTAGCGATACAGAGGAAGATATATTAGCCATTCTTCAGGAATCCGTGTCCAGAACGCCTATTGTACTTATTACCGGGGGACTGGGACCCACACGGGATGATATTACCAAGGCAGCTCTATGTAAGTTTTTCAACACCAGATTAGTCTTCAACGAAGAGGTTTATTCCGATGTAGAGAACTTTTTGAAGCATAGGGTACATAGAATCAATACGATGAATCGCGATCAGGCAATGGTTCCGGAGTCCTGTACAGTGATTCGTAATAAGATTGGCACGGCTCCAATAATGTGGTTTAAAACAAGCAAGGGAGTTGTTGTCTCAATGCCTGGAGTGCCCTCAGAGATGAAGGATGCTATGCAAAGCTCTATTATTCCCCGGATAGTTAGTGAATTTGTCTCAGAGGTTTTGATACACAAGACAGTTCATATTTTTGATATTCCCGAGGCCATGCTTGCAGAGAGGCTAAGCGGGTGGGAAGATGAGTTAGCTGCAAATATTAAAGTAGCCTACCTGCCACAGGCAGGCAAAATCAGGCTGCGTTTAAGCGGCAAGGGGAAGGACAGGGATAAACTTGAAAGGCTGATTAATGAAGCAATAGATAAGCTTTATGTGATTGTAGGGGATAATATTTTTGGTTTTGATGAGCAGCTTGCGGAGGAGGAACTTCTAAAGCTCTTAAGGAATAAAGCCGCCACGATTAGCTGTGCCGAAAGTTGTTCAGGAGGTTACCTGTCACATTTGTTTACCTCCGTTCCCGGCGCATCCGATGTTTTCGCGGGTGGGATAGTTGCCTATTCCAATAAAGTCAAAGAGGAGCAATTAGGGGTGGCTCGCAGTTTAATTGAGCAAGAGGGAGCTGTTAGCAAAGCAGTGGTTGAAGCCATGGCACTTGGTGCCTGCAAGGTGCTTCACAGCGACTACGCTATAGCCACCTCGGGCATCGCCGGTCCATCAGGGGGCAGTTCTGCCAAGCCTGTCGGAACGGTATGGATTGCTTGGGCTACAAAGGATAAGGTAGTAAGTCGTCTTTTTAATTTTGGGGATGGTCGTGAACGAATAATAAAGCGCACCGGGGATGCAGGAGTGATTTTGTTGAAGCAAATGATAGAAAAGAAAGAATTGTAGCAGCAAAAACAGGTCTATCAGGCAGAAAAAAAGCGTTATTAGGGATAAATTTAAGGATTAAGTATTTGCATTATTGAAAAAAAATAGCGTATTTTGCGCTCTGTTTGAAAAACGAAGATAAAAAGCGATCAAGAAATGTCAAAAGTTTGTGAAATAACCGGAAAGAGCTTTATGGTTGGGAACAATGTGTCTCACTCAAAAAGACGTACCAAAAGAAGATTCAATGCAAATCTCTTCAATAAGAAATTCTATTTACCTGAGGATGATCGTTGGATCAGTTTGAAGATTTCGGCTGCCGGCTTGCGTTACATTAACAAAGTTGGTGTACATGCAGCAATCAAAACGGCCAAAGAAAAAGGATACTTAAGTGCAAAAAAATAATAAGAGAGGGTAGAACAAATGGCTAAAAAAGGTAAAGGTAACCGCATCCAGGTAATACTGGAATGCACAGAACATAAGGAAAGCGGACTACCCGGAACTTCCAGGTATATCACCGTTAAGAACAGAAAAAATACGCCAGACAGAATGGAGTTGAAAAAATTCAATCCAATTTTGAAGCGTATGACAGTACATCGTGAAATCAAGTAATTATTAAGTTATGGCAAAGAAATCAGTAGCTACCCTGCAAAAGGGAGCAGGAAAAGGACATACCCGTGTTATTAAGATGGTAAAATCAGAAAAGACCGGAGCCTACTCTTTCCATACGGAAATGGTTGTTAATGACATGGTTAAAGATTTTTTCAACAAAAAATAAGCGGATTATCCGTGAGATACCAGAGCCTTCTTAGAGATAAGAGGGCTTTGTTATTTTTAGCAAAAGCTCAAAGATGCTGCTATGATAATCCAATAATTAACTATATTTTTGCTCTTTCTCATTATAGTTTACAGCTTAGCTAAAAGGTTTTTAGCTAAGGTATTATAAATCAGAATTATGGGGATATTTGGTGCTTTTAATAAGGCAAAGAAGGATAAATTAGATGCTGGTCTCTCCAAAACCAAAGAGAGCGTTTTCCAGAAACTTACTCGTGTGGTAGTTGGTAAATCCAAGGTTGACGATGAGATTCTGGATGAGTTGGAAGAAGTCCTAATCAGTTCTGATGTTGGTGTTGATACCACCATCAAGATAATAGAGCGTATAGAAGAGCGGGTGATGCGCGATAAGTTCATAAATGCAGCAGAGCTTGATAAGATACTTAAAGAAGAAATCACGGCCCTTTTAAAGGAGAATGAAGCAAACGAAGATGGTGATTTTGAGATTCCCGTCAATGTAAAGCCCTACGTTATTATGGTCGTAGGAGTTAATGGAGTAGGAAAGACCACAACCATTGGTAAACTTGCGCATAAGTTTAAGTCGGCCGGTAAGAGTGTTCTTTTGGGTGCTGCCGATACCTTCCGTGCAGCGGCCATTGATCAACTTGAAATATGGGCTGAAAGGGTTGGCATCGACGTAGTAAAGCAAAAAATGGGTGCAGATCCGGCCTCTGTAGCATTCGACACCATCTCATCAGCCAAGGCCAACAATATCGATGTAGTGATTATAGACACAGCCGGTCGCCTTCATAATAAGGTAAACCTGATGAATGAGCTATCAAAAATAAAGAGCGTGATGCAAAAGATTGTTTCTAAGGCTCCTCATGAGGTATTGCTTGTATTGGATGGCTCAACCGGTCAAAATGCCTTTGAACAGGCAAAGCAGTTTACCAAAGTCACAGAAGTAACCGCCCTTGCCATTACCAAACTTGATGGTTCGGCCAAAGGCGGAGTAGTAATTGGAGTTTCCGATCAATTTAAAATACCGGTTAAATATATTGGTATCGGAGAGGGCATAGACGACCTGCAGCCCTTTAATCGCGAGGCCTTTGTTGATTCCTTGTTTGGTAAATAATATATGATAAAAAAGCGAGTTGACGTTGTCACCCTTGGTTGTTCCAAAAACTTAGTTGATTCAGAACTTCTGATAAAGCAGTTTCAATCAAATGGCTATATGGTTGAACATGACTCAGCCAATCCACAGGGGGAGGTGGTGGTTATTAATACCTGTGGCTTTATTGGTGATGCCAAAGAAGAGTCGATAGCCAGTATCCTTGCATTTGCAGATTCACGGCGCCGTGGTGAGATAAACAAACTTTTTGTAATGGGCTGTTTGTCCGAACGTTACAAAGAAGATCTGAGTAAAGAGATTCCTGAAGTTGACAAATTTTACGGTAAATTCGACTGGAAAGAGCTGATTGCCGAAATGGGCATAGATTATCGTGCTGATTTAAAGAATGAGCGTTCGCTTACCACGCCCGGTCATTATGCCTATCTAAAAATTTCAGAAGGTTGTAACAGGTCTTGCTCGTATTGTGCAATTCCCTTAATCACCGGCAAGCACAAATCCCGCTCAATAGAGAGTCTTCTTAACGAAGCAGAGCTTCTGGCAAAAAAGGGCGTAAAGGAGCTTCAACTGATAGCTCAGGATCTTTCTTATTATGGACTTGATTTGTATAAAGAGAAAAAGCTGGCTGTATTAGTCACCCGTCTATCCGAGATTGAGGGAATTGAGTGGATTAGGTTACATTATGCCTATCCTTCAGGCTTTCCTATGGACGTTCTGGAAGTTATGGCTAATAACCCTAAAGTATGCAAGTATCTGGACATAGCCTTGCAGCACATATCTGACCCCATGCTTAAACTAATGAGGCGCAATGTAACAAAGAAAGAGACCATAGAGCTGATTGAATATATGCGTAAGGTGGTGCCAGGTATTCATCTGAGAACTACAATGATAACAGGTCACCCCAACGAGACAGAGGCCGATTTTGCCGAACTGCTTGACTTTGTTGAAGAGATGAAGTTTGAGCGTCTTGGAGTGTTTCCTTATTCTCATGAGGAAGATACCCACGCTTTTAAAAACTATAAGGACAACGTTCCTGAAAGAATCAAACAGGAGCGGGCAGACGAAATAATGGCCCTTCAAAGTAATATCAGTCTGGCTCATAACAAGTCAAAAATCGGGACAAGACTCAAGGTAATAATTGATCGCAAGGAAGATGATTATTGGATAGGACGGACAGAGTTTGACAGTCCCGAAGTTGATCCTGAGGTATTGATTAGTAGCAAGATAGACTTGGAAGTTGGTGCTTTTTATAACGTGCAGATAACAGGAGCAGAGGAATACGATCTTTTTGCTGAGCTAAAATGATTTTTTATCTTTGTAGAGCTTCAATAATAATGGTAGTTTTGTAATATATGGAATATATAGTTTCGGCAAGGAAATATCGTCCGGACACATTCAGTTCGGTAGAAGGGCAGGAGAACATCACAATGACCCTCAAAAACGCCATAAAGAACAAGCAGTTGGCGCATGCCTACTTGTTTTGCGGGCCGCGTGGCGTTGGTAAGACTACCTGCGCCCGTATCTTTGCCAAAACCATTAATTGCGAAAATATAAGCCCTGAAAACGAGGCATGTAACGAGTGTGCATCCTGTAAGTCGTTTAATGATAATCGCTCATACAATATACATGAGTTGGATGCCGCCAGTAATAACTCAGTTGATGACATCCGTCTGCTAATTGATAAAGTGAGGGTTCCACCTCAGATGGGCAATTACAGCGTCTATATTATTGACGAGGTTCACATGCTGTCATCAAATGCTTTTAACGCGTTTTTAAAGACTCTTGAAGAGCCCCCTCATCATGCCATCTTCATCCTGGCAACTACAGAGAAACATAAGATACTGCCAACCATCCTGTCGCGTTGTCAGACCTTTGATTTTAACAGGATTACTGTTGAGACAGCATCCTCCTATCTTAAATATGTAGCTGAAAAAGAAGATGTTACGATAGAGGAGGAGGCCTTAAACGTAATAGCTACAAAGGCAGACGGAGCTATGCGTGATGCTTTGTCTATCTTTGATCAGATAGTTGCATTTTCGGGTAAAAACATCACTTATCAGCAGGTTATCAGCAATCTGAATGTTTTGGATTACGACTACTATTTTAAGTTGCTTGATGCCTTTTTGAAAGAAGATGTTAGTTCAGCGCTTATAATATTTAATGAAATTTTGAACCACGGCTTTGACGGGAGTCATTTCATCGGCGGTCTTAGCAGTCATCTGAGAGACCTGATGATGTGTCGTGATCCGCAGACTGTCAGTCTGCTGGAGGTTGGGGCATCCATAAAGCAGCGCTACCTCGAGCAAGCCCAATTGTGTGATAATGATTTCCTCTACGAAGCGCTCAGACTCACTACCAATTGCGAGCTCAACTATCGCATTGCACGTAATAAAAGATTACACGTTGAGTTTACGATTATCTCGCTTTCTCGCATTATTACAGAAAAAAAAAAGCTGCTGAATTAAAGAGAAAGCAAAAGGAAGCTATTGATAATAAGTCGAATAACCATAATTCTCAACCAACATCCTCAAAAGAAGAGTCTTCAAGCACTCCGCCTGCAAAAGCGGGTATAGCATCTATTTCGCTTAAGAATCTTATGAAGGGCAAGCCTCTTGCAGAAAAGGTCGATGATGAAATTGTAAAAAAGTCAGACACTGATCAGCAGACTATAGAGCAAAATGAGGACGTGAATCCTCAAGAACTAAAGAAAGCCTGGCTGGAATATGCAGAGCAAATAAAATCGGAGAATATGCGACTTTTCAGCATATTAACTACTCACCAGGCCAAACTTTTTGATTCAACAAAAATCACCATTGAATTATCGGGACAAATTCAGATAGATGAGATGTTAAATGCCAGAGCTGAGCTTATGTTATTTCTGAAGAAGCGATTAAAAAACAGCAAGCTTACGCTGGAAATATCAATAAGACCAGAGGATCTAGCTGTTGAAAAGAAGGCATTTACAGCAGCCGAGAAGTTTGAAGCAATGATACAGAAAAACCCTGTCCTGGCAGTTCTTAAACAGAAGTTTAATCTTGATTTGGAATGAAAGGGAAGTAATTATTCAACATTTTAAGCTCAGTGTTGTTAGAACCATTGTATTTGATAACCATGTGAAAACAGGAAAAATAAAATGCCAATGAGTAAAATAAAAGTAACAAATCCGGTGGTTGAACTCGATGGAGATGAGATGACACGGATCATTTGGAAAATGATTAAAGAGCATTTAATTCAACCCTACCTCGATCTCGATATTAAGTATTATGATCTTAGTATAGAGAATCGTGATGCCACTAACGACCAGGTAACCATTGATGCTGCTCATGCTATTCAAAAGTACAATGTGGGCATAAAATGCGCGACAATTACTCCTGACGAGAAACGCGTGGAAGAGTTTGGCTTGAAAAAAATGTGGAAATCCCCCAACGGCACAATTCGAAATATACTTGGAGGGACAGTTTTTCGTGAGCCCATCATAATAAAAAATGTTCCCCGTTTGGTGTCAGGATGGGAAAACCCAATCTGTATAGGACGTCATGCTTATGGTGATCAATATCGTGCAACAGATTTCGTGGTCAAAGGCAGAGGCAAACTGGAAATCAGCTTCACACCCGAAGATGGTGGTGAGCTACAAAAGTATGAGGTGCATGATTTTGAAGGAGATGGAGTAGCCATGGCTATGTTTAATACCGATGAGAGCATTACAGGCTTTGCTCACAGCTGCTTTAACCAGGCAATTAGCAAAAAATGGCCACTTTATCTCTCAACGAAAAACACCATACTAAAGAAATATGACGGCCGCTTTAAGGATATATTTCAAGAGATTTACGAGCGGGATTATAAGGACAAATTCGAGGAGCTGGGTATTAGCTATGAGCATCGCTTAATTGACGACATGGTTGCGGCAGCCTTAAAATGGAATGGAAACTTTGTCTGGGCCTGCAAAAACTATGATGGAGATGTTCAGTCGGACACCCTCGCGCAAGGCTTTGGTTCTTTAGGCTTGATGACTTCCGTATTGGTGACCCCCGACGGCAAAACGATAGAAGCTGAAGCAGCACACGGAACTGTTACTCGTCACTATCGTCAGTATCAACAGGGCAAGGCAACTTCAACCAACCCAATAGCATCAATATATGCATGGACAAGCGGCCTGGCATTTAGAGGCAAGCTGGATGGAAACGAAAAACTTATAGACTTTGCCAAAAAGCTCGAGTCTGCCTGTGTTGAGACCGTTGAAGGAGGCACGATGACTAAGGATTTGGCCCTTACCATACATGGTTCGGAATTGAAGGACAAACACTACGTAAGCACTGAAGCCTTTATGGATGCAATAAAAGCACAACTTGACAAAAAGTTGTCATAATAGTAAACAACAAAGCGCGAGTTCATTAAGAATTCGCGCTTTGTTTATATGATTAAATCATTATTTCCCACCTGGCTAAAGCTGTCCCAATTCCCTTTTAATAGCAATTTCACATTCCCTTACCAGGTCCTCAGCAGGACGTCCTGCCGGGTCAATGGCATCAAGCGCCTTGTAGCTGAGCTTCACGCCAAATTGCAAGGGATACATACCCCATTTTATCAAATCAGAGTGTCCTTTTATTACAAAGGGAACAATAAGAGAAGAAGGAGCAGCCTTTAGCAGAGACTTAATGCCGGCCGACTGAAAAGGCTTTACAATACCGTCGCTGCTGCGTGTTCCTTCGGGGTAAATGCACACCGCGTAGTTATTAGCTTCAATATATCTACCCAGCCTTATAATTTCCCTAATTGCCTGTCCTCCGTTGCTCCTGTCAATAAGAGCCGAGCCACTATGGCGCAAATTGTATGAAATACTCGGTATCCCTTTACCGAGCTCAATTTTAGAGACAAATTTGGGATGCCAGAAGGCAAAAGCATCCACGAAAGCAGGAATATCCAAAAAACTTTGATGGTTACTGGCAACAATTAGAGGACGGTCGCGGGGGAGTTTTTCCATCCCTTCAAATGATATTCTTGCACCAATAATATAGAGGCTTCTGATCAAAAGATAATTCAAGGTGCATACACTTTTTTTGTGCAATTCGTAACCACCAATACGTCGTGCTATAACTTGCACAGGATGAAACACTCCAAGTAAGAGTCCGAAAACAATGTAATAAATAGGTGTAAAAATCAGGCCGGCCAAAAAACGCATAAAGCAATAGGATTAAAATATTATTCAAAGATCTTAAGAGAAAAAACCGGGATAAAGATAGCAAGAATAGGCAAGGCTAAAGCTCTCATATAATAAACAATCAAGGGAAATTCATCATATTTTAAATAAAAAACACAGTTCTGCTTAAAATCTATACAAAAATTCTCATTTCTAACGATACTTTTAACTAATTTCGGGCGCTGATAAACCAAACAGCTTCATTTTTAACCATTAAAGTTTTTAAATAGGAGAAACTCATCATGAATCAGAGCACAAAGAGCAAGATTAAATTTTTCAGCGGAGAGGAAATTCCCGTGGAATTGCACAAAGTAAGAATTGTTCAAAAACTGCATTTAAAACCAATTGATCAAAGGCTTGAAGCTATTAAAAAAGGCGGATATAACACCTTTTTACTTAGCACCAAGGATGTATTCCTTGATATGCTAACCGACAGTGGTACAAATGCCATGAGTGATAATCAACTGGCATCAATGCACCAGGCAGATGACGCGTATGCAGGCTCCCAGAGTTTCTACCGTATGGAAGCAGCAGTAAATGAAGTGTTTGGAAAAGAATTGGTTTTGCCTGTTCACCAAGGGCGAGCTGCTGAAAACGTAATAGCCAGAAGCTTTATAAAGCCGGGAGATATAATCCCGATGAACTATCACTTCACAACCACCAAGGCTCATTTTGATATGAACGGTGGCACAATATTCGAGATATTTACCGATGAAGCTCTTGTGGTTAAGAGCAACAAGCCTTTTAAAGGTAATTTGGATATACAAAAACTCAAGGATCTGATAGCAAAGTATGGCAAAGAACGTATTCCTTTTATCCGTCTTGAGGCTTCAACTAACTTAATAGGAGGACAACCATTTTCAATTGAAAACATGCGCCAGGTGCGCAAGGTGGCCGATGAGCATGGCTTAATGATTGTGCTGGATGCCAGTTTGATAGGTGAAAACGCCTGGTTTGTAAAACAACGCGAGGCCGAATTTGCCAATTGCAGCATCCAGGAAATCCTCCTGACCATGTGCGGACTCTGTGATATTGTTTATTTCTCCAGTCGCAAAGTGAGCTCGTCACGCGGGGGTGGGATATGCACAAATAATCAGGATTTATTTCTTAAGATGCGTGAGTTTATTCCTCTCTTCGAGGGCTTCCTGACTTACGGCGGCATGTCGGTAAGAGAAATTGAAGCCATGGCAGTGGGTTTGAGGGAAACCACCGACGAAACAGTGATTTGTCAATCTCCCGGTTTTATTGATTATACCGTAAAGCAACTTGACAAGCTGGGCATACCGGTTATAATGCCGGGTGGCGCATTAGGCGCTCACATTGACGCTATGCAGTTTTTGCCACATATACCGCAGAAGGAATATCCTGCAGGAGCACTGGCCGCCGCTCTCTATATCGTATCCGGCTGCCGCGGGATGGAGCGTGGTACTGTCTCGAGCGTTCGTGACGAGAATGGAGATGATATACTTTCGGATATGGAATTGCTTCGATTAGCTTTTCCCAGAAGAGTATTCACACTATCGCAAACAAAGTTTGTAATTGACCGTCTTCACTGGCTGTACAAGAACCGCGACTTGGTAGGCGGACTTAAATTTGTGGAAGAACCTAAGGTGCTTCGCTTCTTCATGGGCAAACTGGATGCAGTATCTGATTGGCCCGAAAAGCTTGTTGCCAAATACAAAGCTGATTTTGGAGATAGTTTGTAAGAATCATAAGACTAAGGCAAGTAATGATAGTGCGGCTCAAGAAATTGAAGCCGCACTCCTTTTTTTTACAAACTTATTAAAGAAAAGGGCGAATTTTCACCAGAGCAAAAACAAAATTGAAACATGGCTGTTAATAGGATACAAAAGCTTTCGAGCCTTTTAAATTAATAAAAATCAATACGAACAAAACAAATTAATATGTCAACATTTGATATCCTTATGCCCAAAATGGGTGAAAGCGTTGAAGAAGCCACCATTACCAAATGGTTTGTTAAAGCCGGCGAAAGAGTGGAAGAAGACCAACTATTGTTAGAAATAGCAACCGATAAGGTAGATTCGGAAATTCCATCACCCGTTTCGGGGCTTATCAAGGAAATTAAATATGAAACCGGGGCTTTAGTTCCCGTGGGAGAAATCGTTGCCATTATCGACCTTGCAGAGAGCGGAGCAGCGGCCGAGGAGCCCCTAAAGGCAGAGCCGGTAAAAGAAGCCCCTGCAAAAGAAGAAAAGACTTCTGAAAAACTTGAATCAGCTCCGGCTTCAGCATCTGAGAGGGACAGCGACCGCTTCTATTCACCACTAATCAAGAGTATAGCGAAGGAAGAAAACATTCCCTACAGCGAATTGGACAAGATTAAGGGTAGCGGTAAGGATGGTCGGCTGACAAAGGACGATTTTTTGTCCTATCTAAAAACCCGCTCCTCAAGTGGTGCTGTTGCAGCCCCCTCGCCAGGCGCGGCTCCGGCAAGCGTAGCACCGGCAGCCTCTCGTCCCACAATTAAGGTTCCTGAGGTTAAGGTCGGCGAAGGCGACGAGATAGTTGAGATGGATCGTTTGCGCAAGCTAATTGCCGAGAATATGGTAATGTCAAAACAGGTTTCACCTCACGTTACCTCGATTGTAGAGGCAGATGTTACCAATTTGGCATTATGGCGCAATAAGGCAAAAACAGAGTTTGAGAAAAAATATGGCGAGAAATTGACATTTATGCCCATGTTCACCTGGGCTGTAGCCAAAGCATTGCGCGATTATCCCGGGATAAATGCTTCAGTAAGCGGCACAAACATAATAATGCGTAAAAATGTAAATATAGGAATCGCCGTAGCACTTCCGTCGGGCAACCTAATAGTACCGGTTATTAAGCAAGCCGACCAGAAGAATCTTGTAGGTCTGGCGAGCGACATCAATCGTTTGGCAGTTCAGGCAAGAAATAACAAATTGTCGCCTGATGATATTCAGGGAGGGACGTTTACAATTACAAATTTCGGCTCATTTAAGAATGCCATAGGCACTCCGATAATCAATCAACCACAAGTTGCCATTCTGGCTACCGGAACAATCGAAAAGAAACCTGCCGTGCTGGAGACGCCAACGGGTGATGTGATTGCCATACGCCAAAAAATGTTCCTGTCTCTGTCGTACGACCATCGCGTTGTTGATGGTGCTCTTGGGGGCTTCTTCCTTCGCAGAGTGGCCGACTATCTGGAGAACTGGGACATAAACAGTGAGGTTTAAAGATTATAATAGAATAATTCAGATGCATTAGTATCTGAATTTATTTTTAAAAAAAAAATTGTATAAATATGAAAAGTAACGTTCCTGTAAAATATTCGATCAAAAAGAGCGACAAAGAGACGCTATTAAAATGGTATTATCTCTTGTTTTTAGGGCGAACGCTTGACGAACGCGCACCCAACTATTTGAAGCAAGCCATAGGGTGGTCATATCACGCACCTGCAGCAGGGCATGATGGCATTCAGCTTGCTATCGGGCAGGTATTCAGGAAAAATAAAGATCATTTATTTCCCTATTACAGGGATCTCCAGACTGTTGTATCGGCTGGTTTAACTGCCGAAGAGATTATCCTTAACGGTATTTCAAAAGATGCTGATGTAGCAGGAGGCGGGCGTCATATGTCGAATCACTTCGCGAAGCCTTCATGGAATATTCATAATGTGAGCAGTAGCACGGGCAATCATACCTTGCATGCCAGTGGCCTGGGGCGTGCCTTAAAGACTTATGGAGAGACAGATGCAGTTGTAATAAGCAGTCAGGGAGAAAGTTCAGTCTCTGAGGGCTATGTTTATGAAGCCATCAACGGAGCTTCTAATGAGCAGTTGCCTGTGGTATTTGTTTTTCAGGACAATGGCTATGGTATTTCAGTCCCAAAGGAAGACCAGACAGCCAACCGTAAGGTGGCCAAAAACTTCGAAGGATTTAAGAATCTTAGAATAATATACTGTAACGGCAAGGATGTTTTTGACTCAATGAATGCTATGGAAGAGGCAGTAGCCTGGGCAATGAAAGAGCAAAAGCCGGTGCTTGTTCAAGCCAATTGCGTCCGTATCGGCTCCCATAGCAACAGTGACCGCCATGAGCTGTATCGTGACGAGAACGAGCTTAATTACGTAAAAGAGTATGATCCTCTGGCAAAGTATCGCCGCATGTTGTTGCGTTACAACAGGGCTAGCGAGGAAGAATTGAAAGAAATAGAAGATAAAGTGAGTGCTGAGGTAAGAGCAGCCCATAAGTCGGCCCTGGCCTCTCCTCATCCCGCTCCCGAATCCATTCATGATTTTGTAATTCCTGAGCCTTACCCGGCCTCTCAATATCCGGAAGGAGTTCACAATCACGAGGGTGAAAAAAAGAAGTTTATTGAGGCACTTAATGAGACCTTAAAAGCAGAATTCCGCCATAATCCCGACACTTACTTATGGGGCCAGGATATAGCCAACAAGGACAAGGGAGGAATATTTAATGTCTCCAAGGGCATGCAGCAGGAGTTTGGTAAGCTTAGGGTATTCAACGCTCCCATTGCCGAGGACTATATTATGGGTACAGCCAACGGAATGTCTCGCTATAATAAGAACATCCGGATAGTAGTAGAAGGAGCTGAGTTTGCCGACTATTTTTGGCCTGCGATGGAGCAATATGTAGAGACAAGTCACGAATATTGGAGGACAAAGGGTCAATTTTCACCCAATATCACAGTGCGCTTGGCATCAGGCGGCTATATAGGCGGCGGACTATATCATTCACAAACAACAGAGGGCGCCTTAAGCACCTTCCCGGGAGTTAGGGTAGTTTATCCTTCCTTTGCAGATGATGCGGCAGGATTACTGCGCACAGCCATGCGTTCGGAAGGCATGACACTATTCTTAGAGCCAAAGGCCTTATATAACGCCCCAAAAGCCGCGACATCAATACCTGATGATTTCGAAGTTCCATTTGGAAAGGCACGAATTCGACGGGAAGGAACAGATCTGACAATGATAACATATGGAAACACCACTCATTTCTGTCTGGAAGCGGCTGAAAAGCTGGCAAAGGACGGGATAGGCAATGTAGAAGTTCTTGACCTTCGTTCACTTTCGCCTTTGGATACTGAATCGATACTTGCTTCAATTAAGAAGACATCCAGGGCAATGATAGTGCATGAGGACAAAGTTTTTGCAGGCTTTGGAGGAGAAGTAGCTGCCCAGATATCAGATTTAGCATTTGAATATTTAGACGCACCCATCAAGCGTGTAGGCTCAACCTTTACCCCGGTTGGTTTTAATCGCATTCTTGAAGCAGCTGTTTTGCCAAATACTGAGAAAGTATTGAAGGCAGCAAAAGAGCTTTTACAATATTAACCTAGGTTTAACCAGTTACAAAATCACACTGTTATATGAAGAAAGTAGGATTGTTTTATAGTTTTCGTTCGGTAAAGACTCATCAGCAAATAAAGAAGATGATAAAGAAGCTTGGGGAGGAGAATTGCGAGGAAGTCGATGTCAATATCGCCACCTTGGAGGATTTCAAAAAGTTTCAGAACTTTATTTTTGCCGTACCTACCTGGTTTGATGGGGAGTTACCAAACTATTGGGATGAATACCTGCCAAGCATAGAAGACGAGTCGTTTAAAGGCAAGCGCTTTGCTATTTTTGGAGGAGGCGATCAAAAGCATTACCCTGAAAATTTCGTAGATGGAATAGGGCTAATGGCTGAGTTTGTAGAGCAACGTGGTGGCAAAGTAGTTGGTTTTACCTCAAGAGAGGGCTATACTTATGAGAGTTCAAAGGCTGAGCGTGGCGATAAGTTTTGTGGTCTAGCACTAGACATAGAGAATCAATCAGCCTTAACGACCGAACGAATTGACAATTGGATAGAGAATTTAAAAAAAGAATTCGTGGCCTAGGCATGAACTAGGCGAAAGGCCTGGAAATATTTCCTTTGTTTTGGGGAGTAGTTACTAATGTAGCTACTCCCTTTTTTTGCACTTTCAAATTAAATACAGGCTTGTCTTCATTTGTAAACAAGCAAAGCAGCAACAAAACATTGTATGCAAAGTCAAGAAATACGATAATATAAATCAGATAATCAATCATTTAACCCATTTATATAAAGTATTATTTCAAGACATTACAAAAAGCAAAGGTATAAATATTCAAAAATCAAGAATTATCCCGAAAAACAAAGTTTAAAGGCTTAATAACCAGTTATTTATAGAATGTAGCTAAAGTATCAGTTTACGCAAAGCTGAAGCCTTCAAATTAAGCTAAAACAGCCCAATTAAGATAGAATAAAGCCCTGTCCATACCCAAAGCCAGCCGAATTAAGCACAAGTTGAAGTTTAAAGGGGCAAAGGAGTACATAATATAGCTACTTGCAATAGAAGGATTTAAGCTAAATCACATAAACCAAAAGAATATCGTCCACAGATGTAACAGAAGTTAGAAATATGTTAGTTTACAAACGTATCTAAAAGTGTTGTAAATCTTCTTTGCGATTTGTAAACTAATAGTTTATATTTGTAACGGCAAATTGAAATTTTATAAACAAAATAGCAGAAAAGATAAACTGTAACAACCCCCAAAAAACACAGACATGAAAGATCGTTTACAAAAACTTTTGGCAAGAGAAGATCTGACACCAGTGCGCTTTTCCGAGCTAGTTGGCGTCCAGCGTTCCAGTGTTAGTCATATACTTTCGGGGCGCAACAATCCAAGCCTGGATTTTATCCAAAAAATACTGGCCGGTTTTCCCCAGCTCAACAGCGATTGGCTTATTACAGGCCAAGGAGAGATGTACAAAACTAATATAACAAAAGACAACCCCGCGCCCCGGATGGAGACCGGAACGCTATTTAGCCAAGTAAAGGATGAAGATCCGGCTCCGTATTATAGCAAACGAAATATTGACTTATTAAAGTCAACAAAAGAAGCTGAAGGGGAGAAGCCAAGTAAGGAAATTCAGCACAGCACAAGTCAAATAAAGCAAGAGGACAATGAAGACGCCAAGATAGAAAGAATTGTAGTGTTTTATACCAATAATAAATTCAGAGAATATCTACCCCAATAGGCAGGCAGGAAACTAATCCCACTTATATTATAAAAAATATCGAAAAAGACTTAACTTTGCAGTGCAAGTCCGCCTTGCGGTACATTTGTAAACAAGAAAAAGCAATACGCAGAAAGACAAATCACTGCTTAAAAACAGTCTCTCAATGAAACACATTCATAATTTCACTATAAGCAACAACGAAAGGCAGAACGAAGAATTTGTTGTACTCACACTCAATTGCGAGGCAGGCGAATTACCTGCTATGGTACCCGGTCAATTTGCAGAAGTCCGGGTGCCCAACGAGCCTGCGGCTTACCTACGCCGGCCCCTCTCGATTCACGATGTTGACTATCAAAAGCGACAAATAAAGCTCTTAGTGCAAGAAGTTGGAAAAGGCACCAGAGCACTTAGCGCCTTGCCGGTAGGGAGTATAGTAAATTTAGTTTATCCCCTTGGCAAGGGCTACAGCCTGCCCGAAAGTAAAGAAGTGCTCTTGATTGGCGGAGGTTGTGGAGTAGCCCCTTTGCTATTCCTGGGACGATATTTAAAGAGCCACTCCATAGAGCCACGCTTTCTAATCGGCACACGCACTGCATCCAGTCTGGTTAGCATAGATGCCTATCGTGAACTGGGAGAAGTAATGATAACAACCGAAGACGGGACAGCCGGTACCAAAGGATACGTAATACATCATCCGGTAATGCGCACCGAGACACCCGATTTTAAACAAATATACACCTGTGGACCCGAGCCCATGATGCGTATCCTGGCCAAATATGCCAACAAGCATAATATTTCATGCCAGGTATCACTGGAAAATCATATGGCATGCGGCATAGGCGCCTGCCTGTGCTGTGTAACAAAGACCCAAGATGGTCACAAATGTGTATGTACAGAAGGGCCTGTGTTTGACTCAAAATATTTACAATGGTAGATTTATCAGTAAAAATAGGAGCACTGAAACTCAAGAATCCCGTAATGACCGCCTCCGGTACTTTTGGCTACGGTCGGGAATACGAAGATTTTATAGATATAAACGAGCTTGGCGGCATTGTAGTAAAAGGGACGACCCGTGAAGCGAGGCAGGGCAATGACTATCCCCGTATGGCCGAAACAGCTATGGGCATGCTAAATGCCGTCGGGCTGCAGAATGTAGGCGTAGATAGCTTTATAAAAGACATCTATCCCAGGCTCACAAAATACCAAACAAATGTACTGGTCAACGTCTCGGGTTCCACCATTGAAGATTATATAGAAACAGCCTCAAAGATTAACGAACTCGAAGCCATTCCCGGTATTGAACTCAATATATCCTGTCCCAACATTAAAGAAGGAGGGATGGCCTTTGGAGTATCCTGCCAGTCGGCTGAAGCAGTAACTCTGGCCGTACGTAAGGTATATAAAAAGCAGCTAATGGTAAAATTGTCGCCAAACGTAACAGATATAGTAGAAATAGCAAAGGCAGTAGAAGGCAGCGGCGCAGATTCAGTATCACTTATCAACACCCTTCTAGGCATGGCAATCGACTCACACAGCAGGCGGGCAGTGCTATCCACCATCACCGGGGGCTTGTCAGGACCAGCCGTTAAGCCAATAGCTCTAAGAATGGTTTGGCAAGTAGCCAAGGGAGTGAAAATACCGGTAATAGGAATGGGCGGTATTAGTTCGGCAGAGGATGCCATCGAATTCCTACTGGCAGGAGCAAGCGCAGTACAAATAGGAACAGCAAATTTCGTAGATCCCGCCGTGACTATTAAAGTAATTGAAGGAATAAAAAGATATCTGAACTTACACAAAATGGAATCAGTAGGAGAGCTTGTCGGAGCACTTTCAGTAGAATAATAACCGTTCAATGATGTAAAAAGCGCCACAAATCTTGTTTACATATTTCAGCCAGCCTATCGCACAAATGTAAACAAGTTAAAGAATAATATCTAATCACAAGAAAATACTATAAAGAGGATAAGCATTCCTCTTTTTGTATATAATGCACAAACCATCACAGCAAACTGAAAATTATGGCCAGGCATATAAGATCGGAAAAAAAGCAGAAAACAGCTCCCTGCCCAATTATATCAGCCCCTTACAAAGGTCAAGGCAAAGGCAATGGCAAAGGTGAAGGCAGGTTAGAATACGCGATTCTAGGGCTCTTCATTTTGTTAAATAGCCTTATGCCACTTCGAGCACAACTCAGCCAGGAAAGTAGAATCACAATATTGACCTGTTCACCCGGCGAAGAACTGTACAGCATTTTTGGACACACCGCAATGCGGGTAGTAGATCCCGTATTAGAAATAGACTATGTATTTAACTACGGAACCTTTGATTTCAACACCCCAAACTTTTATCTAAAGTTTATGAGGGGACAATTAGATTACGCATTATCCGTATCAGACTTCAGTTATTTTCTACCCGAATACCGTCAGGCAGGACAATCAGTTATAGAACAAAGTCTAAACCTGACTACAGATGAAAAGAACAGACTATTTACGGCACTCATATCTAACTATGAACCACAAAACAGATACTATAAGTACCATTTCTTCTTTGACAACTGTGCAACAAGAGTACGCGACGTAATAGCAAGCAACATAGGAGACACAATAGTATTTCCAGAAAAGGAGTACAAAGACCTAATAAGTTTTCGAGATGCAATAGGCACATATCTGCATAATAGACCATGGACAAAGCTTGGACTGGATTTGGTTTTGGGAGCCCCCACCGACGATCCGGTCAACGCCTCCTCAATACAGTTTCTGCCCGACTACCTTATGCTACAGTTTTCTGATGCTCACAGAGCAGAGAGTAATACAGCCCTTATCCACAGCACAGAAACCCTTCTCGAGCCAAAGCAACCGGAAACAGCCAAGCCCGCGCCACCCGCAGTATGGCTGAGTCTGCTTGCCCTTGCCATCCTTGTTTATAGCTATATAAGTTACAGAAAGCGTAAAAGCAGTATGTGGCTAAATAGCCTGATATTTTCTCTAATCGGAATACTGGGACTGCTAATAATCTTTCTTTGGTTCTTCACCTCGCATACAGTAACCGGGCCAAACTGGCATATAATATGGGCAAATCCCTTATACCTCATACTGCTAATTCCATCATTCTCAAATAGTCGTGCCGGCACCTTAATCAGACAGCTTATGGCATTGGCAATTTTCCTCTTTGCCATACTCTCAGCCTTTATACCTCAATATATACCGGGAGCACTAATCCCCGTTTGGATAATACTAATCGTGCGACTTATATTTTTCGATACAAGAAAGAAACTAACACTGAACAAAGGGATAGTCTAATCTGTTTTGTAGTCAAATCAAAAGCTATATTATGTACAGATTATTAATATTATTCACTTTCTTTTTCGCATTAAATACAAAGAGCATCGGACAACAAATAAGCAAGCTTCCGATAGCCACACTACAGCACAGAGTTGAGCAAGCCTCCGACACAATCTTCGTAATAAATTTTTGGGCAACATGGTGCCAGCCCTGCGTGAAAGAAATTCCCGAGTTCAATAAAATACCTGCCAGCTACGCGGGCAAACCCGTGAAAGTAATAATGGCTAATTTGGACTTTCCAAATCAGATAGAAAGTCGCGTAATACCTTTTTTAAAAAGCAACCTGGTTGTTCACGAGGTAGTTGCAGCAGTGACTCCCCGGGGAGGCGAATGGATAGAAAAATTGGACCCTGCATGGAGTGGGGCTATTCCCGCCACAATCATATTACATAAGGGAAAACGTATTTTCCATGAAGGCGAGACAGATTACGAAACAATCAAAGAGTGGATAAACAGCTTATTATAAACTAAAGCAAGAAGTATGAAAAAAACAATTCTATTAAGCAGCTTAATGTTGGCAGCAGCCACATTTATTGCCTTTTCACAACTGCAACCCGGAGACAAAGCCCCGGATTTCAAACTAAAAGGAGTTGATAATCAGTGGCTGTCACTAAACGATTACAGTAAGGAAAAAGGCGTAATAGTAATTTTCACCTGCAACCATTGTCCTTATGCAAAACTCTATGAAACCCGGATTATAGAACTTCAAAAAGAGTTTGGATCCCAGGGATACCCTGTAATAGCCATAAATCCAAATGACTCAACAATGGTACCGGAAGACAGCTTTTCAAAAATGGTTGAGAATGCAGCAGCCAAGGGATTCAATTTCCCTTACCTTCTGGATGATATTCAATTGTTTAAAAAGTACGGAGCTACAAGAACCCCACATGTATATCTTTTGAAAAATGAAGGAGCAAGCTTTTCGGTGGCCTATATTGGAGCCATAGATGACAACTCCCAGGATCCCGATGATGTGCACGAGTATTATTTAGCTGATGCCATAAGAGCATTACAAAGTGGCAAAGCAATAGCAAAAACGGAGACCAAAGCAGTTGGATGTACTATAAAATTTAAAGAGTAAGCCAGCTTATAAGGAACAAATAAAAGCAGCATGAAGTGGTACTTACCATTTCATGCTGCTTTTTTAAAACCTTTTGCATAAAAATGCGTACTTTCGCACAGGTATTTTTTAGAAGTATGAGTTATGTTGTTTAGAAGAAGCTTAATTTTACTGTTTATTGGCTTAATACTCGGTATAGCAGTTAATTACCTTACCGGTCCATCAATAGAAACCTTTGGTACAGATTTTCTTCCACCCGCACCCGAAACCACTTCCTTACGCATATCAGGGATGTATTCCGACGGAACAGATTACAGTCTGATAGATACAGAAATGGAGCGCTTTATGAGCAATTGGGAGCTTTCAGGCGCTTCGCTGGCACTAGCACGAGATGGAAAATTAGTTTACGCTAAGGGCTATGGATACGCCGATTCCCAGGCAGAAGAGGAGGTTGAGCCCTATCATCTTTTCAGGGTTGCCAGCATTTCAAAGCTAATTACCGCTACAGGTATTATGAAACTGGCAGAAGAAGGCCTTTTATCCCTTGACGACCGGGTGTTTGGTCCCGATGGAATCCTCAGGCAGGAGCCCTATACAAATTACCGCGACAAAAGAGTTGAAGATATAGAAGTTAGACATCTCTTAAATCACTCAGGCGGGTGGACAAACAGATGGGGTGACCCAATGTTTATGCCCACCGTAGTAGCCAAAAAACTAGGGAAAGACCTTCCTGTAAGCGATGAAGACATTATTAGCTTTATGCTGGATAAGAGGCTCCACTTTAAACCCGGCGGGATGTCATCATATTCTAATTTAGGCTATGTAATATTGGGAAAAGTAATCGAGCAGGTAAGTAATCAGAGCTACGAAGATTATATAAAAGGCAGTGTACTCTTTCCTTTAGGAATATATGATATGCAGTTGGGTAATAGCCACTTAGACCAGCTCAATCCCTTGGAAGTCAGGTATTATGAGCCTTTCGACAGTAATCTTACTAGCGATTATAGTATTGCCGAGCAGATGGTTCCAAGAGTTTATGGAGGAAACGATATTCGCACCTTAGGAGCTGCCGGAGGCTGGATAGCATCCTCAACAGACCTGATGAAATTCATGCTTGCCATTGATGGCAATCCTGTGCCGGCAGATATTATTAGTCCCGAAAGTGTTAAGCTAATGACAACACCTATTGAACCGGGCTACCATCCGTATGGCTGGAGAGGAGTTCAGGCCGGAGAACGTTATCGCACAGGAACACTGGCAGGAACCAGCACCTTAATGGTAAACCGAGATGATGGAATATCATATGTGGTCTTATTTAACAGCAGCACCTGGAAAGGGCCTAAACTTGCAAACGACATCAGACGAATGATGCATAAAGGAATTGCAAAAACTAATGAGTGGGCTGAATTTGATTTAGTTAGCGAATAACACCAATCTTTTGAAGTTTATCGATTATAGAAAACTACATCCCTTGTCTTATAATTGATATTATGTTAAATAGGATACATAAAGAATTATCCGGGATAGCTTATCCCGGATAATTCACAAATATTAATTTCGCTAGCCTTAGAGTATCCTATTCCTCTTTAAGAGCCTTCAGTTTTGCATCAACAGCGTTATACTTCTCAGTCATTTCAAAGCGATAATACAAATTCTTAAGAGTTTCCAGCACCATCAAATCATCCGGGCGAAGCTCATGAGCCTTCTCCATAAAGGGCAATGATTGGCGGAAAGTATCTTCAGCTTGTTTCCTGGCTTTTTCATAAGAACGATTATCAGTCATATCATTAGCCTCGTTCATTTCCTCGGCAGCGCGGTTATAATAAATAACACCAAGATTAAGCGTAGGCTCAAAATATTCAGGATTTATTTCCAAAGCCTTTTTGTATTCAGCTTCAGCCTTATAAAAATCCTTACTTAAGTCGAACAGCACCCCACGAGCATTATAAAAACTAACATTATCAGGGTTGGCCTCAATAGCAGTATTCAAATAATTAAGTGCCTCATCATTCTGTTCAGTCTGCAAGTAGTAATTAATCAAAGTAGTAAGAATACGATCATCTTCAGGGAAAAGCTCGAATCCCCTTTTCAGATTAGGAGCCATCTTTGCAGAATCACCCGACTGAGCATATACTTCATGCAGAAGCAAAACGGCATCACCCTCAGCATAAGTAAGATCTATAGCCTCTTCTAAATAAGCTTCAGCTTTAGCCCAATCTCCTGAACGACTGGCAGCCAGACCGGTATAATAAATAAAAACTGAATCGGCAGGCAGATTATCACTTTCATAGATAGACAACTTGTTTAAATCCACCACCTTCTCAAAAATACTCATAGCACTGCTGTAATCCTCAGCATTAAATGCCTCAATTCCGGCATTTTGCAGTTCAGGCATAAAGAAGGTCAGAGCCACCTTTATTTCCTTTGCAGCCCGGCCCACACCTTTACCTTTGGCATCACCTTTAGCATCCAATTCGGCAGCCTTAAAGTAGTAATCAGCCGCATCTATAACCTTTTTAACATCCTGGCTCTTTTTATATTGCTGAGTAGCAAGGTTAGCTGCAACAATATAAGTGCGTGGCCAATACTTAGAGCCATCATGTTCAAGTGCATCATTAATACGCGCTTGGGCGGCCTCAAAATCGCCATTGTCAATAAAAGCAGCAGCAGCAGCAACTTTCCCTTTTTGGGAATAAACAGAAGCCACTACCAATACAGAAAAAACTAATAATAGAATCCTTTTCATTTGTTGTTGTTTTTGTTGTGTTCAGAATCAAATTTAGACAGTTTCTTATAAATTATCATTCTTTTCTTCAATATTATCGTTCAAACCCTCATCATCATCTTTTAAGCCACTATTCACATCACCTTCAATAAGGCCTTCATCAGAGTCGGCATCTTCTTCAATTATCACATCTTCAAGATGTTCGGCAAGCACCTTAGTAACAGACGCGATCTCGTCCTGTTTTTTATCAAGGTTAATAAACCTCACACCCTGGGTAGCACGACCGGTAATCCTGACATCAGCGACAGCCAATCTAATAGTAATGCCCGATTTGTTAATAATCATCAAATCGTTATCCTCATTAACATTCTTAATAGCTATCAAATCGCCCGTCTTTTCACTAATACGCATAGTCAAAACACCCTTTCCTCCCCTATTGGTAACGCGATAATCTTCGATTTTGGAACGTTTTCCATAGCCCTTCTCCGAGACAACAAGAATGTCGTCATCCATATTTTTAACACAAACCATGCCAACTACCTCATCGTCTGGATTAGAGAGAGTTATACCCTTCACCCCTTGTCCGGTACGACCAATAGGACGGATTATCGACTCATTAAACCTAATAGCGCGACCACAGCGTGTAGCCATAAGAACTTCATTCTTACCATTAGTCAATCTTGCAGCCAAAAGCTCATCGTCATCCTTAATCTTAATAGCAATCACCCCATTTTGACGTGGACGACTATAATCAGCAAGAGGGGATTTCTTAATAATTCCCTTCTTAGTGCCCATGATAATATAATGAGAGTTAACGAAATCCACGTCATCAGCCAGGCGTTTCACCCGCATAAATGCCTTAACAGTATCATCGGGGTCAATATTAATAAGGTTTTGAATAGCCCGCCCTTTTGAATTCTTAGTACCCTCAGGAATTTCATAGACCTTAAGCCAGAAACAGCGTCCCTTTTGAGTAAAGAATAATAGAGTGGCATGCATAGAAGCCGGATAAATCTGCTCAATAAAATCCTCGTCACGGGTAGAAGAGCCTTTCGACCCCACCCCGCCTCTGTTTTGCGTCTTAAACTCAGAAAGAGGAGTACGTTTTATATATCCTAAATGAGAAATAGTGATAATCATCTCATCATCAGCATAAAAATCCTCAGGATTGAACTCCTCTGAAGAATAAACAATAGTACTTCTTCTTCCTTCGTTATATTTTTGCTTTATTTCAGCCAACTCATTTTTAATAATCTCCATGCGCAAATGAACATGTTCCAGAATATCCTTCAGTCTGGATATCTCCTGCATCAAAGCATTATATTCCTCGTGAAGCTTATCTTGTTCAAGACCGGTCAATTGTCGAAGTCGCATTTCCACAATTGCCCTTGCCTGAATTTCCGAAAGTTCAAAGCGCGCCACCAGGTTCTCCTTTGCCTGATCGGGAGTTTGAGCAGCCCGAATAATCTTGATAACTTCATCAATATTATCAGATGCGATAATCAGTCCCTCAAGAATATGAGCCCTCCTTTCGGCCTGGTCAAGTTCAAATTGAGTACGTCGGGTTACCACCTCATGGCGATGCTCAACAAAATTAGAAATCAGATCTTTTAGGTTAAGCAACATAGGCCTGCCCTTCACAAGGGCAATATTGTTAACGCCAAATGATGATTGCAGCGCCGTATATTTAAAGAGGTGATTAAGAACTACATTGGCTATGGCATCACGCTTCAAATCGATAACAATGCGCATCCCATCGCGATCGGATTCATCATTTACATTTGAAATACCATCAATCTTTTTTTCATTAACAAGGTCGGCTATCTTAATGATAAGCTCAGCCTTATTTACCAGATAAGGAATTTCATTGATAACAATCTTTTCGCGGCCATGGCTATCAGTCTCAATCTCACATTTAGCCCTTATAACAATCCGCCCGCGGCCGGTTTCATATCCTTCTCTTACCCCTTGATAGCCGTAGATAGTACCACCTGTAGGGAAATCGGGAGCTTTAATAATACTAATAAGCTCGTCAATAGCTATCTCCGGGTTCTCAATATAGGCAATAATGGCATCAACAGTATCTACAAGATTATGAGGAGCCATATTAGTCGCCATTCCAACAGCTATCCCTGAGGCACCATTGACAAGTAAAAGAGGTATGCGTGTGGGCAGCACGGTAGGCTCTTTTAGAGAATCGTCAAAGTTCATCTGAAAATCAACCGTATCCTTATCGATATCCAATAGGGTTTCTTCGGCAAGCTTGTTTAAACGAGCCTCGGTATAACGCATGGCAGCGGGACTGTCACCGTCAACCGAGCCAAAGTTACCTTGTCCATCAACAAGAGGGTATCTCATTGACCACGGTTGCGCCAGTCGTACCATCGCGAAATAGACGGAAGAGTCTCCGTGGGGGTGGAATTTACCAAGCACCTCTCCCACTATCCTTGCAGATTTCTTATGCGGTTTATTTGAGGCGACACCCAGCTCGTTCATTCCGTACAAAACTCGGCGATGAACAGGCTTTAAACCGTCACGCACATCAGGCAGAGCCCGGGAAACTATAACCGACATCGAGTAATCGATGTAGGAAGATTTCATTTCCTCTTCGATGTTAACCTTAATAATTCTATCTCCTTCAATCATTTATTAAAACTTTGATGAATCTGGAACACAAAAAAAGGTCTGAAAAAAGACCTCTTTTTAATCGCACTAAATTAGTGAAAAAATGCGTAATTCTAAAATTGTCGGAGGCTAATTATGAACAATTTTCTGTATAATTAAACCCTTTGTCCATCAATGATTGAGAATAGACTCTTTGAACCAAAAGACAGCTAAACAGTTTAACTATATCAGTGGGATAATTGAGCAAAATATCGTATTTTTGGGAAGATTTTTTGTAAAATCATTTTAGAGGATTACTTTATTTGTTAGCAATTAGAAACTGAAGATAGTTAATATATGGATTTGAATTATTCATCAAGAGTGAGGGATGTAATTTCGTACAGCAAAGAGGAAGCCGTCCGGCTGGGTAATTTGTTTATTGCCCCCGAGCATATTATGCTGGGATTATTATCTCAAGCCGGAGGACGTGCGGCACGTTTGTTAGAGAGAATGGGAGTTGACTTTAATCAGCTTCGTCAGGCAATTGAAGAAAAAATTAAAGGAACAAAACCGGTAGAACATACAGGCGATTTGCCCTTATTGAAATCTACTGAACAAATATTAAAACTTGTCTATCTTGAAGCCCGGGCTCTTAAAAGTGAGAAGGTAACAACCATCCACCTCTTATTAGCCCTGCTAAGAGATCCGAACAGTATAATATCGCAAATTATGGAAGATTTTAATGTAAAATATGAGCCCTTAAAGAGTATTCTATTAAAACAGAAACCTATTGCGCGCTCACAGATGCCCGAAGACGATGATCAGGACAGTCCGTTTGGCGGAGGCTCGCCCGAAGGAGCAAAACCATCGGGAGCCAAAGGTTCGAGCGAGACACCAGTACTCGACAATTTTGGGATTGATATCACCAAAGCCGCCGAAGAGGGTCGCCTCGATCCGATTGTAGGGCGTGAGAAAGAGATAGAGCGTCTGGCTCAAATATTAAGTCGTCGCAAGAAGAACAACCCTGTTTTGATAGGCGAGCCCGGAGTTGGGAAATCGGCCATTGCCGAGGGGCTTGCTTTGCGCATTATCGAGCGCAAAGTTTCGCGTGTCTTGTTTGACAAGCGTGTAGTAACACTTGATTTGGCCTCAATAGTAGCGGGAACAAAGTATCGTGGACAATTTGAAGAGCGGATAAAAGCAATCTTGAATGAGTTGTCAAAAAATCCGGGTATTATTCTTTTTATTGATGAAATCCACACAATTGTAGGAGCCGGAGGTGCAACCGGTTCACTTGACGCCGCCAACATGCTTAAACCGGCATTGGCTCGTGGCGAGATTCAGTGTATTGGGGCTACCACGCTCGACGAGTATCGTCAGCATATTGAGAAAGACGGTGCTTTAGAGAGGCGTTTTCAAAAAGTGATGGTAGAACCAACCTCGGCAGATGAGACTATAGAGATTTTAAATAATATAAAATCCAAATACGAAGATCACCACAACGTGACCTACACAGCTGAGGCAATTGACGCCTGTGTAAAACTGACAGAGCGTTATATATCAGATCGTCACTTACCTGACAAGGCGATAGATGCCTTAGATGAATCGGGCTCACGAGTTCATATTTCTAATATTGTAGTTCCCGACACCATCCTGAATCTTGAAAAACAGATAGAGGAAATAAAGGAGAATAAAATAAAGGCGGTAAAAGCTCAGAATTTTGAATTGGCAGCCAGCTTCAGAGATAAGGAGAAAAGCTGCCAGGACGAGCTTGAGCGGTCTAAATCCAAATGGGAAGAAGAACTTCAGCAGCATCGCGAGATAGTAGATGCCGACAAAGTGGCTGAAGTAGTTGCCATGATGACCGGGATTCCTGTTCAGAGAGTGGCTCAGGCCGAAGGATTCCGCTTACTTAAGATGGGCGAACTGCTTAAAGGAAGGGTTGTCGGCCAGGAAGAGGCCATTCAGAAGGTAGTAAGAGCCATTCAGCGTAACCGCGCCGGCTTAAAAGATCCTAACCGTCCGATTGGTTCCTTTGTGTTTTTGGGACCTACCGGTGTTGGTAAAACTCACCTGGCAAAAATATTAACGCAATATCTGTTCGACACGACCGATGCTCTGATTCGTATCGATATGAGTGAGTATATGGAGAAATTCAGCGTATCTCGCTTAGTTGGAGCTCCTCCCGGATATATAGGCTACGAAGAAGGAGGGCAGCTAACTGAGAAGGTACGTCGTCGCCCCTACTCAGTGGTGTTATTGGATGAGATAGAGAAGGCTCACCCCGATGTGTTCAACCTGATGCTTCAGGTCTTGGACGAAGGGCGTCTTACTGATAGTCTGGGTCGTCGAATTGACTTTAAGAACACCATCATAATCATGACTTCAAACATTGGGACTCGTGAATTGAAAGATTTTGGCCGCGGTGTTGGTTTTGCTCCGCAAGGCACAGCAAGCCAGAGTGACAGTGATTTTGCAAAGGGAATTATCGAAAAAGCACTCAAGAAGGCTTTTGCACCGGAGTTTCTGAATCGCATCGATGACGTGGTAATCTTCAATCATCTTTCCGAGGCAGATATACATAAGATTATTGATATCGAACTGGCAGGACTTTACAAAAGGGTTGAATCACTTGGATATAAACTTCGCTTAACTGATGAGGCAAAGCGTTTTATTGCCACCAAGGGTTATGACGTGCAATACGGAGCTCGTCCTTTGAAGCGGGCAATTCAGAAATACCTTGAAGATGAAATGGCAGAGGTAATAATTCAGGCATCCGTAACCGAAGGCGATGAAATTGAAGTCAGCTTTGATGAAAAGGAGCAGAAAATTTCAACCAGAATTATCTCATTAGGCAAGGCAGATCCGGTTGTAAAATCAGGGCCTGAGAGTGCTAACTAAGCCTTCAGCTTATAAGTTTTTGGGTTTAATAGATTTTATTAAAAAAAGAGAGTAGTTTGAGCTACTCTCTTTTTTTACTTACAACACTATACTATCAGTTTGCTATTCTGCTATTAATCTCCCTAAGAGAAGACTGAGCATTTTCATTTCCCGGATCAATCTCCAAGACCTTTTCAAACCAAGGTTTGGCCTCAGCAAATGATTCGTTGGCACGGGCAGTAATTTCATCATACTGCTCCGGATCGGCATTAGCAGCCGAGGCAAGAGTTTGAGCAGCCTGATTAAATGGTTCGGCACCTTGTTTCAGGTAATAAGTAGTAAGCATTTTTTTCATATGCCCTAAAACCGAACTTGTTTTATAATCATCAATGGCCTTAAGCAAAACCTGCTCCATTTCAGCATCTTTACCAAGGCTGTTCAAAGAAGAAGCAATATAATAAGTTGAAAAATCGGGACGGTATCCAAGCTCAGCCGACTGCTGATAATAATCAAGTGCTTTTTCATTATCAGACACCCTACGAGCAGAAGTTGCAAGGTTAAACACCATTGCTCCGTCGATTGGTTCTTCCTCAGGCCATACAGCAAGAGCAGCTTCATACTTTTGAAGTGCCGTCGCAAAATCATTGCTTCTTAGCGCTTCATTTCCTTCATTTTTCAACTCAACATAAGCCGTTTCGTTTTGTGCAACTGCAACAAGCGATATCAGCAACATCCCTACAACTGTCAAATACTTCATAACATCTTTATTTTATTCCAAATTTTACTTAAAAACCTCGCAAAAATAACATTTTTATAACAAAAGAAAAAAAACTACAAAAGAATATAATACCCTTTGTGAATTGCAATCATCATGCCAGATTTTTAATTTCTTCCTTAAGATTCGCGTATTCAGGTTTCATAGGCTTTCTTGTTCTGCCGTCAAGTTTCGGGAAATCAATGGTATAACCGGCCTCTTTCAGTCCGCCGGGGATAATATCATCAATTATCTCACCAAATTTAAAAGGATGAGCAGTAGAAACAAAAAGGGCAATATCTCCTTCAGAATACAAATCACGTGCAGCGGTATATGCCGCTGCAGTGTGGGGATCCATCAAATAATTGAAACGCTTGTAGGTAGTTTTTATTGCTTCCTTAATCTGATTATCAGCAACAGAGACAGATACAAGATCGCCTTTCAATTTATCCAGAGAGTTATTGTATAAATCATACATCCTGGGGAAATTACTTGGGTCGCCCACGTCCATGGCATTGGCCAAAGTAACGATAGTTTCGTGAGGCTCATACACCCCGCTATTCATAAAGCGGGGAACCACATCATTTGCATTTGTGGCTGCAACAAAACGACCAATCGGCAAGCCCATTTTGTGAGCAAGCATAGCAGCCGTGATATTTCCAAAATTACCGCTTGGGACAGTTAATACCGGCGCCTTATCGAAGCCCTCGTTTTTTAGTTGGGCATAAGCATAAAAATAGTAAACCATTTGCGGCAGTAAGCGGCCAATATTAATCGAATTGGCTGAAGTCATATAAACCAAGCTGCGAAGCTCATCATCCCGGAATGCGTCCTTTACCAATCGCTGACAATCGTCGAAACTTCCGTCAACAGCAATGGCGTGAACATTATCACCGGGCGAAGTAATTTGATACTCCTGATAAGGGCTCACCTTTCCGTTGGGATAGAGCACCACCACCTCAATGCCGGGCACCTTATGGAATCCGTGAGCCACAGCCCCGCCGGTATCCCCTGAAGTAGCCGTTAGCACCATAAGCTTACGTTTTTCATTACGGTTGAAATAGCCCAGCAAACGTGAAAGGAAACGAGCACCAACATCTTTAAAAGCCTGGGTAGGACCATGAAAAAGTTCAAGTACAAAAAGATTCTCATCAATCTTTTTAAGAGGAATATCGAAATTAAAAGCCTCCTCGACTATTTGCCTCAACACCTTATCCTCAATATCGGCATCCACATAAGGTTTGAGCACAGTAAATGCTATCTCCGCTAAGCTGTAATTCTGAATATTACGCATAAATGCCTCATCCAAAGCAGGTATAGATTCGGGCATAAACAGACTACCATCCGGTGCAAGTCCTTTAAAAAGAGCCTCCTTTAAGGAGTAGCTCTCCATTTTTGATGCTAGGCTAATATATCGCATATCATTTAGTTTATTGTTAGAAGTTAAATTATTGGGACAGATGCCTTACAGTTAAATTTTAAAGAAAAGATCAAGAAGGTCAGCACCATCAATTTCTCCGAAAGCGCCTTCTTTAACCGATTCTTCATTAAACTCCATCACCTTATCAGGCTCAAGACCCTCCTTCATAATCATAAAAGGCACGGGCGACATAGTATGTGTGCGCAATTTACATGGCGTTGGGTGGTCAGGCAGCAAAAGCATAGCATAGTCCTCTCCCATGTTATTAAGACCTTCATAAAGGGGTTTTAGTAAACGTCTGTCGAAGTCCTCTATCACCCTCTTCTTCAGATTAAAATCGCCTTCATGTCCGGCCTCATCCATTGCTTCTATATGCAAAAACAAAAAGCTGTGTCTCTTCATAGCCTCAAGTGCAGCTGCTGCTTTACCCTCATAATTCGTATCATGAAGTCCTGTAGCACCCTCGACATGAATCATTTCCAGGCCAGCCAGTTTCCCAATACCAAAAATCAAGTCAACAGCCGAAATAACGGCTCCCGACTCAATGCCAAACCTTTCTTTGAAAGAGGGGAAACTAGGTTTAAAACCGGGCGACCAGGGCCAGATGGAATCAGCACAGCCCTTGCCCTGAGAGCGTCGCTTCAGGTTAAGCGGGTGTTTGGCAAGCAGCTCTTGCGATTTCTCAATCAGAGAACGCAATATTTGTGCAGTCTCTTCCGCTTCGGGCGAATTTGCCACAGGCAACAAAGGTGCGGCCGGCTTGCCGGGATGATCATGAGGAGGCGTACATTTTATATCAGAATTTCCGCCCTTTATCACCAGCACGTGGCGATAGCTCGTTCCTGCATGAAACCTTATCCTGTCATTGCCCAGCTCCTTATTAAGGGCATCAATCAACACGGCAGCCTCCGAAGAGGTTATATGGTCGGCAGAGTGATTAATTAAAATTTCATTTTCCAAAGACACAAGATTGCAGCGAAACACCAACTCATCAGGCTCGAAATCAAGGCCTAAGGAAGCAGCTTCAATTACTCCCCTACCTTGGAAATACTTCGCCGGGTGGTAACCCAGGATGTTCATATTTGCAATTTCGCTTCCGGGATGGAAACCTTTAGGCACGGTATGTACCAGTCCGGTGGCCGATTTTCGGACTATTTCATCCATAACAGGAGTATTGGCAATCATAACGGGGGTTTTGCCGCCAAACTCTTCAATTGGCTCATCAGACATCCCATCGGTCAGAACAACTATATATTTCATTAAGCTTCTATTACTAAATACTAAACTAATCGCAAAACTAACATTTTATCAGGAGTATTAAAACAGGCAAAACAAGATGTAATAAAAAAAGACAAGGAATTTTGTTAGCTTAACTTAGGATATAATTTATAATTTAGTGCAGCAAAGCAGCACAAAATAAAGCATAATAAATGTCGAAATTACAGGTTTACAGAGCATCAGCAGGGTCGGGAAAGACCTACAAGCTCACTCAGGAGTATATAATGCTGCTTTTTGATGAGCCCCTCAACTACCGCCACACCCTGGCAGTAACCTTTACCAACAAAGCTACAGCTGAGATGCGAACGCGTATTTTAAATTCACTTAGCGATCTGGCAAATCGGGAAATTAAAAATCCGGAACATCTGAAAGAGCTACAAAGCAGGTTTGCGCTTTCTGAAAACGAGGTGCGTCAAAAGGCAGAAACACTTCTTGGGCAGCTATTACATGACTATTCAAAATTTTCCATAAGCACCATCGACAGTTTTTTCCAGAAAGTAACCCGTTCCTTTGCACATGAAATGGGACTGCCTATAGGTTTCAGATTAGAGCTGGAGGCAAAACACATTATGATGCAAGCCATTGACCAGCTGATACTTGAAATGGACAAACCCGAGCATAGAGAGACAAAAAACTGGCTGATAGAATTTGCCGGCGACAAAATGGAGCGGGACAACAGTTGGAATATTTCCGGAGAAATTGAAAAAATAAGCACACAAATTTTTAACGAAACATATCAGGCAAGTGCCATACTTCTAAGTCGCCAGCTAAAAGACAAGCGCTATTTATCAACATATAAGAATGCTCTATGGGAGATCTGCGACAATGTTGACAAGCAGATTTCAGAAATAGGTATGCAGGGTTTAACACTTATCAGCCATTATAAATTAGACATATCAGAGGATTTTAGCGGGAAAAGCCGTAGTAAAGTGAAGGTTTTTGAAAGAATGGCAAATCTCGAAAACCATTTGGAGCTTGAGAAGTTTGCTAAGCTTCTTGACGGCGTAGAAGAATGGACTCGCAAAGACAATAAGCCCGAGAAGAATATGGCTATAACAGAGGCCTATCACAGTGGACTGCATGCTTTGCTTGTTAAGGCGGCAGAGATTATTGAGCAAAAAAGCAAAGATTACCACACTGCCAAGTCCATATTAAAGCAGTTAAATGCTTTGGGCTTGATACAGGATGTTTATGATAACATGATGAAAATCAGTCGCGAGCAAAACGTATTTATGATTTCCGGTACGAATTATCTTCTGGCACGAATTATTGACGACAACGATACTCCTTTTATCTATGAAAAAACAGGAACTCGCTATTCTAATTTTATGATTGATGAGTTTCAGGATACTTCAGCCTTACAATATAAAAACTTCATACCCTTAGTACGGGACTCGCTGGCATCGGGAAAGCATTCTTTGATTGTTGGAGATGTAAAACAGGCCATATACAGGTGGCGTAATTCTGACTGGAATCTTCTGGCTGATGCTGTTGAAAGGGACTATAGCACTTATGGCGTTGATATTGAAACCTTAGACACCAATTGGAGAAGCAGTCCTGATATTATTAAGTTTAACAACAGCTTTTTCTCCTTAGCCGCCGGCACCTTGCAGCGGCAATTCAACCGACTTATTCCGGATGATATATCAAATCAGCCCCACATTATGGCAATGCAATCAAAAATCAGCAAAGCCTATTTCGATGTAGTCCAAAAACATTCACCCAAAAAGAGCGAACTGGGAGGTGACATTTATATCAAAGTAATTGAAGCTTCAAAAAAAGAAGACTTCATGGAGGAGGCCATTGGCACTGCCATATCACGTATTGAAGAGCTTTTGCGCTCGGGATTTGAGCCATCCGAGATCTCAGTCCTGGTGCGCAATAACAAAGAAGGTGTTGAGATAACTAATGCCATGCTTTCGGGAGCTTATCACTCAAAGAAGGAAGCCTTGGATGTAATAAGTAATGAATCACTTATCCTATCAAAGTCAGAGGCCGTTAAACTAATTATTGAGCAGCTTAAATTTGTACGCAATCCCGACGATCAGCTTTCAGCTTCCTTTGTTCGCCTTCATATAATGAAGCAGCAAACCCTTAACAAAGATCTAAGTTCAGAAGAAAGCGCCGGGCAGCTTGACGCTTCACTTTCACTAAGTGGTAATGACAGTGAAACTGCGTGGAAAAACTACCTCAGCAAGTTAGGATTATTGCGCGAAAAACCCTTCTATGAGCTAGTTGAGTCGCTGATAGAGCTATTGCCCAATCAAATAAAGAAAAGCAACTCAGTATATCTGCAATCTTTTTTGAGCTTATGTCTGGATTACATAAACCGGGAAAGTGCCGACCTCAATCAGTTTTTAGAACACTGGGACAAAAGAGCTTCGGGCACTTCCTTATCGGTACCCGACAGCCATAATGCCATACGTGTTATGACAATACACAAGTCAAAGGGTTTAGAGTTTAAAGCCGTAGTATTACCTTTTGCCAGCTGGGAAATCAACTCGCTTAGTCATACTGATTTACTTTGGTTAAGTCCGAAAGTAGAGCCCTTCAATGCAGTAGCCCTGGTTCCGGTGGCCGGCAGTTCAGTTTTAGCCAAGACTCACTTTGCAGAAGACTACCTCGATGAAGTACTTCATCAGTACGTTGATAATCTTAATCTTAGCTACGTTGCCTTGACTCGTGCCAAAGAGAGTATAAATATAATAGCCAGGGTCAGTAATTTAGAAAAAACCAGCGAGATAAAGGAAATAGGAGATTTGATATACAACTATGCTAAGTCGGCCGGTGATGGCTGGGACGCGGCAAGTATGAACTATAAAGTTGAAAACAGGAAGCATGAAAGTCCAACGTCAGGCATCATCTCTAAGCAAGAGGGCGAAAAGCATTTTAATGGCAAACGTGAAAAATTGACTCGTGAGAGTCACGATTTTGTTCAAATCCCCCTTGGCAAAAGGGCTCTAATTCATTTGGAAAGCGAGAATTATTTTAACAGCGATGCCGGCGAGGCGATTAATAAAGGGAATATAATGCATGCCTTATTTGAGCGTATCAGCACAGCGTCGGATATCGAAAAGGCTCTGAGTTCACTGCGCTTTGAAGGCAAAATTGAAGGCAGTGAGCTTTCCTATTATCGCGAATTACTCCAGGAATTGTTAGGACATCCCTCCGTCAGCAAATGGTTTGACGGGAGCTACCAGGTCAAAACAGAGGCAGCAATACTCTCAACGCGGGAGAGGCGCCCCGATCGTGTAATGATAAACAATAGTGAGGTTTTGGTTGTTGATTATAAATTCGGCCATCAAAAGCATCTAAATCATATTAGTCAAGTTAGACAGTATATTCAGCTTATAAAGAAAATGGGCTACGAAAAAGTAAAGGGATATATCTGGTACGCCGGGAAAGGCGATATTGTTGAAGTTGATGGGACTAATTAAGGCCATTGTCTAAGATTTCGGATTAAACAAATATAGATTAATAAAATAAGTATGACAACATTAGCAGAAAGTGCCAAGGTTTTTTCTCCGGTAGAGAGAATCAGTTATGCAGACAACAGCGTCGTTAGTCAGCAGCTTACCAAGAACCCTTCAGGTAATATTACCCTTTTTTCATTTGACAAAGGACAGCAACTCAGCGAGCACGCAGCTCCTTTTGATGCCACAGTTCATGTTGTTGATGGGGAAGCCTCAATAGTAATTGGTGGTCAGGCGCATACAGTAAAAGCCGGTGAAATGATTATAATGCCGGCAAACATTCCTCATGCTGTATATGCCACAACTAAGTTTAAGATGCTCTTAATAATGATAAAAGGCTAAATATCACGATTTAGATTACAAACTGATATGATTGTTGCCGGGGATTACTAAATAGCCACACGAAAAATTCGTGCGGCAAGTTCACATCAACAATCATATCACAGCATTTGCAGTTCGTCGCGAGAGGTAATTTTCTCGCAATAGTGACACTTCAGGGCAAGTTCTACCTTGTCTTCAACCTTAAATCGCGTCACTATGGCTTCGCTATTTGTGATGCATTTAGGATTAAAGCAGCGTGCAATTCCAATAATCTCATCGGGAATCGTAACATCACGTTTTTCTATAACCTCGTAGTCTTTTATTATATTGAGCTTAGCATGGGGTGCCACAAGTGAAATCTTATTAATCTCATCTCGTTCAAAAAACTTGTCTGCGACCTTGATAATAGCTTTTTTGCCAAACTTTTGGCTATCAAGGTTAGCTCCAAAGGTGGTCTGGTTGGATATTTTATCCAGCCCAAGAATAGTTATAACATCAAAAAGCGAAGCGGCAGGGATATGGTCGATAACCGTACCATTCTCAATTGCACTTACCTGAAGTTGCTTTTGCTTTGCCATATAGTTGAGAGTTTTTATTTTATTAAAACAGAGATGGATCTATAGCTGAAATTTACGATAATCAGCACTATTTCAAGCCCATAATCGCGGCAATAATGCCCATCCTGGTATATACACCATTCTCAGCCTGCTGGAAATAATAGGCTTTAGGATTTGCATCCACATCATAATTAATCTCATTTACCCGTGGTAGTGGATGCAGCACACGCAAATTGTCCTTAGTATTGTTCAGCATTGCATTTTTCAACACGTAAGTATTTTTCACGCGCTCGTATTCGATTGGATCAGAGAAGCGTTCTTTCTGAACCCTGGTCATGTAAAGAATATCAGCCTTATCAATATTTCCCATTTCAAACTGCTCATAAAAAGGAATCCCCTTTTCCTGCAAAAAGCGCTTATACTCACGAGGCATAGACATCTCTTTTGGTGCAACAAAAAAGAAAGTAGGGTTAAAATGAGAAAGAGCCATCAACAGAGAATGAACAGTACGCCCATATTTCAAGTCGCCCACCATAACGATGGATAGATTTTCAAGCGTTCCCTGCGTTTTTTGAATGGAGTACAGGTCAAGTAAGGTTTGAGTAGGATGTTGATTGGCACCATCACCGGCATTAATCACAGGCACCCTTGATTGCTCTGAAGCATAGCGGGCACTACCCTCGAGCGGATGTCGCATCACTATCAGGTCAGCATAATTGCTAACCATTTTTATGGTATCTTTAAGACTTTCTCCTTTAGTGGTGGAAGAAGATGAAGCGTCAGAAAAACCTATAACCCTTGCTCCCAGCCTGTTCATTGCCGTCTCAAAGCTGAGGCGGGTACGTGTTGAAGGTTCAAAAAAAAGCGAAGCCACCACCTTGTCGCGCATCAGGGGCTGATTGGGATTAGCCTCAAACCCGGCAGCAAGTTCTAAAATCCGCAGAATATCATCTTTGGAATAGTCGCTGATTGAGATTAGACTTTTATTTTTCATACGTTTTATAACAAAAGTAAGTAAAAGTTAGCTGAGCCGGGCTAAAAATACTAGCTTTTTTTGTATTACTTTTATGGTCTTAATAATAGATTAGGATAAAAAAGCAATAATGAAAAAGGTTCATAAATTATCCGAAGAATTAATTGATTTCATTCATAATAGTGCCAGTCCCTTCCACGCGGTAGATACTATGGCCGGGCAACTTGAGAAGGCAGGATTCAAGGCTTTAAATCTTAGCGATGAATGGCAGTTGACTAAGGGAGGCAAATATTACCTCAGTCGTAACGGCTCAGCACTTTTTGCCTTTATCATTGGGAGCGGCGAACCAGAAGTAGAAGGTTTTAAAATATTGGCAGCACATAGCGATTCTCCTACTTTCAGGATTAAACCAGATCCGGAAATTGATAGTGACAATCATTTTGTCAGGCTAAACACTGAAGTTTATGGAGGTCCGATTCTGATGACCTGGCTGGATCGTCCGCTATCGATTGCCGGAAGGGTTAGTCTGCGAAGCAATCAGCCTTTATGGCCTGATAATCGTCTGGTCAACTTTAATCGTCCCCTGCTAATCATTCCTTCCCTGGCCATTCACCTTAACAGAACGGTCAATGAAGGCATTGAACTTAATCGTCAAAAAGAAATGCTTCCCATCCTTGGATTGACAAAAGGCAAGAATCTAGGACGCGGAATGTTGAAAAGAATGCTGGCAAAAGAATTGGGCGTTGCCGACGATGATATATTGGATTATGATCTAAGTCTAAGTGAGTATAACCGCGGTTGCATTATGGGCTACGATAATGAATTTATTTCAGCCCCCAAACTTGACAATTTAGCCATGGCTCATGCTGCCCTCAAAGGCTTGCTGGGAAGCAAGCCGGGCAAGTCAACTCAAATGGTCGCGATATTTGATAATGAAGAAGTTGGCAGCTTAACAAAACAAGGAGCAGACTCTCCGCTTTTAAGAAATCTCTTTGAAAGAATCCTGCTTCAGCTTGGACTTAGTGGCGAAAAGATACAAAGAACTATTTATCAGTCGTTTATGATTTCAGCTGATATGGCACATAGCGTTCATCCCAGTCATAGCGAGAAGTACGACCCCGTGTTACATCCACTTATTAACAGAGGTCCGGTAATCAAAATCACCGCTAATCAGAAATACACAAGCGATGCAGATAGCATAGCTGTATTTGTTCAAATATGCGAAAAAGCCGGCGTTCCCTATCAAAAATTTGTTAATCACTCAGATATTACGGGAGGCTCAACCTTGGGTAATATAAGTAGCGCCCATTTAGATATCAGAACTGTTGACGTTGGCAACCCCATGCTGGCTATGCATTCGGTAAGGGAGCTTGCAGGTGTTGAGGATCATGCCTACATGATTAAGGCCTTTAGTACCTTCTTCGACTTGTAGGCGGAAGATTGAAATTAAGGTAAATCCTTGAGCTGAGTGCTTTCAGTCAATAATTGACCTGTAAATTACATCCTGGATTTTGGTACGCACGTTTAAGAGGCTGAGCTTTCGATTAAACGAGTCCGGGTGTATGCGATTTGACAAAAAGATGAATATCAAATCGTAGGTTGGATCTACCCACACAATAGTTCCGGTAAATCCTGAGTGGCCGTAGGACTTGGCCGAGGCCATACGCGATACGGGAGAATCCTTATCAGGGTTATTTTCAGGCTTATCAAAACCCAGTCCCCTCCTGCTATCATCTTCCTGTTGTGAAGTAAAAAAGTCTATGGTTTCATCGTGTATAAATCTATATCCACCATACTCACCCCTATTTAGATACATCTGCATAAGCTTAGCCAGATCATTAGCATTTCCAAAAAGTCCGGCATGTCCGGCCACTCCGCCAAGCAGTGCCGCGGTCTGGTCGTGTACATATCCTTTTAAGAGTTGTTTTCTAAAGCTTCTATCATTTTCGCTTGGAACAACATTTTCAAGGGATCCCTTCTGCCAGGGATTAAACTGAAGCCTTGTACTTCCCAGCTTCTTGTAGAATAACTTGTCGGCCATTATATCCAAAGGCTGCCCCGAAGTCCTTTCTAATATCCTTTTCAGAAGAATAAAGTTGAGGTCGCTATAAAGATAATCTCCCGTACGCAATCTTGAATTAAGAATTTGGGTATAGATAGAATCAATGTAAGTGTGGTTAAGATATAGATTTTCTGCCACCTTCACCGAGAACTTCATATCATGATAATTGCTGATAAGATAATCTTTAAAGACCGCCGATTTATTCATATACAGATGTTCATCCACGCGAATAGGATGCGAGGAAGAGCGTCGTCGGCTATAGAGCGTACCCGAAAGCTTTTCCCTGTCAATTATTTCAGTATGAAAAGGAATGTAAGCTTGCAAGCCAGAGCGATGCAGCAATAGTTGACGAATAGTAATGTCACCTTTATCACTTGAATCGGCTTGGGGCAAGTATTTCTTAATGGCATCGCGTAAATACCAAAGCCCATCGTCATAGCACTTCATAGCGACGGGCATGGTAGCAGCAATCTTAGTTACCGAAGCCAGATCATAGATATCGCTATTTTTTACATACCTTTTTTTATCATAACTATGCCAACCATAACTTTTATTCAAAATCACTACCCCTTTTCGAGCAACAAGCAACTGGGCACCGGGGCTTGCACCCTGCCTTATAGCATTTTCAACTATCTCATCAATCAATTTTAAGGTATCACCGTCCATGCCAACCTCGGCAGCCCTGCCGTATTTCAATCGGCTCACTCCTGTATTAAAACTAAAGTCAGATAAATCTCCATAGACCAATTCAATATTTCGCTTTGAACTGGCAATACCGTTAAAAACCACCTGGGCCATTGCTTCCCATGCAAGCGGGATATTGGAAGTACTGGCAAAGAGGGCATCTAAACCGGCAGGCAAAGATTTAAAGGGCAGCATAGCCGGTGAGCCTCCCCATATCATTACCAGGGAAGCGTTTGGATAATACTCTCTAAGAGCCTTTATATTTCTATCCAAATCAAAAACACGGGAATAGGAAGGATCGCTCATCAGAAAGATCAGATCATACTCATGGGGTAATAGAGCTTCGGAAGGAGCTTTAATATAATTGTCGGCCATCCTGGTAAAACTGTTAATATGCAAAGCCCCCATGTTGTAGTAGGCAATGTTTAAATCAAGGTTTACCAAAGGGAAAAGTTGTTTATCCCTTGGTTGGAAGAGGCTCACGCTACTTTCATAAGCAAGGTAAAAAGGCCAAAGACAGTTCTCAGTTTCAGTATCTGTTGCCCTATAATGCTCTGAATTAGTCAGGCAATATTTAAAGGCCAAAGCTTTCTTGCAGGCCAGTTCAAGTAAATCATCATCAAGCCAACGGAATCGAAAAGCTCTTATTAATCGCTCATAATCATTCTTGAAGTCCTTACTCAGCAGCAGAGTACCATCCAACAACAACTGCTCAACTGAGAGCTCAGTTTGAGGAACAAAACTTTTGTCAGGGTTCAAATTCAGGGACTTCCTCGCTGCCCCGGCGGCAGAAATAGAGTTTAATGACCGTCGTGATAACAAAAGACGGTTAATCTGCCTTGGCATCAAGGCAGCATTTACAAATACGGCGCTGTTGCTATTATCAGGATTGGATTTAGGCATCCAAAGGTTAAAAGCCTCATATTCTGCCGGTTTATTAATTAGTCCGTCGAGCCATAGCTGCTTAAAAGTTTGAGAAGTCATAAATCCAAAAACACCCTTACCGGCAGCACGGCTTGAAAGCCAATCAATCAAAGCTTCACGTGCACTATCGAGGCTGAGAGCCATAGTAAGTTCATCCGGAAAGGGGAGCTCCATTCCCTCGGTTTCGTATCCAGACCTAATATCAGCAATCACAACAGGATCCAGCGCCCCGCTTCGATTGGGCAAGCGGCTGTTAATAACCCAAGGCTCGGCTATCAAAAACCCGGGCGAGGGAGACAACTTAGCTGCAGTTCTGAGTTCACTTTCTTTGTCAGTATTCAGCAGAAAAATTTGAGCGACCCTGGCCTCAAGGCTGAGGGTTGGATACACAGAGTCGGCCCACAATTCTGCTTGCTTTTGAAGGTTAATGTTTAAGGGCAATCCTCCAGCTAAAACAGCCTTGTAGAATAAAAAGAATAACAACAGAAATAATTTATCCTTCATACCATTCTATAAACATCCGTAATAAGCGTTGGGCATCTCGACGAAAAGACCCAACCTTTACAAAAATAAGAGATATAGGCGAAGCGGAGGTCTAAATAATAGAAAAATAGAGAAATTTGTTTTATGTGCTATAATATCAAAAAAAAGCTTAATTTTGGAGAGCCGTGATTAATCTTTCGGAGCATCATTGAAAAGCGGAATATTTCACCAACGAACTAATAATTATGTCAGACAATTTAAGCAATGCATTAAACCAGAATTGGGAGAGCAAAGTCATCCTGGTAGTTGAAGATGTCGACACAAACAAGATTTTTTTTGACGCTGCTTTGCGTCGTACTAGAGCAACAATATTATGGGCCAAAGACGGGCAGGAAGCCATTGACATGTTTAAAGCTAACAGCATTGACCTTGTGCTTATGGATCTGCAATTGCCCGTTATGGATGGCTATACTGCAACCCGCGAGATTAAGAAAATAAACCCTGATGTGCCCATTATTGCTCAAACAGCGCATGTTATGTCGGGTGAAAGGGAGAAGTGTATGGAGGCCGGATGTAATGACTATCTGGCAAAGCCGATAAGGTTGCAAATTTTGATAGATACCTTATCAAAATACCTTAATAACTGATAGCAAAAGAATTATAATGTTTTTATAATAGTAAAGAGCAATCTTGTCGATAAGATTGCTCTTTATTATTTCAGGCTTACACTATTTCGTTCTTTTATAAACCCGAACATAATCGATAAGCATAGCAGCGGGGAAAATACTTTCATCGATCCCTTGCGCACCGCCCCAGTTGCCTCCAACAGCAACATTAAGAATCAAATGAAAGCGCTTATCAAAGGGCCATTCTTCAGAACCTTTCCCGCTATTTGTAAATGTAAAGACTTTATTTTGATCAATGTAAAAATCAATTCTATCTTCAAACCATTCGATAGCATAAAGGTAAAACTTCTCTTCACAGTCGGGAAGATAAATATCCTCACCCACTTGAGTGTTAATATTGTGATTAAAGGCATGGGTATGGACGGTTGTAAAAATAGAATCGGGATTATAACCAACATGTTCCATAATATCAATTTCACCACTATTAGGCCATCCTCCGTATTCATTTTCGCTTGGAAGCATCCAAATAGCCGGCCAGATTCCCCTTCCTCCGGGCACTTTAGCCTTTACCTCAATCCTGCCATAGAGCCAATCGCCCTTAGCTATAGAAGTCAGACGAGCTGAAGTGTAATCAAAACCCATATATCTCTCTTTATGAGCAATAATATGAAGAAATTCACCATCAGCCAGGGCATTACTATCCCTTTTGACAGTATAATATTGAAGCTCACGGTTACCCCATCCATAAGCGTTTCCTACGGTATCATAGCTCCATTTGGAGACGTCGGGGAGTCCTTCGTAGTTGAATTCATCACTCCAAACCAGCTTCCAATTGTCCATGTTCTTAGATTGACAGCTTCCTAATAGCGTAATCAAAGAGAAGACCATTGAAGTGATAATGGCAATTAATCCTGTTACTTTTACTTTATACCACATACACAAAATCATTACAGATAAACAATGCTGAAATTAAAAGGCTGCCTAAAAGGCTCTCCGAAGAAAGTTAATATCTTCCTGGTCATTGGGGTCAGTTTTTGTACAGACCAGATGAGAAACCTTTTAGACAGCCCTCTTTTCAAAAATCAACCTCTAATTATGAAAAGTAAAATCATCAAAGAAGAAAATACCTCCACCATCATGTCCTTCAGTACCGAACTGTATCAGAATTTTATTATAATCTTTACGGTCAGCAATATTGCTAAAATCGAAAGTTAATTCTAACCACTTGTCTGTCTCTAATCCGGTTTTTAGAATTTCAGTTTGCGTTTGCCAGGCATTGCCTTCCAAATCTGCATTTTGCAATTTGACAGCTATAGAAGCTTGTAATAAATTGTTAGTAATCCAATCTCCGGCTTTATTATTTTCAGAGGTATAATCATTGTAACCCGGGATAAAAACCTTTAAGGTTATTTGATTTTGCTCAGTCAAATCAAATTTATAACCCTTGGCCACAAATGAAATATTTGAATAAAACTCCCCAGCCTTCTTTTCAAACAGGTAAACCTTTGAAGATGGATTAATGGGAACAGGTGCCGGATTATGATATGCAGCCATAGTTAAATTACCCATAGCCTCACCCACGAACTCCACACTTAATTCTTCCCCTTCAAAGTCTTCAAAAAGAGGGATTTCTTTTAATGGTAGCACAACCGGAGGAGGAGCTACATTGAGTTCTTCAGGAACAAACCTGTACCACCAACCATTTCCTGATTCAGCAATACTTCTCACTTTCAGGTACATTTCTGTTTCTGTCAACGAAATGATTTCATAAACAGAAGAGCCTGCATAATGACCGAAAAACGCCCCATCAGACAAGGTCAAAGTCGAATCAGTTGTGTTCAACGAAAAAGTATAGTTTGCGGCAGGCGAAAACTCCACATCGAAATCACCGGCAGGAGGCTCGACAGTCTTGTTATATCCTAAAGCAGCCAAACCCGGTAGTCCTGCACCATTGGTGTAAACATAACCCTCGTTTGTCCAATTCAATTCAACACCAACTTGCTTAAAAGTGAAAACATTCTTGTATAAAGAACATTCCAGTTTGTCATTAGGTGCGGCAGCCCACCAAGATGGTGCCACATCATCAACCGGGCCCACACCAAAATGACCCTTATTATACTGATCAAAAACCCATGTTTTTCCTTCTAACTTTTCCGCCCCACCAGTCAGAGCTGTGTACAAAGGGTGCTCTAATAATGACAGATCGTCTTCTGCTACCACTAAAGAGAACTTTTTTGTGGCAGAACCGCCTTGTGTATAAAGAGTCATTGCAACCTCATAAGTACCGGCAAAGGGATACTCTCCGCTTACACTTTGTCCTTTCCCCTTTGAGCCATTGCCCAAATTCCATACAGCGACACCAGGCAATGAAGAGGTGTTTTGAAATATTACTACATTTGGCTTGTCAGCCTTAGGCGTTACAGAAAAAGTGGCATCACTCTCCGAGACCATTTTCCCCATCCCATAATCATCCATTTCCTGTGGTTCACAGGCAATAAACAACAGGGATATAGCCCATATAGTGCTTATTAAACTAAATTTTCTCATAAGATTATTATTTATTGTAATTCAAATCAGTTTAGCCTTAATAGTTATTCTGCTCAAGTTTAAACTCTCCGTCTGTTTTATCAATTTCAGACTGTGGAATAGGCAAATACTTCTTAGCCGGAGTCCATGTACGAACAGAAGAATACTCAGTTAAATTTTCAGTCAGCACATCGGCATCTCCCCAACGCACTAAGTCCCAAAAACGCATACCCTCACCTACAAACTCTCTCCTACGCTCCAGTTTAATATTTTCGATTGTAGCCGGTATAGATGTCAGCCCTGCTCTGGTACGTATAGCATCTAACGCTGCCTGAGCAGAAATTCCGCTACCTTGATCTACGCCATGTAGAACTATAAGCTCGGCAATGTTCAAATATGTTTCAGCCAACCTGAAGATACGAAGGTTATTCTCATAGTTTAGGTCAGTGTCACCCGGAGGTTCATTGTATCCAACACGAGCAGCATACTTAGCCATAAAAAGGCCGGTATTCTGAAAGCGTTCGGAATAGGTTCCATCTTCAAACTGATTGATAGAAGCGGAACGGCGCACATCATCAGCTTCAAAAAGTGCTAAAGTAGAGAGACGAACAGGTCCAAAGCCCCATCCTCCTTTATAAATTGTTTCACCACTTAACAAATCAGGAGTGTCAGCAGCAAGTCCGTTTGGAGAAATAAACGCGGGTAAATTTGTTCCATAACCGGCCCAACCTGAGTCCCAGGTTTTTCCGCCATACTCTCCCGGCAAATGATTTACTTCAAAAATAGATTCATCACAGAACTCACCTTCCTTAGACCAAATAGAAGCAAAATCGACCAGGGAGTATTCATTACTACTAATGATTTCATTCATTTCCTGAATTACTTCTGCATAGCGCGATTCATCTTTTTGATACATCACCACGCGAGCTTTCAGCATATAGGCAGCTGCCATAGTAGCGCGTCCATCATTACCTTTTACTGCTTTCATTGGAAGGGCTGCACTTTCAATAATGGCATCAATATCTTCCATTATAAAGGCATAAATTTCATCAGCCGTATATTGAGGAGCCATATATGGAGCCGGTAAATCAGCTGTGAAATAGGGAATGTTGCCCCAAAATTTCCATAACCAATGTGTATAATATGCACGCAGGAATAAGGCTTCTGATTTCATCTCAGCCACACGCTCTTCTGAAACGCCCATTGCATTTTCGCATGCTAAAACAGCATTATTAGCTCTTGACAGACCGCTATAATATATAGTCCACAATCCCTGAGGTATCTCTGTAGGAGTGGCATCAAGTAATGACAAACGGTAAAGCATGGCCTGGTCACCGGCATCACCACCACCCTTAAAAATATCATCTGAACGCAAGTCAGACATAAGCACTACGCTGTTGTAATTATTATCAGCATAGCTGTCAAACAACAAAATCTGATAGGTTGAAGCCAAGTTGGTCATTATGGCTCCCTCCGTAGCTGTTCCTCCAGCCATCTGTTTATCAGTCGGCTGTATGGTCAAAAAATCATCATTACATGCTGTAAAGCCAAGCAAAGCAGCAATGAATAATATATTAAAAAATTTCTTCATGTTATATAACTTTAAGTGGATTAGAAAGTAATATTAGCTCCAACCGAAATTGTTCTTGCCTGAGGATAAATACCTCTATCAATACCGATAGTAGTGTATTCACCGGAAGCGATTTCAGGGTCAAAACCTTCATACCCGGTAATCGTTAGCAGATTTTCAGCCGAAACGTAAACTCTTAGTTTCGAAATTGAAACCTGTTTACTAATAAATTCAGGCAAAGTATAGCCTAATTGAATGTTTTTCAAGCGCAAATAGGAACCATCTTTAATATATAAATCAGAGGAAGCCCAGTTGCCGTTGGGGTTGGCATTAGTCATCCGAGGAATAGAATTGGATGTTCCTTCTCCTATCCAACGATCAAGAATCCATGCAGGACGGTTCATTGCAGGTATATCACCACGCATCGAAAAGTCAAAAATATCATTTCCTACTGTACCTTGGAAAAACATATTCAAATCAAATCCGTTCCACTCACCTCCCAAATTCAAACCATAAGTCCAGTCGGGCATACCTTTACCAATTTTCACCCTGTCGCCATCATCAACAACTCCGTTACCATCAACATCAACAAAACGCACATCTCCAGGTTGAGCATTTCGTCCCGAAGCAGCATTATAGGCAAGAGCTTCTGCTTGATTCTGAATAATTCCATCCGTTTTGTATCCGTAGAAATAAGGGAACACTTCACCATTTTCACCTTTTACAAAAGGACCAACTCCAGATGCTCCGGCATTCTCGTAAATAATTTCACCTGATTCGTTTCCATATTTAATCAGCTTATTCGAAAGCAAAGAGGCATTACCATTGATATAATAATTAAACTCTCCAATTGAGTTCTTAAAGCCCAACTCAAATTCATAGCCGGAGTTTTCCATGTCACCTATATTGGCAACTGGCGAACCTTTACCGACATATTTTGGAATTGGTTGATCAACTAACATTCCTGAAGTGGTTTTTACAAAATAGTCAAAACCCAGAGTTAATGCACTCCTAAAGAAGCGACCTTCCAAACCAAAGTTAATCTGCTCAGTTTCCTCCCACTTAATATCCGGGTTCGAAAGAACTGTAGGTCCTGCTCCATACTGCATAGCCATATCATCTCCAGCTCCGAAATAGTAGTTTTGGTTACCTTCCATCATACTAGCATAACGGAATTCGCCAATGCGCTCATTACCGTTAACACCCCAGCTACCACGCACACGCAAATGAGTTATAAAATCAGGACGACCATCCATAAAGGCTTCGTTGGTCACGTTCCATCCAACTGAAACAGATGGGAAAATACCCCATTTATTATTGGCTCCAAAACGAGACGAACCATCACGACGTACAGTGGCCTGCAACATATATTTTTCACGATAGTTATAGTCCAAACGTCCAAAATAGGAAGCTAAGGTTATGGATGAAAATCCTCCGGTTCCTCCAGCAACACGCTCCAGAGCTCTATCAGCAATAGCAGCGTTAATATTGGCTTTAGAAGGATCATTCTCCAACAAATCGTAATCATCTCCATACAATTCGCGAAGAGTATATTCCATAGCTGATTGACCCAACAAGGCAGTAAAATTGTGGTCCTCATTTAACGACAAATTGTAGGTCAGAGTGTTCTCCAACTGCCATCTGAATCCTCTGTGCATATTAGAAAAAACGTGGCTCTGAGTGTGATCTTTTCCTTGTGTAGCTAGAAAATGTTCAAAAGTATAACCATCATTTCCCCAAAAAGCCAAATCAACGCCATAGCTGCTTTTAAATTTAAGTCCCTTAAGTATATCCAATTCGCCCCAGAAAGTAGCAACGAATTTATCAGCATTTCCAAAGCTATTCTGAGGAGCATTAAGCATGGCTACCGGGTTCGCTAGTTCCTGAAATCCAGCCGGAGGTATAGAAAACACGAGGCCGTTTTTATCAGTCACAGCGTGAGGATATTGTGCCAGAACTGCATCAGGATCCTCAGCATAAACAGGTACCAGTGGATTAAAAGTTATAGCGCTACCCAAAATCGAACCATATTCGCTGTTGGTTTCGATACCTGAGGATTTATCACGGGAATAACCTGCATTAATACCTACTCTTACCTTATTTAGATAATTGCGATCTGCTTCAAATACAGTATAGTTATTATTGGCACGAATGCTGTAACGCTCGTAGTTTGACTTTCCGTAGTCTCCGCCTACAATACCTTCCTGATTATAATAACCAAACGACAAAAAATAACTTCCCTGATCACTTCCTCCCTGAATGCTCACCTGATGATTTGCTACAGGTGCGTTGTAATTAAAGGTTTCATCTTGCCAATCAGTACCTGTCCCGGCACCGGCTATTTGTTCATTAGTGTACCTGGGAGAGTTGCCATCATTGGCCAGGGCTTCGTTCATTATTACCATATATTCGGTCGCATTAAGAACTTCCTTCTTTTTCCAAGGATTTTGCCAACCGTAAGAAAAGTCATAACTTACTGTAGTTCTTCCTTTGACGCCAGACTTAGTGGTAACTAATACTACACCGTTAGCAGCACGAGCTCCATAAACAGCTGCTGAAGCAGCATCTTTTAGGATTTCAACCGACTGGATATCGGTAGGATTCAGATAACTGATACCACCATCAACGGCCATTCCATCCACAATATAAAGTGGTTCGCTGTTGTTAATAGTTCCAATACCCCGGATACGGACTTTAGAATCAGCCCCCGGTTGCCCTGAACTTTGGGTAATTTGAACACCTGACACTTTACCCTTCAGTACATCCTCGATGCGTGAAGGTTTTGAGATTTCAAGATCCTCTGCGGAAACGCTACTAATTGCAGCTGTTACCACGCTTCTTTTCTGGACCCCGTAACCTACTACGATTACTTCATCCAAATCCGTAAAAGTCTCCTCCATCTCAATGCTCATAGAGGGAGAGTTAACAACGAGTTCTCTTGTGTCCATCCCTATAAACGAAAAGACCAAGGTAGCCCCCATCTCGGTTGACAGAGTATAACTACCATCAATATCGGTAATTGTCCCAATGGTTGTACCTTGCTGTACAACACTTACCCCGGGAATGGGATCCCCGTTAGCACGGGATGTTACACGTCCGGTGACGGTAACTTGCTGAGCAAACATTACTGTTGTCAGCAACATAAAAAATAATAATCCTAATGTTTTTTTCATAAGAAATGATTTGAATTAAACTGGTGTTAATAAAAATTAGTTTACAAACCTTAAATCACAATACAAAAAAACAGCATCCTGTTAATAAAACATAATTTCTACCTACACAAAAACATCATTTCTTCTATTAGCAAACCTCACAAAAAACTCACTACATAATTTTTACCTTATTGATTATTAATTTTTTAGATAATTTTTATGAAAAATACTTACCTCAACTGCACTATGCATTCCGGCAGTAAGACAAACAAAGAAAAACGAAACACAAATTAACATACAGACATCAGAAGAACGTTTAGTCTAAAAACAGATTTAGATAAACTAAGATTTAGAATTGAGTAATGAGTAGAAGTCAAATACTCATAATAAATTCATATAGATTGTCTTTCCCGCTAAGACCAAGCTTTTTCCTGAGTTTATAGCGGTTATTCTCGACGGCTCTAACACTAATGTTCATCAAGGAGGAAATCTCTTTTGAAGGCATATCCATTCGAAGATAGGCACAAAGCTTTAACTCGCGGGATGTCAGGTCCGGGAAGCTTTTTGTCAAACGATTAAGGAAGTCGGAATGAACCTGCTCAAGGTGAAGTTCAAAAACTTCCCAATGGGATTCATTATCAATGTCATTATCAATCTTTTTGACAATAGATCCCACCTTTTTCTCAACACTGGACAGGTCTTTCAAACGGGCAACTTTCAATAATTCTTCTTTTATTTTTTGCAAAAACTCATTCTTGTAAATTATGCTCATCGTTGAGTTGGCAAGCTCCTTCTCTTTAAAAAGCATCTCGTCTCGCAGCTTCTCGTTACGGATACGAATCATTTCCTTTTCATTTTCCAGAGCTAAGTTTTTCAGCTTCTCCTCTTTAATTCTAAAATGTTCCTTTTGCTTTTCCACAGCAACTAGTCTGCTTCGCTCCATTAGCCACATCAACAGATACCAGGCCCCTACAATTAAGCCTATTACCACCAGCACATAGCCCACCAAGGCATAAACCGTTCGATACCAGGGAGGTAAAACAATAAACTCTAAACCTGTTGGCTCAGACTCCTGACCGTGGACATTAATGGCTTTTACCCAAAACACGTAGTTTCCTTCGCGAATATTAACAATCTGCCGCCTTTGCAAAAGAGAAGGTTCTGACCAATTTTGATCTAAACCTTCAACAAAAGTAGAATACTTAATATTAGAGGTTTCAAAATGAGTTGCAGAGTATTTAACCTCAAAAGAATTCTGATTATATGGCCACTGAGGTTTATGATTAGTATCCGGCAATCCGGGCGAGGAAAAATAATCAACATCGTCGTTCAGGCTTTTAAATCCCCGGATATGAACATTAAAAGGCTTAAGCAATTCCTTCCTTTCGTTTACCGAATAATGAGCAAAACCATCTTCAACCCCAAATATTGTATTTTTCTCATCAAGAGCCTTTACAAATTCAAAGCCGTCAACTACTTTGCCCGTTATTGGATAGAAGGGCAGTGTAACTTTTGTGTAGTTTCCATCTTCGAGGCGGCGCAATACGCCAACCCCATTTTGAGTAAAGAACCAGACATTACGATTATCATCACTGTGTAAAAGTGTTGGAGAGCCTCCTTCCAGAAAATAAGTGTTAAGATTATGACGATAAAAGCTATTTGAATTGGAATCGAAACCAAAGACTCCCTTAGAAGAGCCAAAAACCACTTCATCATTAACCCTTGTAACGTTAAGTGAGAGATTTTTGTCAAGCCCCTTCGCATCATTAAAGGTCTCTACTTCAACTATTTCATTATAATTATCATCAAAATGCACCTTGAAAGCCCCCAAATATCCGTGAGTCACCCATAATGCTCCGTCGCTATCCCATTCCATAAATCGTGCCGACTCATTAAATCCATCCAGACGCTTAACATAAGCCCATTGGCCATCAACCTTTCTCAGAACAATAATCCCATTATATGAGCCCACCAAGCATAAATCAGTCCTGTTGGGGGGATATCTAAAAATCCACGCTCCCACAATATGAGTAGGTGTAATCAACTTTGCCCTTCCTTGATTTATTGAGAAAACACCCGAATTATGACCACACAAGACCTGTCCCTCCTTATCAGTAAATAGCGACCATACCTGCCCGCTTGTACCCTGAATCCTGACAAAGCTGTTGCGATCATTTATCGGATTTTTAAAATCCTCCTTGTTGATATAGTAAAGAGCCTGATTAGTACCAAGATATAATACACCTGCATGCTCTTCAACAGTATATCCTGTTCCTATATCGTAGTATCCTTGAATAAAACTAATAGTCGAATTGTAAGAAATTCTTGCTATCCCGTTGTCCAGTCCCGCCCAGATGTTACCTTCCTGATCAACTTCCAAACCAAGAACTGTATTGTTTTGTAGTCCTCTTTCCTTGTTGATCATGCTTTTTATGTTACCAGCCTTATCCGTAATAACTACCCCGGATTGAATAGTACCGAATACAAACTCATCTTCACCATATTCAATTCCTGAATATACATTGGCATTCTTAAGAAAGTGGGAAGCCTGGCCATCCCACTCCTTAAAAGTTTGCATATCCCAAACGTAAATTCCCCCGGTTATTGTAGCAATAAGAATTTCACTGCTAGAAAGCGGCAAAACTGCGCCAATACTAACACCGGCAAATGATTCCCCACCGGGAATTTCATATAAGCGTCCCTGTCTAAACTCCATTAAGCCATAGGTCTCATCATATACTATCAACAGACCATTAACAGTAAAGGCCTTTGGAATTCGAGCTTTTGCGGAAACAACTATAGGCTTGCTCCCCTCCTTCCATAAAACCAGGCCCTTGTCAGCCTGAAAAACTATCCAATCGTTAAACGGGATAATTTCCCATACATCACCCAACGCAGACAGTTCATCATTATCTGAAAGCGAAGTATAGTCAAGATCCTTATGTCCGTTATACTCATAATAACCAAATTCATTATAGGCCCCCATGTAAATTCTATTTTGGTAGGCAAGCACCGAACGATGTATAACATTTGTTGTTTTAGGTAAAAGCCGCCATTCTGAACCGTCATATTCCAAAATACCATCGTTATTAGCCGCATAAAGAAGGCCATTTTCAGCCTGGCTTATGCTCCAATTCTGTGTCGCTCCTTTATAATCAGCGCGACTGAAATAGTCAACTTCAGGTATCCCATAAATTGGGACACCAGCCTTAAGAGTAGCGCTTAATACGAGATATGACAGAAACAAAAGAATCAGAATATGGTATCGGTAATGGTTCATCACTTTAATTTAGCAAATGGTGTATAGTTTCTCAAAAATCATTTACAGAACTGTAATTTCAGTCCTTCTATTTTTCGCACGACCCTCAATTGAAGAATTATCATCTATAGGCTGATTCATTCCGAAACCTTTGTATTTGAGCCGTTCTTGGGGCACTCCACCACGGGTAAGGTAGATGAATACCGACTTTGCCCTATTCTCGGAGAGAAGCTGATTATATGCGGCCGGCCCCTGATTGTCAGTATGTCCGCCTATCAGTATTTTTACTTCAGGATTCTCCTTCATAAAGCTAATCAGACCTTCGAGCTCAATTTTTGACTCGTCACGAAGTTCGTAAGAATCTGTTTCGAAAAATATATTCTCAAGAGTCATTTTCACTCCTGCTTTCACAGCTTGAAGACCGATATCCAGTACGTACGGAGTTTCAAGTGAGTGTCCTTTATGCAAATCAAAGTGCCCTGAATAGAACATGTAGCCGGGATGTGAGGCTCTGAATGCATAACGCCCTCCGATAGGCAAACAGACCAGAAACTCTCCGGTAAAGCTATTGCCCTGAGCTGTAACAACTAATTCAGCTGAAGCTAAATCCTTTAGTTCAAAATCAGCCGGGAGCGTCTCCCCGGATTCTATATCAAAGACCCTCCCTTTAACGTAAAGCACAGGCTCAGGACGCAAAGGTTCAGGAAGATCGAAATAATAAATAGCCTTAGAATTGCCTTCATCATTAACACCATCACTTGAAAAGTAGGCACGATTTCCACGGGCATTAACCACAAAGCCCATCTCATCTCCTTGTGTATTAATTGGGTATCCCAGATTAACAGGCTGGCTCCATCCTCCGTCTTCTTTCTTTCGGCTGACAAAAATATCGAGTGCTCCCATTCCACCCAGGCCATCAGAGGAAAAGTATAGCGTCTTATTATCATGATGAATAAAAGGAGAACTTTCTTCCCTTGAAGTGTTAATATTGGCTCCCAGATTAGTCGGAGCACCAAAAACAGGGACAGCATCCTTTCTAAAATACTGAATTTCGGCCTTCCAAATATCTTTTCCACCCCTTCCTCCCGGGCGATTGCTGACAAAATAGAGCGTTTTGCCATCAGCTGAAAATGAAGGTTGGCTTTCCCAATATGGAGAATTAAGGGGCATCCCAAGGTTGACCGGAGTACTCCAGCCCCCTTCATAGCGTCGCGAGAAGTAAATATCGCAACTTCCCAGTCCGTCGGAGCGGCCACAAGCAGTAAAAAACATCATATTTCCATCGGCTGAAAGAGATTGAGCGCCCTCGTTGCCCGGAGTGTTGATATTGCCATAAAGAGGCAAACGCTTTCCCCACTCGCCGTTTTCAAGCTTTTTTGAAAAATAGAAATCCTCCTGAAAATAAAGAGCAGACTTTGGTAAATTCCGCTCCAGGAAGAGCTGTTCATCACGCGGCAATAAGACCGTAACTACAAGGGTCTGTTCGTCGGCAGTGACACTTGGCCAATATTCATCATAATCATTATTAAGACTTTCGCCTGCCGGAATAAGCTCAATCCGATATGCTTTATCAACAGCATCCTTTGCGAACCGACCCCTTTCAATCCAAAGCTTAAGCTCTTCGGCATTCTTCTTATCACCGTGTTTCCACTTATAGCTTTCCAGCCACTCCAAACCTTCCTTGTACTTACCGATTTTTATGGCCGCTACTCCTATATTAAACATAGTGCTTGGAAAAAACAGCGAGTCTAGTTTATAAGCCTCAATAAGCACCTCCATTTCATGGCTGTAGTTTCCCTGACTATTATAAATATCGCCTAAGACCAAGTAAGGCTCGATAAAATCAGGATCTTTAGCCAAAGCTTCGTAAAGAGCATCTATTGCATGATTTAAACGACCTGCGCTGTAGTGATTTATACCTTCATCATATAACTTAATGGCAGCCCGATTCCTGGACGACAATTTCGCTTGTACTATAGCACTCTGCAAAGTAGCAGAAAGTAAAAACAGTATCAACACCAATATCTTTCTCATGCTCATGCTCAGAGTTTTGCGATTAATATAAGACAGGGCTAATCTGTCAAAGCCGAATTTATTACTTCACGGGTGTAAGATACAAGGTCTTCAAGTTTATCAGTAAACAAGTGGGTATTAACAGGTGGGTGAATAATCAGGCCTGCTCTACCCGGCATCAAATTAAAAAAGCCACTTCTGTTAATTTTGTAACTATCAATGATGGTAATAGGCAAGATATCAAATCCCAACTCGAAAGCCAATCTAAATGCCCCTTTTTTAAAGGGACGCATTTCTTTTTGGCCACTACGCGTGCCCTCCGGGAAAATCACCACCGAAATTCCATTATCTAATTTACGCTTTGCTTCCTCAAGAGAGTGAACCGCAGCGCGAGGCGATGATCGGTCAATAAAAATATGACCCACCTTTTCGCTGGCATATCCAATAAAAGGAATTTTCCTAAGCTCTTTTTTCATCACCCATCTGAAATCTGTGGGGAAATATCCGTAAAGCAGAAATATATCCCAGATGGTTTGATGATTTGACACTATTACATAGGATTTTCCGGCTTCAATTTGGGCCTTTCCCTTAACAAAAACTTTCACAGGTGTTATCCAGCAGCATACACGCGCCCAGCACCTACCCATGAAACTACCTGCCTTTGCCGAAATCAGCAATGCACAAAGGGCTGCCAAGGTAGCAAACAAGACAGAATTAACTATCATTAACGGTAAGAATACCAGCCACTTATAAGGCTGATACATTAAATATTTCCAATCATAGCTGGAATTAGCAGGTTCGGTCATATCTATTACTGTTCAAGCTAACAACAAAAATAGAAGTTCTTTTTAAATAGAAAAGCTATTAAGCAAAAAAGGTCACCTTTCGGGTGACCTCTTTCAAAAACTTAATAAGCAATTAGAATTTATAGTTCAAGCCAAATCCAAGTAATTGTTTCGACTGCAACTTAGCTCCTCTTGTAACCGGTTGCCCATCAACCATTTCAGTGGTTTTAGTATCATGGTCATAAAGCAAATGAAGAGAAGCAACACCGGTCAGATAGTCGTTAAACTTCAGATTGATACGTCCTTCCCAGTCCACATCTATATGCGAGGGCTCATCAGCAAGATTGGAAAAAAGATCCAGACGCGTGAAGAAATCAACATTCTTAATAATATTCTCCTTTTTATAGACAGACTTTAAGGACGCACCAAATTCCCCACGATAATTATCGCCTGGGTCAACACCATAAGCCCCTGCTAATGAAAGAGAATCATCGAGGACAATAGTCGATTTTGACGTAAGCGGCGAAATATACAAGGAAAAATTGTCGTTTGGCTTATAATCCATACCCAGAGAAAACAGAACATAACCGGGAGAGAGCCATTCCGAAATAACCTGAGTGTTGGCCGGAGGATCCTGGTAACCGGTTGTCATCTGAGTTTTGAAGTCAAACAGCGCAGTATAAAACCACTTATTGCTTGCTTTGTAACCATATTTGGAAGTAAGCAGAACCCTGTCTTCGGTCTTTATCAGATTTTCGCTGCCCTGCTGTGCCAAGCCGTAACCAAGAGTTAGACTGTTGTCCCAGGCACTTTTGTTCTTAGCATAATTAGCAAAGCTGTTGAAAAGAAAATTACCTGACACAGAGTTCCGTCCCCCTGCAGACCAGTTATTCAGGCTTACCTGGGTAAAAGTAAGGGAGGCATCGCCTCCTAATTTCCAATTCTTTAAACTATCGGCCTCTTCTTGAGCTGTCATACTTGCAGACGCCATAATGCCACAACACAATGCAATAAATTTTAAGTTTTTCTTCATAAGGGTTTTTATATTAATTCATGATTATATGAATAGATCTGCAATTTTTCAAAAACATGGACAAATATCCTAATTGTATTGCAATTATTCCAGTTTCAAAATAAATAAAATCAAGACAATTAGCATTTACACCCTATTATCGACGTTTGGCAATGATAAACTGCAATTCATAAGTAAGTAAATGGAACTATTTTGCACAAAGAGATAACTTTGTGCAACCTCGAATCAAAAAAGTTGTCATTAAATAAAAACAAGAGCATTGCCAGTCGAAATTAACGATATACATCAGCCGATAGTAAAAAAAGCTATGAGTGGAAACTCAAAGGCAATGCACGAGCTGTATAAGCTTTACAGCGGGGCTATGTTCAATATTTGCTATCGGATGATGAATAACAGGGTTGATGCCGAAGATATGCTACAGGAAGTTTTCATTGAAGCCTTTGGCAAGCTGAACAGCTTTCGCTTCGAATCGACATTTGGAGCATGGATCAAGCGAATCACAGTCAACAGATGTATTAATGAGATAAAAAGACGCAAGCTCCCTGTAGAATATATGGAAACAATGCCCGACTCAATTTACAGGGAGGAGAACGAGCCTTCGGTTGATGACATTGAGCTATCGGTAGAGAGGATAAAGCACGCCATGGCTCTATTGCCGGATGGATATAGAATTGTGTTTTCTCTTTATATGTTGGAGGGTTATGACCACGAAGAAATATCTTCAATACTTAATATATCGCAGTCCACATCAAAAACACAGTTGATGCGGGCCAAAAACAGAATAATTGAGATACTTAAAGCCGGGCAGCTTGAGCTAACGGATAAAAATTAGTGATATGGAAAAGAAGCAGTCCTTAGATGATTTTATAGATAAGAACAGAGCTTTGTTTGATGACAATGCTCCTTCTGCCGAACTCTGGGATCGAATATCAGAACAAATACCCGGCAATAAATCCTATTGGCAAGGCAAGAGCCTCAAATACAGCCTTTTGAAAATTGCTGCAGTAGTAATATTTATCAGCATAATACCTACAATATGGTACTCTCTATTCAGAAGTCAGGGAGAGCAGCAAACCGCTTTGTCGGGTGAGATTAGTGAAATTTCTTATTATTATGAATCACAAATTGAAGCAAAGCGAATGCGGGTTTCACAGCTAACCGCCGACGAGCCCTCGATAAATACTGAAGTTGATGCAGATCTGGCTCAGCTTGATAAAATACTCTCAGAACTAAAGGAAGACCTGAACGATGATGTGGCCAACAGGGAGGTCGTATCAGCAATGATACAGAATTACAGGATGAAACTTGATATACTTGAACAAGTGCTTGAGTATATTGACTATGATGATAACAGCTCCAAGAAGCAAGACGATTATGAAGAGATTCAATTATAAGACCATGATAATTAGAGATAAGCTAAAGTACCTATGCGTAATTATTGGCTTGGCACTAATGATTTCGGCGAGGGTTAATGCCCAGCAAATCAATGAAACGCTTAGTACATCCTACTTGTACCCTGCCACTCGAACTGTTTCAGTGCAAATCAACAACAAGTACGGGCATGTAAAGGTCAACACCTGGGCCAAAGACTCGGTGAAAGTAGAAATTACGCAGACATACACTCATACAAGCATAGAGAACATTAATAAGCTAAAAAGCAGCATTAACATCCTGCGTTATAATGCTAGTGGGACAATACGTTTCGAGACCTCTTTTGAACAAAGCGGAGGACGTTTTTTCCGGAATGTAAGAGAAGCTACAAATATGTTTGGCAGTGAAAGCAATACCCGTATAGACTACAGTATTACCCTGCCCGCGAGGTCCAATATCAATATAATTAACAAATATGGAGATGTAATCTTACCGACCCTTAGTGGAAGGGTTACGGTAGATCTTTCCAACGGAAACTTCCAGGCACAAAGGCTTAGCGGGCACAGTGAGCTCAATCTGGCATTTGGCAATGCTTTGATTAATGAGTTAAACAATGGGGTCTTAGGCCTTAACTTTGTTGAGCTTTCACTAAATAGGGCCAATAGTTTGACCGTCAATGGAAGTTCTTCAAAAATTGACATAAAGAGTATCACCGATCTGGTATTAGACTCCCGAAGAGACCGGGTCATAATTGAGAAAGCAGGCAAGATAGCAGGCACTACCTATTTCACAAGCGCGAATTTTGGAGAGCTGGCTAATCGTTGTGAGCTTGATATGACCTATGGTGAACTTAGCGGTTTAAAGCTCCTTGATAGCACCACTGAATGTATTATAGTGGCCAGGACATGCAACCTAAATATCGAAATGATGCAGCCCTCTGCCTATTCCCTCTTGTTAAAAAAATCCGGAGCAAGTTTGAAATTTCCGGAAAGCTTGACTCCAGCCCCCGTGAGAGCCGGAGAAGAAGGGCTGAGCAGATATTACTTCAGATCAAACATAGCTGAAAGTAAGCTTAAAATAAATATTCAGAACGGAAATTTTAAAATTATTCATCAATAAAGCAACTTACTATTATGATACTTGTCTTTAAAGAAAAACTCAGAGCATTGAACACAACAAGATTCATACTATCAATCTGCTTGTTAATCACCACAACCGTCGGGGCGCAGGATTACAACCATGCTGTAAAAGTTAGCACCTCCAATGGTTTCGGCATAGCTTATAAGCATTTGACAGATTTCGAGAAAGGCTTTGAGATATCTCTTATGAGTAATGAAAATCTGATACAGGCCTCAGCAATACGGATTCATCAACAGCCGGCTTTTCCGCTTCTTTCAGATAAGGTATTCGCATTATACGGATATGGAACACACCTGGCTTACCATAATAATTACACGCTTTGGAACCCTTTTGACCCTAATAACAGCTCAAAAAAGATAAATCGCAAATTTATAGCTCCCGGTATTGATGCTTATGCAGGATTAGAGTATCGCTTTTTGAAAATACCTTTTACAATAGTGCTCGACCTTAACTGCAATTTTGAATTTTTCAGACCGGGCTATTTTGCAATTAATATAATACCCACTGCAGGGGTAGCTTATGTATTTTAATTTAAAACTAAAACAATTAAACCAATAGATCATGAAATCACTTAAATTGACATTAGTGGCTCTTAGCTTATCAGCTATTACAGCTTTTGGACAGCAGGAGTCCAGTCCCTCTATGCAAACAATATTTGGCGACCCGGAAGTTAACTCGATAGGCGGATATGGAGCCTTAGGCCTTGGATATACCACAGTGGCCGACAGGGACGCCCTCTATTTTTCTGCACAAGGCGCGGTAGTAATTAATCACTCTATTGCAATTGGCGCAGGAGGAAAAGGCTTTGCATCAAAAATGGCTTATGATAATAATTTGGGCGCCGAATATAACTACGCCGGCGGCTATGGAGGCTTAATTATAGAGCCAATTTTAGGCTGGGATCGTCCTATTCATTTCTCTTTTCCGGTATTGATAGGTGGCGGAGGTATTGGATATATTCAACACTGGGGCGACTATGATAATAATGATGAGGAATATGACTTTGCAGATGAGGACAGCAATGCCTTTTTCGTTATTGAGCCAGGGATTGAAATTGAACTTAATTTGGTCAAATGGATGCGTATGGCTGCAACAATAAGCTATCGCTACACCTCCGACATAAAATTAGGCTACAAAAACTCCCTCGAGCCTTCCAATAATGGAACAATGATAGGCTCAGAAGATATGCTACGAGGATTCAACGTAGGCATAAATATGAAATTTGGAAAGTTCTAATCTCTATTTCCCTCTTTACTTCACTATTTTACAATCAAACATTAGAGGAAGATGCCGGCTCTTCCTCTACTATCACAACCCAATATTCTATTAAGAACAACTCTCTTTTTTTATGGAAATTATGAAAATACTTTATTGCTTCCTGATATTTTTTATCTGGGGTACAACGCTTTGTTCGTATGCCGGCGATGAAGACGAGTTAAGCAGATTACCTGTCTTAAGTGGATATATCAAGGATTCCCAAAGTGGCGAAGTGCTTATAGGAGCAACTGTATATATCCTTGAAAGCGGCATCGGCGCAGCATCAAACCTTTACGGATTTTACAGCATCTCGACACCGGCCGGCAGCAAGACACTTGTAGTCAAATCCTTAGGCTACAAAAGTCTTCAGCAGGAACTTGATATTCAATCGAACCTGACTTTCAATATAAGTTTGGAGCCTGAATCAGAACAGCTTAGCGAAGTTACTGTTGTTGCCAACCAGTCGCACACCAAACTGGAAGAGCCGCTTATGGGCGTGCAAAGAATTAATGCCGCTAAAATTAAGCAAGTGCCGGCACTAATGGGCGAAGTTGACCCTATTAAAGTCCTGCAGCTAATGCCGGGTATTTCAGCAGCAAGCGAGGGCTCCAGCGGCTTTAGTGTAAGAGGAGGAAACCCTGACCAAAATCTTATAGTGTTGGATGAGGCCATAGTCTATAACGCCGGTCACATGATGGGATTTTTCTCAGTCTTTAACAATGACGCTATAAAAGATGTAAATATTTATAAGGGTGATATCCCGGCCAGAAGCGGGGGTCGGCTCTCTTCCCTCCTGGATGTCCGGATGAAGGACGGCAACTCTCAGCGTTTCTCTGGTACCGGTGGAATCGGGACAATATCCTCACGGCTGACCCTTGAAGGGCCTATACTCTCAGAGCGCACCACCTTCGTCCTTGCAGGGCGTCGTACCTATGCAGATCTTTTCCTGCCCTTTGCCAAGGAAGAAGCTGCACGTGATGCAGGCCTGTATTTCTACGATTTGAATGCCAAAATAAGCCACACGATAAGCGACCGCGATCGTATCTATTTGAGTGCTTATTTGGGTCGCGACTTTTTCAAAGGTGCAGATAGCAAAATAGGCTTTGGAAATCAGACCATTACCCTTCGTTGGAATCACCTGTTTTCGCCTCGTCTGTTCAGCAACCTTACTCTGATAAGCAGCAATTATGACTATATGTTAAGCTTCGAGAGCGGCAGTGCTGATGATTTTGAATGGATATCGAATCTGCGTGACTATAATGCCAAGCTTGATTTCAATTATTATCCCAACAGCAATCATTCCATCAGCTTTGGTGTCCAAAGTATTTACCACAACATACTTCCGGCCCACGTTAAAGGCACACAGGACAATACGGTTTTCACCGAAATAAAACTACCCCAAAGCAGAGCCTGGGAGCATGGCCTGTATTTGGAAGATACGCATAAAGCAACTGATGCCATTACACTGCGCTATGGACTTCGTTTGTCGGCCTTTCAGAATGTCGGGAAGGGAGTTTTGCACTCCTTTGATGAGGATTATAATGTGAACGGCACCACAGAGTATGAAAAAGGCGAAGTGTTTAATACATATTGGAGCATTGAGCCGCGATTCGGAGCCTCATGGATGCTCTCTCATCAAACATCGGTCAAGGCAGCCTACTCTCGCTCTTTTCAATATATGCACCTTGCAGGCAATTCTCGTTCAACCACTCCTCTTGATGTCTGGTTTACATCTTCACCAAATGTGAAGCCCCAGCAATCAGATCAGATTTCAGCCGGAGTTTTCAAGAAATTTCTCAATGGAAGCTTCGACGTGGGTGTGGAGACATTTTATAAAGAGATGCGTAACACCATCGACTTTAAGGATTATGCCGAGCTCCTGCTTAACGAGTATCTTGAAGGGGAGCTGCGCTTTGGCACCGGATATGCTTACGGGCTGGAGTTCTTAACTAACTTCAATTTCCATAAATGGGATGGTTGGATAAGCTACACTCTCAGTGAATCAAAAAGAAAAATTGAGGGCATCAACAACAATAAGAGCTACTTTTCACCTTATGATCATACACACGATATCTCATTAGTGGTCAGTCGTGAGCTTAGCAAACGGCTTATACTTTCAGCCAACTGGGTATTCTTTACCGGAGCTCCCGTTACTTTCCCCGTCGGACGCTTTGAAAGTGGCGGAAATATCGTGCCGATTTATTCCGATCGTAACGCTGAACGTATGCCTGATTATCATCGCCTAGATTTGGCTCTGACCTGGCGAAACAAGCAAAAACCGGGTCGCCGCTTTAGTGGCGAATGGAATTTCTCTCTATACAACGCCTATGGTCAAAAAAACGCCTGGACTATTTCTTTTGTAGAGGATGAGGATGTTCCAAACCGCACCAAAGCAATGAAAACCTACCTCTTCACTTTTGTTCCTTCAGTTACATATAACTTTAAGTTCTGATTATTATGAAGCGCATTTTTATATTATCATTCCTTGTTCTAGCGATACTCTCATTCAGCTCTTGCGAGGAGGAAATTAATCTGCAACTGGATTCAAGCGCCCCTCGTCTTGTTGTAAACGGAATGATTAGTACCGACACAACAATGCACTGGGTCACCCTAACACAGTCGGGTGATTACTTCAATCATCAGCCGGCACGTCCCATTTCAGGAGCCTTTGTCGAGATTAGCGATGCTGACTCCAGTTTTTTGCTTACAGAATCAACAGAAAGGCCCGGCCATTATCATACACCCTCTTCATATTACGGGAAATCGGGTATTGAATACCGTCTCACTATAAAGAACGTTAATATTGAAGGGATTTCAGCTGATGAGATTTTCGAAGCCTCAAGCACCCTTCCCAACTATGTGGAATGTGATTCGGCGGTAGTTGATTTCAGTGATCAATATCAGTGGTGGAAAATTATTATATATGCTCAAGACCCACCTAATGAGACCAACTATTATTTATTCAGCCTCCTTAATAATGGCCAAAATGTCACTGATGCCTACGATAGAATGGTAATTCTTGATGACCGTTATTTTGATGGAAATTACGCTGATGGCGTTTGGATATTTGGGCTAGATCCGGATGACGGTGATAATTTAGAACCCGGCGATATTCTGACAATTGAAACCTACTCAATTGACGAGGCCTATTACGACTATATTTACGGCGTCCAAACTGAGATGGCAGGGAATAATCCTCTTTTTTCCGGATCTCCTGCCAACGTACCGGGCAATATCAGCAACGGAGCCCTTGGTTGTTTTGCAGCCTGTTCAGTCAGCCGCCTATCATTTACAAACCACTACAGTCTGGAAGAAATGAAAAACAGATAGAAAGAGTAGAGGGGAGCTCCAAAGAAGCTCCCCTCTACCTTTCTATTAATCAATAAACCCTCTATTATTAATCCTGAGCGCGGGAGGCAAACAGGACTAATTTCATTAATTCATAAGCCTTATTCATCAGCGCCATACTTATACTTCAACTCGGTGGTAAAAGTGCTGTTATCTTCATTCTTTGAAGTAAAATATATCATAAGGCTGTCTTTATCTTCTACTTCAATCGAACTTAGGGGAAAGCTTACAATGCCCTGATATTTGTTGTATCGCAAATCATCGTTGGAAGCATGATGAAAATTAAGCGTTATAAATCCCTCTTTATTCTGCTTTTCCTCATCATAAATCAAATCAAAGTAGTGAACTGTATCATTCCCGAAAAATGAAAATTCTACGTTCAGAAAGGAATTTCCAATCGACAACCAGGTAATTGTAACCGGATCATTAGACAGAGTATCCCTTAGTTCAGCATCAGCCACTTTTATGTCCTTAGTCAACACATCCTGGATGGACGCTATCTTAACAGAATAATCGTAGCCGGCATCTTTCATCTCTTCAACAACAGTGTATCTTAACAACACTCTTTTCCCGTCTTCAATTTTGAAAGTTGAAGGATATTCAAGAGCCTTGAATTTATGCCCTCCATCTGTTTTTATTAGAAAACTAGAAGAACTGCTGCCTTCTATAACTCCAAGAGCGTATCTGTAATACTCCGTATCATCATCCATATTACAACTTACGGCAGCAAAGGCAAGTAAGCCCACAATCAACATTAAGCTTTTTTTCATTTTAAGCAATTTTAAATTATTAGTATTTATTCATTTTCTTAGCTGTGTTAACTCTTACATACAATCCTGTATTTTTAAGCCGCTAACAAACCTTAGATGCCAGCTTGCTTCTATGGTTGCTTTATTTTACAGATGTTTTTAGAAAATTTTTATTAAATCCAAGTATTGTGAGGATGTTGTAATAAGAGTTTAGCACCTTCAAAGAATAATAGAAAATTGGGTCATTTGAAAAAAAACATACTCTTTTTTATATTTTTCACATAAATTTTAGGGGTCTTTCTTTGTTTTTGCCATAATTTTGTTCAGTTACCCTATCAATTTAGGGGGGGGTATCGACATTTTTATCATTTTCAAATTTCCTGATTTCTAATTTAACTCTATTAAGCATGAAAAAATTCTTTTTTACCTTAGTGGGCATAATATTCCTTACAGGAGTAAAAGCCCAGGAAATCAGTGTAGGTCTCGATTTCTACAATCGCTACATCTTTCGCGGCATTGACCTAGGAAACTCACCAAGCTTGCAGCCTTCACTTGAGCTAAACGCGGGCGGACTAACAATGGGCGCATGGGGCGCTTATTCAACAGCTAACGGGACTCAGGGCGCATACAATGAGGTAGATTTATACCTCTGCTACACCTTTGATTTTGGCTTTAGTCTTGGACTTGTCTCTTATTATTCCCCCGAATTATCTTTATTTGAATTTGACAAGGGATTTTCCAGTCATGCAGTTGAGATAAATGGGGCATACACATTTAAGAATCTCTCTTTTAGAGCGAATTATGTGATAAATGACTCGCGCGAGGGAATTGGCTCTAAGGGAGGTGACACTTATTTCGAAATCGGATACACCACCGGCATAATAAATCTCTTTATGGGAGGCGGAGATGGATGGAACACGAAGGAAGGAAATTTTCAGCTATGCAACTGCGGAATAGGAGTTTCAAAAGAACTAAAACTTAGCGACTCCTTTTCGTTACCGCTAAAAGGTGCTCTTATAATGAATCCGAACACTGAGAAGCTGTATCTGCTTGTTGGATTGTCATTTAAAATTTAAGCTTTGGGCTAAATGATAAAGCTTTGCTTGTTATATATTAACCGCCGGACTATTAAGCCGGCGGTTAAATCTTAGTCCAGATTCATCCAGGTAATTTCAATCTCGGCAACGACCGGGTAGTATTGATTATCTGCCAGGGAATGAGCCATAATTACAAAACTCTTCCCGTAAAGCGACATATAATGAATAGCATTATCAACACCCTTATACACCTCGCTATCAGAAGAAGGGAGCGCTCCTACCGTATATGAAGCTAAGGATTCATCATCACGATTAGTGTATTTTAGAACTAAAACCGGATTATCATGGGCATCCCGCATCACGTAGTAATATTTGTATTTGAATGACACCTGCTTGCCGGGCAACACCGAATCGATAGCAGAGCCTTTCTCTATTTGAAATGAAAGCCAACCTTCAGTATTTCTCTTGTCAACAGTATCAACAAGAGAAGCAAACAAGCTATCTTTAAAGACTCTGTCAATATACTCCTTTCGCAGCTCAGCTTCTTCAGCTATGAATTTGCTGTAATCAACAGTCCTGTATGGATCATCACAAGAAGATGAAAAGACAAGGACGAAAACCGTCGTTAGCAGGCCTGTGGCCATCATTTTAGAAAACACCTTCATAGGAGGGATTATTTTATCTTTAATAAATCAACTTCAAACATCAGTGCAGCATTTGGAGGTATAATACCTCTACGAGTATCGCCATAGGCCAAACTGTCAGGAATTAAGAAAACAGCTTTGCTTCCTAATTTTAGCTGGGAAAACCCACGGTACCAACCGTCTATAAACTGGCGTACACGTTCCTTTCCATCATCATCCTTAGCCTTCAAATCTAATTGAAAACTCAGAACTTTAGCTTGCGTAGCAATTGAATCGGGATGAGCCCGGGCATAAGTACTATCAAATTTGGTGGCTTCAACGGGATTCTTATCAAGCAGTTTTCCTACATAATATGTATAAAGCAGATCGCCATCTTTAACCGGATCACCGCTTCCTTCATCAGTAATTATTACATACATACCAAGGCCCTCAACAGGCTTGGCATCCGGAAAGTACAACTCAGCATAGTCGTCAATATCCATTACTTCAATATCCTCAATTACTATATCCTCCTTATCATCATCCTTGTCACAGGAAGCCAACAAAAAGGAAGCAGCGAAAAGCCCAATCAAAAACAGTCGTGTCATCTATCTTCAGTTTTTATTTTCAACATTGCTAACTTCAACTTCATATCTCAATATAGCTCTGGATGGTATCTGATCATCATCCCCTACCAGGCCGTGTGCAAGATGCGGAGGCATCAAAAAGGTTGCTTTACCTCCGGGCTTTAACATCAGAATCCCTTCTTCAAGCCCGGCTTCAACACCTCCCTGCCCTACCAGAAACACCTTTTGTCCATCCCTTTGCGAGCTGTAACACAGAGTGCCGTCAAGCAATCTTATCTCATAATTTAGAGTCACCACTTTGCCGGATACAATCTTATCACCTGAGCCCGGCTCGCTTATTGCATACCACAAACCGGTTTGAGTCCTGTTCATATCCAGTTTGTGTTCTTCTACATATCTGCCTATTACCTTCTGCTCGTCATCAACCATCTGCTTGTTAAGCTCAATATATCTGTCCAGGGAGATGCTAGAACTTTTTGCGCGTTGTTCCTTTCTGCCCTGCGAACTGGAGCAACTACTTAAGCCCAAAAGCAGGACAATAATAAGTACTCTGGAAAAATTAATATCTATAATCATTTGATAAATGATTCAATAGTTGAACAAAAAAGCTTTAGCGCGTCTTCTAAACTGCCGGCAAATTCGCCTCCTGCCGCATTATTATGTCCGCCTCCTGAAAAATAACGCTCCGAATAATTGTTGACTACTACACTTCCTCGCGATCTAAACGACAGTTTAATCAAACCTTTTTTTCGCTCAGTCAATAAGACTGACACATCTACACCTTCTATCGAAAGGGGCATATTAACCAGGCCCTCTGTGTCACCGGGTTTATAATTATATTCCTTTAATTCTTCTGACGAAAGTGCTATATATGCCACTTTGCCTGAACTCAAAACCTGCATTTTATGACAAAGAGCATAACCCAACAAACGTGTTCTGCTTAAAGAATTACTATGAAACAATTCTTCATGCACCTTATCCTTATTAACACCCAAATCAAGCAGCTCAGCAACAACGTTATAAACCCCCGGATGAGATGAGTTGTGATTAAGCATGCCGGTATCTGTCATTATACCTGAATAAACACATCCTGCGGCGGCACTGCCGGGAGTCAGGTTCAGAGCTTTCATCACCCTGTAACTCAACTCGCAGGTTGAGGACATAGAAGTGTTTGATATCAAAATTTGAGCCAAACTTGTATCCGGATATGGATGATGGTCAATCATAACCTTTGGCACATTAACTTTAATCAATTCTTTCTGAAGAGAACCTGTTCGTTTGATATCATTAAAATCAAGGAAAAAGAACAGCTCAGCCTTTTCTATAAGGCTGAGGGCTTCAGCAGCCTGAGATGAATAGTTGACAATTGATTCGGCTCCTTCCATCCAGCCAAGGTTTCCCGGAACTTCGTCATTTGAAACAACAACAGCATCGTGACCCAAGCCCTTAAGCACATTATACCATGCCAGAGAAGATCCTATGGCATCTCCATCGGGTTCCTTATGGGGTACAATAACAATATTTTTAGGATGAGCCAGATATGCCGAAAGCCGGGATAATTCCTCGCTGAAAAACTCCATAATTATTCTCTTAACAGGCGCAAATATAACAAAATATAGCTGCTTTTATTGTTGAATCAAAAAAATACTTATCTTCAAACCCAATCTATTACGGCCTTAGCTTAAGTCGTTACATTCAGCCGTCGATTTAAGAATAAGGGTCGTTTCAATCTTATCTATGAAAATCAATATTTATGAAGGGACAAATCACATTAACGATGATCAAGCCTTATGCTGTCAAGCAGCACCATGTAGGCGACATTTTAGCTGATATTGAAAAGGCAGGCTTTGTTATCAGAGCTTTAAAAATGATTCAACTGCCGCGCGAAAAGGTAGAGCTTTTTTATGCAGAACATAAAGGCAAACACTTCTTCCCTAATCTGGTGGATTTTATGTCGTCGGGGCCTATCGTGGCAGCGCTGCTTCAAAAAGAAAATGCTGTCAAAGATTTCAGAGAACTTATAGGGGCAACCGATCCGAGCGAGGCGGCTGATGGTACCATCCGCAAAAAATACGCTACAGACCGCACCCGAAATGCCATCCACGGGTCAGACAGTGACGAGAGTGCTTTAAGAGAAAGCCGATTCTTTTTTAGTATGATAGAAGAGTTTTACTGCAATGAAATCTGATAACAAAAACAATCAACGGATAACGATATCATAAATCACCTTTCCTCCGGCTTCCTTGTTAAGGGATTCGATTATCTTGTCCTTATGCATAAGAAGGTCGTCGCGTATTACACTTGAACTGAGGTTCACGTATAATACGCCGCCTTTTATGTAGAGTTGCCTGGTAACATTTTCAATCATTGGCCCCAACACAGTTTTCCATGCCTTAACAACTCTGGTCTCTTTGATACCACGGCTTAGGGCAGGTGAATCAATTATCTGTTCCAGAATATCCTGCACAGACTGAGTATTGTTGTTGCGGTATGTCTTTTTTTTCATAATAATACAAGTTGATAGAAGCCCAGTCAAATGTCTTGTGTAATATTTCCGTCATTTACATTGAAGAAGCTAAAAGTCTTGCCGGTCTTTTTCACAATTTCCAGTAGTCTGGACTTCTGAGTATCTGTAATAAATATCTGGTGGAAGCTATCTCCTCCCATAAGCTCAATCAGCCGTGCAGCGCGATAATCATCCAGCTTGTCAAACATATCATCAAGGAGCAAGACAGGCGCGTAGCCAAAATGTTCGTTTAGAAATTCATACTGAGCTAATTTAAGGGCCATAAAAAAAGTCTTCGTCTGACCTTGTGAGCCGTTCTTCTTAATCGGATACCCGTCAAGCAGAAACTCGAGCTCGTCGCGGTGAACGCCCCTGGAGGTGTAACCAAGTACCAGGTCACGCTCCCGATTCTTTTTCAACTGCTCTTCTAAACTTGCCCGCTGATGATGAGAATGATAAACAATATCAACAACTTCGCTTTCACCCGAGATAAAGCGATGATACTTTTGAAAGACAGGCTTTAGCTCTTTAATAAAGCCGCTACGCTCATCAAATATCAACGCACCGATAGAGGCAAGTTGCTCATCCCAAACTTCAAGCTGACCGTCAATCGAGGCGCTGCGTCCCTTAGCGCTTTTAAGCAGCGCATTGCGTTGCGTCAGACAACGATTATATCTTAATATCGATGCAAGATAGGACTTGTTGTACTGGGATACAACACCGTCAATAAACTTTCGACGCTGGTCGCTTCCGTCGCTTATTAGGCGCTCATCACCCGGCGAAATCATTACCAGAGGCAGCAGGCCGATATGATCTGAGAGCCGGGAGTACTCTTTCTTATTTCTTTTAAATTGTTTCTTGCGATTCTTTCTCAAGGCAGCATAAAACTCCTCATCCTGGTTCTGAATCTCATATTGCGCTTGTATAACAAAAAATTCCTCATCATGACAAATAAGCTGACTATCAATAGGATTGAAATAACTTTTACAAAATGATATATAGTAAATGGAATCAAGCAGGTTGGTCTTTCCCGCACCATTGTTGCCAACAAAGCAGTTAATCCCGGGTTCAAACTCCAGTTCGGCCTGACGGATATTCTTGTAATTCAAAAGACTGATATGTTTCAACTGCATTTATCCCATATTTTATGACTCACAAAAGTAGCAAAATGAAATGATGCTAATATATTCACACTAAAAAACAAGTTAGCACTTTTTAATTAGCCCTAAATTACTAAATTTGCCGTGATAATTAAACCCGATAAGATACTTACAATTTGGAGTAAGTTAGTATCAGAAAAATTTAAACAGCTTTAATATGTCAAAGAAAACGACAACCTCTGCAGAACAAAACCTTCAAAGTGTTGAAACCGCCCTCGGCAAAACCGAGATGTTTATTGAAGAAAACCAAAAGAACATTACAATTTTTATCCTGGCTCTGATTATTTTAGTTGGAGGCTATTGGGCGTACAAAAAGCTGTATATGGAGCCGCGTAATGAAGAGGCTCAGAAAGCTGCCTTTATCGCGCAAAACTATTTTAGTGACAACGAATTTCAGTTGGCTGTTGATGGTGACGGCATGGCTCCCGGCTTTCTGGAAATAATTGACAGCTACGGAAACACCAAAACAGGGAAGCTTTCTAAGTATTATGTGGGTGTAAGCTATCTGCATCTGGGGCAGTATGAGGATGCGATTACTTTTCTGAGTGGATTTAAAACTAAAAATCCTGAATTGAAAGCTATTGCCACAGGAGCTATTGGAGATGCTCATCTGGAGTTAGGCAACCAGGACAAAGCTCTAAAGCAGTACGACCTTGCTATAGCAGTGAATAATGATATCACAACTCCCTTTTATCTGCTTAAGAAGGGTCTTGTTTTGGAAAGCATGGGAAATAACGGCGAAGCCCTTAAAGCCTATCTTATAATTAAAGAGGAATACGGCAATAGTGCAGAAGCTCGTCAAATTGACAAGTACATCACCAGGGTTTCTCTGTAAACAGCTTATTAACAAACAAAAAGAGATTGCCCGCTGATTCGGACAATCTCTTTTTTTAATTTAAAAATTATATGGCAACAAGTTTGAAAAACCTATCATCATACGATGAAAAAAATATGCCTTCAGCCGCGAAAATGAAGTTTGGAATAGTCGTATCTGAATGGAATAGTGCCATTACTGACGCCCTCTATAAAGGGGCTGTAAGCACTCTTGTGAAGCACGGAGCTGCCGAAGATAATATCGTCACACTTGGCGTTCCCGGAAGTTTTGAGCTGGTATCTGGAGCCAAAACGCTGGCAAAACACAGCAATGTTGATGCCGTTATATGTCTGGGCTGCGTAATACAGGGAGAAACTCCCCACTTCGACTATGTTTGTCAGGGAGTGACTCAGGGTATTGCCCATTTAAACGTGAAGTTTAATATTCCATTTATTTACGGACTATTAACCACCCTTAATCAAGAACAAGCCGAGGATCGTGCCGGAGGAAAGCACGGCAACAAAGGGGATGAAGCAGCATATACTGCAATAAAAATGGTAGATATTAATTGGAGGTTTAAGAAATAGTACTATTTTTGCATCTCGGTTTTAGGGGGGATACCAAAGCGGCCAACTGGGGCAGACTGTAAATCTGTTGTCTTACGACTTCGGAGGTTCGAATCCTCCTCCCCCCACTCTTCAGCTCAAACTTTCAATTATGCTGATCAAAATCTATCCTGAAAATCCCAATCCCCGGGAGATACGTAAAGTAGCAGATATTTTACGAGATGGTGGTTTGGTTATTTATCCCACTGATACAGTTTATGGTTTAGGATGCGATATTAATAATTCAAAGGCCGTTGAAAGGATAGCCAGAATTAAGGGTCTGGATTTAAGGCGCGACCATTTGTCTTTTATCTGTAGTGACATGAGTCACTTGTCTTCTTACGCAAAAGCTCTCGACAACAATGTGTTTAAGACTCTGAAAAGGCATTTGCCGGGGCCCTTCACCTTTATTCTTCCTGCCAGCAATAGCGTTCCTAAGCTCTTCAAAAACAACAAGAAGACCATTGGTTTCCGGATACCTGACAATGATATAATCCTTGAAATTGTGAAAGAGCTGGGTAATCCGGTTTTAAGTACCTCAATCAGAGATGAGGATGAGGTGATAGAATATACTACCGATCCGGACCTGATTTATGAAAAATATGAGAAACTGGTAGATGCTGTAATTGATGGGGGGTATGGCGGAAATGAGCCATCTACCATAGTTGATTGCACCACATATCCTTTCAGTGTTATCAGGCAGGGAAAAGGCAAATTTGAAATGTAGTGTTTGCCGGGCTCCCTGTTAAAGAAATAGTCTCTCAACCTTCTTAAGACCTTCGGGCAGTGCCAGTACAATAACCCTGTCACCGGCCTGTATTCTGGTGCTACCGTTAGGGATGATGGTTTCTTCACCTCTTATTACTCCTCCTATATTTATCTCCTTTGGCAAATCTAATTCTTTAAGAGAGCCTTTGGTAATCCTTGCACCTTTTTGCGCTATCATCTCCAGAACGTCGGCCTCCGAAGCCGTAAGGCACTTTACATAGGAAACATTCGCCTTAAATGTGTGACGGTAAATGTAAGAGGCTGCTATTATCTTTTTATTTACAATGGTGCCTATTCCCATGTTTTCGGCCAGATCTATGTAGTCCATATTTTCTACTTCAGCAACACTCTTTTTTACGCCCATCTTTTTTGCCAATTGGCAAGCCAGGATGTTGATCTCTGAAGTGTCGGTAACTGCAATGAAGGCATCTGCCTTGCCTATCCCTTCATCTTTAAGAAGAGTTAAATTGCGCCCGTCGCCATTAATAACCATGGTGTTTTCGAGCAAATCGGCCAGATGATTGCTCTTCTCACGGTCTATTTCAATCAGTTTCAGATGATAGTCGTTTTCCAAAACTTTGGCTACTTTCAGGCCTATACGGCTGCCGCCAAGCATCATAATATTGCGCACCTCATACTGAACCTTCCCCGTATCGGCCAAAAGTTGTGCAGTTCCAGCCTTAGTGGTTATAACATAAATCAAATCTTCGTGCTTGAGCACATCTTTCCCGTGAACTATAATTGTTTTGCCATCACGGTTAACGGCGAGAGTATAATATAAGTTAGGCTCGTGCATGGCATTAATTTCCGCCAGGGTCTTTCCTACGATAGGAGCATTATTCCTGATTTTTATGGCATAGAGGATAAGCTTGCTACTTGTAAATTCGAACATCTGGCGTATGCCTACCTGTTTTAAGGAGGCTATTATCTCCTGAGCGCCCAAATGTTCGGGATACACCATTTCGTCTATTCCCAGTTGCCTGAAATATTCTTTGTTCTCGGGCTGGAGATATTCGTAGTTATTAATCCGCGCAATCGTCTTCTTAGCGCCCAGTTTTTTGGCGAGCATGGCCGATAGAATGCTCACTTCCTCATAAGGAGGTACTGCAATGAAAAGGTCGCAGCCTGAAACTTGTGCTGTCTTCAAATCCTCAATAGAACTAACCGAGCCCGTTACAGTCATCAAATCATAATTTGTCGCCGCTTTACGAAGCTTGTTTTCGTCGCTGTCCATTAGGATAACGTCGTGGTCTTCATTGCAGAACAACTTCGCGAGATGGTTACCAACCTCACCGGCACCGGCAATCACAATCTTCATTTTCTTACTGGATTATTGATGGATTTTGGCGACAAATTAATACAATAAAAGTCAAATTGCGAAACTTTAGAAGCTATATAAATTTCAGTGTTATTTGCGGCGTTTTAATACATAGGCTCCGCTTTCATTTACTGAGTGATAACTTAATCCGCGCTGCTCTGACACTTGCTGCCATTTGTTTGTCAAGTAGCGTGGACAATTTGATGCTGTTACTATGGTTTTGCATTGTGAGGAATCAATTATAGCGTCAATATTGCAGTTGATAGAGCCTGCAATGATCAGGATGTCGGAGCTTAAATCCTTACTGCTGAATTGCCCTATTTTACCTGTCCCGTGGATAAGAGCTACCCGATTATTATTTATGGAAAAGCAAGTAAGTCCCGGTAGCTCGCCCTGATTAATGCTTAGCACCTGACCGCTTTCTGAGTTTAGCTTCAGCTTTTTCAGGTTTCCGTCGCGTGCGAATGATTTGCTGCGTTCATCGAGCTCGTCCGACTGAATAGTGAAAACTTTACCTTTGTCAACCAGGTCCATCAGGAAAGCTCTGTTGACGTCGTACACAACCAACTGTGAGGATTTTAATTTTATGGAATGTTGATAACAAAATCCGCCTGTGACTATTGCCAAAATGGCGATAAATTGTGTAATGCTCTTGTAGCCCGGGTTTAGCATTAAGCGGTAAAGGTATATTATGGCAAGATAAAGTATGAGCATTATAGGCAAGGAAATCCATAAGTGTTGCAGATAGCTTCCCGGCAGTTGCTCTATTGTAGCTGCAATGTCAGTCATAAACAACAGCAGGTCATCGCAAATGCCGACGAGGATTTTTGCGACAAAAGGAAGAGGAGAAAAAATGAGAATTCCGACTGCTGATATAATAACGGGTGTGCAAATTGGCACAATTATAAGGTTGGACAAAATAAACCAGGCTGGAAAGGCTCCAAACAGGTATATGGATAAGGGTACAGTGCTAAGCTGCGCCGAGAGCGATAGAGCGACCAGTGACCAGAGATGGCGAAAACCGACAAAGCGGAAGTTAAACAAATTATTTATCGGACGGTAGAATGCCGCAATGCCAATAACCGCCATGTGGCTTAGCAAGAAGCCGGCATTAAAAAGAGAAAGTGGATTGATAATCAGTAATAGCGAGGCCGATAGGCAGACCAGATTGTAAATATTGGAACGACGACTTGACAACTTGCCGGCACTGACAACGGAAAACATAAATGCCGCCCTTGAGACAGAAGGTGAAAAGCCTGCAATAAATGAGTATGCGAGAAGTGCTAAGGTTGAAACAGTCCATTTAGCCGGGCTGTTTGCTTTGAAAAAAGGAGCCAGCAGCGTAGTGATTAGAAGATGTATTATGCCTACATGCAGGCCTGAAACAGATAAGATGTGAACGGCTCCGCTTTTAATAAAATGCTCATTGATTTCCCGGTCAATGCCTGAGCGGTCGCCTAATAGGAGTGCCTGTACTATTGCAACAGATTTATCAGACATCCCGTATTTTGAATAGATAGTCATGCACTTAGCCCTTATTTTTTGCGGCAGGTATCTTAGTTTGGGTTTGCGGCCGGCAATAGGCCGCAGATCCGAAGAGCTTATAAACATTTGACCGACAAAGCCCTTGTTGCGCAGGTACTTGCTATAATCAAAGGAATTTGGATTGCTGCCGGGGCTAAGAGGCATCACTTCCCCCTTGCTTATTAGACGGTCGCCCTCCTGAAGGGAATCCTTAAGCGGACCCCTAACCATTAATAGCAATTTATCTGAGCGTTTAAACTGAAGCGCGGTATCGAAGGCTTCAGGTTTCAAAACAATCCTTATCCAATCATTGTCGCGATATTCAAGCGAGTTCACTTCTCCAACAACTACCGTGTCAAAGGAAGTGCTGAGCGCTGTAGGCGTCTTAATAGCAGTAAGTGTATAGGCGATTATGATTAGTGATATAGAGGAGAGAAAACCGGGAATCCATCTTTTGCGATATTTACCGGATCCAAAAATAATGTAAACAAGCATGAGCGCAGCCAATATCCCAATAGCTGCTATTACAATCATCATATTATCTGTACTTAGCGGGGAGTATTGAAAAAGGATTATTCCGCAGCTAATTAAGAGTACAATTCTTAGAAAAGGGAGTTCATGCAAAAGTCTCATTGGGTGAGCTAATTGGTAACAAAAGCAAAATAAATATATTTTATGACAAACACAAGCGGGATTATTTGACCAACCACAAAAAAGAGGTGATTAAACCTGAGGAAAAAACAATGTTATATAACATAGTATTGCTTAAATTGCACATTGTTTTAAGTCTGGTACAAAGGGTTTTGCTTGGGCTAAAACTGAGTAATTATTACTGAATATTAGCATACTAAGAGGTTAAACCACTGAACTAAGCAGGTTTAGGATTAATGAATAAATAAAAATTTATCACGATGAAGTTGAAAAGCAGGTTCTCACTTTTATATATTCTTCTGTTGTTAGTAACAGTGTCATGCGTTCCGCTGAAGGAATCAATCTATTTGCAGGGAGATATGGCAAAACGTTTGGAGGATATAGAGGGTCAGTATAAAATAGAGAAAGGAGATTATTTGGTCAAACCGGGCGATCTGCTCTATATACGGGTTACGAGCCTGGATGATCGTTCCTCCGCATTTTTGAATAACGAATCAGGATATAGTTCCATGGCCTCCAATCCTATGTCAGCCAGCTTGTTGGGCTACAGGGTCGGGCTCGACGGGGCAATTGATTATCCCTTCCTCGGTAAGATATATGTTGCAGGTCTTGCCCTTCATGAGATAGCACAGAAGATAGAGCTGGCTGCCAGCAAGTATATAGACCAGAGCGGCGCTATTGTAAAGTTATTGAACGACCATGTAACAATAATGGGAGAGGTGCGGAGTCCGGGAAGGTTTCTTATGAACAGCGAAGAGATTTCGATACTTGAAGCCGTGAGTCTTGCGGGAGACATGACAGATTTTGCCAACCGTAAGACGGTGCGTCTTATACGTAAAGATGGAGACACTCCCCAGATGCTTATTATCGATACTACTGATGAAAAAATTATGTTTTCGCCCTACTATTATCTGAAGCCCGGCGACATTGTTTATGTGGAACCGCGCAGACTTAAGCAGTGGAATCTCAGCTCAATACCGGTTAGTCTTGGAGCCAGTGTCATTAGTCTTGCCCTGGTTATTTACACTCTGGTTAAGTAGTAACTATTTTTATTTTTATTTCGATGAAAAACTATGACGTTGTTGAAAGCGAAAAAAATTTCGATATAAAGAAATTGTTTTTCAGGGCTTTACGCTATTGGTATTTTTTTCCAATCTTTCTGTTTGTAGCCATTGTTATTGCACTAATATCATATAAAACGACTGTTCCTTTATACCAGATTAGCACTCAGGTTCTTATTTCAGAATCGCAAGGTGCCCAGACGGGTCGGATTGGCGTGAGTGAGAAGGCTTTACCCGGTATCACCTTAGGAGGTCAGAGCCATATTGAGAATCAGCTTATTATTTTGTCTTCGCGTCATCAGATAGAGAAAACTATAAAGCAACTTGATTTTGAGATTTCTTATTTTGAGAAGGAGCTTTTCCGGAAACAAGAAATATATAAGGATTCGCCTTTTCGTGTGATTATTGACTCTAGCGAGGTTGTACCTCGCGGAGCCACCTTTAATGTGGAATTCAAATCGAAGGATAGATTTTTGCTCGAAAGGGAGGGCTCAGGCCCTAAGGAAGAGTTTAAATTCTTCGAAAAAATTGTTGGCCCCGGCTATGTGTTTACCATAATTCCGGTTGAGGAGAATATTGCTAAGACAAAATATTGGGAGAAAGACTATCAATTTAAGGTAAATCATCTCTCAGCTCTTGTTAGTGAGTATAAGGCTAAAATTTATCTCGATCAAGTTGGTTTTGGTTCTACCATAGTTCAAATATCTATCCAGGAGAATAATACTCAAAAGGGGATTGACTTCCTGAATAAGTTGGCTCAGAACTCGGTCGCTTACACTCTTGAGAGGAAGAATCAGATTGCCATGAATACTATTGCCTTTATCGAAGGTCAACTTATCGGCGTGGCTGATTCGCTTGGCGCCGCCGAGAATATACTGGAGAATTTCAGATCAAGCAATGTGGTAATGGATGTATCCTATCAAGGACAGATGATTATAACCCAGTCTAAAGACCTCGAGGAGCAGAAATCAGCTTTAATGGCTAAGTTGGATTACTATTCATATCTTAACGATTATATCAATCAGAATCGCGACATGCACGAAGTGGCAGTTCCCAGCTCCATGGGCATTGAGGATCCTGTACTTACGCAGCTTATCTCCCAGCTCTCTACGCTTAATGCAGAACGTTCTGCATTAAGGTTTAACGCAACTACCGAAAATCCTAATATTGCTCGTATCAACGCGAGCATTGATAATCTCAAGATTAATATTCAGGAATCTTTGCGTAGTGTAATTGCCGCCACCAACCTCTCACTCAATGATATCAACAATCGCCTGGTTCAACTTAGCGGAGAGATTAGAAAGCTGCCGCATACCGAGCAGAGATTGCTGAATATTGAGCGTACAAGGCAGATGAATAATGAGACCTACACTTTTTTGCTTAACAAGCTTACTGAGGCTCAGCTGGCAAAAGCTGCTAATCGCCCGGATAATGAGATAGTTGAAATGGCTATGGTAAAAGAAATGGTAGTGCCTGATTTGACCCGCTCCCTGCTTTTGGTTTTTATCCTGGGGATATTCTTACCGGCAGTACTAATCTTCGTTATCATTTTTACTAATGATAAGATTTTGGAAATTGAAGATATTAAAGAGTTTTCTTCATTGCCTATTATCGGGGAGGTGCCGCTGGAGAAGAAAAATGCGAAAATTGTTCCTTCAGATGAGGATGGTGTTGAGCAAAATGTGCCCGGCAACACTATACTCGCGGAAGCTTTCAGAAGCATCAGGACCTCTCTGGGATATTATTCAAATCATGGAGGTTCCAAAACAGTGCTTATTACCAGCACTTTGCCGGGCGAGGGAAAATCCTTTTGTGCCCTCAATTTGGCCCGTTCATTTGCTCAACTTAACAAGAAAACTCTGTTGATTGAGTATGACATGAGGCGTCCCTCGCTGAGCAAGCAGGCAGAGCTTACTGCAAATGGCAATGGATTAAGCAGCTATTACACCGGAGCTGCCAAAATTGAAGATATTATTAACCAAGACCCTGAGAGGGATAATTTGCACATAATCCTGGCAGGCCATATTCCTCCAAATCCTGCCGAACTGATTGCCGGTGATGCTACCGCTAAGTTTATGGCAGAGGTGCAGAGTAAGTATGATATGATAATAATTGACACTCCCCCGATTGGCGTAGTTGCCGATGCACAATTGTTAACAGGTCATGCCGATGTGAATATTATTGTAGTTCGTCATAATTTTACGCCCAAGCCTGTTTTGAAAATGAACCTAAAAGATGAGAAAATTAATAAGGTGCCTCATCTTTCTATTATGATGAATGGTATTCCTTTTCAGAGACGGGAGTATAATTACAGATATGGTTATGATAACGGGAAGTACTTCGCGAAGAATTAAAGCCGGTGAATATTCCTTAGCGCTAATTGTTAAAAGCAGCTGTAGATATGAACTCACGGCTTTGCATGGTGTTATACTTTTCAATATCTTTACGCGGCTTAAGTAGGCGATGCTATTATTACCCTATTTGAAATAGTAAATTCATAATTGTTATGACAATAGAAAATTTGCGCGGCTCAATCGTCGCGATTACTACCCCTTTCAAAGATAACGGCGACCTTGATTTGTTATCCTTTGACAAACTTGTAGATTGGCATCTGGAACAGGGCACGGACGGGTTGGTAGTATGCGGAACAACCGGTGAAACGCCAACTCTTTCGGAAGCCGAAGATGCTGCAATGATTGAACGAGCAGTGAAGCGGGTTAATGGTAAGATTCCGGTAATTGCCGGTACCGGGAGCAATTCAACCAATGAGTGCATTACTTACTCTAAACGGGCTGTTGACCATGGCGTTGATGCCTTGTTAATTGTTTCTCCATATTATAATAAACCTACAGACAAGGGTCTGAGATTGCATTTCTCTACAATCGCTCAAGCCGTTAAGACTCCGATAATTCTATATAATGTTCCGGGTCGCACCGGCAGCACGATCTCACCACAAACGGCGGTTTGGCTTGCAAAAGAGTTTGAGAATATAGTGGCTATTAAGGAGGCAGGAGGTAACCTGGCAATATTTGCTGAATTGCTGGCTCTTCGTCCGAAAGGTTTTAAGGTTTACAGTGGCGATGATTTTCTGGCTCCGGCAGCCAACTTCCTGGGCGCAGATGGCTGTATTTCAGTAGTAGCCAATATTATTCCCCGCGATTTCCATGATTTAATGATGGCATCCCTTGATGGGAAGGTGGAGGAGTCTCGTAAGCTCTTTTTCAAGTATAAAAGAATTATGGAGTTGATGTTTATTGAATCAAATCCAATTCCGGTAAAGACTTCTTTAGCCTTGATGGGTAAGATAGGCGGAAGCTTCCGTCCGCCACTTTGCTCGATGGAGGACAAAAATGCTGATTTGTTGAAAGCAGAACTGAAAAGACTGGGGCTTATTTAGTGGCTTCTGATTTTTTGTAAATTAATCAGGGCTTTTTTAGCCCTGATACGCAACCACAGGTTTTTTTTATCATCATAGAGTCGTTATTGTAATTTTAAAAACACTAAACTTTGACGCTATGAAAAATATCCTTGCATTATTATCTCTTGTTTTACTGCTGGCTGCTTCTTGTGATAAGCATGAAGAGCCACAGCCTGAGCCTGTTCCGTTTTCTCTTAAATCAGCCGAGCTTATTGAGCAAAGTTTTGATTTTAACTGGAATATTTTCAAGGCTCTTAACGATGAGGCTGAGGCCGGTGATAATGTTGTCCTGTCGTCATTGAGCATAATGCAGGCCTTTGGTATGGCAATTAGCGGAGCCGGCGGGGATAATCTTGATGAGATGCTCTCGGTTTTTGGCTTTGACAGTGCTGAGGGTTTGCATGAAGCCTACAAAAACATAAGAGAGGCTTTGGCAAGTGCCGACCCAAAAGTTGTAACTGAGATTGTTAATTCTGCCTGGTATCGCGACACTTATACCATTAAAGAAAGTTTTTTTGAAACCCTTGGCAAATATTATGATGCTGAGATATCGGGGCTTGACTTTAGCGACGAAGAAAAATCTAAGCAGATTATTAACAGCTGGGTAAATAATGCTACGCATAAAAAGATTCCCTCTATTGTTGAAGATATTAGTCCTGAACATGTACTCTTCCTGATTAACGCGGTTTATTTCAATGGAGAATGGTCCTCAAAATTTGATAAAGGAAAAACTATTGATGCTCCTTTTTATCTTACAGATGGAGGCTCTGTTGAAGTTAAGATGATGCAACAGAAAGCAGATTTTGTGTTAAGTCATGGAGAAGGATACTCGGCATTGCGGCTGCCTTATGGAGATGGTACTTTTAATATGACCGTAATACTGCCTTCTGAAGCTTCGTCAAACGATGAGCTGATAAATAACTTAGGAGGTATTTGGAAAGAACTAATAAAAGACAGCCACAAAGTAGAGGTGAACGTTTCTTTGCCACGCTTTAAGCTTGAGTGCGATTACGAGTTAATTCCTGCATTGCAGTCCTTAGGGATGAAGCTTGCTTTTAGCGATGATCGGGGATTTGAAAATATTGGCGCCGGTGGCTTGATAATTAGTGAGGTCTTGCACAAAACTTTCATTGAAGTGGATGAGAGGGGAACAGAAGCAGCTGCCGTTACCAGCATAGGATTTGAGTTAACCAGCATGCCGCAAGAGCTTGAATTCAGAGTTGACAGACCTTTTGTCTTTGTAATTTCGGAAAAGAGAACCGGCGCTATCCTCTTTAGCGGTAAAGTAGAAAACCCGCTGGGATAATCAGAGTAAAGCCCTGCTATGTAGTAGTTGTTTTTTTATCATTAAAATTCCAGGATTATCCCTATTGACGGCAAGAAGGTCCCTGAGTAGGTTTGTAGTTCCTTTAAAACATAACGCTCCGGATCAGTGCCTTGTATTAAAGGTTGGTCATTTTCGTCGCGTTGCTGCAACAGACGCGGAGCGTTTTTGCTTTCAAAGGCGTAGAGGTTTTGAATATCTAAATAGAAGCCCAGTGAAAACTTAGGATAGTAGAATGTTTTATCTACCCTCACATCAAGCTGATGAAAAGGTTCTAGTCTTTCCTGGTTATAATGCTCATTATCGAGATACTCTCTGCCCCGAAGATCCCAGGCTTCAACTAGTTCGGAGCGCTCACGATCGATAGGAGTGTAGGGCAAGGCGCCAATGTAACGCCACTTGAAACCGGCATCCCAGTTGCGGGGGAAAGCCTGAGTCAGCGTAATGGTAAGAAGGTGGCCGCTATCCCATGAAGAAGGTAGCATGCGTCCTTTAATATCGCTAAAGCGACTTTTTACCCAGGTGTAGGCTAACAAATAATTTAGTCCACCCGAAGTACGCTGCTGCAGCAAAAACTCGAAGCCGTAGCTCCTTCCGCTGCCGATTGAGAGAACAGCTTCATCGCCAAGTACGCCATAATCAGCCCCTTTGCTGGCTAGCGAAATACCATCGACTACCGAGACGAGATAGTCGGCGTAACGCTTGTTAAAGCTCTCGAGGGTGGCGCGTAGTGAGGACGAGATGCGCCATTCAAGGCCTCCGATAAAGTGATCGGCTCTAATGTAGCGCAGGCCTTCTTCCTTATTCACCAGGGTTCCGTCTTTATCGCGATAGCCAAGCGTGGTGTATGCCGGGAGCTGAAAGTACCTTCCAACAGAGGCGTTTAATAGTAGAGAAGGCAGGATGCTAAAGGATGCCGAGGCTCGTGGGCTAAGTTGATCCAGAGGATTATTCATGCTTGGTCCATAACTTGCGGCATCAATGCGCAGTCCTCCTGATAGAGCCAGTCGCTCGTTAAGAACCCGGCGCGATGCCGAGGCATAGAGACCCCATTTTACAAGATTAAGCCGTGAGTCGTAAGCTATCTGTTCAGCTTCATTTTCCCTGAATACATTGGCTAGTGTTGCGTTGGTGTAAGTTGCATATTCAGCGGCTGCGCCGGTACTAAATGTCCATGCGCCCGGATTAGCAAAATACTCGAAACGCATTTTGTTTTCTATTTCATTTGATTTATAGTCACTTATCAGCTTGTCTGCTGAGCTCTCATCATTGTCACGGTACTTGTAAATTGTATTGTAAAGGTGTGAGCGGCTTAGAGAAAGCAGCGAATAGCTTTGGGCGAAAAAATGCTTGTAAGAGGCGCCAATGGTGTAGTTCCATTGCTCAAACACCGGAAGGTAGCTCAAAATATAGCGATTCTTTTCAGTAGGTTCAAGTCCTGTATTTAGTGCAAATTCATCTATTGCGCCTATTCCAATAAAGCTTAGCTCGTTATGCCGGTTGATTTTGCTGCGTGTAAGCACCTGAAAATCGTTATAGGTTGGCAAAAAGGGAAGGCCAATTATGTCGAACAAAAAGTTCAGGTAGGAGCGACGTGCCGAAAACAGGGCTGAAGTCCTCTCGCTAATTGGTGTGTTGGCCGATAAAGAAACTTCAGAAGCCCCAAGGGTGGCTTTGATGCTGCTTGCTTCCGGGTTGGGATTGATTTGCTTTAATTCAAAGATTGAGCTCAATGCATTGCCGCGTGATGCCGGGAAAGCTCCTGAATAGAAATCCACCTCGCGAATAAAATCGACGTTGAGCAAGCTAATTGGCCCTCCTGATGCTCCTTGCGTAGAAAAGTGATTTAGTACCGGAATCTCAATACCATCGAGATAGAAGCGGTTTTCTGAAGGTCCTCCGCCTCTGACTATTAAATCGTTACGAAAGGATGTTGTGCTTCCTACGCCGGGAAAGCTTTGCAGTACTTTTGCAAGATCGCGGGAGCTTCCGGCTCCCTTTTCAATGATATCAACCCCGATACGTTGGAGTGATAGAGGACTTTCTATTTTTGTGGCAAAAGCATTGGCAAGAATGCGGACTTCGTCAATTTGTTGATTCGTCGGCGTCAATGCCAGTTCAACGTAATTCCGGCGCACGGCCGACAGCATTATCTCTTCAGTAATCAGTGGCTCATAGCCCAAAAATGACACCTGCAAGCGAATAAAGCCCGGGCTCAACTCATCAAATTGAAAGCGTCCCTCTTCATCGCTGGTGGTTCCCGTCGAGGTCTGATATACCACAATATTGGTGAAGGGAAGAGGCTCATTATTGTAGGCATCCTTAACTATACCCGACAGGGAGCTTGTTTGCCCCTCAGCGAAACTCAACAAAGTGAGTAAGAGGAATATTGTTACAGAATACTGTTTAATCATCTGCTGTTATTATCTGTCTCCATACTGTTTGCTATAGTACGATTCGTACTCTCCCGAGATAATGCGCTGCATCCACTCGGTATTTGCAAGATACCATTTAACGGTTTTGGCAAGTCCTTGTTCAAACTGTAGAGAAGGCTTCCAGCCCAATTCAGTCATGATTTTAGATGAATCTATGGCATAGCGCAGGTCGTGCCCTGCCCGGTCCTTAACGTAGGTGATTAAACTTGCAGAGCTGCCTTGGGGGCGGTTTAGCTCCTTGTCCATTATTTCACAAAGAAGATTTATCAGGTCAATATTCTTCCATTCGTTAATACCTCCGATATTGTAGGTCTCGCCAATTTTTCCTTTATGAAAAATCAGGTCAATAGCGGCTGCATGGTCTTCGACGTAGAGCCAGTCGCGGATGTTGTCTCCCTTGCCGTAAACAGGAATTGGCTTATTGTGGAGGATGTTATTGATGGCCAGAGGCAGCAGTTTCTCAGGAAACTGGTTTGGACCGTAATTGTTTGAGCAGTTGCTTATAACTACCGGCAGACCAAAGGTGTGATGATAGGCACGAACCAGATGGTCTGAGCTGGCTTTTGAGGCAGAGTAAGGGCTTCGCGGATCGTAGGGCGTAGTCTCTGTGAATAGACCTGTGTCGCCTAATGAGCCATAGACTTCATCGGTAGATATGTGGTAAAACAGCTTTCCGTCCATAGCGTTTTTCCACTGTTCACGTGCTGCATTCAGAAGAGTTACCGTACCAACGATATTGGTAGAGATAAACTCCATAGGATTAGCTATACTGCGGTCAACATGCGACTCGGCAGCAAGATGAATAATACCGTCGAATTTGTTTGTTCCAAACAGGCGTCCTACTATTTTTTGATCTGTTATATCTCCTTTGACAAACTCGTAGTTTTTATAATGCTCAATATCTTTAAGGTTTTCAAGATTGCCGGCATAGGTTAAGGCATCAAGGTTAACTATTTTGTAATTAGGATATTTATTAACCAAAAGTCTTACCACGTGCGACCCGATAAATCCGGCACCGCCGGTTATTAGAATAGTCTTCATTGCTTTTTTATTTTATGTTTCTAATATTCTTCTCCCAGTTCCAGGCTGACTTAAGCGTCTCTTCAAGTGATTTTTTTGCCTTCCAACCCAGTTCGTTATTGGCCAGAGAGGTGTCGGCCCATATTTTCTCAATATCACCCGAACGTCTATCTGTTATTTTATAAGGTAAATTTACCTTATTTACTTCAATAAAAGTTTTTACTAGTTGCATAACTGAAAATCCATCGCCCGTTCCGATATTGAAAAACTCCAGGTTGTTTTTTTGTTTGTTTTGAATTAGTCTGTTGATGGCGACAAGGTGGGCCTCAGATAGGTCAACAACATTTATGTAATCTCTGATGGCAGTCCCGTCGGGAGTGTTATAGTCATCGCCAAAAATGCTGAGTTCCTTGCGTATTCCGGCAGCTGTTTGGGTGATAAAAGGCACCAGATTGCCCGGGACACCGATTGGCTCCTCTCCAATAAGCGCGGAGGGATGAGCTCCAATAGGGTTAAAATAGCGCAAGGCAATAGAGTTTGTTTCAGGGTTGACCTTACAAAAGTCGCGTATGATATCCTCACAAATGGCTTTGGTGTTTCCATAAGGAGACTCGGCAGGCTTGCGTGGCGTTTGCTCGGTTACAGGAAGTTTGTCGGGCTGACCATATACGGTACAGCTAGAGCTAAATACCATATTTCTCACAGCCTTTCTTCGCATATTATTCAGAATATTAATAAGCGAATTTAAATTGTTATGGTAATATTCAAGAGGCTTTTGAACAGATTCTCCGACTGCTTTATAGGCGGCAAAGTGTATGATAGCTTCGATGTCGGGGTGTTTGTCGAAGAGAGACTCAGTTTCTTTCGCGTTGGATAGATCAATCTTTTCAAAATCGGGTTTTATACCGGTGATTTTTGCGATAGCATCAAGCACTTCAATCCTGGAGTTTGATAAATTGTCGGCGATAAGTACATGAAAGCCTGCGTTTTGCAGCTCGACAACAGTATGCGATCCTATATATCCTGTTCCTCCTGTTACTAGAATTTTTTTACTCATATTGTTAATCTTGTTATTGTGTTGTTCTTTAAGCAGAGTTACACTATTCTAATTGGTTGTTGTGTTTATAACCATAGCCCATTTCTGCTGTAAAAATAAGGATAATAGCTTAAGTAAACAGTATAAAAAGAGGGAAGAAGCTTTAATCTGTGTAGTATTGTGTCTTATACA
>ENA-UOOK01000050-UOOK01000050.1-fermentation-metagenome-genome-assembly--contig:-NODE-50-length-118518-cov-82.582503_pt1 | contig 118518 bp, 85 predicted proteins | sample MGYA00245777_ERZ724023 | MGnify/ENA primary metagenome ERZ724023 (study PRJEB28704, sample SAMN03018312) | fermentation metagenome | biome: anthropogenic terrestrial biome; feature: soil... | reverse complement strand
TAATAGTATTAGATTTAAGGTTAACATGTTTGGCAGAATGTCGAGAGACATTCTGTCAATTCGTTTTAAACGTTTTTTGTTGCGGTATTTTTATAAGTAATACTTTATGAAACAAATGAATATAGGGATTATTCAAGAAGTATTCATGCTGAATTACAATTCATGACAGAAGAAACAAAATAAAGTCTAATTTATTTTAAATCCAGTCTAATCTTTTTTACTTTTGTGGTATAATTGTTTGCTTATGCAAAAAAGATACATTATTCTAACTGTCGCTTTTTTTTCTATACTGCTTACCCGGTGTAATTCAGGGGACAAGGAGCTAAACAGGAAATTATCGGAAATGGCAGCCTCTATCAATGAATCAGCCCCTGTCATGCTTGATGGCTACACGCGATTCGAAGAAGCATCGGTATCGTCAGATAACGTCTTCAGATATCGATATACGGTGTTAAATACAACCAACCCGGACTCTCTTGTAGAGAGTGGAGCGGTGGCACTTGTTGAAAATATTAAAAAAGAGTTTTCCGGGAATCCCGATCTGCTCATTTTTAAGGAGAACAAAGTAGTGATAGAATATATGTATAACGATGAAAACAACAGAAACATCAACTTGATACGAATAACACCCGATGATTACCAATAAAATAAGAAGCTATGAACCACTATTTCTACATTGACGCTGCGGGAAAGCAAAAAGGGACTTTCTCTCCTGAGGAGCTCGGACAAGAGAGTATAAAAAGAGACACCCTTGTATGGACACAAGGAATGGAGCAATGGAAACGTGCTGAAGAGGTTGACGAGCTGCAGTATCTTTTTTACGGTACATACAGTACACCTCAACCAACTAATGCGCCTCACCCTTCATCTTATGGGCAGGCTAGTGCTGTACCTGGGTACCGTGAGCAGCCCGTCATGCCCAAATCGTGGCTTGTGGAGTCTATTCTTGTGACTATCTTGCCATTTATGCTGTGCAGCAGCTTCCTGAGCCTTCTCGGAATCATCGGTATAGTATATGCGTCTCAGGTTGAATCCTTCTACAACAGAGGAGACTATGCCGCAGCAGCTGAGGCTTCGCGGTCTGCTGGCAAATGGACCAAAATTGCCATGTGGATAGCAATAGGATGGATACTCTTGATAATAATCTCAATAACTCTTTTTATGGTGTTTATTGGATCTTTTGCTGCTATACCAGGACTAAGCGATTTGATAAATACTTAAAAATGGAAAAAGCCTCATATTCATCTAAGGCAGCATCTCAACGCAATTTGATAAATACTTAATCTATGGAAAAAAATTATAATATGGAAGATCAAAATTTCACACAGCCACCTATTCCGCCACAGCAAGAGAATCATGCAGATAACATTCCTCCTTTAAAACCGGGTAACTGGCTATGGCAGTCTATTTTAGCTACAATATTCTGCTGCATACCATTTGGAATTGTTGGAATTGTTTATGCAGCCAAGGTCGATTCGTTATATTTCAACGGAATGTATGCCGAATCGGAAAGGGCTGCTCAAAAAGCTAAGATGTGGACACTTATAGCTTTTGGTACAGGATTATTGTATCTGATTATTTGGATAATTCTTTTATCTACAGGTAATTTACCTTCATACATGGAAAATATTATTGAGAACAATGCAAGCGGCTACAATTTTTAAGCACGTCTTGCTGAAGCAGTGAAAAAAAACAAGGGATTAGCAATTGGTTCTGCCATAGGTTTTCTTCTTATGGTAGCTCTTTTTGTGTTTTATCGCTTCGATCCATCGGTGAAGCCGTTTTTCCCGAAATGCCCTTTCCTTCTCGCAACCGGTTACGAATGCCCGGGGTGTGGCTCACAAAGGGCTATTCACAGCTTGCTGCATCTTGATATCAGAACTGCATTCAGACAGAATGCTTTTATGGTGCTTGCACTGCCTTATATCATTCTGGGTATTTATCTGGAGTATTTAGGAGGGAAAGAGCAATACCCGAAGATCGAAAAATTCTTTTTTGGCAGATGGGCGGCTGTGGTACTGTTGGTTGTAATTTTTGCCTATTGGATCTTGAGAAATCTGTTTTAAATCAGTGTTTTCTCAAAATATTAATCTCTTGCCGTTCAAGTAAAGATATTGGAGTTCAGCTACATTATCAGCAACAATATCTGCTTAAGATTTTCTAGCTTTAGATACGGTTCGGAATGCAATGTCTATGGTTTCAACTCCGCTATATTTAATGTCGTAACTTCTCCTTCAGGAAACGTCCGGTGTACGATTGATCACATTTTGCTATCTGCTCAGGTGTACCCTCGCACACAATGTATCCTCCGGCTTTGCCACCTTCGGGACCCATGTCAATTATGTAATCGGCGCACTTTACAACCTCCATGTTGTGCTCAATAATGATTACCGTATGTCCGCGTTCGATAAGCGCATTGAAAGCTTTAAGCAGTGTCTTTATATCGTGGAAGTGCAGGCCGGTAGTAGGTTCGTCGAAAATAAAAATAGTGGGCTGCGTTTTTTCTTCCCCCAGATAATATGCCAGTTTTACACGCTGATTTTCACCGCCCGAGAGAGTTGATGATGATTGTCCCAGTTTCAGGTATCCTAATCCCACATCTTGTAAAGGCTGAATTTTTTTAACAATTTTCTTCTCTGCAGCACCTTTCTGCATTCCAAAAAATTCAATGGCACTGTCTATTGTCATTTCTAGCACATCATAGATTGTAACCCCTTTGTATTCAACCTCCAATACCTCGGGTGAGTATCGTTTGCCATGACACGATTCGCACTCCAGCCTGATATCAGCCATGAATTGCATCTCAACAGTAATGGAGCCTTCTCCCTTGCACTCTTCGCAACGGCCTCCTTCCACATTAAAGGAGAAGTAAGCAGGAGAGAAATCCATCTGCCTGGCAAGGGGTTGTGCCGAGAACAGCTTTCTTATTTCGTCAAATGCCTTAAGGTAAGTTACGGGATTGGAACGTGATGATTTTCCAATTGGGTTCTGATCAACATATTCCACTCCTTTCATTAACTTTATATCCCCTGTAATATCGCTGAAATCTGCACGTTCCAGTGCAGTGCCTTTGTAATGAAATTGTAATGCTTTGAAAAAGATTTCGTTTACAAGCGACGATTTCCCGGAGCCGCTTACGCCAGTTACCACGGTCATTACATTAAGCGGAAACTTCACATCGATATTCTTCAGGTTGTTCTGGCGTGCCCCTTTAACTTCAATGTAGTTGTTCCATTTGCGACGTATTTCAGGGATCTCTATCTGCTCTTCACCTGTAAGGTATTTTACGGTATAGCTGTCACTGTTGTTGTCCAGCTCGGACATATAACCCTGGTACATGACTTCACCTCCCAGACGGCCTGCCATGGGACCGATATCAATAATATAGTCTGCTTCACGTATTATCTCTTCATCGTGTTCAACAACAACTACGGTATTGCCTATTTGCTGTAATTCACGAAGTACCTTAATTAACAGGTGAGTGTCTCTTGAATGCAGCCCGATGCTGGGTTCATCCAGTATATATAGCGAACCCACCAGGCTGCTTCCCAGGGAAGATGCCAGGTTGATGCGCTGACTTTCACCTCCTGACAGGGTGTTCGAGAGCCGGTTTAGAGTTAGATAACCAAGCCCCACATCAATAAGAAACCGTAAACGGTTGTTTATCTCTGTCAACAGCCTTTCAGAAATAGCAGCATCAGTTTCATCCAACTGCAGATGTTCGAAAAACAGTTTTAATTCAGTTACCGGCATCATCACCAGCTCGGCAATAGATTTACCGCCTATTTTCACATAAAGTGCTTCCTGTTTAAGCCGTGTGCCTTTGCAAAGGGTACAATCGGTCTTGCCGCGATATCTGGCCAGCATAACCCGGTATTGGATCTTATACAGGTTTTTTTCGAGCATACCAAAGAAGTCGTTGATTCCGTAAATATCTTGTTCATGCCGGCCATTCCATAGTATATCTTTTTCTTCTTCCGACAGATCATAATAGGCGCGGTGGATAGGAAAATCAACTTTATAAGCATTGTAGGTAAATTCTTTTCTCCATTCGCTCATTTTTTCACCTCTCCAACACTGTACACACTCTTCCTGAACTGAGAGGCTTTTATCCGGTATCACCAAGCTTTCATCAATTCCAACTATTTTGCCGAATCCTTCGCATCTGGGACAGGCGCCGGCGGGGCTGTTGAAATTGAACATCAGATCTGAAGGCTCTTCAAAAGTAATGCCGTCGGCCTCGAAACGGTTGGAGAAAGTGAACGATTCAATTCCTTTTTCACCCCAGAAGCGGACAATACATTCGCCGTTACCCTCAAGGAAAGCGGTTTCAACAGAATCGGACAGACGATTGACAGCAGCTTTATCGGGAGAACAGGATAGGCGGTCGATTACCAGCATAACCTCATTTTCGGGAGGAAGTTTTTTCTGTTCCAGTAACTCGTCAATCCGGTAAAACTGTTCTCCCACATCAACACGGGTAAAACCTTCTTTCATAAGTATTTCCAACTGCTCACGCAGGCTTCGGCCGTTTCTCAACTGTATATACGACAATACCGCCATTCGTGTCCCGGCACGGTATTCTTGCATTTTCTGCACCACATCATGTACATAATGTCTTTTTACCTCTCTGCCCGAAACTGGAGAGATAGTTTTTCCTGCCCGGGCATACAATAGACGCAAATATTCATAAATTTCGGTGGAAGTGCCAACCGTGGAGCGCGGATTGCGTGAAGTCGTTTTCTGTTCGATGGCAATAGCGGGAGGAATACCATGTATATAGTCACATTCGGGTTTGTTCATGCGACCCAGAAATTGACGTGCGTAGGCTGAGAGGCTTTCTACATAGCGCCTTTGACCTTCTGCATAAAGCGTATCGAATGCCAATGAAGATTTACCGGAGCCGGAAAGACCGGTAATTACAGTGAAAGTGTTTCTGGGGATAACCACGTCGATGTTTTTGAGGTTATTGACGCGCGCACCTTTTATTTCGATTTGTTTCGGATTACTCATAATTTGTGACACATAACCTGCAAAGGTAATCACTTTAGAAACGCCAAAAAAGGAAGCAGGCACCAAAAAAATCAAAAAAAATAATTATTTTTGTTCCTGAATATGGAGATCTCCTTACCGGAATCAGTTTCCCAAACCTCAAAAATTTACCCAATGGATTCTTTACTTTCCAAATTACAACTTGAGTTTGCCTTACCGTTTTCAAATCCGGTATTGATATTCGCACTGCTTTTGTCGATTGTTCTTTTGTCTCCCATACTACTTAAACGAATTAATGTGCCAAGCATTATCGGTTTGATTGTTGCAGGTGTAATTATCGGCCCTCATGGGCTTAACTGGATTGATAATACTCATGCCGGAGTTGAGATGTTCTCTACCATAGGGTTGCTTTATATTATGTTCATTGTAGGCCTGGAGCTTGATCTCGGTGAGTTTTTGCTCAATAAAAACAAAAGTTTCGCTTTTGGCTTTTACACCTTTGTTATTCCATTACTTGTAGGTTATCCTGTTTGTCATTACCTGCTTGGTTACGATGCCGAAGCAAGTTTCCTTATAGCAAGCATGTTTTCTACACATACGTTGGTGGCCTATCCTATTGTAAGCCGTATGGGGATTTCACGCAATCAGGCGGTAGCAATCACGGTTGGAGGTACTATTTTCACAGATACGGGTGTGCTTATTATACTCGCAATAATTTTATCAAACAGCAACGGAGGGTTTAATTCCACTTTCTTAGTGAATTTGCTGTTCTCGCTGCTTCTCTTCTCCCTGATTATTTTTCTTATTCTGCCACGTCTTGCCAAGTGGTTTTTTAAGAGAGCCACATCGGAAAAATATACTACATTTATCTTTGTGCTGTTCGCGGTATTTTCTGCCGGTTTCCTTGTTGAACTGGGAGGAATTGAGCCCATTATCGGGGCATTTGCCGCAGGGTTGGCCCTGAACAGATTAATTCCACATTCATCGGCGTTGATGAACAGGGTTGAGTTTTTCGGGAATGCACTTTTCATCCCTATTTTCCTGATCTCGGTAGGGATGATGGTAGATATAACTGTTGTGCTGGATGGACCACGTACACTTATCGTGGCTTTGACTCTCACAATGGTTGCTCTGCTTGGAAAGTGGCTGGCAGCATGGGCAACACAGAAGACGTTTCGCTATTCCAAAACCCAGAGAACCCTTATTTTCGGGCTTAGCAGCTCACATGCAGCTGCTACGCTGGCCATCATATTGGTGGGTTACAAAGCTGGACTGCTAGATGAATATATTTTAAACGGCACCATTATCCTTATCCTGCTCACTTGTATTGTGGCTTCGGTCTTTACACAAAATGCCGCCAGGGAGATAGCGATCAGCGAAGAGGATGAACCTCTGACTCCCTCTACTATGGGGGAGTTTGCACAGGAAAAGATTCTGGTACCCATTGCCAATCCCACCAATATCGGTCAACATGTTGAGCTGGCGTTACTGCTGAAAGATAAAAAATCGGTAAACCCGGTTTCATTGCTTGGGGTTGTTCCTAACAACCGGGAGGCGGAAAAGAATATTGTGAGTTTTAGGAACCAGTTGCAGGGTTTTGTCTCCACTGCCACGGCTGCAGAGGTAAAAGTAGATATAATTACTACTATTGATCATAATCCTGCCGATGGCATTTCTCGAATAGCTCGTGAAACAATGTCTGATATAGTAATTCTGGGATGGCCTGGAAAAGTGGGGTTATGGGACAGGTTGCTGGGAGAAAAGGTAGACCTTATAATTAAGGGAATGGATAAGAACTTGTTTGTCTGCCATGTGGAGCAGCATCTTATTTCGAATAAACGTATTGTTGTGATCTCACCGCCATTGGCTCAAAAAGAAGATGGCTTCGGGCTCTGGGTGAGCAAAGTAGCCAAGCTCTCCTCAGAGTTGTCAATCCCCGTGCTGCATCTGGGGCACCCTGAAACGCAGGAGATCATTAACGGGCAGAAAAAATCGGGAAATTTCACTTTCCAACCTTTTGTGGATTGGAACAATCCGTTGTCTTGTGGCGACCTGATAAAAAAAGATGATCTTATAATTCTTATTTCTGCCCATAAAGGCTATATTTCTCATATTCCTGTTTTGGAGAGCCTGCCTTCACGCCTTGAGAATCGCTTTCCACATCATAATCGTATCGTTGTCTATCCCAAGCAGCATTCGGCGGATCAGTTGCTGGAAAACGAAGATCATATTTTTATTCCGTAAAACATATTTTTTGAAAAAGCATATGAATCAGTTTAATCGATTAAGTTATTTGTTATTTATTATTGTTTTAATATCCGCTTGCGGTGTCTCAAAAAAAACTTTAACGCATCAATATTCAAACACCCCAAAAAGGGAGTTCCGCGGAGCCTGGATTCAGACCGTGGGGCAGTCGCGTTACACGCATATGAACAGCGCTGCCATGAAACACTATTTTTCGGAGATGGTACGCAAGCTGGATGAAGCAGGTATTAATGCTGTTATTTTTCAGATACGTCCCGAAGCCGATGCATTTTATAAGTCCGACCTGGAACCCTGGAGCCGGTTTTTGACAGGTGAGCAGGGTAAAGCACTCGACGACCCCGATTTTGATCCGCTGGCTTTTATCACTGCGGAGTGCCATAAACGGGGGATGGAGCTCCATGCCTGGCTGAATCCATACAGGGTAAAAACAAATATAAATAATCCGCTTTCTGCCAGCCATATTTACATGAAATATCCCGAACGCTTTATTCAATACGGTAATCAACTGTACTTCGATCCGGGACTACCCGAGAACAGGAGCTTTATTTGCGAGGTCGTTCGCGATATTGTTTCCCGGTATGATGTGGATGCCATCCACATGGACGACTATTTTTACCCCTATCCCATTGCTGGAACCCCTTTTCCTGACGAAAAAAGCTTCAATAACTATGCAGCATCACAGGGATTTTCTGCCGGACAGCTTGCCGATTGGAGAAGAAACAATGTGAATCTGCTTATCAGGCAGATAAAATATACAATTGCCGGTACAAAACCATGGGTGCGATTTGGTATAAGCCCTTTCGGTATTTACCGCAATAAGCGAAGTGATTCGAACGGAAGCGATACGAACGGACTGCAGAATTATGACGACCTTTACGCCGATATTAAACTGTGGGTGGAGAAAGGATGGATCGACTACAACCTGCCGCAACTCTATTGGGAGATAGGGCACAGTGCCGCCGATTATACTACGTTGCTGAACTGGTGGAATGCCAATAATTTTCAACAAACACTCTATATCGGACAGGACTTAAAGCGAAGCATCGATAAAAACGAGCTGGAAGTGAAGATCCGCCAATCGCGTGAAATGCCTTTCGTGAATGGCAATTGCTACTGGTACGGATACCAGATACTGGATAATACGGGTGGTGTGGCTGATATGCTGAAAACCGATATTCACCGTGCCAGGGCATTGGTCCCCGCCAGCACACATATGCACAACGGACGTCCGGGAGCTGTGAAAAAGCTTACGAATATATATACCGAAGATATGCATTTTCTTACATGGGAGCATAAAAAAACGCCTATGAATCCTGAGACAGCGCAGAAATTTGTAGTATATCGTTTCCGCCACGGCGAACGGGTGGATATTGATAGTGCCGAAAATATTGTAACGGTAACGCCCGATAATTTTTTTCTGCTACCTTATGAAGGTGGTGAAACCCGCTGGACATACGTAGTTACCGCATTGGATGCTTTTGGCAACGAATCAAAGGGACAGCGAATAAAAATCAAGCTGTAAAATCACTATCTTTGCATTATCAATTAAATATAAGAGAATGATTGAATCTGAAAGTTTTAGTGAACAGGAAGAGCAAAGTGCAGTTTCGGGCGGACCGGAACATAGCAAAGAAACGGCCAATTCCGGTAAAGAGTTTCCAATGATAGCCAAAACTATGGCGGAGCTGGAGGATGTGTTGGCCGGGGAGCTGATAGCATTGGGCGCAAACAACGTAGAAATTGGTACCCGGATGGTGTCGTTTACCGGCGACAATGCATTGATGTACAAGTCAAATGTGTGTTGCCGTACAGCATTGCGTATATTAAAACCAATTTATACTTTCAAGGCTGATAATGCCGATGAGGTGTATGAGGCACTTAAGCTACTCAACTGGGATGAATATCTGGCATTGGATAATTCATTTTTGATCGATTCAGTGGTCTTTTCGCATATTTTTACTCATTCGAAGTTTGTGGCGTACCGCGTGAAGGATGCTATCTCAGACTGGTTTACAGAAAAGTATGGGAAACGTCCTTCAGTGAGTGTTACAAATCCCGACCTGGTGTTTAATATTCATATTGCACATAACAAATGTACTTTGTCGCTTGACAGTTCAGGCGAATCTCTTCATAAGCGCGGCTACAGGATCGCCCAAACTGAAGCGCCACTGAGCGAGGTGCTGGCGGCTGGGATGATCCTGAAAACTGGATGGCACGGTGAAAGTACGTTTATTGATCCCATGTGCGGGTCGGGGACATTGCTGATTGAAGCGGCAATGATTGCCCTGGGAATCCCACCCGGTATTCACCGGCAGCATTTTGCCTTTGAAAAATGGAAAGATTTTGATGAAAAACTTTTCAGTGAGATATATAATGATGACTCCGGAGCGCGTGAGTTAAGGTATCGCATAATAGGGTGTGATATCTCCCCCAAAGCTATCGCCATAGCAGAAAAAAACATTAAAAATGCGGGATTGAAAAAATATATCGACTTGGAGGTAAAACCTTTTCAACAATTTACTGAAGCACCGGAACCTGCAGGAATTCTGATGACTAACCCTCCTTATGGTGAGCGCATTAAAGTGGAGGATATGGATGAACTTTATTCGATGATAGGTGAACGCCTTAAACACGTCTTTACAGGATACAACGCTTACATATTGAGCTATAGAAAAGAGGCTTTTGATGCAATAGGATTAAGACATTCCAAACGGTTTTTTCTTTATAACGGAGCCCTGGAATGTGAGATGCGTGAGTACGAAATCTTTTCCGGAAAGCGTGATGAGCGTCCCGCAAGAGAATTTTCGGGGAAGAAGACGTCAAGGAAAGATGAGTACCATTACGAAAGAAATTCAAGGGAGGGTTACCGCCGCTCGAAAAGAACCGAACGGGGCGAGGATGACAGGGCGCAAAGTGGCTTCGGCCGTAAGGGTAAGGATAACAGGACACAAAGCAGCTCAGGTTTTCACAGAGAGGGTGAAAGGACGCAAAGCGGTTTTGGCCGTAAGGGTGAGGATGAAAGGAAACAAAGCGGTTTCGGCCGTAAGGGCGAGGATGGCAGGACTAAAAGACTAGAAGGAAAGCCTTTTAAACCCGTGAACCGTTCATTCGGTAAAGAACGTGACTCACGTTTACGAGAACACTCCTCCGATGTAGACCGCAAATCCTACGGACGTTCTTTTGATAAAGAGCATGATGAATTTCCCCGCAAAAAAAAGGATTATAAATCCGGAAAAGTTTTCAAGACTGATAAACGCTCTTCAGATATGCCGCATCCAGGGAAGAAAGGCGAGTATTCAAAAAGAAAAGATAAGCCCGGGGCATGATACTTCATTAAATCTTTATTTATAATACAGATGACCAATTAGTTATGCTGGAATATCAAAAGCGCCATACTCTATTTTGATATTCAGTGAACTATAAGAATTATTTTAAAAAATTACCGAAGTGTTGTTATTCATAAATGGTACTTTATCTACTTTAAAAGCTTCAGCCCGTCTTTAGCCGATTGGTCGGCAGGAGAGATAATCAGCACGGTATTGAACAACCGTTTTGCATCTGACTTCTTTCCAAGGAAATATTTTGTCCAGGCAGTCATCAGCGTGGAGTAATAGTCGAACGGGTACATCGCCTGTACCAGCTCAAAATATATTTCTGCTTGCTGAAAATCTTTCCGGTAATAATAGATATTGCCTAATGCATAATTCACTTTCGAGTTCATTTTATCTAAAGTCAGAATCTGCTTGTAAACCTTTTCCAGCTCATCACCCTTTTTTTGAGCTTCCAGCGGGTAGCATAGGCCCAGTAGCGCTTCTACCGCTTTTGGTGCCAGTTGAATGGCAGAACGGTAATGTTTCTTGCTTGTTTCATAATCTTTTGACAGGTAATAGAGCCATCCCAGCCGAAGCGATTTGTGATAATCGTAACCGCTGACACTCTGCAGCACCCCGATAGCTTTCTGATAGTCTCCAGATGCTTCGTAACTGTAACTGTCAGAAAATACCTGTGATGGGTTAATCTGTGCCGTCGCCATCGGTACAATCGCTAAGAACAGCAGTATGATCAGGCTTTTAATGTTTAAAAATTCCATGAGAAAGAGATATTTATAAGGTGGTTGTTGTATTTATACGGGAGATAACGGGTGATTGAGGAGGCATAGCCTTCCCTTTGCTGCCATTGATATCCGGCGGTAGCCACCGCTTTTGTTATGTACCAGGAGAGGGTCAGCCCGGCAAGAGCTTTTACTGCATCGTAGGTGTCGTACACCATAAATGAATGATTGCTGATATAATTAAGGTGGTTGCCTATGCCGGCCGATCCTTCCAACCAAAGCTGTCTCGCCAGTTTGCATCCCAGATGCTGGGATACGATAAACTGGTTATTCACCCAGGAGTCACTGTTGAAGATAGCTGCCATTGAAGTGGTTCCGTAAAAGTTTAGGTTCCCCAACGGGTAATAGATTAATGACCCTTTTGCCTGATACTGTTCCCAACCGCCAAAGTTGGACCAGGCAACGGCGATCTCCGGCATCAGGTAGGTCCATCTTTTATTGATAAATGCCAGGGCTGAAAATGCAGAGGCCCTGTCCGTTTCAGAACTTGAGAGAGAAAAGAGGTTGTGACGTTTTATGAAGCCACGGCCGACTCCTGTTCTGTTGTTTTCAGCATAAGCGGAGGATTTGGTTGGCTTATCTTTCCCGTCGATACTGTAGTATCCTCCGGCTAATCCACACGAAAGGCTCTCCCCCGTAAAAAATTCGAATACTAAGTTTAGCTGGTGCTGAGACAGGATGTTACTATATAGCAAACCCGAGGCATTGTGGCGTTCAAAGGCGTTGTTGTAACGCTGGTATCCGAGTAGTAGCTTCGACCTGCCAGATAGGTTGATACCTATGCCCAGAGATGCAAATGCCATATTGCGGTACAGGTTAAGCGAATCTAGCCCCGTGAGTTTACTCCCCAGTTCGGGAGTGTTCCCGCTGTAGGAATAGCCACCCGAAATCGATATATAGTCAACCACTTGCGGAGAGTATCCGATGGTGGCCTGGACATGAGGCGGCAGCGACCGTGCAACAATATTGGCATTTGTTTTTTGTCCGCTCAGAAGATATGCATAATAAAGACTCTCCAGCAGAACAGGGTCTCCCGGATTTTGCTCCAGTGTCTTACGGTAATATCGTGCTGCATTTGCATAATTCTTCAGTTCAAAGTATGCAATAGCAGTACGGTAGTCCAGATAATAGAACCCGATCTGCCGGGCACGAGCCTTTTTGGAGGTCTCAATCAGCTTCTGATAATCCTTTTGCAGGTATTGCTGATATGTTATACTGTCGATACTGGCTGTTTCGGGTGGTTGTTGTGCAATGAGTGGTAGCATCGACAATATAAATGTCGAGATGAATGTTATACCCAGTCGATACATAATGTGTGATTTTTTGTGTTGATTTTGATTTGGTGATGATTCACTGTGATGACAGATATCCTTCTGTGAAGCTTAATGTTGAATGATTTTGTTTCCAGCAAACTTCTGTAAACCATCTTTTCCGGATAATGGATATTATCCGTTTCAATCAGTACCGACCGGTAACAAATTTGGGTGAAAATAACGAAAGGTGCCAGAAGATCCTGAAACCAGCGGGTTCCTTTAGGGTGCTCCTTAGTTAAAGGGATATTGTCCGAAACTGGTATCTCCCTTTCGTTAGACAGCAATAGTTTAAAGCAGCTTCGGTAGAAAAGATAAAGCGGTGACGATTTTTTCCCTTCAAAATCGGTGAAGTATAACATTGTGCCGTCATTTTCCATGTAGGCGGTTGCACGCGACTTTCGGCAGTGTATATAGGTTTTGTTGTATTCATCGGTAGCAATATACCATGAATATGGCTCATCATCATAAGTAACACTCATCGCTCTTCCCGGTTTGTTATCAAATGCCTTATGTGCCATCAGAGATGGTTGAATGTTGTAAATGGTACTCTTTTCTTCGGGTACCTTGCCAATATGCAGTAGGGGTTTCTCTTTTCCTTTCTCGAAAAAATATCCAATTGGATAGGCGTGGGTCTGTGCACCAATCTCGGGGGAGAGCTGCACCTGGAAGTGGAGATGCGGCTCGGATGAACGCCCCGAATTTCCGCAGGCGGCCAGGACAGTACCTCTGGTTACGTAATCACCGATGCGTACCTTGAAACTGTCTTTCTTTAGATGGCTTATCTGTGTATATAATCCGTTCAGGTGGTTGATGACAATACTGTTCCCCCAGTTTTTACGGGTGTTTACATCGCCTATCTCATTATCTTCGGTGATGTTGCCGATCATGTATACATAGCCATCGGCAGGGGCCATCACCGGTTTGTTGAAACAGTAAAAATCTTCTTTTTCCGCACAACGGCCTAAACAGGTAGATCCCTGCTCGTCTGTAATCACAAAATCGAGCGCTTTTCCCCATGCTCCCAGATGGGTGATGCCGCCATCATATCCCTGGCTAACCTGCCATTCCCCCAAAAAAGGAAGCTGCAGCTTGAACAATGACTCCTGTGAAAAGCGTTCCATGTAATTCACATATTTGTAAACAGTTTTCTCAGGATTGAAATATTGGATATAGGGAAATATGAAGAAGCGGCTCAGGCTTCGTTGTTTTAGAATGAACAATACAAGTATTGATAACAGGCTGAATGGCAGAGTATAAGATGATAGACCTAACCCGGCAATCAGATTTTCTATGCTTGCATAAAAAAGAAAGAGGGCCGGGGTGAGCACAATCACCAGCAGATAGCTGAAGCTGTTCGGTATAATAAAAAAACTACCAATAGCCATTCCCCAGAAGATATAGTTCACACCTGCAAGATTCCGGGTTAGTTCCTGTATATCCACGCCTAGCAGTTTGCTGGTAAAAAATGCGAAGAAAAATCCCAGGAAAGCAACCGTCGATTTGATGCGTGAATGAAAGATCAATGCAATCGTTATGATGATGCCGACCAACAGGCTGTCGGTGAAGAAAACCGATGCCAGCGTCTTGAAATAGTAGTAGAATATTGATGGAAGGGGAACCCTATCCATCGCATGCGCTACCGGATACCATGGTACCTCCATTTGATTGGCCAGCACAACCGTGAAGCGGTCGAACAGGCCGATTGTCTCTATTTTGGTAAAGGTTTTTACCGAAAGGTCAACGACGAAAAGTGTGAAAACAAAAGGAAGCGTAAGTATTGGAAGGCTGTGTTTTGAGAAAAGCGATTCTAGCCAGATGGTGAACATGAAGGCCATGATTACCGAGAAAACAAAGAGTATCAGAAATGAATTGTTCGTATAAAACTTGTACATTAGCCCTATTCCTACGAAAATAGCATTGAAACCATAAATTCCAGAACGGATTTTCTGCTTCGAGAAACCTAGTATATGAGCAATAATGTTGGTCAACAGCACGGCGGCTAACCCGCCTGCTCCCAGCCTGCAATCGAGCAGGCTAATCAGTAGGAGTATCAGCGAGAACCAGCGCTCCTTCGAAAAGAAAATCATACCGTAACTATTCAATGTCCCGTCAAGGTACATGAGTGTGTATGTTCTAAGCCTGTTACCCATTCAATTTCCTGTTTAACTTATTAGCACTGACTATACGCCTTTATTACAAGGTGAAACTTTTGAGGTGTTCAGGCACCTTCTCCTGTTGCACAATGGTATCAACTGATTCGCTTTTGCGAATAAGATGCACTTTCCCGCTGGTATCTATTATGACAACGTTGGGACGAAGCGTGATGAACTGCATCCATTGTGTCATATTGTAAGCTCCAACCTCATGTATCACTACACGGTCGCCCTTTTTTAAGAGTGGCAGGCTCACGCTTTCACGCAGACAGTCTATGTTCATACAAAGAGGCCCATAAAGTACCATTTCTTCGGCATGTTGTGTGAAGTCCTGTGCCGGTGATACTTTATGGTTATACCAAAAGGAGGTGAACAGGATGTTTACGCCTATATCAAGCACGGTAGCCCTGCGTCCGTCAGCAAGCCGTTTTGTAGCCAGCACCGATCCCAGCAGGTAGCCCGCTTCATCAATTAAGGCACGACCATTTTCCAGAATCAGCAGGGGCATTTCATCCGGCTTAAAGCCTGCTTGCAGGATTGTGCCGGTGATTGCTTCAGCATAGTCGTCGAACGTGGGAATCACATCCACTCCCTGCAGATAGGAGCCTTTCAGGGTGTTAGACGAACAGAAGCCGCCCCCCATATCTATATATTTAATCTTTATCCCGGCAGTTCCGGCAGTTTGTCGCGCCAGATCGCACATTTTTCTGGCAGCCACAGCATAGGCGTTTACCGTAAGCATGTAGGTGCCGATGTGGGTGTGTAAACCCTCCAACTGCAGGTTGGGCTGTGTGGCAATCTTCATGATCGCATTCCATGCCTGTCCCGATTCGTAATTAAAGCCAAAGCGATCCCACTGGGGATAGACACCGGTGTCCATGTTCACACGGATAGCCACCCTTGCCTTGTTGGCTGAACCTTCCAGCAGTTCAATCAACGTGTATAGCTCGTCGAAATGATCAATATGGATAAGAGAGTGGTTCTCAACCGCTCTTTTCAGGTCCTCTTCCGACTTATCGGGCCCGTTGAAGAGAATCAGGTTTCCGGGAACACCGTTGCGTATAGCTTTACGGTACTCAAAACCTGATACCACCTCCGCCCAGCTGCCCTCCTGATGGAAAATGTTGCAGACGGCATCAAGGTAGTTCGTTTTATAGCTCCAGGCAAACTGCACTTTTGGATAGCGCATTCTGAATGCTTTCAGCGCTTTCTGATAGGTCTGACGGATTGTTTTTTCACTGATTACGAAAAGAGGTGAGCCGTATTGTTCCATCAGGCTGGCGACAGCTACGCCATCGATCTGTTTTAACGGGGTATATCCGGTACGGCTGCCAAATTTATTTAACAGGCCTGTATTCAGCTTCTGAATGATTGGCCTTTCATAAGTCGGTTTCATAATTACATCTCTCCTGTTGTTGAAATTTTTTCAAATTCCGATATATCCACGATCATATCGTAGGAATAGCGGATAAACATTTTGCCGCTCTTATATTCCGTGAACGGCTTAACTTTTTTGCCCAGAGCCATTTTTAAAAGTGCTTCGGCATGATTCTGCCCGCATCCGTTGGCCAGGTACACCCAGGCCGGAAAGCGGGGATTCATCTCTAGCAGGTAATACTCATTTTTTTTTGTCTTTATGAATTCCAGCTCACAACCACCTCTCCAGCAGCTTTTCTCTATCACGTGGCGCGAAATTGCCAACAGCTCTTCATCTTCTAACGATATACCCGACCAGGCTTTACCCTTGTCGGTTATGTAGAGTTTACGCATCGGTATGGCACCGATACAGTTTCCCTGACCGTCTCCTATAGCGGTAACGTTCACTTCCGTGCCTGGAATAAACTCCTGCACAATCACCGGATAGCCCCATTTGGCAACAATCTTGTAGAAATACGAGCTTGCCTGCTCGTAGGATGAGGCAATATAAGCATCGTAATAACGCCCTTTGATCACCATAGGGTAATCTAGTTCGTCTTCCAATTTTTTGATCTCCGATACCTGGCTGATCATATGGTTTTGAGGTACTCTGACACCATATTTGTCACCAAATCTGGAGAGCTCTGGTTTTTGCCGTTCTTCGAACTGTTCGTGTGAAGGCAGGAAGGTTGCAATGCCCAACTCCGATTTCAGCTCCTTTTGAAGCTTGATGAAATTGTGTAACTCCGCATCGAAATTGGGAATTAGCACATCGATCGGTTCCCTGCCGGCAATGTATCGCAACCGTTCTTTTAGCACAGCCGATCCCGCTGTGGGTAACGGAAGCTGATATACACTGTCCACGAGATGGTGCATATATATTCCTGGCTCCAGTGTTTCATACGAAAGGCCAATAATGCGCACTTCAAACTCTTTGCTTTCTTTCAGTGCTCTTATTACCGGAATTCCAGGTCCCGGACTGTCGATATTGTTCAGTCCTGTTACGGCAACGGTGATTTTTGTTTTACTCATGTTCGGTTAGTTGATAGCTCTTCAGCATGGTCAGAAAATCATTCAGGTCCTTTTCTGCTGTATAGGTGTCCAATTCATACTCCTCCCGAAGGGCCTCCAGTATGTTTTTGTCACTCTCCCCCTCTTTCAGCTTTAGAAGGACAAAAATACCGGTCTGATTTACACTGAAGCTGTCGCCGGTGAGTGGATTAAAAATAAACCCGTTCTCACTGATAGCAATGTTTTTTCTAATTTTCATATCAGGTTGGCATTTGGTTTTGGATATGTGATTGTTCAATTCTGACAGTCATCATATCAAAAGTCAGTAACAAAAATAATCGTTTATTTGTGTTGTTCACAAAAAAACCTGCTGAAATTTTGTTTTCAGCAGGTTAAAGTTAGAAATCGGATTAGTAAAATCACCTATTTTGTCTCTCTCCAGTCACAGATGCCGTTTTTGTTGGCATCTACGAAGTTTATACCGCGACCCCTCCCATTGCGAATCCCGGCTCGGTATCCGGCGCCACGTCCGCGACGCGGTGTCCCTTTCTCGAAGTTGTCACAAACGCCGTTGCCATCGGCATCTATGAAATATCGTCCCCGCCCTTGTCCGTTACCAAATCCCATGCCTCTGCCACGTCCGCTGCCGTTGCGTAGTGCCTGTCTGCCATTGGCATTGGGATTCCCGGGGGTGCCTTTTTCGTAATTATCGCAAATGCCATTGTTGTTGCTATCTACGAATGCGGGGCCTCTCTGTATTGTTTGTCCGGCCTGGATCGTTTTATCCTGAACTTTTTCTGTTTGATCCTGATTTTGGGCAGCTGCCCATCCAATGGTGACAACCATCATTAATGTGATTGTAAAAAGTTTTGTTTTCATTTTTCTTTATTTATTTAATGATTTTGATTTATTGTTTACGGTTTATTCCACCCTCTCCCGTATCTATGCCTGTAGCCCCCTCCCGTGCTGTCCGGACGGTAATATCCGAATCCGCGCCGGGCGTTGCTTGTCTCATCCCTGTAGAGAGGAAGGAATGTTTCTTGCAGCCTGTAGCATTGAGCTGAATCACATACCGATTTAATTGAGAGGTAAAAATCGTTAGTGATTTTCTTCAGCTCAGCGTGATGCCTACCTATATGGTCTGATATGCTGTTCAACCTGATCGTGTCGGGCTGTTCCCTGTTCAACTCTATGAACATCTCTGTCTTCAGCGAATCCATCTCGTAGATCAGTAAGTTTGCCTGTGGCTGGAATTGCCGATTTGCTTTCCGGAAGGCGTTCATCTGCTCATCATCGAACCTAAGTGTCTGACGGAAATACCTTCCGGTGAGCGGAGCCCGGCTTTCATCTATAACAACTGCAGCCTCATTGTCTTTTACCTGCCGGTTATGATAAAAGATGGTTCCTATGGTGGTCAGGTTCAGCACCACTAACAGCGCAATTACCCATATCTGTATGCTGTTCTTCTTAGTCATAATCTTCCAAATTATAATATTCCAGGTTTTCTATCTGACTATCGTTGATATTCATACCCAGCTTCGGATAATAATCACCTTTATAACTATTTCCGAGAGTGATTCCCAACACTGTAACAGCAGCAAAACTGGCAGCCAGGGCAATGGCTTTCCACACAGATGGCCGGTAGTTTGCCTGCAGCTGCTTTCTTTCTATCTCCGCCAATACGCGTGTGCTCAGGTAGGGACTGGGGACCATCTGCTTTTCGCGTTCAATCAGGTCATTGATATATTTTTCTGTTCCCATTCTGTTGGTTTGTTTATATGTTTGACAAGTCTCCCATTATTTTCCTACGGTTTTATCCAGTTTCTTTTGCAGATTACCCTTTGCTCGTTGCAGTAGTTGTTCTACAGCCCCTTCTGATTTATTCATGATACGGGCGACCTCTTTCTGGGGCAGTTCTTCATATCTGCTCAACACAAAAGCTGTTCGTTGAGAGGTGGGAAGGCGGTCGATTGCCGCTTTTATCAGTCTGTCTCTCTCCGCTGCTTCCAATTGTTCAAGTGGCGTTTTCTCGTTGCTATAATAGTTGAAGATGTTTTCGAGCGACAGCAATAACCTGTTTTTACTGTTCCGTTTAATAAAATTAATGCTGCAGTTCGCTGTTATCCGGTAGAGCCATGTGGAAAACTCAGCCTTTCCTTTGAAGGAGTGCAACGATTCAAAAACCCTTATAAAAACCTCTTGGGTGAGGTCATCCGCATCAGCTTTGGAATGCACGAATCCCATGGCTGTGCGAAATACCACTCCCTGATATTTTTCTATTAATTCCTTAAAGGCTTGAGTGTTGCCGGAGTTAATTTTTTCTATGAGTTCTGAGTCCGTCAAAGTGCATGATGTTTGATTTAGTATTTAGACAACAGTTCCCTGATTTTCCTACGGTAGGATTACTTTTTACGGTTTTATTTCATTCTTTTACGTAAACGTTTTTTAATCTGCTTGATCGTTAACCGGAACCTGTTTCTTTTTTAACTCCTGGAGGGCTGTATGTGGCGGATGAAAAATAAATTGGTTGCCTGGTCGCTACTTCTCAAAATAGGTTTTCGTTGCTTTATTGTTAAGTCGCACCCGTACCCATTCAGTAATTTTCTTCTGCTCGTTGCGGTTCAGTTCCTTTTTTGATGTGAAGACTACGATAGGTATTCGTTCTGATCGGGTTGTATCGGTAAAAATAACCGACTCGGCATAGGAGCAGCTCTTCATCTGTGGGTATATTTGCCTGATCTCCTTTAAAAGGTTTTCTCCCATCCCAGGTATGTTTTGTATACTGTCCAGTCTCCATTGGGCTTTTTTCAAAGAGGAGGTGGTGATGTTGAGCTTGTTTTCCAGCTCCTGTGCTTCTGTTAAATAGCGACTGGCACTTTGTTTCAGAATTTCAGCATCTGCTCCTTCAATAATACTGATTTTTGAGGTGTCCAGCTGAAAGATAAGTGCTTTTTCTTTTATTTGAACCAGTTCTTCTTCGTTAGGCCCATATCCTGAATAGAGGAGTGATATTGAGCTCTGGTTCGGGTCCACCTTTGCTTCAATCAAGTAGCTGCCGCTTAAAATCGATATCTCCTGCAGATAACGGTTTGAACTTTCAGAAAAACGCTCCTTCCTTACCAGATCGTATCCGAATATGATGCTTGGGATGATGGTGATAAGCAAAATGGTGGTGATGGCGCTGTTAACCCTTTTACGCTGGGCTGGATCTATGATGCTGCGAATAGGAAGTTTAAGGATCTGACAGACGGTGAGTGATGATACCGCAATAAAAACTGTATTAATGGTGAAGAGGTAAAGGGCACCAAAGAAAAAATTCAACTGGAGGGTAGCAAGCCCGTAACCTGCAGTGCACAGAGGTGGCATTAGTGCAGTGGCAATTGCAACGCCGGGGATTACGTTCCCTTTCAATTTGCTGCTAATGGCTAATATCCCTGCCAGGCCTCCGAAAAGCGCAATAAATACATCGTAAATAGTGGGGCTTGTGCGTGCCAGTAATTCGGAATGAGCTGTATTTACCGGGGTGATGACAAAATAGAGTGTTGAAGTGATCAGACTTATACCGATGGCAAATGTGAGGTTTTTTATCGACCGCCTGAACAAATGCCAGTCATAGGTCGCGATGCTATACCCCATACCGTTGATGGGTCCCATCAGTGGAGATATAAGCATGGCACCTATGATTACCGCTGTTGAATTCATGTTCAGGCCCACCGATGCCACCAGGATGGCACACATTAGAATCCACAAGTTGGTTCCCTTGAAGACAATCCCTTTTTCAATTTCAGAGTGGATAACGTCAAAATCTTCCAGTTCTTTTCTGATGTCAAAATAGCTGATTATGCTCATTCTTTTTTGAGTATATGTTAATTATAGCAACGTAGTTTAAGTATGTTATAATTACTTTACTCTTCAAAGATGCAAAAAATAACTGGACATAACTTTTATTTTTTTATTTTTTTCATTGTGTAACAGAAAAACTTGCTTCATTGGAGTTATCAGCAGAACTTTGAGCAATCCACAGTTTAAAGTCGCCCGGTTCGGTTTTTTTCTTCATGTCAATTCCGTAGAAGGCCAGATCTTCGGAAGCAAGATTAAACGTTACCTGTTTGGATTCACCCGCCTTTAATGCAATCTTTTTAAACCCTTTTAGCTCTTTCACCGGGCGGGTTACGCTTGCAACAAGCTGTCGGGTATAAAGCTGTACTACAATCTCTCCGTCTGCCGGCCCTGTATTTCTGACATCAGCCGTAACGTTAATCTTGTCCTCTCTTGATTTTAGTATCTTTTTGTCGGTTTTTACATTATCTATTTTAAACGTTGTATAGCTTAACCCGTATCCAAAGGGATAAAGCGGGGTGATAGACGTGTCCAGATATCCAGACTTGTAATCTACCGATTCATCGTTCAGATTTACAGGACGGCCTGTATTCTTTTGGTTGTAGTAAACCGGTATCTGTCCCACATTCCTGGGAAAAGAGATCACCAATCGCCCTGAGGGATTATAATCGCCCGCGACAACGTCGGCGATACCAAATCCTCCTTGTGTCCCCGGAAACCATGCATGTAGAATTGCAGCGAGATTTTTATCTTCCCATGACAAATCGAGTGGCCGGCCGCTTAATGATATTAACACGATGGGCTTCCCTGTCTGTTTTAAGGCTTGCAGCAATTCTCTCTGTGCACCCGGCAGGCGAATGTCGGTACGTACGGCAGCTTCTCCCGACCAGTTAAAATCTTCACCCATCGCAGCAATTACAATATCTGCCCTGCGTGCCGCTAAAACAGCTTCGGCTATTCTTCCCGGAGTTGTTTCGGTGATGGAAGATCCTTCTGCGTAAATGAGTTTCACCGAGGAGCCTTTGTATTTTTCTGTAACCCCCCTGAGGATGGAAATGCTTTTGTTTCGATCACCCAGTCCTGCCCATTCCCCATTCATGTTTACGGAGTCGTTCATAAGCGGACCAATCAAGGCAACGGTCATGGCTTTGTCCTTTTTTACAGGGAGGAGATTGTTTTCGTTTTTCAGCAGCACTACCGATGAGGCTACGGCCTTGCGGGCAGTTTCCATGAATTCCGGAGTCATCGTGTTCTGTTTTGCCCTCTCTTCGTTGAGGTAACGATAAGGATCGTCAAAAAGTCCGAGCAGGAACTTCATCTCCAGGATACGCCTTGTGGCATTGTCGATAGCTTTTTCCGGCACTTTCCCTTCATTTACCGATTTCACCAGATGCTTGATGAAGGTTGCGCCTGTCATATCCATATCAATACCCGCGTTTATCGCCAATTCTGCAGCATGTTTCTCATTTTTAGCCACACCGTGTGGTACCAGTTCGTTGATACCTGTATAATCACTCACTACAAACCCTGTAAAGCGCCATTCGTTGCGCAACACTTCCGTCAATATCCAGCGGTTAGCAGTAGCAGGTACCCCGTTTATTTCATTAAAGGAGGCCATCATCGTGCCAACACCGGCATCTATCGCTGCTTTATAAGGTGGCAAATACACATTTCTTAGAGTATGCTCCGACAGCTCTGCCAGATTGTAATCTCTTCCCGATTCGGCGGCACCATAGGCTGCCAGATGTTTTCCGCATGCAAGCAGCGTTGTGAGACTATTGAGAGACTTAGAATCTTTGCCACCCTGAAAGCCGCTTACTCTAGCTTCAGCCACCTTGCTGCCCAACCAGGGGTCTTCTCCGGCGCCCTCCATTACACGACCCCAGCGAGCGTCTCTTGAAATATCGACCATAGGAGCAAATGTCCAGTTGATTCCGTCTGAAGCTGCCTCTATGGCTGCAATCTCCGCAGTCCTTCTCATCATTTCCAAATCCCAGGAGCAAGCTTCTCCCAAAGGAATTGGGAAAATTGTTTTGTATCCATGAATTACGTCCTGTCCAAAGAGGATGGGAATTCTCAACCTGGTGGAATCGACGGCGAACTGCTGAAACCTACGAATACCTTCCACTGTGGTGGCATTGAAAATACTTCCTATCAATCCTTTCTCCAGATAGGGCCGAAAATCATCGGACATTACCGGTCCTGTGATCGACCAGTTGGCAGAGAATTGTGCCATCTGCCCTATTTTCTCTTCGAGTGTCATCAGCTTCAGTAAAGAATCGACACGTCTCTCCACGTTTTTATCGTTGCTGAAACTTTGCCATTTGCCGGATTCAAAAGTACCGGATGAAGTTGAATTACAGCCTGTTATTAAAATTAACGTCAAAATAAATGCTATTGGAATAGTGGCTCTACTCATATTATTTCCTTTCTCTTTAATAGTCCGTTGATATTTTTGCCTATTATCGTTATGTTCAGGTAATTATGCCGCTTGTTTAAAAAAGCATCTTCAATGCGGATAATCGATTAATTATGATAATCCCAAAAAAAATATTGAACCGTAATTTTATTTTTTTGTTTAAAAAATTTTCCGATTATTGATTTTAGATAACTAGACACTGATTTATAAGGGTGCTGAATTTTTTTATTCTTCTATTTTTACTCTTGAGTCTGCTCCGAAAACCCCAAAACCCGATTTCAGGAGGTCGCAACTAGCTGGAAATCAATGGTGTTCTTTGTGGGATTTTCAGCAAAAAAGACTTATCGGAGGGGACTCACTCTTTATATGTAAATCCTAATTTCTTTAAACCCTCCTCTATTTCAGGAGCATTCATAAATAGTTCCCAAAGCAGGCCGGTACGGTAGTTTTCTATCATTGGAGCAATAGTGAGTTGATCAATAGCCAGGTAGCGTTGTGGATACCAATTGTATTCAATGCTAAAAGCATCGTAAAAACCATATTTACCCCACAGTTTATCTCCCAATTCATTGTAAAAATACTTTAATGCTTTCATCGACTGCTCAGGTGTATATGGGAAGCTGGATAACGCTGCTGTAGGCGTAATTACTCCAAGGTCATTCATTCCCGGCATATGAGCTGAATATCCGTTTACTGAATAACTGGCTGTCAATCCCCAGCAGTTTTCTGCGTATCCTTCTAATCTTTTGGGGTTTTCCACACAATACTCATAGTTGATAAGCGTTTGGTTCCGGTTGAGTTGCCAGTAGTCGGCATATTGGTCTGATAATCCTTTCGGACTGAGTCCGATATATGAGTAGTGTGCCCAGAAAAGAGGCCCGCCATACTCCTCAGCGCCGTTATGCTTGAGTATTAAAGGATAACCGTAAGTAACATTTTTACTTTTAATACCCCCTCCCCTGGCCCAACCATTATGGTAGGCTGACGCTGGAATTGAGTGAGTTGGAGATGATGCTGCTAAAATATATGTGATCAGACATTCGTTGTATCCTTCCAGCGGAAAGTTCATTTCCCAGTTGTATTCGGGACTCCAATGCCAATAGAGCACATCCTGTCCGTTCAGGTACCACGTCCAGTCCATTTCCCGCCAGAGGATGTCTATTTTTTCAGCAAGCAGTTTTTCATTTTCATTGCCGTTTTTGAAGTATTCCCGTACTATAAGAAGTCCTTGCATCAAAAAAGCACTCTCCACAAGATCACCTCCGTTATCTTTCTTACTGAACGGTTTCACTTTGCCGCTAGGGCCATGGAGCCAGTGTGGCCAGACACCGTGAAAACGGTCAGCGGAAGCCAGATAATCTGTAATCTGGTGTAACCTTGCTACGCCTTCAGTGCGTTGAACAAAACCACGTTCAATCCCAACAACCAGCCCGGCAATTCCAAAACCGCTGCCGCCGGTGGTAATTACATCAGCATCATTTTGGGGGTAAATCCCGTCTATATGTATTCGCTCGGGTGCAAGCCCGGAGGTTGGTTCCGCCCCATCCCACATGTAATTGAGATGTTTCTTCTGTATAAAGTCAAGAAATTCATTGTCTGAAGCAAAGTTTTTGGGGCGTCTCTCATCAACTATAGCCGGTTCTTTTTTATTGTTGCTATTGCATGTTATAAAGGAAACAGCACCGAAAATAAGTGCAACGATTGACAGGAGTTTATGATTATTCATCTTTATAATGGTTGTTTAATTTTTCTATTTCAGTAAGCGATAAAGGTAAATCCAAGGTTTGTCAGTCCGGCCTTAATTTCAGGAGAGCTCATAAACAGTTTCCACAGCAATCCCGTTTTGTAATTCTCAATCATTACAACAACCGGACCTTGGTTGATGGCGATGTGCTGGTTATCGAACCAGTTTTCCGACAGGTTGAAAGCATCAACAAAGCCATATTCTTTCCATAGTTTATCGCCGAGCTTATAATAGAAGAAGCGAAGCGCACGCATAGATTCTTCGGGTGTATAGGGCATTGATGCCAGTGCAGCTGTGGGGGCGATTACACCCCGGTCGTTTGTCGGAGAATGAGCACTATATCCCTGGTCCCCGTCGCTTGCGGTTAGTCCCCAGCAATGTTCACTGTAGCCGCTGTATTTTCTCGGATTGTCTTTACAATATGAATAATTGATAAGTGTGTGATGCTGGTTTTGTTCCCAATAATCGGCATATAGGTCATTCAATCCTCTTGGATTGAGCCCCATAAACGAATAATGGGCGAAGAACAACGGTCCCCCGAGGTCGGAGCCTAAGGGTAGTTTATAACCGAAGTACGATCTGTTGTTAGCCATACTCCCGTTTCGTGCCCATCCTTTCAGGTAAGTCTCTTTTGAGATGGGATGCAATGGCGAAGAGGCAGCCAGTACGTAAGTTATAAGACTTTCGTTCCAACCCGAAATTTTCATATTCATCTGCCATTCGTACTCCGGACTCCAATGCCAGTAGAGAACGCTTTCCCCCCCCTTTTGGAACCATGTCCAATCAATATCTTCCCATAAACGGGTAATCTCTTCGCTTAAACGTGTTTCTTCGAGAGTGGAGTTCGAAAAATATTGTCTGGCGGTAAGCAACCCCTGAAACAAAAGCGATGTTTCCACCAAATCGGCACCATTATCGAATGTGCTGAAGGGTATCGTTTCGCCGGTTTCGCCGTGAATCCAATGGGCGAAAGCACCATGGTAGCGTGCGCATTTTGTATTGAGGAAAGTTACAATTTTTCGAATTCGTTGCAATGCCTCATCTTTGGTTATAAATCCATGCTCTGCAGCAACAATCATTGCCATAATGCCGAATCCTGTACCGCCGGTAGTTACCGTATTTCCGGAAGTGGTGCGTTCACGCGCCATTCCGCTTACCGGGTGCCCGAAATCCCAGAAATAATTGAAAGTCTGTTTTTGCACCAATGTGAGCAATTCTTCATCGGATATGCGTGGAAATTTATCGGCAGGGTTAATACCGGTAGTGATCATATATATCTTTGCGGTTACGATCAAATTGCCTGATACCGACTTGAGTCCTGTATTTATAATCAACTGATACGAAGTGTAAGGAGTCAGCTCTTTTTCAGTTTTTATTTGTATAGTCCGGTTATCTATTGTGTAAACCAACGGAATATTATCTACTCCGGATTTTCGCAACACAATGTTTTTCTGCAAACTGATAGGATCAACGACATCCGAAAAAATCAGTTTTACTGTCAATTCCGGATTTATATTTACGTACTGACTAGAATTCTCTATTCCATCTATTTCAATTATTTCCAATTCAAATGTACTCGCTGCAGGTTTACTGCCGTTTTCACTGCACGTCCAGAATAATAAGGCGAGAGCCAAGAACAGTAATCTCCAAAACAGTTTTTGCATAAAGTGAAACCGGTTTATTGTCTATTTTGCTGAAACAACCACGACATAAAATCTGGTCTGTTAAAAGCCGGTTCCCAACTGGCGTGATTAACTCCGGGGAGTTCAATATATTCAACACTTGTTCCCTCTTCTTTCAATTTCAGATAAACGTCGCGTGAAAATTGTACGGGCACTACCGAATCGGCATCGCCATGGAAAATGCGGAAAGCCGTTTTTGAGGAAAACCCTTTGAACCGATCGGTGTTAATCCCTCCGCAAATGGGTATTGCAGCTGCAAATAAATCGGGAAAGCGGCAAACCATATCCAACGTCCCCATTCCGCCCATTGATAGTCCAATGATATAGATTCGGCCTTTATCCACCGGATACGTTTTTATCAGATTGTCCAACAACTCTTTTGTTAAAGCCAAAGGCTTGGATATTTCTGCATTGACCGGAAACGGAATTCCTTCTTTGAAGTTATCGGGGCGTTTAGGTGTTGGCCAATACAATCCTTCGGGACATTGCGGGAAGATAACAAAGCAAGGATATTTTTCGCGGTTTACCGGATTGGTAAACATCGTGGCGCCATGACGAAGTTGTGATATATTATCTGAACCCCTTTCGCCCGCTCCGTGTAGAAACAAGACAAGGGGATATTTTTCCCCCTTTTCTATATGAAGGGGATTTAATTGTCGATAAGGCAGGGAGTCTCTTTTTTCTGATATGAGAATACCTGGTTGGTATTCGTGATATTGAGCGTTGGCTATCGCTATAAAAACAATAGAAGACAAAAGAAAGAAAAATGTGCGATGTTTCATATCCAGATTTTTTTTATCACCGCTGGTTCGCTTTTTTAGAGTGAGCCTGCGGTGATTATTATAATTCAATTATTTTATTTAGCCATCACAAATGCGATCTCTTCAGCGGTCAACGCTTTATTGAATATGCGAAGTTCATCTATAAGGCTGTTGTCAGAGAGATGCCCCCATCCATTAAAATATGGAGCTCCGGAGCCAATAGACATGAAATCACATCCTTTCCAGCTTATTTCTGAGAGATTTGCAGTGGCTACTTCCTCTGTGTCAATATACAAAAAGGCTTTACCTTTGGTCAATACCAGCGAAATGTATTTCCAATCGGTTGAAGCAGGGTCAATGTCGGCTTTGTCCGCTCCATCCAGCCAACTGTCGTCCGTTCCGTTCCCGATATTTGCTTTAATTCGTTGTTTACCGGATGCATTTTCTCTAAAAATACGAATGCCTGATGATCTGTTGATCTGGTTGTTTGCTGGCTGGCCTTCATCTTTAGGCGATATAACCAGTATCCCTGCCCTGTCTGGTGTGCTGTTTACTTTGTACCAGAATCCGAATGTCATTTCGTTTTTCAGGGGTGCTGCCATATTGTTAATACCAAACTTCAGATAGCTGTCTTTGGCTCCGGCATAGGCCTTGCCTTTTTTACCTTCGGCAAGGGAAGGAGTGCCAACAACAGAAGCTTCCATTAAACTCTGGTAGTCTTCGTAATCTTTATCAAACGACATATAAAATATCTGTCCGTCACTTCCAATGGGTGGTGGTGTTGGCTGTTCGGGATAATCGAAAGGTGGGTTTTGACCCAGATCCTGAAAACAAGACACCATTAATATTGATAATGACACAAGCAATATATATCCTGTTTTTTTCATAACGTTCATTTTTAATTATTTAATAATTCGGATTCTGTATCAGCACACCATTTGATTTATCCACTTCGTTTTGCGGTAGAGGCAATAGTTGATGCTTGTCCTGATATTTTGTCTTTCCGGCAGAATGTAGCACCTCCATGGCAATTCCCCAGCGAACCAGATCGTAAAATCTGTCGAACTCCATTCCTAACTCCACACGTCGTTCGTGACGAATGGCATTACGTAATTCCTCCTGATTTGTAGTTGTCACTTTAGGTAATATGGAAGCATTGTTACCACGTGCTCTCGCCCTTACCATTTCTAAATAACCCTGAGCTTCGACAGTCTTGCCAAGCTCAATGGCAGATTCGGCAGCCATCAGAACTACATCTGAATAGCGAATAATACGTATATTGAACCAGTGTCCCGATTTTGAAAAAGTTAAGCGCATTGCTGGATTGGTATATGCTTTTTTGTTGTAATATTTATTTATCACGTCAGCATTGGCTATCGGTTTCTCTCCATATGGCTGATTTCCCGGAATAGAATTCGGGTCACCTCCTGTTTTGTAAAAATACAAAAGGGTTTCGTCCTTACGAGGATCTCCGGGTTCAAAGGCTTCTGCCAGATTTTCAGTTGGGGTATTCCATCCCCATCCCAGATTCCATTCGCCGGCACCACGCACGCCTTGTACCTGAGCAAATTGGCTTCCAATGTCGTTTGATTCCGGTTGCGAAGGGGTGGCCGTACATTGTAATTCAAATACCGACTCACTACTGTTCTCACCGGTCTCACGAAAGATCTGATTATAGGGTGTATTGAGATTATATATTCCTGAGTGAATAACATCTGTAGATGCAGTGTACATATTGTTCCAATCGTTTCTCATCATAAAAGCTCTTGCATGCAGTGAACGCGCAGCTCCCCATGTAAGTCTGCCTATATAAACAGGAGGCCATTCCCTTGGCAGATGTTCTTCGGCAGTGGTCAGATCATTGTCTATTAAAGTGTAGATTTCAGAAACAGCAGATTTCGGGATATTGGCTTCCTCTGCTTTGTCTATTTTAAAATCAATTTTGGGAACTTCTCCGAAAGCACGAACAAGGTTGAAGAAGGCAAATGCACGGAAGAAATGAGCCTCCGACTTGTTTATAAGGTCACCTTCTGAGAGAGTTCCCTTTTCATCTTCCGCTTGCGCTATGTCATAGAGGATTTTGTTTGCAAGATTAATAATTTCGTAATTGCCTGTCCAGTAGGATCCTATAAGCCCATTTGTGGCGATATATTCAAAATCATCATACATTACACCGTGTGCGGCACCGTCTGCCGCCGTACTTCCTTTTTCCGCATCTTCTGAACGGAAGCTGTGAATGGCAAGCGCTGTAGTACCCGAGGTCACATGAAAGCCTCTAATTTTCGCATATAGTGTAAACACATCGGACTGGAAAGAACCGCCACTCCCTTCATCGCCTTCTACCCATTCGCCCTGTGGCCTTTGGTCCAGTAAATCGCTACATCCGTTAAGAATAAGTACTGTGACTGCGGTTAAAATCATCAAGAGATATGCTCTATTTTTTTTCATAAGATTAATTTATTTTTCAGTGTTGGCATATTAAACCATCTATAATAATTTTTGAAAATATAAGTATGAATGCTCGTTTAATATGACCTGTTATTTAAAAAGTTAAGTTTACACCAAAAGTATAGATCATTGGCATTGGGTAAGTGCCGCCATCTATTCCGAAAGCCAATGCTGACCCACCTATTTCAGGTGTATATCCTGTATTGCGAGTCCATGTCTTCAGGTTCTGTACATTCGCATAAATGCGCAATGATTTAAGAAAAATCCTTTGTAATAATTCATCATTAAATGTATATCCCAGCTGTAAATTACGTATTCTGAAAAAGCTGCCATCTTCAATAAAGTATTCTGAATTGATAAGGTTGATAGATCTTGAAGGATTCAAAATAGGCTCCCAATTTGAGCTACCTTCACCATTCCAACGACTCATCCTTTTAGTCAGGTAGTTGAGCTGTGCATAAGTAGGATCGTCCCATGTCCTGTATATCTCATTGCCATATACTCCCATCAAGTCTATTCCCAGATCGAATTTTTTATAGTTCAGGCTGATATTAAATCCGTAAGTGAAATCTGGAGTAGGATTACCTATCATTGTGCGGTCATCCTGCGTGATCTCACCATCTCCATCAATATCCACAAATTTTAAATCGCCGGGGGCTACACTTCCAACCTTGTTGGGGTAATAGGTCTTTACATCTTCCCTATTCTGGTAGACGCCCGCTACCTTATAACCAAAAAAATGTCCTACAGGATATCCTTCCAATGAGCGGGAGATTCCTCCAGCGTCAAAAATGGCATCTTCGGGGCCTCGACCCAGGGAGACTACTTTATTATCAATTGTGGTAAGGTTGGCCGAAAGCGAATAATTTAAACCTCCTACACCAATCCTGTCTGTCCAGGTTGCTGAGATTTCAACCCCTTTGTTTTGTATTTCCCCCAAGTTTTCAAGTGAATTTTTTGCTCCGGAAAAACCGGAAAGCATTACAATTATATCCTTGGTGCTTTTATTATAATATACTGGCTCGATTCTTAATCTATTATTCAATATGTTGATTTCGAATCCTGCCTCCCAAGCATATGTCTTTTCCCATGACAGATCTTGAGGAAGATACTGAATGGAATATCCAGTAACGATATTATCACCAAATACGGCGCTTCCGGAACTTGTTAATTGCGGATAAGTGGGATAATTGTATCCTCCTGTGTTCTGGCTTCCAAGTACTCCCCACGAACCTTTCAGTTTCAGATAATCAATAAACGATAGCTCTTTAATAAACTCTTCTTCCGAAGCTACCCATCCCCCGCCAAATGAGTAGAAGTTATCCCATGTGTTGCCTGCAGCTCGAAAAACTGATGCTCCGTCACGTCTGTAGGAAGCATTGAAGAGATATCTGTTTTCGTAGTTATAAAGAGCACGCAGCAGATAAGACATGGTGAAGCGTTTGTATTGACTGCTGCTGTTGCCGGAAGACTTTGAGGGTATTGATGAGATCCACCACTTATCGATATCGTTACTTGGAATGGAAAAGATAATATCTTCTATGTTTTGGCTCCTTGAAGCGCCAAGATATGAATATTCAGTAAAATTTGTTGTTAATCCGGCAGTTGCTGTCAGATTGTGGCCTCCGAAAGAGTTTTGATAAGACAAAATGTAGTCGCCCTGTGCAACGGTACGTGTTGATTTTGACTGTGATAAGGATTCATTGGTTGTCAGGTTTTCTTTTTCTCCCAAATCGGGATTATACACATAAACTATTGGACTGTACTCCCTGTTTTCAGCAACTGCATAATCCAAAGATAAAGTAGTTTTAAAGTTGAAATTTTTCAAGAAGTCTACTTCTCCATAAATATTACCTGCTGCACGATTGTTTTCAGCAATATTGTGATTCTCTCTTGCCTCAATATCAATAAGTGGATTCCAGACTTGTGCACGTTGAAAATCAGGAAGAGTATGTAGTAACAGGCCGGTTTCGTCATAAACAGGAGCTACAGGAGCTGCCTTGATTGAGCTGCTCACACCCTTTGCATCTGCAGGAAGTGTTCTTGATGCATTGACCTGATAACCGAATCGCAGCGCATTTGTCACGCTGTAGTCGCTGCTAAGGTTAAGAGTTAATCGTGAATATTTTTCGTGTATGATGTTTCCTTCTTCAGAGGTGTAGCCTATACCCATATAAAACCGGTTCTTATCGCTTGCACCGGTAATACTTATATTGTTATTTGTGATAAATCCTTTTTGAAAGATTTCATCCTGCCAATCTGTATCGGCAGACCAGTTAGTATAGTCAAAAGGGACCAATCCTTGGTTTATACGCTGTTCGTTATACAGTTCCTTGAATTGTGCGGCATTGGTCATCGGCATTTTGTGGGTAACATCTTTGAAGCCGGCTGATGAATTGAAATTAACTATCGTCTGCCCCTTTTTTGCACGTTTCGTGTTCACAATTATTACTCCATTGGCGCCACGTACTCCGAAGATAGCCAATGAGGAGGGATCTTTAAGAATTTCCATTGATTCGATATCGGAGGGGTTCAGATAATTTATGTTATCCGAAAAGAGTCCGTCTACAACATACAAAGGAGAATAGCCATTGATAGAGTTTGTGCCCCTGATTCTTATTTCAGGATCCTGTCCCGCGCGCCCAGTGTTAACAACCTGTACCCCCGCTACTTTACCTTGAAGTGATGTCAGAATATTGGTAGAAGGACGATTAGATATTTCCTCTGCATTTATACTGGCGATTGAGCCGGTCAGGTCTCTTTTTTTCGCCGTGCCGTAACCAATCACTAAAACTTCTTCCAGTGCATGCACATCTTCCGATAGCCGTACATCGATTGTTGAGCGCCCGTTTACGGGTATCTCTATCGTTATCATTCCAATATAGCTGAAAACGATAGTCCCGTTTACAGGTACTTTATCAAGTATGTACTTCCCGTCAATATTTGTAACGGTACCGTGGCCGGTGCCTTTCACTAAAATGCTGACCCCGATTGCAGGGTCGCCTGTTGATTCTTCTGTTACCGTTCCGGAAACGGTAATTTGCTGTTGCGCAATTATAGCAAAAGAAAACAGAAGAAAACTAAAAACTGATGCAATTTTCAATTTCATGGATTCCTCGTTTTTTGTTTAAAAAAAATAATTTTAATAAAGGAAGTGTTTACATATTGAAAGAAAAAATTATTTACCTCTTTAAAAATACGTTATGTTCTATAACATATTTTTAAAGTGTACTTTTATACTACTGCACAACGTGTCAATCTATATATATACAGTAGATTATATATGGATGTCTTGTAAATGTAAAGTAGCTGCTTATCGGAAATTTATCATAAAATCTACTAAATTTTCTGATTCGTCAAGCTGAAGTTTCTTCCTTAAACGGTAACGTGCGGCTTCTACTCCGCGTATAGATATATTCAGTAATTTTGCAATATCTTTTGATGAATAGTTTAGTCGCAGCAATGTACATAATTTCAGATCGCCGGGTGTGAGTGAGGGATACCTTTTTTTAAGTTTTCTGAAAAAATTTTCATGTATAAGGTCGAAATTTTCCTGGAAAACAGCCCACTCATCTTCCTTAGAAAGATTCTTTTGAATCATTTTTAAAAGTTTGTTACCTTCGGTGCGATTAATTTTTGCAGCTAAAATATAAGCCTGTATATCTGCACGCAAGCTCTTTAAAAATTCAGAGTGATTAATAAGCATCATTGTTGCACTGGCCAACTCCTTGCTTTTGTAATTCAGATCTGTCACCAGCTTTTCATTTTTTAAAGCCGTTATCTCTTTTTCCTGTCTTGCAATTTGAGCTATACGCCTGTTTTCCTGTTCTGTAAAAAATTTATTTTTTTTGTGTACAATTCTCTGTATATGGTTTTTTATCAGAAGACCGGTCACAGATCCAATAAAAAAGAAATAGAGTAAGTATGACCACCAGGTTTTATACCACGGATTTTTTATCTTGAAGGAAAAGCTTACGGAAGAGAGTTCATTTCCTGAACTGTTAAAAACATATGCATTCATTATGTAATCACCTGCTGGAAGGTTGTTGTAAGCTATATAGAGATTATCATCGGTTTTTACGCGGCGGTTGTCGTATCCATGCAGTAAACATTCAACACGGAAAATTTGCTTTGAGAATTCAGGATACATAAACTGAAATCCAATATCGTTGGATTGAAAGTCAATAATCGCTTTTTTGTACAGATCAAGGTAGACTGTTTGATCGTTTTTCCTGTTATGGTAAGTAACCGATGAGATCTGCAGGTCAATCTTATCCGGCAACATCCCATCGGATAACTTGTATTTTCCAATTCCACCGTTAAGGTAGAAGTAGGAGCTCCCATAATCTGAAACATATACATTTGCTCTTCCTTCATTTGGAGGGTTATTAAGAATGCTATATGGAATACGGTCCTTTACACTATATCTGTTTTGATCGAATTCAACGAGAGCGTACTCTGTCTTGCGAATGAACCAAAACAGGTCGTCGTTTACATGTACAATCCGGTAGGTGTCTGCGAAATCGGGCAGATCGTGATTTAGCAGGTCGAAAGGAATAATTTTTCGTTGAATATCATCGAATGTAAAAAAATGGTAACCATCGGTAAAAACAACTCTACCCTTCAATTTCATAACTTTAATAGAATGTAATGTAGATTTTTGTTCTGTGTCGAACGAAAGATGATTCTCCATCTCAACCACCCGCTGTAAATCACTGTCCAGTTTCAACCGATATACCCCTTTATACATATGTCCCGCCCAGATATTACCAGCATGATCAATCTCGAGGTTTTTTATCAGGTCGGAGAACCCATCTATAGGATGGCTGAATGTCCAGTCACCAGATTCATCATGGGTGTAAACATATATTGATGTGTATGAAGATTCCAAAAGTATATTCTTACCGTTGATAGTTGCCTGCTTGATATCCATACCTCCTGTTTTTGCTTTTGGGATAGGTACCTCTTGGTCACTCTCAATTAGAGAGGTACCCAGATTATGCCCAACAAAAATTTGTTTACCGAATTTTTTTATAAACCAGGACTGAATATCGAACTGAGGAATGCGGATAAAACTATTAGCGTGTGCATTGTAGGTGTAAACTCCTTGATTAGTCGCAATATATATTGAATTATTGAAAAACAGAATATCTTCCACCAGACCTGTTTGAATATCGGCTGGTTCAAAGAATGTGAACGGAGAGTTTGTACGAATATTGGAAATACCGTTGTCTAGTGCTGCCCAGATAGTGTGGGCACGATCCTCATATAATGCAAGAACGGTGTTGTTGTTCAAGCCGTTGTTGCGGTTGATATGCCATAACTTCACACCGTTTTTGTTAATGGCAAACAGACCGCTGTTGAGTGTTCCGAACAGCAAGAGAGAATCTCCAGCACAGATAGCCCGGTTTACAATTGCTTCCCGTAGTTCATCTTCAATGGATATATGCCATGGTACAGGTGTTTGATCGTTTTTGGAGAGGCGGTAAAGTCCGCTCTTTGACGTGACCAGCAGATAGTAGTCATCGAAAGGTAATACTGCCACCACGTCGTCGTTATTTAGTTGTTTGCGTGTCAATAGCCTTTGAAAATCTTCACCGTTGAAACTGCAAAAATCATTATCTATCATTTGCGCAAACATCTTGTCTCCCGATGGGAAAAAATACAATACGGCAGGATAGGGCTTGAATGTCCTCACCTCTTTGCCATCGAAGACAAAGAATGCAGAAAACGACTGGAAGTAAATCTTTCCATCGAAAGGATATATCGTCCATATTTCATCGTTATGAAACTGATAATCATCAACAATACTTTTTATTGAGTAATAAATAAGCTGATTGGACCGGTTTCGTTCGAAATATCCGAATTCCTCGAATGAACCTACATATATTCGCTCAGTCGAGTGATTGTTGTCTATATAAATAGACTTTACTGAGAGATTATTGGGGAGTGGACACAGAGACCAGTTGACTCCGTCAAAACTCAAAAGCCCGTTTTCGTTACCAAAATAGATTACTCCGTTACTGCCCTGTTCTGCTGCCCAGTTTTGGTTGCCTGCCCTATATATATTTGTAGTATAGTTATAGACCGGGGGAATGAACGGGATTTCCTGTGCACTGCTCCCGATAGAGAGAACGATTAAAATTACGGTTAAGAGTGTCTTGCAAATATTTTTTTTACGTACAAGATAAATCATTTTCAGATCTTCTTTAGTGAGGGACTGATGGCTATTTCTTATCTAACAGCTCATCTATCTCTTTTTCATTCAGTACTTTTACATTGGTAAAAAGAAATTTTGTATCGAGAAAATTTCCGTATTGATTACACTCAGTGATAGCGTCGTGGAGGCTCGACTTAACATCCTTATCAAATGGGAAAAGCATGAGGATGGTAAAGTAGTTTTCTTTGATTACAAATTTTTCAATAACTATTTCTGCTTTTTGCAACTGAAAAATAAATTCGCGCTCTACCATCTCCTTTTGCAAATCGGTAAGTTCTTGCCTGTTATTGGTTGTGAAAAGGGCGAAAAACCGCAGTTTCTTATCGTGGCCACCCAGGCCCGAAGAGATATATACTTGCTGATGCCCCGAAAGGTCTGAGCTAAGAATGATACGGCTGCTGACAAGTGCCATGGACGACCAGTTAAGCAGTTCAGGCTCTAGTGGACTACTGTGATATGTTTCAATAGATCTGTATGCTCCTACATCGGGTATGGAAGCAAGAAGGGTCAGGCTTTTTTTCTTACGTTCGATGGACTCGTCGGGAGAAAATAAAACAGCTACCTCTTCATCTCGCACAAAGGGGGTGTTTTCTCGCCGCATCCTGTCGAAATATCTGAAATACTCCATCTGCTCCTCAATTGGCACCAGTTCCTCGAGGATATGAAATGAGTCAATTCCCTGTTCATTCAGCGTTTGACGTAATTTTGCCAAAAGATCATCTTGTCCGCTCATATATGCAAAGATATGGTTTTTTCTTACTTCACGAGTGACAATCTCTCAAAATGTTATATTCCTTTGGAATTAAATTCCTTAAATTTCATCAAATTGATAATAATTTCCTCAGAATTGTATAAATTCGCATAATTAATTCGAATGACTCTCACCAATGAAGATTAAAATAGTAAACATGTCACGTCATCCGCTTCCTGAATATGCAACGATGTCGGCTGCCGGACTAGACCTACGTGCGAATATTGAAGAACCTGTTGTTTTAAAGCCTCTGGAGCGAGCCCTTGTGCCGACCGGCATTTTTATTCAGCTCCCTGAAGGATATGAAGCTCAGATACGCCCCCGAAGCGGATTAGCAATAAAACATGGTATTGGAATTGTGAACTCACCCGGTACAATTGATGCCGATTACCGTGGTGAAATTCGGGTGATCATGGTGAACCTGTCGAATGAAAATTTTACCATAAACGACGGAGAACGCATCTGCCAGATGGTGGTTGCTCAACATGCCAGCGTAGAGTGGGAACCGGTTGACACACTGGATGAAACAAAAAGAGGAGATGGAGGGTTTGGACATACCGGCAAACAATAGAAACTGTAGGCAAAGAATGAATTATCTGACAGAAATAAAAAAGCTGAATGCCGGCCTGGTTTTATTATACCTGGTATTGGCAGTTATGCCACTAAAGGCAGTAGCTCGCCAGGATGTACGTCAAATACATCATAATGAAGCAACTGATAGGAAATTTGATTACTATTTTTACGCTGCTTTGAATGCAAAAGCTCTTGGGAAATATGATGAAGCTATCGACTTTTTTCAGCATTGTTATGCACTGGATTCAACCAATGCAAATGTAATGGTTGAACTGGGGACTTTCTACAGTGTGCTTCAGGAAAAAGACAGGGCGCTGGATTTTTTCCGGAAAGCTGTTCATTACGATAATTCCAACTACTACTATAATATGATGCTTGCGGGATTATGCAAAGAACTCGAGCTTAAACAAGACGTTCTTGGCATTTACAGTTCTTTGCTGAAGTTATACCCCGACAGATCAGAACTTTATTTCGAACTGGCAAACGCATATGCAGATAATGGAGAACAACAAAAAGCTATAGATGCGCTTAACGAACTTGAAAAAAGTACTGGAATGTCAGAGATGCTTTCACTTAACAAGTTCCGTCTATATTCCCTGATGGACAAAAAGGAGAAAGCATTTGAAGAAATTCAGCAGTTCATTGACAAAAATCCCGGTGATCCCAGGTATCTTATCCTTATGGGTGATCTATATATGGAAGACAATCAGGATCAGAAAGCACTGCAATATTACGAACAGGTGAAAGGTATAGATCCTGATTATCCAGAACTTATTCTATCCATGGTGAACTATTATGAGAAAACAAACAATAAGCCCGCCGCACAGGCTGAGTTACAGAAAGCCATCACAGGATCGTTTATGGATGTTGAGACAAAACTGCAGCTTCTTACACGTTATCTCGGCATTCTGCAGCAGAACCGACAGGAACTGAAACAGGCAAATACACTGTTCGAATCACTCTTTGAACAGCATCCCAACAACAGGCAACTGAACATGATTTATGGCAATGTCCTCATGCTACAGAATGACAAAGAGGGCGCCATGGAACAGTTCGAGATATATACCAAGGATAATCCTGGTGATCCGGCAGGGTATGAGCAAATGATCCGTATTGCCTTGCCTGATGAAGATCTGGAGAAAATTAAGGAGGTAACAACTGAAGCACTAAAACATCTTCCAAAGGAGCCTCAGTTCTATTTCTACTTAGGTGCTGCCCATTATCAACAGAAGAATTATAAGGAAGCATTAAGGGTATTTGAGGAGGGGTTGAAAAATGCAGTAATGCTGAGTCCAGCTATGGAATCAGATTTTCATGGTCAGATAGGCGACCTGAACTATTTTCTTGGGAATAAAGATATTGCTTTCGGATGTTATGAAAAAGCTTTAAAGCTGAATCCGCAAAATCTTCCTGTTTTAAACAATTACAGTTATTATCTGTCTCTTGAAAAGAGGGATCTGAACAAAGCAGAGCAGATGAGCGGGATTACAATAAAGGCAGATCCGATGAACCCTACTTACTTAGATACTTACGGGTGGGTATTGTTTGAACAGGGATCTTACCTTATGGCAAAAATATATATTGAAAAGGCCATGGAATATAGCAAGGAGAATCCATCAGCTGAGGTTTATGAACATTACGGAGACGTTTTGTTCAAAACCGGAGAAAGAGAGAAGGCAATAGAACAGTGGAAAAAGGCAAAAGAACTGGGACGTGACTCAAAAAAATTAAATAAAAAAATAAAAACCCGAAAGTTGTAAATGTCCTAGTTGGTAAATAAATGCCGGATGTGGAATTTTTTATGACCGTTATTTGAAATTAAAAAAACAACTGAAATAATTATCGAGCTATGAATATTTCTCACTGCAAACATATCTTTTTATTCTTTTTTTTGTTGGGCATTGCTCTAAATTCCTGTAAGCCCAAACAACAGATTGTTTACTCCACCTCTCCTGTGGAAGATAAATCATATAATCAGCTTTTCAATGACATTATTACCAGTGAGTTCCCTTACTATACCTTTTCAGCCAAGCTTAATATGAACTTGACTAACGGTTCCAGGTCCTTAAGTTCAAGAGGAAATATACGCATTGTGAAGGATAATGCCCTTCAGATTTCTATACAACCTCTTTTCGGTGTGGAAATGTTTCGATTTTATATCGATCCCGATTCTGTACTGGTGCTCGACAGGATGAACAAACGTTATGTTCAGGAATCTATCAGTTCTTTGAAAGAGCAATATCCGGTAGGATTCGACTTCTATACCATGCAATCGGTTTTTACCAATGCTCTTTTTGTTTCAGGAAAAAAGAAGGTGGAAAACTCAGATTACCTTAACTTCAAATACATTCGCACATCAGATCAATATTACTATTTAACCGGTAAGGACAGAGAATCGGGGATAGACTACTCATTCACGGTAAATTGTGACGATCGTATCACATTTACACATCTTATGCAACCAGAGAAGAAACATTATCTGCAATGGGGATACAATAATTTTGCAATATTGAACAATATTACTTTCCCGCATAAGATGAATGTAACCCTTTCATCTTCATCACGAAAGGTTGATGCCGAACTGCTTTTTTCCGATATTATCACAAATCAGCCATTTCAGTTGGGTAAGAGTGTTCCAGTCGGCTATAATAGAACCTCTATAGATGCAATATTGAAAATTATCTCTCCGAATAAAGACTAAATGAAAAGGTTTACTCTTATATATCTTTTTTCATTGTTTGCTTTTGTCTTATTTTCTCAAACCAGTCAGATCGAAAGTTTACAGAAACAGCAACAGGCCCTACAGGAGGAGATAAGAAGCACAAACAGGCTTTACCTTGATGTGCAAAAACATACTACAACTATACTGGATCGTATTAACCTTATTAATAAACAGATTTCTTCACGAAAAGAGTTGATCAATTTGCGGAATCAGGAAATAGCAGCATTGAAAAATGAAGAATCGAGGCTGGAAAGTGAGATTTCACGGCTCAATAAAGAGCTGAAGCGGAAGCAGGATAGCTATGCCAACGCCATGAAAGGCATGTTGAACAATAAGTTCAGCCAGAATAAGTTACTGTTTATTTTGACAGGAAGGTCCCTTGGCGAGTCGTTGAGAAGAATGCAATACCTGAGGGAGTATTCAAGATGGCAGAAGATGCAGGCTCAAGAAATAAAGGTGCAAAATGCCGAAATCACAGCCAAAAAGGAATCTCTAACCCTGGCCAGAGCCGGCAAAGAAGAGGCGCTGGCATTGTTGAGGAATGAACAGATAAGGTTGCAGGAGGAGGAGAAAGCGCGTCAATCGGAGGTAGCAGAGGCTCGTGGGCAGCAACAGAAGTTAAAGAAATCTATTCAGGACAAACAGCGCAGGGCATCACAGCTGAACGCACAGATTGAAAGATTGATTGCTGAAGAGGTGGCACGCCAGGAGAGGGAGGCTGAGGCTGCCAGGCGGGCAGAAGAGGCTGAACGACGGAAGAGAGCCGAACGGGAAGCCGCAAAAATCAAGCGCGAAGGAGAAAAGAGCAAGGAGGCAGTAGAGAAGGAGGAGGCAGCCGGGCGAAAAGAGGAAGCTGCGCCAAGTGGTTCGCCCGCTCCCAGAATTGAGGTAGGAGCGAGTACAGCATCGGCGGAGACATTCAATCTGTCTAAGAATTTTGCTGCAAATAAGGGAAGACTGCCTATGCCTGTTTCCGGAACTGTATCAATAGTTGGCAATTTCGGCACCAAAAAACATTCGGAATGGAATGTGACAACCAATAGTAATGGTATTGATATACAAGCTCAGAGGGATGCCAATATACGTACCGTTTTCGATGGAGAGGTTTCGAAAGTGTTCTCTTTCCCCGGTTCTAACACTTGTGTTATTGTTCGTCACGGAGAGTACTACACATTTTATGCCAACATATATGATCTTTTTGTTAAACAAGGGGATAAAGTGAAGACAGGACAATCGCTGGGACGTATTTTCACCGATCCCGATACCGGAGTCTCTACCATGCACTTCCAGCTGTGGCAGAAAACAACAAAACTTAATCCTGCGCCATGGTTGCAGCGATAATTTAGTTTTGTATTGTAAAGGTGAAAAGAATCTGTTGTTTCATAAAGTTCAAGATTGTATATATTCTCAATATAAGTGGCCTTTGGCCCGCAAAATAATTTTGTTTATTGATCTAATTCTAACAATATGTCGTTAAAGGCACGTCTAATAATTATGAACTTCCTCCAGTTCGCAGTCTGGGGGGCTTATCTCACATCTATGTCGCGTTATCTGGGCCCGGCGGGTATGGGATCACATATCGGGGTTTTCTATTCTGTGCAGGGGATAGTATCCATATTTATGCCTGCACTTATAGGTATTATCGCCGACAGGTGGATACCTGCTCAAAAGCTGTTGGGGATCTGCCACCTGCTGGCAGCCTCTTTTATGCTTTCCGCAGGTTTGTATGGGATGAACGCCGGAACGGATATCTCATTTTCTCTGTTTTTTTCTCTCTATACATTGAGCGTTTCTTTTTACATGCCTACACTGGCACTATCAAACTCTGTAGCATACACAATTCTGGAAAGAGGAGGAATGGATACCGTTAAAGCCTTCCCCCCGATTCGTGTTTTTGGTACCATAGGATTTATTTGCACCATGTGGCTGGTAGATATTATCGGGTTCCAGACCTCAGCCATGCAGTTTGTAGTAAGTGCGATGATTGGATTTGTACTGGGAGCTTACGCTTTTTCACTTCCCAAATGCCCTGTCACTACAAGTAATAAAGATAAAACCCTGTTCCAGGCACTTGGCCTGGATGCATTTAAGCTGTTTAAACAGCGGAAGATGGCGCTTTTTTTTATATTTTCCATGTTTTTGGGTGTATCACTACAGATAACCAACGGTTTTGCCAATCCGTTTATTGCCAGCTTTGAAGCTTTGCCGCAATATGTTAATGCATTCGGGGTGAAACACTCCAACATTCTAATTTCACTTTCTCAAATATCTGAAGCTCTATGTATCTTGCTTATACCTTTCTTTTTGAGGAGATATGGAATAAAGAGCGTAATGCTTATAGCGATGTTTGCCTGGGTTCTGAGGTTCGCTTTCTTCGGGCTGGGTAATCCGGGAAACGGGCTATCGTTGCTTATATTTTCCATGTTGGTTTATGGTGTAGCATTCGATTTTTTCAATGTGTCGGGTTCCCTGTTCGTAGATAAGGAGACACCCCACAATATCCGTGCCAGCGCACAGGGGATGTTTATGTTGATGACCAACGGTATTGGTGCTACCATTGGGACTTTAAGTGCACAGTGGGTGGTGAATCAATATTGCAAGTGGACTGATGTGAGCGTGGGGACAACCACTAAATCGTTGCTGGTGGGAGACTGGCCTAGCGTGTGGTTTATATTTGCCGCATACTCCCTGGTGGTGGCGGTAATGTTTGCATTCCTCTTCAAATATAAACATGTGCGGCAGGTAGAATAGAAATATAAAGTTATCTATTCTGTTTTATCGTAACTAAAGTTTAATCTGTTGACTCCCTGAATTCTTTTGGAGTTTTGTTGTATTTTTTAAGGAATTCCCTGTAAAAGTAGGCCTTGTTGTTGAAACCTGATGCATACATAACTTCTTGAACAGTTCTGTTAGTTGTTTTCAGAAGTTTCCCCGCATACTTAAGCCTTATTGAACGAATAAATTCAGTGGGCGTTTTTTTAGTGATCTCCTTTATTTTACGATAAAGTTGCATCTTGCTGATTGCCGTTTCATTTGCAATGAATTCAATCGTGAGTTCTTCGTTATCAATATTGTCATAAATAACTCTCGTAATATTCAGAATCGTTTCTTTATCTTCTTTGTGGATTAGAGAGCCCTCATATTGTTCAAGAGCGGAGTAGGGGGAATTACTGTACTCTTCCAATATATTTTTTTTGTGAAGCAAGCTTTTAACAATTACTTCTAAATGACGAAAATTGAAAGGTTTGTTGATATAAGCATCGGCACCCACTTCGTAACCTTCAATCTGACTTTCGATGGAACTTTTCGATGATAAAAGTATGATTGGTATATGGCTGGTCATTTCCTGCGTTTTCATTATTTTTACAAATTCAACCCCATTCATTTTCGGCATAATTATGTCGCTGATAACCAGTATTGGATGTTGCCTGTTTACAGCCTGTAATGCTTCCATCCCGTTAGAAGCTTCTATTATACTGTAATTCGGGCTTAAAAGATCTTTTATCATTGAACGGATTTCCCGGTCATCTTCAACTATCAAAACAGATCCATCATTTGAAATATAATCTTGTTCCGGTAATTTATTTTTTTCTTCTAATAGATTGATTTCACTTGATGTAATTGATTTTAATCGTGTTAAGTCAGGCTTATGATATACCTGCTCTAATTCTGCCGATGTTAACTCTAAATTTGGGATACGGACTTCAAACAATGTGTATGTCTCCCCGTCGCTTTCAATACTGATATCTCCTTTTAGGATATTTACTATACTTTTACATAATGCCAGCCCTATACCGTGCCGGGGATAGTCGCCGATAGACATTTGTCTTTCAAGCCGGTTAAGGACTTCAAATTTGTCGAATAAAATGTCATAGTATTCTGATTTTATTCCGATACCGGTATTTTTGATTGAGATTGATAATATCTCATTTTCGACTCTGACTCTAATTTCAATATGTTCTTCATCAGATGTGTATTTTACAGCATTTGACAGCAAATTGAAGATGATTTTTTCGAGATTGTTTCTGTCAGTTCTCCAAACTATGTTTTCATCGGGTATGAAAGTGGTTGTATAATCAATCTTCTTTTGCTCCAATATTTCGATAAAGTTGTCAATCACATATTTAATCAACTCGGAAATATCCACCATTTCAATTTTCAGCTTGAGATGTCCGGTTTCGGCTTTTCTGAATTCCACGAGCTGTTCTATCAGATTCTGCATCCTTTCTGAATTTGATTTTATTACTTGCAGATATTTTTTTGTATAGCTGTCGATCTCTTTTTCTTTCAATAATTTGTCGCAAGGTCCATAGATAAGTGTCAAAGAGTTGGAAAACTCGTGTGCTATATTGGTGAAAAACTGGAGCTTCCCCTGATGGATTTCTTCTGTTTTTTGCCTTTCCAGTTCTTTCATTCTTATACTGTTGTTAAGACTTATGCGATACAATATCATTTTCCTTATAATTACCAGGAGAGTTAAGAAAGAAACAAAGTAGAGGAAATAAGCTAAATTGCTTTTCCACCATGGAGGAGTCATTTCTATTGGCAAACTGTAGAGAGTCTTGCCCCATATTTTATTAGCATTGCTTGTTTTGACTTTAAGTAGATACTTCCCTCTTGGTAAATTAGTGAATACTATTACATTTGATGTTCCTAAGTTAACCCAGGCATCGTGGAACCCTTCCAGCATATATGCTATTTCACATTTCGATGGAGCAATGTAGTCAATGGGTATGAATCGGAAGCTGAAAGATTTGTGTTCGTGTGATAAAGTAAGAACTTCAAGGCCGCCATTTTGTACTAAATAATCGGCCAGATCAGTCTCTGTATTATCAACATGAAATGCGTCAAGCCAGAGTTCAGGCATATATTCATTTTGAATAATTTCAATAGGGTTGAATTCATTGAATCCGCTGATACCTCCAAAATAAAAGAGAGAAGAATATGGACTTGAATAATATGATCCGTCTGAGAACTCATTGTCCTGTAATCCGTCATTTGTAAAGTATGAAATGATACTGTAGGCGTCTTCATCAGTTCCATCCGGAATAAGTTTTGCCAGTCCATGATTGGTGCTTACCCACAAATTATTATTCTTGTCTTCTAGAATACCGTGAATGGTATTGTTTGGCATCCCGTTTTTTTCACTGAAATTAATTACTTCAGGCTGTCCTCTGTTTCTCCAAGTCAGCTTGTTCAGCCCCATACTTGTGCCGACCCATAAACTTCCTTTATTATCTTTATGAATACATAGTACATCGTCGTTGCCATAGCTGTTAACCGATAATTTGAATATTTGAAAAGTTTCGTCAATGATGTTAAATCTGTTTACGCCTCCTCCTCGTGTACCTATCCATAAGTGGGCACTGTCTTCTTTTATAATTGAATACACTATATTATTGCTCAAAGAGGATATCTCTTCATTAAATACAAATTGTTTGTAATCTGTAACTCGGTAAGGGGTTGTTGACAGATCAATTTTCAATTTGTACATGCCATAACCACTTGTCCCTACCCATAAAATATTATCACTGTCCGGTAAAATGGCATAGATAGATGAAAGGGTTAAGTTATGGGGAATATTTAAACTGCGAATTTTTTTCGTTTTCTTATCATAATAATTTATCCCATTACCATCTGTTCCAATCCAGTACTCATTCTCAAAGCCTTTTGCTATTTTGTAAACAGAGTTGCTCAATAACCCATTTTCCATGCTGAATATGTTGCTGAGTTTTAACTTTCCGGATGCCTGTTCTCTTGTAAAGTTATAAATGCCTGATCCCTTAGTGCCAACCCAAAGAGTCCGGCTTTCGTCTTCAAAAAAAGTCCTCACGGCAGAATTTCCAAAATTGAAGGTGTTTTCTGATGAGTAGGTTATGAATTTTTCATCGGAAGGAACAATCTTAAATACTCCTTTCATATCGGTGGCCACCCATATAATATTTTGCGTGCCTCTGTAAACATTCAATACAGGAGTGTTTTCTATTATCGGAATAATTTCATTTTTAAAATCGTACAGATACAGTCCTTTGTTTGTACCAAAAAAAATTGACCCTTCATAAAATCCGATATCATTGATATAGCCAATATCGCTATTGAAAGGAAGTACCTTTAGTTTATCCTGGCATTTATCATATCCATATATTTTATAGTCCGATGTCTGAATTAATATACCACCTGATTTTTGATTGAATAAATTCTCAACATCACTTAATAAAAACAGGCTTGTATCACACACAATTATACGACCATTATGGGTTTTCAATTTAACTGAAACCAGAGATTTTTCTTTAGTTAATATCCATAGATTGTCATCGCTGTCAAAAATGATTTTTTTTACATTCAGTTTTTTATTGAGATTCAGCGGCTCAAAATATTTTTTTTTAAAGTCGAAATAGTACAGGCCTTGTTGATAAACGTATGCAAAAATTTTACCCTGAGAATTTCGGGCAATTAAATATGAGTGTTCGTTTGTTATTTCACGGCGGCTTAGAGAGTCGACAAAAAAACGTTCAAAAACTTTTTCTCTGATATTAAATCTATTTATGCCAATGTCTGTGGCAATCCACAAATAATCCCTTTTTTCCTCAATGATATCTCTTACGATGTTGTTGCTTATACTTCGAATATTTCCAGGAGAAGGTTTATAAACCTGAAAACCTTTTCCATCATACAAATTAAGGCCATCCCAGGTCCCAAACCACATAAGTTGATTCGAATCTTGAAAAACAACATTTATGGAACTGTTCGACAAACCATCTTTGTTCGTCAGAGTTTTAATGTCAAAATAAATTGCATAACCCGATACCGGTAAAATAATAAGTAATATGCAGATAATTTTTTTCATTACGATCTAACATTTATTACGCCTGTGTTTAATTCCGGGACTATGATTTTTCTTTTTGCATGCTTTAAGGATGCAGTTATTTAATTATCATGTTGAGACATCTGTTGCGATTGTTAAAATCTATAAACAAATATTTATTATATTATAGAGGCAAATTTACATCTTTTCTCTTTATGATTTTTAAGATTAGCGATACTATTTAAATTTCGCCTGTTTTTAATATCCTGAAAATAGATTGTACTATGTGAATTATCCAATATAAAAGAGTATATATTTTTAAATTGAAAGATAAGTGTACTATTTTGAAAGATTAGGATACCACTGTTTGTCCGTAATAAATTAATTTTGTTTATATATTATTTAAAACATTTATATCATGGATATTGCAAAACGCTTCAGTGAAAACCCATTGTTACGTCCATCTGACCTGCAACCGGGAATAGAAGGAATGGAAATAACCTGTTTACTCAATCCCGGAGTATTCAGGATGAATGGCAAGACCTGGCTTTTATTGCGTGTAGCAGAACGCCCAAAACAAGTAGAAGGAAAGATAAGCTTTCCAGTCTATAGTGAAAGTGGAAAAATAGAGGTACTTGTTTTCGACAAAGATGATCCTCAGTTAGATGCTTCAGACCCACGGGTGATAAAATACAGGGGACAAAATTATCTTACAACTTTATCCTATTTGCGCCTTGTAGTTAGTGACGATGGTGTGCATTTTCGAGAAGACCCCGCCTATCCGCCAATATTTGGCGAAGACTCTCTCGAATCATTTGGTATAGAAGATTGCCGCGTGGCGACGATGGAAGATGGCTTTTACCTTACCTATACAATGGTATCACCAGTTGCGGTAGGTGTTGGCCTGATTGTTACAAATGATTTTAAGACTTACGATCGTAAGGGTATGATATTTCCCCCACACAATAAAGATTGCGCTATTTTTGAAGAAAAGATAAACGGGAAATATTATGCTCTGCATCGTCCAAGTAGTCCCGAACTGGGAGGAAATTACATCTGGCTGGCCGAATCTCCCGACAGGATTCATTGGGGGAACCACAAGTGCATTGCCGTCACCCGACCTGACAGCTGGGATTCGGCGCGAGTAGGAGCCGGAGGTGCACCTGTTAAAACGCCGGAAGGGTGGCTCGAAATATACCATGGTGCAAATGCCGACCACCGGTATTGTTTGGGTGCGTTGCTGCTGGACCTGAACGACCCGTCGAAAGTGCTGGCAAGGAGTGTGGAGCCGATCATGGAACCGGTTGCCGGATACGAAAAAAACGGATTTTTCGGTAATGTTGTCTTCACAAACGGACATTATGTAGAAAATGATACTATTAAAATATTCTACGGTGCGAGTGACGAGGTTATCTGTGGTGCTGAATTTTCAATCAGGGAAATACTGAATTCATTAAAATAGAGATATGTCGAAAAGCATATTGGGAGAATACAAGTTTTTTCGCTCTCAACCACTGAACATAAGGACGCTTCTTGTCACAAACATGTTGTACGCGCTTATATTGCCCATCATAGAGATTTTTGTTGGGGCGTACATAATGCGAAACACTGGCAGTCCTGCTTATGTAGCAATTTACCAGCTTTGTATGTACTGCGGGGTACTGGCTACATCGGTGCTCAACGGGTTAATGTTGAAAAGGTTCAAAGCCTCGTCGCTTTACACTTTCGGCATTTTGTTGTCGGCCGCTGCATTAATGGCAATGATGTTTGTAAACTCAATAGGAATTGTAGAGCTGGGACTGTCAGGATTTGTACTGGGGGCTTCTACAGGTTTTTTCTGGACCAACCGTTACCTGCTAACGCTAAACTCAACAAATGATGAAAACCGGAACTATTTTTTTGGGCTTGAGTCGTTCTTTTTTTCGTTGTGGAGCATAACTGTTCCGTTAATTGTGGGCGCTTTCCTGGTATCGGTAGATGGGTTTGTATTTTTTGGGAGGGTGCTTGATGTGAATAACGGTTATCAATTTATTACCCTGTTCAGCCTGCTTATCGCGATAGCTGCCGGGCTTGTTTTGTCGAAAGGGCACTTCGACAATCCGGTGCAGAAAAGGTTTATCTATACCCGTTTTCATCTGCTTTGGCAAAAACTTTTGACTCTTGCCGGACTAAAAGGGATGGTGCAGGGCTTTTTGGTGACAGCACCGGCCATACTTGTTATGCGCCTTGTCGGTAATGAGGGGTCTTTGGGGTTGATACAAGGTGTGGGCGGATTGCTTACGGCAATCCTGATTTATATATTAGGGCGGATTGCCAAACCCAAACACCGCATGGCAATTTTTGGACTTGGACTGTTTGTCTTTTTTATAGGTACACTGTTTAACGCTATTCTTTTTTCTGCCATTGGTGTTATTTTTTTCGTGTTGTGCAAAGTGTTGTTTCAACCTCTGCACGACTTGGCTTATTTCCCAACTATGATGAAAACCATTGACGCCGTGAAAGCAATTGAAAATAGAAATGAATATGCCTATATCCTCAGTCATGAGGTAGGATTGTTTATTGGCCGCGCTTTCGGAATGAGTTTGTTTATATCACTAGCTTTTTGGGTGTCGGAAGAGTTTGCCTTGAAATATGCGCTGGTAATTGTAGGTGCTATTCAATTGTTATCGCTTCCGCTTGCTAAAAATATCATCAGTGATATAGATAATAAATATAACAAATGATATTAAATATTACTTATTATGAAACCAACATATAAACCTCTTAAACACGAGGATATGAGTAAAAGTGATTTCACTGGAGTTAGATATTTGTACACAATGGCACATTTCAAGCAAGATTGGGCCTGTTCGTCCTGTTTAACACAATTATTAAATACGATATGTTTGCAAGGAAAGAGACTATCAGGAGGGGCTTATTTATTAAAAATAATATTTAACCTCATAATTCTTGGCTGCATTGTTTCGCTATGGTCGTGCAATAAATCTGAAGCATATTATGGAGACCCTGTTGTTCAGGTAAATATTAACAGGGTAGAACTTATGCCCGACATGCCGCAGCCTTACGAACTTCTGGATTGGAAAGAAAAAGCCCGGCAGTTTGACGAGTATGTTTTTGATTTTGATTCCACGTTGCCTGCCGGGCCAATGATTTGGCTTGACAATAATAAGCGCAATTTACCACAGCAAACATTCGGGTTATTTACAGCGGTTCATGACGTGCGGCAGGGAGCAGATGTGAACAACGGCGAATTTCATGAAAGCCTCAACTCCTTAGCAGCAATATTAGGTGCCGGATTGATAGGTATTGACAAAACCAATCAGAACGGATACAACTTTGTGAAAATGATCCAAAACTATTTTAATACAGACAATGGTTGGAATATAATGATGAACAACACAACTCCTGAAGTAGCTCTTTTGGGCGGAGGCTATGGGAGGGACTGGTGGTATGATGTTTTTCCGAACGTGTTGTTTTATAATATCTGTGATGTTTTCCCGGATGTTGATAATGCACAAAACATACAGCGTATGATTGCAGAACAGTTCTGTAAAGCCGATTCGGTGTTAAACGGAAATTACGATTACTCTTACTTTGATTACGCTCAAATGAAGGGTATGATAAACCAGATTCCTCTGCAACAAGATGCTGCAGGAGGTCATGGCTATGTGCTTTATGCGGCATACAAGCAGTTTGGGGATAAGCGCTACCTTGAGCATGCGAAATCTGCCATTGAGGCGTTGGACAATCAAACCGAAAGTCGTTTCTACGAAGTGTTGCTGCCTATTGGCGTTTACACGGCTGCTCGCCTGAATGCCGAGGAGGGAACAGATTACGATGTTGCAAAGATGCTTGACTGGGTTTTCGAGGGGACAAAAAGTGAAAACGGGCGTACCGGATGGGGGATTATTGTGGACAGATGGGGGAAATATGATGTCAGCGGACTGCAAGGGAGCATTACCGATGGTGGTGGTTATGCATTCCTTATGAACAGTATAAAAATGGCTATGCCCCTTGTACCCATGGTAAAGTATGAACCTGAATTCGCTAGGGCTATAGCCAAATGGATGCTGAATAACGTGAATGCATCGCGTCTTTTCTTCCCCGATAAAATACCGGATGCCAATCAATGGCTTCCGGCGATGCAGGGATACACGAATTCCGTTGTTGCTTACGAAGGTTTACGTTACGCGGACGACTTGCAGAGCCCCCGGCTGGAGGGGGTGCACCCCGTTGCCATCGGCGACGGGCCGAAGTGGCACAAAGACAATCCAAAAGAATCCATGTTCAGCCTTTACAGTACGGCACCCGTTGGCATATTTGGGGCTATGATACAAAAAACCAATGTTGAAAAAGTCCTTAAACTTAACTGTAACGTTACAGACTTTTATTCAGATAGAACCTATCCTACTTTTTTGTTATACAATCCGTATAACGAATCTGTGAAAGTGGAGTATACACCCGTGAGAGAGGGAACCGCCCTTTTTGATATTATTTCAAAAACCTACTTGGCCAGATCGGTTGTGGGCAGGGCAGATATAGAGATGCCGGCCGGGCAAGCCTGTGTAATTGTTGAGTTGCCGTCAGGCGGAGAAATTGAAAAAGTGGACAATAAACTTTTGATTGGTGAAGAAATCATATCGTATAAATAACTTAACTTTTGTAAAACATGAAGAAAGCATTATTTTTTGTCATTGTGGTTTGTGCTGCTTTGGGATTGCATGCTCAAACGACTATCAATGTCAGGGGTACTGTTAAAGATGCCCTGACAAATGAAGAACTGATCGGGGTAACCGTACTTGTTGTGGAAACAGGAGCAGGTACTGTTACCGGCGTAAACGGAAACTTTGAATTGGATGTCCCGGTAAATAATACTCTTAGAATATCATACGTAGGATATTCTATCCAGGAAATTGTTATAACAAATCAAACATTTCTGGAGATAAACCTTCAGCCCGAGACTCAATTGATTGATGAGTTAGTTGTTGTTGGATACTCCGTGCAAAAAAAGTCGACTCTTACAGGGGCGGTAGCACCTGTCAACGTTGACGATATGGAGCGACGCCGGGTTGCAGATGTAAGGCAGGCGCTTCAAGGGCAGGTGGCGGGTGTTCAGGTTACTCAAAGTACAGGCGCCCCTGGTGATGAGATAAATATCAGAATCAGGGGAGAGGGTACCATCGGAAACAACAATCCGCTTTATATTGTGGATGGGGTGCCCACCCGGGAATTGGCGTTTATCAATCCTTCCGATATTGAATCGATGACTGTGCTGAAAGACGCTTCTGCTGCTGCTATTTACGGCTCGAGGGCCTCGGCCGGGGTAATTGTTATTACTACAAAAAGCGGGGTAGCGGGAAAAACTAATTTCGACATTAACTTTTTCAGCGGTATACAACAGGCTTCAAATCTTCCCAAGATGCTGAATTCCGTACAGTATATGAATGTTGTGGAAAAGGCGTGGAACAATGCCGGATATTCCGGAACAAATCCTTATACTGCAGATAAGGGGCGGAGTGATTTTGCAAACACCGACTGGTTAGATGAACTTTTTGAACCGGGCTATACTAATAATATTCAGATGACGGCAAGCGGAGGCAGTGATAAACTGCAGTACTTACTCTCCGTGGGATATGTTACACAAGATGGTATTGTTGTATATGATAACGATAAATACAATCGATTCAATTTTCGTACAAATATCAATGCCAATCTGACGGAAAGAATAAAAGTAGGTACCAATATGCAACTTTCTTATGCCATCCAGGATAAACTTTCGTCTAAAGGCGACACTCCCGGAATAATAAGACACGCGCTTTTGCGTCCACCGGTAATTTCCGTATTCAAGTCGCCCAACGATCCCACATATTCAGAAAAAAACCCTTTTACCGATCTGCCTTTTTATATTCATAACAACAGGGATACTGGAGGATGGGAAAGTGATAAGTATGAATGGACACAAAACCCGATTGCTCTAGCTTATTTCACTGACGACACCCGCTCGCATTTTAAAACATTCGGAAACCTTTTCGGAGAGATCGCTTTCTTGCCCGAAAAAGAGCTTAGATTCAGGACCAATGCAGGTGTTGATTTGAACTTTCGTCATGAAAAGGCTTTTTTTGCCAATTTTGGCGATGATGATGGCGGCGGAAGCCAGATAGATCGTGGTTTAGGCCGCCAAAACAGGCCCAATGGATTAAATGAATACAGGGGCGAAGAGCTGACTTTTACCTGGAATAACACATTGAGTTATGATAAAATGTTTGACCTTCACTCACTCAATGCGTTGGTCGGGAGTGAATTTATCACCAATTACGGATCGGGAATAAATGCTTCAAGAAGAAGATATGAGTATGATACCGAGAAGTTCAGATATATTGATTTTGGGAGTACCGAACAGGATTTATGGAATGGGGGCAGTGGATCTGAATGGGCATTGATGTCATACTTTACCTCGTTGACTTATGTATATGATATGAGGTATATGCTCACGGCTAACTTCAGGGCAGATGCTTCTTCGCGGTTTGCAGAAAAAAACCGGTGGGGATACTTCCCTTCTTTGTCAGCCGGCTGGAAATTGTCTGAAGAGCAATTTATGAAAAAACATGACTGGCTTTCCGACTTGAAGCTAAGGGGAAGCATCGGACAGCTGGGAAATCAGGAAATTGCCAATTACGCTTATCTTACGTTGATAAGAAAAGATGGAGACAAATATCTTATCTCCAGGTATGGGAATCCCGATTTAAAGTGGGAAACCACCACTCAGTATAACATAGGTATTGATGCAGGTATCTTTAGAAACAGATTGTATTTTACCGCAGACTATTTTCAGAAATATACTACGGACATACTGTTGCCTATAAGCCTCCCAAGTATAGTTGGTGACGTGCAGCCTACCATAGTTAATGCAGGTGAAGTGAGCAATCGTGGCTGGGAATTTGGTATAATGCTTCGCAATTCCGAAAGTGCATTTAAATATAATATCAATGCCAACTTGTCTACCGTAAAAAACCGGGTGGAAAAGCTGCATCCGAACCTTCCCAGTCTGGTAGGATCAGTTACAAGAACGGAGCCAGGGCAGCCGCTTAATGCCTATTACGGATATGTTTTCGATGGAGTATATCAAAATGCAAACGAAATAAGTACTCACCTGCACGGCACAACCAACCCAACTCCTGTGCCAGGTGATATTCGTTTTAAAGACAGGAATAACGATGGAAGAATTGACGACCACGACAGGGATTTCATCGGCGATCCTAACCCGGGATTGTTGTACGGATTGAACTTTTCAGGTTCGTATAAAAATTTCGACATTGCTATACTCTTTCAAGGTGTCGGAAGTGTGGACAGGTACAACGACTCTAAAAAAATAATTGATTATGATACGCGACCGTTTAATTACACCACAAATATTTTGAAAGCATGGGATGGAGAGGGGTCAACCAACAAAATTCCACGTGTGAGTTTTACCGACAATGGAAGTAGCAGAGTATCGAGTATATTTGTTGAGGATGCTTCCTACTTAAGATTGAAAAATATTGAACTCGGATACTCTTTTACAAACATCAAAAAACTTGGCATGCAAAATATAAGGATCTATATGTCGGGTCAAAATCTATTTACACTGACCGGATATTCAGGACTCGACCCGGAATCTACGGATTTGATTGATATGGGGACCTATCCACAGTCGAGGTCCTTTATTTGCGGAATAAATCTATCTTTTTAAACAACTTAAATCTTTTGGATAATGAAATATTATAGGAATCTGTTTTTATTTATAATAGGGGTGTTTCTGTTGTCAGGATGCGAAGGCTATCTGTCGAAAGACCCTATAGGCCTGCTTACGCCCGATCAGGTTGATATGCAGCCAACGGTTACCACTGTACAATATGCTGTAAGTTCATCGTATCAACTGCTTTCAAGCACGCTGAATATTATAGGTGAATGGGGATGGAGTGACGGAACAGTTACCAGAGGCGATTTTATTCTTCAGGATATAGCTTCCGATGATGTACAGAAAAAATGGAACCCCGATGGAGACCAGGCATGGATGGATGAGTTCAATAACTTTAGTTTTATTGCCTCAAATGGGGGATTTAATGGGCAGTGGACATATAATTATGAAGGAGTTTCGAGAGTAAATACAGCTATCGACTATTTAACCGATGAAGAGATGATGGCTAAGCTTAATTTTAACAAAGCTGAACAAAACAGGCTTTTAGGAGAGGTGTACTTTTTAAGGGCATTTTACTATTTTGATTTGGTGACGAATTTCGGAGGGGTCCCACTGTTGTTGAAGCCGCTAACATCTTTTAATGAGGCTTATGAAGTCGCTGTAAGGGCAACAGCCGATGAGGTGTGGACTCAGATTGATAAGGATTTAAACAATGCAAGGGGACTGTTGCCTGATGCCAAATATTCTCATCAACAAGAAAAATGGCGAGTGTCAAAAGGAGCGGTTATGGCCCTTCAGGCGAAAGTGGCTCTGTTTAATGAAAGATGGCAGGAAGTTATTACTCTTGTAGGTGAACTAGAAGGCAGCGGATATTATAGCTTAAACAGCAATTACTTCGATAGCTTTGATGTGAATAAAAAATTTCAGGAACAAGAAGTGATTTTTTGCTATGATCACGAATCAGCCCAGACCCCAAGAAAAGGTAACGGCCTGTGTGCTCTGCTGGGTTGGGGATTCGTGGCTCCTGAGGTATCGTTTATTGCGGCTTTTGAGGAAAACGACCCAAGACTACTCTACACTGTAGATATTGAATCAAGGAATGTGAATAAAATATTGGGGACTCTCGACGGGGAATTTAAAGGTGATGATGATGCTCCAAGCAGCAGAGTTTACATTCGCTTTGCCGATGTTCTGTTGTGGAAGGCAGAAGCGTTGTTGAAAACCGGTAAATTAAAAGAAGCTATCGGCATTATAAACCTGATTCGTCGTAGAGCCGGAAGCTCGGTTACAGCCGACGGAACTCAGCCACCAGCCGGAACATTGCCCGACAGAAATGTAAATGAGTCAAATATTACTGTTGTCACAAACTGGTTGATTCACGAAAGAAGAGTTGAGCTGGGATTTGAGTCCCATCGTTTTCGGGATCTTAAACGCTGGGGTATTGCAGAAGAAGTGTTAGGAGAGAGAGGGTTTCAGAGTGTGCATTACCTGTATCCCATTCCACAAAGGGAGATAGATAAATCAGGTGGGACTATTGTTCAAAATGAAGGTTATTGACAACTGATTAAGTTCACATAGTGTTTTGTCCCTGAATATATGTGCAAAAAGAGAGGGTAAGATCATATTATGATACATACCCTCTCTTTTTCAAACTTATTAAACTGGTAAATACCAGTTGTCATTTTATTCTGCCACTTTAGGCATCATTACAACTGTTTTTCTGTTGCCCTGGTTCAGCAATTTTGCTGCAAATTCCTGAATATCCTTACTTGTAACAGCATTTACAGTCTCAATATAGTTTGTGTGATTGTCTTCACCATAAAAATATTTTGTATCGAGAATATTTGTCCAATAACTGTTCTCTTTTAGGTTTTCCTTATAGCTTTTATTCATGTACTCTTTTACTTTTGTGAAATCGGTTTTACGTGGACCGTTTAAAGCTATATCATCCAGTATATCCAGGATAATTTGATTCAGGTACTCCATCTTTTCAGGGTCGGTGTCGAACATAATCTGCAGCATGGTTTGTCCTTCGGGATAACGGGAGATTGAGCCTCCTGCATATACACCGTATGTACCACCCTCCTCTTCTCGTACTTTCTCGGTATATACGATATCCAGCACCTGGTCGAACATACTCATCAGAATCTGATTTTTCATATTTCGTTCAGTTACTCCTGAAATAGCGTTAAAGACTGAAGCTTTAGGGTTCTGCATCTCTCTGCGGAAAATGTTTGTTAATTCACCCTTCACGAAGTCCATTGGCACTTTGCTAAATTCATCTTTTGCCGCTTTACCGGGCAGCGATGCCAGATATAATTCAACCACCGGACGAACCTTCTCTTCATCTATGTTACCAACGAAGGTAAATACAAAACTACCCGGATTGGCAAACTGTTCTTTGTACATCTCCATAACACGGTCGTAGCTGATCTCTTTTAAATCTTCAGGTTTTAACCTTTTTGTAAGCTGATTGTTTCCGTATATTGCAGCGGTTACTGAGTCGCTGAAAGCGACCATAGGCTCGGCTTCCTGATTTTTGAGCTGAGTCTCCATGCGCTGAATATACGACTGGAATGCATCTTCATCTTTGCGTGGCGCAGTGAAATAGAGATAGACCAACTGAAGCATGGTCTCAAAATCTTTGATTGAGGAAGAACCGTTGAAATCGCGTTTAATTAGGCTGACATTTGGACGGGCCGATGCAGTTTTGCCGGCTAGCACCTTGGGCAGATCGGTAGCACTGAAATTACCTACACCTCCAAGGGTCATAACATTACTCATCATCCTGCTGTTAATAGGGTCCTGAAGCGCATATCGCGAATATCCCCCCTCACTGGTGCCTGTCATAAGGATCTGATCATCTTTAAAGTCCGTGTTTTTAAGAATCACTTTTATCCCGTTCTGCAATGTCCATACGGTGGCATCCATTGTCTCATCTTTTTCAATTTTGACAATTTTTCCAGGCACCGGAGGCGTTGACACCAACGGTTCATTGATTACCTGTTCGGCATAGGGTTCAATGGTTTCGGCTTTTACAGAATTTAAGACTGCAAGTAGCTCATCGCCAGTAGGGTATATTAACTCGTCTTTTTGAGGACCAGTAACTGAGATCACAATATTTTCGTCCCCTATAAGTTGCTGAATGGTCTGATTAACAGCTTCAACCGGGATATTTGGAGCTACTGCCTGCATGAACTGATACTCATATTCAATACCGGGAATAGGTTCCCCGTCAGTGAATGCACGCACATATTCCTGTGAATATGCAGAGTTATTCTGTTTATCGCGGTTATTGTAGGCATTCTCGTAACTTTTAAGGATATTTGTGCGGACAATCTCATATTCCGATGCAGTAAACCCATGTTTTTTTACTCTTTCGGTTTCGCGGATTATTGCTGCCAGTGCATCCTCAATCTTATCTTCCGCGCTTCCGGCAATTACTGTCCATGCGTCTTTGGTTTTTGCTACAAAGTAATCGCTATCATAAGCATATGCAGTAGTGAAAGGAGCGTCCGGTTTCTGAATGATCTCGGAAAAGCGCTGATTAATCATCGATGATGCTGCATTCAATACATATTGTGTTAAATACCCTGCTTGTGTTCTCTTTAACTCATCGGGCATCGGTTCGTGTTTGTAATATAACATAACCCGGGTATTTCTTGCTTCTTTGTCGGTAGCGATAGCCACAATAGGTTCTTTATTGTCAGGTACGGGGAAATATTCACGTTCAGCTCTATCTGCATCAAGTGTTATGGGAGAAAACAACTCTTTTATCTTTTGTTCCATCTCATCCACATTTACATCACCCACTACAATAATACCTTGCAGGTCCGGGCGATACCATTTGTGGTAATATGCCCTTATCTCTTCAGGTTTAAAATTATTTATAACATCAATGCTGCCTATAGGCATCCGTTTGGCATATTTGCTGTCGGGGTACATCACGGGAAGCAGCTGATCCCACAGGCGCTGCTGTGCTCCTCCGCGGGTACGCCACTCTTCGCGGATAACACCCCGTTCGTTTTCCAGCTCAGCATCTTCCAGTGCAATAGCATTAGACCAGTCATGCAGCACCAGCAGTGCCGAATCAATTAAGTTCTGATTGGTAGTGGGGATGTTAGTCATGAAATAGACTGTTTCATCGAAAGAGGTGTAGGCATTAATATTTGTGCCGAATTTTATTCCGTTGTCCTGCAGATAGTTGAGCATATTTTTCCCGGGGAAGTTTTTTGTTCCGTTAAAAGCCATATGCTCCAGAAAGTGAGCCAGCCCCGCCTGATTGTCTTCTTCCTGCATTGACCCCACCTTTTGTGCTATATAAAAGTCGGCCCTGTTTTCGGGAAGCTTATTATGACGTATGTAATACGTCAGCCCGTTTTCAAGTTTCCCTGTCCTCACTTTGGGGTCAACAGGGAGCGGCTGGTTTTGTTGCGAGAAAGCAACAAGTCCAACCGCAAGAAAAAATAGAGTAAAAATTTTCTTCATAACAGTTTTTTTTAGAAGAGTAGATTTTTTAAAATTAATATTTAACAACTGAACTTTCGCTTCTGTTATATTACAGCTAAAAACATCACTATAATGGCAAAATGTTATTAGACTGTGGTGAGTGCCCTTAAAAAATGCTATATATTTAGCTATATACTCATTTAGTTGACACCAGCGAAAGTTGAAAGAATTACTTATGATCTGATGAAAGATACCTGTTTCCGAAATAGCTTAAAGGTAAACTATATTCTGTCCAAAACTATTTTAACCAGGTCTTCCGTCGATCCTTTGTAATCGGCGTTAGAATTCAGAGCTACGCGATTTGCTATAATGGCACAAACAGTCATTGCCTTATGTCCCATCAATTTACTTAATCCTGCGATAGCGGAACTCTCCATCTCATAGTTGGTTATAGAGTATCCGTTGAAACTGAACGATTCTATCCTGGCATTCAACTCAGGATAGGCAAGAGGGAGGCGTACATGCCTTCCCTGAGGCCCGTAGAATCCTATAGCCGAAATGGTAACACCCCTTATCATATCATAACCTATGCGATCGACCAACTCTTCGTCAGCACTCACCACATAAGGGGAACAGTGATAGGGCGACCAGTTGACATGTCTCTGAAAAGCTTCTTCGAATTCTTCTTCACGAATTTTTGCCGAGTTGGCATAATAATGGATAAGCCCATCGAACCCGATAGATTTTTCAGATACAACATATGATCCCACAGGGCAATGAGGCTGCATGCCTCCCGATGTGCCAACCCGTATCATGGTGAGTTGCTTGAACTCATCTTTAACCTTTCGAGTATTAAAGTCGATATTTGCCAGTGCATCCAACTCTGTAAGCACAATGTCGATATTATCGGTACCGATACCGTGAGATAGTGCAGTAATTCGTTTTCCCTTGTACATTCCTGTGACAGTATGAAATTCACGGCTCTGCACATCACATTCAATAGTGTCGAAAAATGATGCTGTCATTGTCACACGATCAGGATCGCCCATCATCACAATCTTATCTGAAAGCTGTTCGGGTTTTATATGAAGATGAAAAGCACTTCCATCGGAGTTTATTATTAATTCCGATTCAGGTATTATTCTCATAATATTTATTGGTGTTGGTTATATCTATTCTGTTACTTTTTATTGTTTCCTCCGCCTTGGGGCTTCGCTATTGAATCTCTCATATCGGTGTCGGCTTTAATATTTTCCATACGGTAATAATCCATAATACCCAGATTACCGTTTCTGAATGCTTCAGCCATGGCTATTGGTACTTCGGCTTCGGCTTCTATCACCTTGGCACGGGCTTCCTGAGCTTTAGCTTTCATCTCCTGTTCAAGGGCTATTGCCATAGCGCGTCGCTCTTCGGCACGTGCCTGGGCAATATTTTTGTCTGCCTGCGCCTGATCCATCTGAAGAACAGCTCCAATATTTTTACCTATATCAATGTCTGCGATATCAATTGAGAGAATTTCGAACGCTGTTCCTGCATCCAGCCCTTTTTTAAGTACCAGTTTTGATATGGAATCGGGGTTTTCGAGCACCGACTTGTGCGAGACTGCGGATCCTATGGAGGACACAATGCCTTCACCTACACGGGCGAGAATGGTCTCCTCCCCGGCACCACCTACTAACCTTTTAATGTTTGCACGTACTGTTACTCGGGCTTTTGCTATCAACTGGATACCATCGATGGCAACGGCTGTAACCGGCGGAGTATCAATCACTTTTGGATTTACAGACATCTGTACTGCCTGAAGAACGTCACGGCCTGCCAGGTCGATAGCGGTTCCCATCTGAAAAGTAAGATCGATGTTTGCTTTTGAAGCAGATACCAGGGCATGAACCACTTTTTCAACGTGTCCACCGGCAAGGTAGTGTGCTTCAAGATTATCTCTTGTTACATTTTTTAATCCCGCCTTGTGCGCTTCAATCATTGCGTATACGATTGTATGTGGCGGGACCCGTCGCAAACGCATTAAAAACAACTGAACGAGTGAAATGTGTACCCCTGCCGACAATGCATTAATCCACAGGAAAAAAGGGACGTAATGGAAAAAAATCAATAAAAAAATGATTATTACGGCAATTGCAACAATTAAGGGAAACGAAAAATCCATAATTTTTTGTTTTTGGTGTTATTATTTATTGAATTATTTTATAACAAAGTTTCTATAAGCCACATAATCCATTAATTTTCAACAAAATAAACTTAGCTATAACTGTATGGCCTTTTTGCTGATTGTCAGGTGTTTAAATAAACATTTACAAATTATTTTTATTATTCAGATCTGAAATTATCAGACATTCAGCTTGTGACATAATTAATATACTTTCGTATCTGTCTCGATTTCAGCTAAATCATCCGTTATGCTGTATTTTTATATAGCTGTATTATCTCCTTTTTACAATGACATTGTATGTATTCACTTTTACAACCTCAATCTCTGTCTCTTCATCAATTAATTCGCCATTGAAAGATTTTCCTTCTACTTCTACATCGTTAACCATTACCTTTCCAATTGGATTAAGGCGGGAGAGAGATATTCCTGTATCACCAGCATTAATTTTCTGAAGATTTCCGGTATCAACTTTCCCCTCGATATTTGCCTCAAGTGAGATCTTTCGCAACGATTTAGATTTTATAAGCCAGAAAAACGTACCCCCCAGCGCCAGCGAAGCTGCTGCTATGGTTATATTTCCCGCACTGGTCCCCAGGAAAATGTAAGCATAAACAATTCCGCCTATCAGGAAGATAGCTCCTGCTATACCTGCTATGCTGATTCCCGGGAGTAAGAATATCTCAATAAGCATGAAAAGTACACCCAGTGCTATCACGGCAATTACAATGATGAGGTCGAGAGTCATATAAGGGATTACTTTTATTTAAAATTATTTAGTATTTCTTCGTTCCTTGCCTCAATTTTTAGTCTGTTTACCTCTCTGAAGAGTGATTCAGTCTCTTTTTCCAGGTGCAGTATTGTGCTATTCAAATTGTTATTTGATAAACCTCCTTCTGCATACTGATCCCGTTTTTCGGAAAGCTCCTTATTCAAATCGTTAAGTTGTTTCTCCAGGCCCATTGCCTGTGAGTACACAGATCTGGCTTTGCTGTTTTTAAAATCGGAAAGCGAATGATAGGTAGTTCTGTCGTTGATCACGAACTCAAAATCACCTCTCTTTGGTTGATTAGGAACTGTTTCCTGCCGTGCTTTCACACGTAGTGAAGCGTACTCGGCCCCTTTTTTCCAAGTTTCGGCAATAGAGGATATCTTTGCACGGTTTGCAAGTTGTTTTTCGTCTTCACTTTCGAGCAGAATAATCTGTTGATTCGGAATGAACGTGTATACACAAACTGAGTCGGCCGGTTGGAAACGGTCTGACGCAAACCACCCGATCTCCTTCTCTTCGTCAATCACCATCATGTAGTCGTTGAACGGTGAGTTGAACGGCATATTCAGTTGATTTGGGTTGAGATATGAATCGGCAGTCAGGTTATAACGGGTAATATACAGGTCATAGCCGCCGAACGACTGATGTCCTGTTGATGCAAAATAGATGGTCATCCCGTCGTTCATCACAAAAGGATAGGCCTGGTCTCCTTCCATATTAATATTTTCCGGCAGTTTTTTCTCATTCCCGAATGTGTCGAGTAGTTTGTCCATTGTAAACAGATCGAGTCCTTTTACCTGATCGCCCTGCGAATAATAGACTTTGTCTTTCCGCTCATTCATATACAGTGTTTTATCTGTTTTTGACAAATTGGGAAAAAAATCGTTCAGCGGTACCAGTGAGCCTGAAGATGCGCTCAGGTTATAGGCAGATAGGAGATCTGCTTTTGGAAGCACCAGGCTGTCAATAATCTGTATGTCTTCTGTTCTTTTGACAGCTTTTTTCAGTTTTTCGGCATAAATGCGTTTTTGAGCCAGTTTTTCCAGAGCGTCATTGTTCCTGCGGTTTGCCCGTTGATATTTTTCGAACTCCTTTTCCGCATCTTCAAAACGGTACGTTTTGGAATAGAGTTCGCCAAGGTATATGTATGCTTCGGTGATTTTCTTTTGTGATGCAAAAGTGAGATACTTTTCGGCTTCAATTAATTTGCCTGTTTCATACAGGCAAACTCCCAGCCATTGATTTACTGAAGCGTTATTGGGATTATTGAAGTATTCTGCCCTGAAAACAGGAAGTGCATGGGCAAACCTTCCCTCCAGATACATTTTTTTCGCTTCATCAAGTGTTTGAGCCTGTAAAGCGAAAGCTAATGTGCTAAACAGAAGAGTAAGAAAGATATGTTGTTTCTTCATCATCATTTTTACTGATTTTCAAAGATAGTGAAAAAAATATTCAATCGATTCAAATATTTATGATTTTCTCTTTTTTCACTATCTTTGAGGCCTGAAAAAAATTCCTCTTATGCAAGAAAAAATTATAATACTCGATTTCGGTTCACAAACCACACAGCTTATTGGAAGGCGTGTGAGAGAATTAAAAACTTATTGCGAGATAGTACCATACAATAAATTCCCATTCGGAGATACCTCAGTTAAAGGGGTAATCCTTTCCGGTAGTCCTTTTTCGGTTAATGATGCGAATGCGTTCAAAACCGATTTAAATGAAATACGCGGTAAATATCCGTTGTTGGGTATATGCTATGGAGCTCAGCTTATGGTGGTGTCGTCAGGCGGCGAGGTAGGCAGGATTAATGCCCGCGAGTATGGCCGCGCACACTTGAACGTGAGCGCAGTTGATGATTTGCTTTTAGGCAACATATCACAAAATAGTCAGGTGTGGATGTCTCACGGTGACACAATAGCTCGTATCCCTGATAATTTCAAAGTTATTGCATCTACAGGAGATGTTAAGCCGGCTGCATATAAGATCGATGGAGAACTTACTTGGGGGGTTCAGTTCCACCCCGAAGTATTTCATACAGACGAAGGGACACAAATATTGGATAATTTCCTTTCCATTTGTAAAGTAAATAAAGAGTGGACTCCGGCATCGTTTATCGAAGCTACTGTCAGGGAGCTGAAAGAGGAGCTGGGTGACGACAAGGTAATTCTGGCTCTTTCAGGAGGTGTGGACTCTTCGGTTACCGGGGTATTGTTAAACAGAGCTATCGGAAAAAACCTTACCTGCATTTTCGTAGACCATGGGTTGTTACGCAAAAACGAATTTAAAACTGTTCTGGCAAACTATGAGCATTTAGGACTTAATGTGATTGGTGTGGATGCGAAAAATCGCTTCTACAAAGAGCTGGCCGGTGTTACTGACCCTGAAAGGAAACGTAAGATAATTGGTAAAGGATTTATAGATGTTTTCGAAGAAGAAGCACATAAACTAAAAGATATAAAATGGCTTGCCCAGGGAACCATCTATCCCGATATTATTGAGTCGCTTTCCATTACAGGTGTCACAATTAAAAGCCACCATAACGTAGGCGGGCTTCCTGAAAAGATGCATCTTAAACTGTGTGAGCCTCTGAGGTTGCTGTTCAAGGATGAAGTACGTAAGATAGGACTGGAATTAGGAATAGATCCTTCCCTTATTAACCGCCATCCTTTTCCGGGACCGGGGTTGGGTATTCGCATACTGGGAGCTATAACGCCCGAAAAGGTGCGGATTGTACAGGATGCTGACGAAATATTTATTTCAAATCTTCGTACTGCAGGACTTTACAACAAAGTATGGCAGGCCGGTGCTATTCTCTTGCCGGTACAATCGGTGGGAGTGATGGGTGATGAACGTACATATGAAAACACCATCGCTTTGCGTGCGGTTACTTCTACCGATGCAATGACTGCTGACTGGTCGCGCTTGCCTTACGATTTCCTGGCAAAGGTATCAAATGAGATCATCAACAAGGTGAAGGGAGTCAACCGGGTAGTTTACGATATCTCATCAAAACCTCCAGCAACAATTGAGTGGGAGTAGATAGCATGTACTCAAAGCTTCCTGGCAGTTGAACTTGCAAAGATAGCAACAATAGCAATAATAGAGAGAGGGTAGTTAACGTATGGGCTGTTTCAGTTCGGGATAAGCTATACGGGTGTGATATACCGTTTTCAGTTTATCAACAAAAACATCCTTCACTGTCTGAATATCTCTGAATGTGATGGGAGCTATTCTGAAATATCCTTCATTCATCTGTGAATCAATTATTTTGTCAACCAGGTTGCGAATAGATTGTTCTGTATATTCCGGGAGGCTTCGCGACGATGCCTCCACCGCATCGGCCATCATCATAATTGCTGTCTCTTTGGAAAAAGGATTCGGCCCGGGATATAGAAAATCGGCTTCATTGGCCTCTTTCCCGGGGTTGGCATTTTTCCATGAGATATAAAAATATTTCGGCATGCTTGTTCCGTGATGTGTTTCAATAAAATCGATAATCTGTTGCGGCACGTTGTATTTCTGTGCAATCTTCACCCCATCTTTTACATGATTGATTATGATGCGTGCACTCTCCTCAAAAGGGAGCCCTGCATGAGGGTTCATTCCAGGTGCTTGATTTTCCGTGAAAAAAGCAGGATTCTTTATTTTCCCTATATCGTGATACAAAGCTCCAGTCCTTATAAGAGAGGCATTCGCTCCCAGTTTTGCGGCGGCCGCCATTCCCAGATTTGACACCTGTAATGAGTGCTGGAATGTACCTGGCGCTTTTTCGGAGAGTTCTTTCAACAGAGGTTTATTTATATTTGAAAGTTCTACCAGCGTCACACCTGATATGAATCCGAAAGATTGCTCAACAAGATAGATCAGTGAATAGGAGAACATTATGAAAATAAAGTTTATTGAGAAATATACCAGCATAACCCAGTCGGCCTCCTTTACATTTCCTTCCTGATATAATATCAGCCCAAGATACACCGTAACATAGGTAAGAAGGATAAAAAATGAACTTCTTATAAGCTGAGAACGCTCAGTAAGCTCTTTCAGCATAAAAATAGAGACCATGGCAACTGAAATTTGGATTGCAGTGAACTCGAAAGGAAAAGGCACCATCAGTGAGCTCATGATTACGGTGGTGATACTGGCGAACAAAGCGGTACGTGAATCGATAAAGGTACGTATGAGAATGGTAACTATGGCATATGGAATTATATATACGCTGAATAGTTCAAACCGGACAGTGATACATGTTAGCGCCACAAAGAGCGTTATTAGCAACACCATGAAACTCACATGTTTCCTATTGCGATATTCATGAGGGCGGAAGAATAAAAGGTACATATAAAATGAACCGAACATAAAAAGAATAAGAATAAACTGTCCCAGTATTATCCAGCCATTTTTCGTGGCCCCCCCGCTGCGTTCTTCAGTCACACGTTTCAGTGAAGAGAGTATGTTATATGTGCGTGAGTCAACAATCTCTCCCTGGTCAATAATTCTTTGTCCCTGCTGCACCATGCCGCGGCTGATATCAACCTGCTGAATAAATTCATTTTGCGCTTTCTCTGATGTTGCCGCATCGTAAATTATATTCTCTCTGATATACTCATTTATATCAGCCGTTTTCAGAATGTTTGCATCTATATTTGCAGGGGCATCGCTCAATATCTTTTCATATGCGGTACGTATTGTATAAAGTGATTCTATCGACCTGGCTTGTGCAACATTCTCTTCTTTTATTCGCAGAGTCTTTGTCTTTGACTCATGTATGAGGTCGTAGTCGATTGAGCGCATTATGCCGTTGTTGTATATCTCGTTAAGCTTGTCGCGGATATACAGTTTATATCCGGGAGAGAGAGTGGCAAGTTTGGCATTCAGGTTTACATCAGCATCAAAGTCGGCAATGGCATTTTTCTGTACATCATAATTTATAATGAAGTAGGGTTCGTAAAATTGCAAAATACTGTCCTGCTCTGTCTTTAACTGCTCTGCAGGCTTGTAGATGGGGAAATCAAATGGAGCCGTCAACAGGCCATACTGCCAGGGTCTCCCTTCATTGAACGAATATTTGAAACTACCCTGACGGGGAAAAATATAGGTTATGAAGAGTACAGCGACAATAAATACCAAAGGAACAAAAATTCTTGTTCTGACTCTTATTTTCTTTTTTTTTGATGATGAACTGTTCATGCCTCTTTGTGTTAACGTTGTGAGGTTATTATACAACAACTGAACTACTGAATTGTTTGTATATTATGGACCTTTCTCTGTGGTACTACAAGTTTTTCAGAGTGAAATCAGCTTCATTATTTCACGTGTCGCCCCAGCGTTTCCGAATATATATTCTTTTGCTTTCACACCGGCATTTATCCTCGATGATGAATCAAGAGCCATCTCATCCATCTTTTTGTTGAATTCTGTCTTGTTGCTGATGGAAAATCCACCTCCGTTAGTTATAAGGCCATGAGCTTCAATGAACTTTGAGTATCTTGGCCCGAAGATGACAGGTATGCCATACACCGCCGCTTCGGGCAAATTGTGAATTCCCTCTCCAAATCCGCCTCCTATATAGGCTATCTGGCCGTATCGATAAATGGAAGAGAGTAATCCGAAGCAATCGATTATAAGACATTCACACTGTGTAATATTTTCCTCGGTAGCATTTGAATAACGCAAGTGTGCGCGTTTCAGCTTCTTTTCTATCTCCCTTAGACGTGGCTCGTCAATCTCATGAGGTGCTATAATCAGTTTCAATCCACTGTGAGTGTTAAAGTAATCGATCAGTAGATCTTCGTCCGGGGCCCAGGAACTGCCTGCTACGATGACGATTGACTTTTTATCAGCAAATTTTTCAACTACCGGCAGTTCCTTTGCATTATTCCGCACCTCTATTACTCTGTCGATACGTGTATCACCGGCAAGTGTGACATTTTCAATGCCTTTACCTTTCAGGAGTTTAGCCGATAGTTCGTCCTGAACAAAAAAGTGTGAGTAAAAGCGAAGCATTTTCCCGTAACGTGTCAGTCTGTTCTTAAAAAAGGGCTGACCAGGCCTGAATACTGCAGAGGCCAGATAGACAGGGATCTTCCGAAGAAAGCTTTCGTGAATATAGTTATACCAAAACTCATATTTGATGAAAATGGCGATGAAAGGATTCGCCAGATCCAGAAATCGGCGTACGTTCTTTTTTGTGTCGAACGGCAGATAACACACTATATCGGCCAAAGGATAATCTTTTCTAACTTCATATCCCGACGGAGAAAAAAAGGTAAGCAGAATTTTATACTCAGGATGCTCTTTTGTTATCGCCTCAATAAGGGGGCGGGCTTGTTCAAACTCACCCAATGAGGCTGCATGTAGCCATATGTAACGGGACTCCCGGTCTATCTTCTCTTTCAGTTTGCTGAATGTAGCTTTCTGCCCGCTGACCATCAGACGCGCTTTTTTTTTAAAAAGTGCAGCCAGGCGTATAAAAAACGCCATAAAAAAAATTCCTATATTATACATTCTCCTGAACTGGTATGGTATCAATAGCTTGTTGCAGCCTGGAAAGAGTCTCCTCTTTTCCGATAACTTCGGTTATGTTGAACATGTGAGGGCCTTTCCCTACGCCAACAATTGCCAAGCGGAACGCGTTCATTATGTTCCCGGTATGAAAGCAGTTATTCTTAATCCAATCCATTACTGCCTTTTCCTGATTTTCTGCTGAAAAGTCTGTCATATTTTCAATCAGTCCAATTAGTTGTTTCATCTGGCCGGGAGTCTCTTTTTTCCAACGTTTGCGAATGGTCTTTTCATCGTATGCGGCTGGGGCGACAAAGAAGTATGAGGATTGATCCCAAAGCTCTTTCACAAAATGTACGCGGTCTTTTACAAGTGCCACTACTTTGACCACTTTTTCGGCAGGTGCATTTACCCCTTTTTCCAGTAGGATGGGGGCAAACATACCGGCTAACTCATTGTTGGAGGTGTGGAGTATATACTGATGGTTGTACCACTTGGCTTTTTCAACATCGAATTTTGCTCCGCTTTTACTGCACCGCTCAAATGAAAACGCCTGTACAAGTTCTTCCAGAGAGAATATTTCCTTCTCTGTTCCGGGGTTCCATCCCAAAAAAGCAAGGAAATTAATTACCGCTTCAGGTAGATAACCGCTTTCACGGTAACCCGAAGAGACCTCTCCCGATACAGGATCCCTCCACTCTAACGGGAAAACTGGAAAACCGAGACGGTCTCCATCGCGTTTACTCAGCTTGCCGCTTCCTTCAGGTTTTAACAGGAGGGGGAGATGTGCGAACCGGGGCATGGCCTCTTCCCAGCCAAAGCTCTTGTATAGCCATACGTGCAGCGGTGCAGAGGGCAACCACTCTTCTCCGCGGATTACGTGCGTGATCTCCATCAGGTGATCGTCAACCACGTTCGCAAGATGATATGTTGGCAGTTCGTCCGATGATTTGTATATTACCTTATCATCCACGACTGAAGAGTTGATAGCCACCTTGCCGCGAATCATATCGTCCACAATGATTTCGTTATCAGGCTCAATTTTAATCCGGACAACATATTGCATCCCCGATTTTATAAGTAAATCAGTCTCTTTCTCAGTCAAGGTGAGAGAGTTGCGCATGTTGTTCCTTGTCGATGCATCGTATTGAAAATTGGGAATTTCCGATCTTTTGGCATCCAGCTCTTCAGGTGTATCAAAGGCAATATAGGCTGCTCCTTTCTCAAGTAATAATTTAACATGCTCTTTGTATATTTCCCTGCGTTGCGACTGTTTATAGGGACCGTAACTTCCACCCTTCCGGGGGCTTTCATCAAATTGGAGGCCAAGCCAGTCGAATGTCTCCTGTATATACTCTTCCGCTCCAGGAACAAACCGCGCAGAATCGGTATCTTCAATACGAAGGATGAAATCACCCCCCTGCTGTTTGGCATATAGGTAGTTATACAATGCTGTCCGTACTCCCCCAATATGTAGGGGGCCTGTGGGACTGGGTGCGAAACGGACTCTTCTCTTATGACACATAATTTTACGGTACTTTTTTTTTAAACGGTGCAAAGATAGCAAAAATCGTTAAAATGAACACGATAAACAGAGCGGGAATTCATCTTCCAGAGTCAACCCGCAAGTGCAATATTACTTAAATTGTATGTATAACTCATTTTTTGGTAAACCGAAGCCCTGTTTCCTTTTGGTCCCCTGTTATGTTTATGATCTGTTTTATGTTTAATTTAATTCAAGTTTCGCATGTATAAATTAAAACTGAGTCTCCTCCGATAAGTCTTTTTTCTTGAAAATTTCAAAAGATAATCATTGATTTTCAATAAGTTGAAAACCAATAAAATTGGGTTTTGAGGTTTTCGGAGAAGACTCAAAACTTATTTAGCTAAATATGGAACCTATAAAATGTTTAGAGGAAAACCATTCGATGAAACAGGCATCATCTGATATGCTGTTCGAGCGAGGCGAGTTATTTATCAGATAGCATGTAAATCGATAAATGAGCCACAAAGCATTGTCAGACTAATATTTAGTTGAATACTTGACATGCGAAACTTGAACTTTTAAAATTAAGTGGATGTACAGTTATGAGCATTAAAAAAAATATTACCGGCTTAAGTTAATTTTTTTCGTTAATGAAGAATTTTTTCTACTTTTGGAAAAATTTAAGATCGCTTCATTTTTCATTATTTGGTAACACGTTGCAACCATATTTCTTTTACTGCATCTCAGACAATTTCTCAATCTCTGTTTGAAGAGTTGTTCTGCTGTTTTTATCCGAAAATTGCGGCATATGCCACTACCATTCTTGATGATAAAACTGTGGGAGAAGATATTGCTCAGGAGGTATTCGTATATGTTTGGGAAAAACGGAATGAACTCCATATGGGAGAAGGATTTTACAGTTATCTGTTTCAATCGGCATATTCTAGGTGTATAGATTACATTAAGAAAAACAGTCGATTGGAAAAATATGTTCAGGAGGCGCTTTTGAAATCGGCCATTGAGTATCACTCTTATATTGAGAACGATTGCCAGCCTTTAAAAGAACTTTTCAGTAAAGACTTTGAGGAACAATTGAACGCCCTGCTCAGCCAGCTTCCTGAAGCGCGCAGACGTGCGTTTGAACTGGTATATCGCGATGGATTGAAGATGAATGAAGTAGCAGAGAAATTACAAATGCCCCAACGTACTGTTGAAAGTCATATTTACCTGACAATTAAATACCTTCGAAAACATTTATCCCCATACGATTTTCTTCTTTTGATGCTTATATGTGAAATATTTTGAAGAAAAGTGTAATTATACTCCGTAGTTTTTACCGGTTGTTCGTTTAGCTTGTATATAAGATTATTTCGATGGATTCAGGTTTTTCCTTATTGGTCAAATATTTTTCTCAACAACTGTCGGTTAACGAACGACAAAAACTTGAAGAATGGCGTATCGCTTCAGCTGAAAACAGTCAACTTTTCGCTGAGGTAAGCAAATTAAAGATACTTAAAGAATATACGAAATACAACACAGTAGCTGAGAATTCGTTGGCTCTTTTTCGTGTTCAGAAGAAAATCCGCAGCCGCACATCGCTTTATCGTTTCCGGAATATACTGAAATATGCCGCAGTTGCTGTAATTATTATCTCTCTCTCTCTATTTGCCTGGACACGATTTACTGCAGGGAAGTATACTACTATTGTTGTCGCAGGGAACGAGTCTGTAAAGAAATTAGATCTGGAGGATGGTTCAACTGTTTGGTTGGCTCAGTTTTCAGAACTTCGGATACCCGAGTCGTTTTCATCTGAACATCGTCAGGTTTCATTAAAAGGTAAAGCCTATTTCGATGTTAAAAAGAATCCCGAATCGCCTTTTATGGTAACATCTCCCCATATAAATGTGAAAGTTACCGGAACGTCTTTCGACCTTTTTGTGGACGATGAAGGACGTTGTGTGGAAACCATTCTTGCATCGGGAAAAGTGGTGTTGCAAGATAATCGCAAAAAAGATGTTTTTGAAATGTCACCCGGAGAAAAGGTGGTGTACAATGCCGAAAACAACAGGTACAGCGTTTCGACGGTTGATGTTAATACACTCACCTCATGGCACCTTGATCAAATTAAGTTTGAGAATGCCACATTGCGTGAAATTGTTAACAAGTTGAGCCTTATTTATGATGTAAACATCAATCTGGAATCCAAGAAACTGGCCGATCGGCGTTACCGGTATGTTATTAACCGGGAAGAATCGTTGAAGGAAGTACTTGACATACTTAGCTTTCTTGCTCCAATCGATTATAGTATAGAAGGGAATGAAGTTTTTATTACTGAAAAACGTATCATGAATTAAGTCAATTTGAGAGAATGCTGCTTAGGCATAGATTCAGGTTAACTGATTAGTCTTATTAAAAAACAAACTATGCAGAAAGTAAATTCACTTTCATTATATAATAAAACAGATAAGTTTACTAAACTTTTTTTAATTAGAAAAACTAAAATGTATGAATGAACATGTAACCCTTGGGATGATGGTACAAACGGCTGTTGTCCAATCTAAATTGTTAAGGACGATAAAATCGTTCTTACTGCTTTTTTTACTGAGTTCGCAAGTGTTTGCGTCTGCATTGGCTTCGCAATCAGTGAATGTAAAGATCACATTAAACAACCCGACTGTGGGAAATGTAGTTGAGGAGCTACATCAACAAACGGGGTATGAATTTTCTTACGATGCTGACATCCTTTCAGAAAAACTGTCCGATGTGTCGGTCAATGTGAAGAATGAACGAATAGAAAATGTTCTGTCACATATTTTCGGTAGATCTGACGTAAGTTTTAAAGTGATTAACAACCGTGTTCTCCTGAAAAATAACAAAAAGGGGAATAATAACATTTCATCGCCTGAAGATAATAAGCAACAACTGGTTACAAGAGTAATCTCGGGAGTTATTAATGATGACAAGGGTGAACCTGTTATCGGCGCAACCATTGTTGAGAAAGGAAATGCTTCCAACGGTACTGTCACTGACATTGATGGAACTTTCGTATTAAATGTTGCTCCTGACGCCATACTTGAGATTTCCTATGTGGGATATGAATCACAAGATATTATTACCGCAGGTAGAAACACATTCAGTATTGTGTTGCATGAAAATACCAAAATATTAAATGAGATAGTGGTCGTGGGATACGGCACACAGAAGAAAGTGAATCTGACGGGTGCGGTACAGATGGTAGATAGTGAGATACTTAACGACCGTCCCCTTGTAAATGCAGCCAAAGGTTTGCAGGGCGCTATTCCTAATTTGAACATAAGCTTTAAGACTGGCGACCCTACTTCTGAAACAAAGTTCAATATCCGTGGAGCTACATCGCTTAATGGCGGATCGGCCCTGGTGCTTGTGGATGGGGTTGAAACAGACCTTAACCTAATTAATCCACAAGACATCGAAAGCGTTTCGGTATTGAAAGATGCCGCATCTGCAGCCGTTTACGGTCCGCGTGGCTCATTCGGTGTGATTTTGGTTACAACCAAACGCGGTAAACTTAATCAAAAATTGCAGATCAATTATAACAACAGTTTTGCTTGGTCATCACCCAGCCGCTTGCCTAAAGGCATGGCTTCAGACAAATGGTTGGAATCCATTAACCAGGCAAACATTAATAACGGTGGGGGAGCCTATTTCTCTGCTGAGCAAATTGAAGCGACTAAAAAGTTCATTGCTGACCCGGTTAACAACCCTTCTGCATTCTTGGATACGACTGGAAAGTTCACTAGCAGAGGACAATGGGGTTATGCCGGTAATACCGATTGGTATAAAGAGTTTTACAATGATGCTGCATTTATGCAGCAGCATAACGCCAGTCTTTCCGGTGGCTCGGAGAAGAGTACCTATTATGGTTCGGTTGGCTATAAAGGACAGGACGGCTTATTCCGTTTTGGACAGGATAAATATAAACGCTTTAATATAGCTTTCAATTTTACCACGCAAGTGAATGATTGGCTACAATTGAACTTCAATACCAAACTGAATAACTCTGATAAAAATGTGCCTACCAATAACTTCGGTATGGGTTCCCCGTATTATGAAGTTTATCGCATGTTTCCGCATATTCCTATTTACTTACCTAACGGAACTGATTTTGCTGCTTTGCAAGGCGATAATTTTAACTACAATATTGCCGGGCGTATGGCTCTTGCCGGGCGTACCACAACTGCTGATAAAGATTTTTGGTACACCGGAGGTTTTAATATTACGCCTATAAAAGGATTGTCAATTAAGGGTGATTATACGCAAAACTATTGGTTCAGTACATATCGCGAGCATAAAAAAACAATCTATCAGGTACAACCCGATGTAAATACTCCACCGGTAGCCGTAAATACACCCAATGGAGTCTGGCAGTACAGAAGCGGTGATGTTTATCGTGCTATGAACTTGTGGGCAGAATATGACTTTAACCTTGCTAAAAGTCATAATTTTAAGTTAATGACCGGATATAACGATGAGCGAAAAGATTACAATAAGTTAGAAATTGAATCACAGGATTTATTTGTAAACGAACTGACCAACGGAGGACTTGCCGATAAGTTTATTAACATTAAAGAGCCGGGAGATTCTTGGGCTGTAAAAGGTATTTTCTATCGTTTAAATTATGATTACATGGGTAAATACCTGCTTGAAGCAAATGGTCGTTACGACGGTTCCTCCAAATATCCCGTAGGTAAACAATGGGGTTTCTTCCCATCGGTTTCGGCAGGTTGGAGAGTGTCGGAAGAAGGTTTCTATGAACCGTTAAGAGCTACATTGGAATACCTGAAATTGAGAGCATCCTATGGTGATTTGGGAAATCAGGTCGTTGACAATAACTTCCAATATCTTGGAACATTAAGCCCCGGAACTTATAACTATGTGATAAACAATGCTATTTTGAAAGGGATCAATCCATCCACATTGGCAAGCACCAATATCACGTGGGAAAGAGTAAATACCATAAACGCGGGACTGGACTTTGCGACACTGAATAATCGTTTGTCGGGTTCATTTGATTATTACGTGCGTCGTACAAGAGACATGGTAGTAAGCAAAGCCTATCCGGCAGTTTTAGGGACGAGTGGTGGTAAAGAGAACTTGGCCGATATGCGTACTAACGGATGGGAGCTTATGTTGACATGGAATGATAAAATATCAGATGTAGGGGGCAGTACACTTACTTATAGTGTTGGTATGGGTATCTCCGATGCATTCTCCGAGATTACCAAATACAACAATCCTACACGTTCGCTCGCTGACCATTACGAAGGGAAGAGACTGGGAGAGATATGGGGATATGTAACTGATGGATTTATCGCCGATGAAGCAGAAGCTACAAAAATGGTAGATACGCAAAGCCATTTCAGCCGAACTTGGTTACCTGGAGATATCCGTTACAAGAATTTGGATAATGATCCAAAAATTAATCCCGGGAAAAATACGGTAGATGAGCCGGGAGATCGTAAAATTATAGGTAACAGTACACCTCGTTATCGTTATAGTATCAATGCCAACGTTGGCTGGAAAGGGCTTGACCTGCGTGCTATGTTTGAAGGTGTTGGTAAGCGCGACGTATGGTTTGGCGAAAGTCAGTTTTGGGGATATAGCGGAATCTGGTGGGCCGCCATTACCGATTACCACGTGGATAATGCCTGGTCCAAGACAAATACCGATGCATATTTCCCTGTTCCTACATTTAGCGGGAGAAGCCGCCAAGTACAAACAAAATACTTGCAAAACGGAGCATATATTCGTCTGCGCGATGTGACATTAAGCTATACGTTGCCAACAAGTATACCCGAAAAACTGAATATATCACAAGTTAGAGTGTTTGCCAGCGGACAAAATTTGTGGGAAGCCACCAAAATGTTTAAATACCTTGAGCCAGATGTATCAGGATTTGACAAAAATGACGGAAGTCCGCAATTTGAAGATCAAGGTAAGGGATATCCGTTTAGCCGCACATTCTCTTTTGGATTTAATGTAACATTTTAAACTATAGATAACAATGAAAAAAAACAAATACATATTATACGTTATGGCAACGTTGGTGATGGGATTCATAAGTTGTGACTTTGATGAACTTCCACCCGATAAAATTGAAAAGGGAAAGTTTTTCAGTACCGCTAATGCCAGTTCGTTGGAGCAATATTGTAACTGGTTTTATGAGAAAATGATTACCGGACACGGTAATCCGCAAGACTATACTATGGGCGGAATGCTCAATTTAGACGCCGATGCCGATCAAATGCTCACTTGGGAGAAAAATGATGTGGCTTTCGGCCATCACGTTGCACCTACCGACAAAAATAATACACCGTGGGATTGGGAAGTGGTACGCGCCTGTAACGATTTTATCCAAAATTATGATAAGTCACCTGAAACAGATGCCATCAAGAAAAAGTATCTGGGTGAAGTGCTTTTCTTCAAGTCGTGGGAGTATTTCAATAAGGTGAGAACGTATGGAGACGTGCCATGGTATGAAACTGTACTTTTACCGGGTAGCGAAGAGTTATACAAAGCCCGTGATTCACGTACGCTTGTTATGGATAATGTTTTACGTGATATTGATTTGGCAATAAGTTACCTGCCTGGGAAAACCAAAGTGAGCCGTGTAAGTAAAGATGCTGCTATTGCTTTAAAAGCTCGCATTTGTTTATTCGAAGGCTCTTATCGTCGTTATCACGGTATTGAAGGCGATGTTAAATTTTTGGAAGCAGCTTATGCTGCCGCCGGTGAATTAATGAAGCCTGAGTACGGTTATAAATTATTTGAGGGTAGTAAACCTTCAAAATCCTATTACGAATTGTTTATTCAATCTAACTACAACAATAATAAAGAAGTTATTTTGTCAAAAGAATACGATCCGGCAATTGGAAAAGGAAACAATGTTTCAAGGCAAATGTCGCGTGGAGAAACCCCTATTGGTATGAGCCGCGAATGCATGGAAAACTATTTGTCAATTGACGGGAAACCCTATGCTTCTTCACCCTTACACTCTGTAGGTGAGGGAATGATTAAAGAGTTGAATAACCGTGACCCTCGATTATTGCAAACGGTAGCTACTCCAGAGCCGGGAGAATTTACGTATTTATTGAAAGGGAATCGACCGGCAATTCAAAAGATTGTTGCTACAAAGGGTAATAGTGGCGCTTGTTCTACAGGATATTCTATAATAAAATATTACAACGAAGCTGAAGACGTTTCCGAGCACCATAAAGGAACAGTAGATGCTCCTGTCTTCCGTTTTGCCGAGATTTTGTTGATAAGAGCTGAAGCCGGAGCAGAGCTGGGTAAAGATCCAGAGTTGGATAAAACCGTAAACGCTTTGCGAGCACGCGTTGGCTTTAATGTGAAACTGACATCATCGCCCGATGCCGACCCCCGTTTGGTGGAGCAATACCCGATGATTAAAGGCAGTAATGCAAATTTGATTCGTGAAATCCGTCGTGAAAGAGGCGTTGAATTGTTTGGAGAAGGCGTTCGTCGTTACGATTTGATGCGCTGGGCAGCCGGACATCTCTTAGCCAATAAGCGTCACGGAATGATTATTGATCCGACTCTATACACGGCAGAAGAAGTAGAGGAATTGAAAAAAGGCTTTGATGTTACGGATGTTACAAAACCGATAGACATTTACAGTGCTCGTGTAACCACTGCCCCTATGTTTGTTGCTCCTAAAAACTATCTGTTTGCAATTCCTATCAATGAAATTGCTTTGAACCCGGCATTAGCTCCAAATAATCCCGGTTGGGAATAATTGGTTCCGGATGTAACTAAATGAAGGAGGGTGAAACGCATTATGCATTTCACCCTCTCGATTTTTGGACCAACTCGATGTTGTTTATGTTGTGTTTGTTTTACTGTTCAGCTCCGGACCATATGGCCTTCTGCTACCATATGCTTTCTCTTAAATATAACCGGGACTCATTGCCCATGTTAAAGAGAAGATCTATGATGCTGAGATTGGGGATAAAACCATTTTTTTTAGCAAATACCTGGTAATAACGGGGAGCTATGAAGTCCGAAGGTTTTTTTGGATGTATTGCCTCGCGGAAATCGAAGATGTCCTGTGATTGGGCCTTTGCATATTCTGTGGTATAGTTCACTGTTGTATCAATGCCGGTGAGGCGGCAGACAAGCTCTCGCAACTGCTCGTTGAAATCGTGCAGGAATCTATGTTTCCCCCCCTCGTAAAAAGGGCGGAAATCATCTTCGTAATATTGAAAAAAAGGTGTTGAGTTATAAGCCGAAATAATGGCATTCCAGTGCAGATGCCGCCAATTGCCATGCTCGGCAATGCGGATATCTTTCATTTTGCATTTTGCCGTTTCCGGCTTTTCAATTGGTATACTAAGTGATAGTGCCCCATTGGCTCCGGCTATGGTGCATCGGTTTCGGTACGACTGTTTTTGATAATTGTCCTGAATCTCTATTAAAGCACCACTGCTCTGAAACAGTGCGGCATAATACTGTACAGGTGCAAGATAAAGAGATGGCAGAAGAATTATTCCCGCGTGATGCCTATCTGTCATGCCGGTATTTTCGCACTTCGAAACAGCCTCTTCCATCTTATCTTACCTTCAAACCACCCCTTGTCTTTTTCCAGCGACAGCCATATAAGGAAGGGTTGTCCCACTATATGGTCTTCGGGTACAAATCCCCACACGCGTGAATCGGCGGAGTTATGGCGGTTGTCACCCATCATAAAGTAGTAGTCGAACCTGAATGTGTACGAATCTGCCTCGTTACCGTTGATATAAACTTTTCCGTTGCGAAAGGCAAAATCATTGCCTTCATAGTTTTTAATACATCTTTCATAGACTGCAACTTTTAATTGTACGTTGGTATCGAAGCTGATGGTAGCTCCTTTTTTGGGAATCCATAGCGGCCCGAATGTGTCGCGGGTCCACCCGGTATCGTAATTGAGAGGATAGTAGTAGTTCAATCCCGGTTGTTCACTCTCTTTGATAACGTCCCAGACGAATGGTTTTGCCTTCATCTTATCAACCATTTCACCGGTCATAGGGATGCTGAAATAGACTCTTCCGTTATTACCATTGCGTGGATACAAACCAAACCATGCCATGCTCAGGCTGTCTGCACCATCCAGATCTTGTGTGCGGGTAACTACCTGTCCGTAGTTGTCCTGTGTGAAATAATCGGCCTTGTTAATACCCAGGTCACTGAAAACATCGTCAGCAATAACTGTTCCGTCTGTGTGTATTATATAGTTGTGTTGAGCGAGTCGTGGGTTGGGTAGGAATGAACTATCAATAAAAACGGAGTCGTTTCTCAGTTCTATGGTTTCTCCGGGGAGACCTATACAGCGCTTCACGTAATTCTCACGCCTGTCCACAGGGCGATAGACTATCTCTCCGTAGGTGCGCCTGTCTGACCGTACTCCGGCACTGCCGTTGGAATTGTGTTTGGCGAGCGTGTAGAAATCAACTCCCTGCTGGTTAAGAGCGACAGTGTCGCCGGTAGGAAAGTTGAATACTACGATATCGTTTCTTTTAACCTTTCCGAAACCCTTTAGCCGGTTGTATTTCCACTGAGGCTTTTCGATGTACGATTTGCCGCCTACTATCGGCATGGTGTGCTGTGCCAGCGGGAACGACAAAGGCGTTATGGGCGCCCGCGCTCCGTAACTGAGCTTGCTCACTGCCAGGAAGTCGCCAACCAGCAACGATTTTTCAAGTGATGATGTGGGTATCTGATAGTTTTGAAAGAAAAATGTGTTGATGAAATATACTGCAATCAGTGCAAACAGAATAGCATCGACCCATTCCATGGTTTTGCGGAATGTTTTATTCTTAGATTTCTTCCAGAAAGACCAAGGTATGAATTTGGTGATATATATATCAAATACAAGAAAAATAAAAAGCAATATCGCCGGGGTATGTGCCCATATCGAGAATAGTATTGTTATCACAACCCATACGACAAGCCAGAACCATTGCCGGCGTGTAGCATTAGAAAATCTCTCTTTTAATGTCATATTTGTAAATTGATAATTATGTTTAAAAAGTTCCCAGCAAATTTTTCATACCAAGGAATCCTTTTTTATCTTTTGTGAACTCTGCAGCAAGTACAGCACCAAGGGCAAATCCCTTGCGGCTTTTGGCATCATGAGTGATGCGTATGGAGTCGGCGTCAGATTCATAAATAACTGTGTGGATGCCCGGTATCTCTCCTTCACGAAATGCCTTTATCTGCAACTCTTCGTGAGAAACGGGTTCATCCAGTACCCATCTCTCTTTTCTGCCGATATACGCCATGATGCCGTCGGCAAGGGTGATAGCTGTTCCACTTGGCGCATCAAGCTTGTGTATGTGATGAGTCTCCTCAATGCGCACATCGTAATCGGGATATCGGTTCATCAGCTTAGCCAGATAGTTGTTGAGAGCAAAGAATAGATTAACCCCCAGGCTGAAGTTGGATGCATAAAAAAATGTTTTTCCGTTTTTGTCACACTCCTCTTTTATCTCGCTTAGGTGTTCAAGCCAACCGGTGGTTCCCGATACTACCGGTACGTTGGCTGCAAAAGCCTGTTTGTAGTTTTGCAGGGCGCTTTCGGGTGAAGAGAATTCGATTGCAACATCGGCACTTTTAAACTCCGGAGTGCTGAACTTATGCTCTTCATTAATGTCTATTATGCAGACAATATCATGACCTCTGTCCCGGGCAATTTTCTCTATTTCATGCCCCATCTTTCCGTAACCGATAAGTGCTATCTTCATATAATCTTCTTTTTAGATGAGCAAAAATACAAAATTAATGTATATATCTTACCCTTGGCAACGATAGATTTATTTTATCTTCTCTAAGTTGCATGTAATTAGCGTATTGACATTGGTTACGGCCGGTCCCCCATGACTCCGGAATGAATTGCCAGCTGTCTTGTTGCTGTGCGGCTGATCTTTCCATTTCCCGTTTGCGGAATGGCAGTTACGGCGTAGATGTGTAAAGGCTGCAAATAGCGCGGAAGAAGCTGCTCTATTGCTTTCCTGACAGAAACAGGAGAGACGGGCTGTTCCACAAGCAATACAATTGCTTCACCCAGCCTTGGGTCCGGTATCGATGTGATCGCAAAGTTGCCTGTTATATGAGAGCTTAATACCTGCTCAATTTCCTCTATCTGTACTTTGATGCCTCCCGTATTGATTATATTGTCTTTCCTTCCTGTAATGCGGAAGCTTCCATCTTGACGAAGTTCAGCCACATCGTTTGTTTTTAATGGGCCATCGGTAACCAATGGGGCATCTACTATTAGCGTATTGTCATCTGATAATGTAAGTGAAACTGTTGGGAAGGGGGTATAATAAGAGCTGGCTTCGGTCCCGTTTATTCTGCGCAGAGCTATATGGGAAAGAGTTTCGGTCATTCCGTAGGTCGAGTAGATAGCATTCGGAAAATCTTTCAGCGCTTTTTCAATTTTCTCATTAATTGCCCCTCCTCCTATTATCAGATGTTTTATTTTAGATAACCGTTCTCTCTCTTTATCCCGCTTAAGGGAGTTATATACCTGTAACGGCACCATTGCAGCAAAGTCGAACGTGATATCTGTACCGAGAAGCGGATGGCCTGATGGCTTCACAAGATAGAGGTCCAGCCCTGCATATAGGGCACGTACTACCATCATCTTTCCTGCAATATAATCTAACGGAAGGCAAAGCAGCACCTTGTCATTTCTTTTCAGTTCGAAGAAGTCGCATGTGATCTTTGCGCTTTGCAGCATCTGTTCTTTGCGCACGATAATCTCTTTAGGCACACCTGTAGATCCGGAAGTGTTCAGCCGCATTGTTGGAGTCCCGGAGAACCAATCCTTCAAAAACATATACAGTTGGTGATGAAAAGTAGATTCACCGGTGAAACCGGTTTTCCGGCCTTCTTTAAAATCTTCTTTAGTATAAGCTATTCCGCCGATAATAATTTTGTCCATATCATGAAAAGTATTCGAACACATCCGGCATCCCTCCTTTCGGGTTGAACCACAACATGTCTCCCCTAATTTCCAAGGGCATCGGTATATTGTTTATATACAGCATTCCTGTTCCTAATCCCTGCGGCAGTGAGTTGTTGAATGTTGAACACCACTGGGCAATACTGTTCAGTCCCACGTTCGATTCAAGCGCAGATGTTATCCACCACGCAATGTCCATTTCGCCGGCAAGCTCCATCCATTCGGCACATCCGGCAATTCCTCCATGTAATGATGGCTTAAGTATAATATATTGGGGACGGATTGTCTCAAGCAGCTTTCTCTTTTCAGCAGGATCGTTAACTCCTATCAGCTCTTCATCCAAAGCTATGGGTAGCGGTGAGGATTCACATAACCCGGCCATCTCATGCCACTGTCCTGCTCTAACAGGCTGTTCTATGGAGTGTATACCAAGCCCGGCAAGCTGATGAAGCTTCTCCTTAACATCCCCTGGTGAGAAGTTCCCGTTAGCATCTACGCGCAATGTCACTTCACGTTCACTATAACGGCTGCGTATAAAACGAAGCAGGGCTAGCTCGCGGTCAAAACCAATAGCGCCGATCTTGAGTTTTACACAGTTAAATCCCCTTGCCAGTACCGATTCTATCTGTTTTAACATATCGGCATACTCACCCATCCAGATAAGCCCGTTTATAGTTATGCCCTCTTCACCACGGCTGAACGGGCTATCCCATAGCTGCCATCTACGTTCCCTATAGTGCCGCATAGCTGTTTCCAGCCCGAAAAGGATTGACGGGTAATTACGGAGTAATTCCGTATCAACCCTCTGTCTCTCTTCCGTTATCTTACAAAAAGTGGCCAGCCTTTCGGCGTAATGGGCATCATAATCACAGCTAAGATCGTGGAGCGGCGCACATTCTCCTACTCCGTAATGATGTTTCTCCTCCTCGTTTCGGAAAACCACATACCATACACTGTGTTCGGTATAAACACCTCTTGATGTGCCTGCCGGCTGTTTGAACAGGAGTGTATGTGGTATGATCTCTATCCGGAACATATTCTATCAGATTAAGGAAATTTGGGGAATTGTGTAAAATCCGGTTTACGTTTTTCAAGAAATGCCTGCTTGCCTTCCTGTGCCTCATCAGTGAGATAATAAAGCATGGTTGCATCACCTGCCAGCTCCTGTATACCGGCCTGACCGTCCAGTTCGGCATTAAGACCCGCCTTTATCATGCGGAGCGCTAGCGGGCTGTGCTGCATCATGGCTTCTGCCCATTCAACCACCTCATCCTCTAATCTTTCGTATGGAACCACCTTGTTTACAAGTCCCATTTCAAGCGCCTCTTGTGCACTGTACTGGCGGCAGAGGAACCATATCTCGCGGGCTTTTTTCTGCCCTACGATACGGGCAAGGTATGACGACCCGAAGCCGGCATCGAAGCTGCCCACACGGGGACCTGTCTGTCCGAAGACAGCATTATCAGATGCTACAGACAGGTCGCAGACCACATGCAACACATGTCCTCCTCCGATGGCATATCCGTTCACCATTGCAATAACAGGTTTCGGGAGCGATCTGATCTGTTTTTGAACATCCAGCACGTTAAGGCGTGGAACGCCATCCTTGCCTATGTATCCACCCTTACCCTTTACATTCTGATCACCTCCCGAGCAAAAAGCCTTGTCTCCAGCCCCGGTAATAACTATTACGCATATATCGGCTTCTTCACGGCATATACGCAAGGCATCGCTCATCTCTCCGGTGGTATTGGGAGTAAAGGCGTTACGATACCGCGGCCGGTTTATCGTAATCCGTGCTATCCCGTTATAAAAATCAAAAAGAATATCTTCATACTCTTTAATAGTCTTCCATTCTCTGTTTGTCATTGATCTGTTTTTATTAAAATTAGTTTTTCCTGCTCTTGATAATTCAAGTAAAAAAAACAGTTGTTATCTTGTAAAGGCATAATACAAATAAATTATCTTTCTGCACATCTTTTATCGAAAACATTTAAGACAAGTTCATTCTCAGTGTCCACTTATCGGGAACGTTGTTTTTTTGTTTTTTGTTGATGATAATAAGATTTTATCTGTTCTGCGTTTTTTTCAATGGATGTAAAGACTTCAAGCAGAACAGGTTTCTCGCTCTCCATGCCGATGAATTGCGGCAGATGCCGTTGCAGCTCCTCTGCATTACGGGCGGAAAGATAGATAAATCCCTGCTGTTGTGCCCAGCTTCCGGCCTCGGTTGCATGTGCTGCCGTAATGTATTCATTCAACACTTCCGATCTGTTCAATCCCGGAAGAATGTGAAATATCTCACCTCCGCCGTTATTATTCAGCATTATACGCAGGTTGCTATCCTTATAATTATTCCAAAGGCCATTTATGTCGTAGAAGAAACTCAGGTCGCCAATCAGCAGAAAGGTGAGCCTGCCCGAAGAAGCAGCATACCCAACCGCTGTTGAGAGCGACCCGTCTATTCCATTAGTCCCCCTGTTACAATAAAGGCGTGTGGAAGGCGGAACATCGAACAATTGCGCCAGTCGCACGCTATTGCTGTTCCCTAATTGGAGGGAGGCATCTTCCGGCAGCTTCTGCATAAAAGCTCCTACCGCGTAAAGATCGGAAAATGCGGCCTCCGGCCTGGTGACTGATGCACAATGTCTTTCCCATATGTCACGGAAACCCTTCGCCTCCGTATTGGGCGGAATCTCTGCCAAATAGTTAAGAAATGTTTCATCATCGCTCCTGACAATGTCAGTAACTCGTTGAAAAGTGTCTGTAACCTCTCCTGAAGGTGAAATATGCCAGTGTTCGCTGATATCTGCCGAACGGATGAAATGCTTCAGACGTTTGGAAACAATATGTCCTCCCAGTGTTATCACCAAATCGGGTGTTAGCTCTTCCAGTTCTTTTCCAGAAGCCGTATAAAGTACTATGTCGAAAGGAGAAGTCTCCTTTACGGGGATGTTTGAGAGCTGTTCCGACAGCACTACTACTCCCGATATCTCGCGGAGTTTATACAGGATGTTGGCCAAGCCGTTCTCAGGAGGCAGCTGCCCGGCTATAATCATACGTTTCCGATAGCCGGCAAATCGCCGGTCATAACCGTCTTCCCTGTTTATTATGTATCCCGGTACAGACTGGCGTATTACACGTACAGAGGGAAGGGTTTCCCTGTTGAAGCCAAACAAGGGTTCGTCCAAAGGAATATTTATATGTGTAGGGCCTTGAACAACTGAGCTCAAGGCAAGTATTGCTTCATTGATAAGCCGGTTACAATACCATTCTTCTTCATCATCTGCTATCTGAGGCAGTTGAACCGAACAGCGTGTTATCTCCTTGAATATATTGGCTTGCGGGACAGTTTGCCCATCCATCTGTCCGATCCATGCAGCGGGACGGTCTGCGGTGATTACCAAAAGCGGCAGTTGCTGATAAAAGGCTTCTGCTACGGCCGGACCCAGATTCAGGGCAGCAGTACCTGAAGTACAGCATACTGCCACAGGTTTGCCCGAAGCTTGTATTACACCCAATGCAAAAAAACCGGCACTCCGTTCATCTACTACACTGTAGCAAGTGAAAAACTTATCTGTAGCGAAAGAATGGATGAGAGGAGAGTTTCGCGATCCAGGAGACAATACAATATCGGTAATGCCATGCGCTTTGAGCAGCGCCACTAATTGTAAAACATTCTTTTTTTCTGAGTACATACCCGCGACTTATTCAAGTATATCTAACATAGTCTTTAGCTTATGCTCTGTCTCTTCCCATTCGTCATCCAAAGAAGAAGTGGCGAGCAAGCCTCCGCCGGCAAACAAAGTAAGCGATTTTTTTTCAATTTGCATACATCTGAGGTTTACATAGATTCCGGTTTCTCCATTCGTATCCAGCATACCAAGGAATCCAGAATAGTAACGGCGGTCGTAACCCTCATTATCTTGAATAAACTGGCAGGCTTCATTTTTAGGAAGCCCCGATACTGCAGGAGTCGGATGGAACGCATTTAACAAAGTTCCGGCCTTCGATTTGTCAGGAATACAGAAGCTTAAATCTGTGCGCAGATGAGCCAGGTTGCCCGCTTTAACTGTGTATGGGCCGTTTATCCCCGGTGTTATGTTAAAACAAGAGAGCTGCTTTATAAGGTAGGAAGTTACAAGGTGCTGCTCCCTGAGATTTTTGTCGTCCCACAACACATCGCTGTTGCCGGAATAGTGGGTTCCCGCCAGGGCGACGGTTTGCCACCTTTCTTTTGCTCCAGACAGGAGTACTTCTGGTGAACTCCCCAGCCATGTGCCGCTTTCAGGTGTATGGAAAAGATACACATACGATTGGGGATATTTTTCTACTGCTTTGAAGAATGTGCGCCCTGGCGAAAATGCTTCTTCACTGTCAATTGTCTTTCTCCTCGACAGTACCAGCTTTTTCATTTTGCCGTTTAACAGTGGTTTTTTGAATAGTTCGAACAAGATACTATACTTTACCTTGTCAGTACTCTCATACACCTGCGGTTTGGTTTTCCGTTGCTGATTCTCCGGAATAACAATATTCATTTCCGGGAGGCTGGTGCAATCAGGCCGTATCACTATAACGGGTAATTCTGCAGTTACCCGGAAAGGAGCGATTACAAATCCATGCTGCCCGTTCAGGTCATCAACATTCCCAAAAAGAGAAGGCGCCCCGTTTGTTTGCATAATAAACCGGGGGGCGGTTTCTTCTGGCAGCCTGAATATTGCAAAACATCTGTCTTGCTCTATAAGTGCATCCAGGGTGTGATATGCATTCTGATCTCTCATCTTTTTCTCAATACGCTGTTAACTACTCTGATGGAAGAGATTAATTTGTTGGTAGATGTGAAAACATCCACATTCCATATATGCGAGGAGCGGCCTTTATGAATGATTGTTCCAATGGCTCGTACCGTATCTCCTTCGTGTGCGGAAGATATGTGATTGCCACTGAGCTGCATGCCTGCAACAATTTCGTCAGGTTCGCAAATAATCATCGAGCCGAGTCCGGCTACCGTTTCAGCAAGCGCCAACGTAGCGCCGCCATGTAATATTCCAAAAGGCTGGCGTGTTCGTTTGTCTACCGGCATCACAGCTTCAACACGTCCTTCCGAAGCGTAGGTATATTGAATTCCAAGATTGCCCATAAGCGTATCGCGGTTACCTGCGTTCAGCTCGTCAAGCGAAATATCTGCCGGACGGGTACTGGCAATGAGAAGTTTCTGTACCGCGGTAGCTACTCCGTTATTATCATTGTCCCCGGTTATATAGTCGGCACAGGCTTTGATCGAATCCCGCGCATTACCCATGGCAACCCCAAAGCCTGCAAGCTGAAGCATTGAAAAATCTCTCCTGCCATCACCTATTGCCATTACTTCTTTTGCATCTATTCCAAGCTTTTCTATCAATACACCCAAGGTATTTCCCTTGTCAATAAACTCCGGTACTACTTCAAGGAAGAACGATTCGGACCGGTATACATCAAGGACGCCTGCCAGACGCTTTCTCCAGTAATCTTTCAGAGCAACTAGGGCTGTTTCGTCATCACTTGACAAAACACACTTGCAGGGTGAAAAATCCACTACTGAAGAAAGGTTTTTTACCGGAACAATTTCCAGGCCATTAAGTGCTGCTTCGTCCTGAATATGCTTGTCGCCCGGTTTAGTCGTTATAAGCTGGTTGTTATGATAGGTAAAGATACCAAAACCGTTCTTCTGAGCTTTCTTTTCCAGATAAGGAATCATTGACGGGTCTATTCTTTTTTCGAATATAACCTTGTCGTTACCAACATCAATAATCTGGCCACCATTATAAGAAAGTATGTATCCGCCCCATTTCTTAAGTTCAAGTTTTTCAATCAGATGGCGCAGGCCATAGGCAGGGCGCCCCGAAGCCAATACAATGCGCAGCCCCATGTGTTGAACTTTTAAAAGAGCTGTCAAAGTCTGTTCCGACAGCTCTTTCTTACTGTTCACCAATGTGCCGTCTACATCAAGAACCAATAGTTTGTATTTCATATGACTAATCTGTTGATGTTTTTACAGCCATCCCTCTTTTTTATACCATTCAATTGTCTTCTCTATCCCTTCTCTCAGCTTCCACTTGGGTACAAAGCCGATATCATCTTCCAGTGGCGAAATATCGCAAGCCCAGTTGCGTTGCTTCATAATGAGGTATTTGTCTGTGTTGAACGTTGTCGCTTTACCTGACAACCCGGATACTTTTTCATTTATCCATGCTGCAGGCTTCACAAGCCAAAGCGGGACCTTTAACCGCAACACATGCTTTTTTTGAAGCGCTTCCTGCACTATGCTATTGAATTCAGTGTCTGTGTACAGATCTCCGTCTGCAACAAAATACTCTTTTCTGCGGATACCTTTTTCAATAAGAGTGAAAATAACGCTCACCAGATCATCGCTGTAGATAAATGACAGAAGCTGCTTTTTAAATCCTGCACCCACATTCAACCCACTCTTCACTGCCTTCATAAGGATAAGGTAATCCTTGTCTCGTGGCCCGTAAACACCGGTCGGGCGAAGTATCAGGTAAGGGAAACCGTCAAGGCTTTTGATATAGTTCTCAGCTTTCAGCTTACTCTTACCATAAGCTGTGTTCGGTTTGGGAAGGTGGGCGGAGTTTAATGGCGTGTAGTTGATTTCGTCGCCTACGCCAATGGCACTGAGCGAACTCATCAACACAAACGAGTCGGGTAGGGCATCGATCTCAAAAAGTGCATCCGCTAAATGTCGTGTCTGTTCATAATTCACCTTGTCGAAATCCGACTTATGGAGGGCTTTCGTCAGGCCTGCAACATGTATAATATGATCAAACCTGCCATGTTCATTCACAAAAGTGCTGAGTTGCCCTTTCAGTATCTCTTTATCGGTATAATCCAAGACGATAAAGTGAATTCGCTCATCCTGCAAATATTGCCGGTTGCTGCTGCGGCGGATCCCGGCCCAGGTGTCGTAACCCAGACTGAGGGCTTTGTCAACGGCCGTGCTCCCAATAAATCCGCTAGCTCCGGTTATAAGAATTTTCTTGTTATTCATCATTTAATCTGTATATGCCTGTTTTTATATACTGAACTTTTATTATGTATTAATGCGGGCTGTAATTGTAATACATGCGAAAGTTGAATTATATAATTTCAGACAGAACCTCTGATGATTATTTAAATCATGCCGGTTTTACTAACTGTTACGCAAAAATAGTTATTATGTCAGGATTAGAAAATTAAGATTCACTAAAAACGAAACATTATTGAAAATGCAGGAAAGAAACCAAAATTTTTATTACTTTGCACTCATAAATTGTGAATGCAATTTTTTTGAATGAAAACAACCGATTATGAGAAAAAAAACTACGACTATTCACCCGGTTACAAAACCCAGAAAAAAAGACCTCATCGCTTCCGTTACAGATTTTCTAGCGAAGAATAAAGATAAACAGTTTAATTACAAGCAGATAGCAGCCGCGCTTAACATCCGTGGCGAAGAGGGGCGGCGTGTACTGATAAATGTACTCGACAAACTGCGCGATGATGATGTACTTCTGGAGTCATCACGTGGGAGATACCGCATAAATAACCGTGGATTGTTACTTGAAGGAAGGTTCGAACGAAGGAGCAACGGCAAGAATTTTTTTGTGCCCGACGACGATGGCAATATCATATATATTCCAGAACGCAACAGCAAGCATGCCATGAATGGTGATAGAGTGAAGATACAGTTGCTGGCAAAGCGCAAACGTGCCGAGACTGAGGGAGCTGTTGTCGATATCCTGGAACGTGCACAAAACCGCTTTGTCGGTGTACTGGAAGTTCAGAAGCATTTTGCTTTTCTTGTGATGGACAGTAAATTCCTTTCGAACGATATTTTCATTCCGAAGGAAGAGTTAAATGACGCAAAGAACGGAGACAAGGTAGTTGTTGAAATTGTTGAGTGGCCTGAGAAAGCCAACAACCCAGTGGGGAAAGTGATAGATATTCTTGGGGTACCCGGTCAAAACGATACCGAGATGCACGCCATCCTGGCTCAGTACGATCTGCCATACAAATATCCTGAAAAAGTTGAAAAGTTTGCTGATCTTATTCCCGATACATTTGACAAAGGAGAATTTGACAAACGGGAAGATTTTCGGGATGTGTTCACCATTACCATCGACCCGAAGGATGCAAAAGATTTTGACGATGCGCTTTCAATCCGCAGGATATCTCCCACACAATGGGAGGTAGGAGTACATATTGCCGATGTTACTCACTATGTGAAACCTGGTGACCTGATCGACAGGGAAGCTGAGAACAGGGCTACCTCGATATACCTGGTGGACCGTACCATCCCCATGCTTCCTGAACGGTTAAGCAATGAATTGTGTTCATTAAGGCCCAATGAAGAGAAGCTCTGTTTTTCGGTTATATTCAATATGAATGAGAAAGCGGAGATACAAAAATCGCGTATCGTACGTACGGTCATCCGTTCAGATAGCCGTTTGACCTATGAGGATGCCCAAACAGTTATTGATACGGGAAAAGGTGACTTCAGCGATGAGATACTGAGCCTCAATTCTCTTGCGCAGCAACTTCGTGAGAAGCGTTTTGCGAACGGAGCAATTAACTTTGAGCGCTACGAAGTGAAGTTCAACCTCGATGAGAATGGCAAACCCCTGGGTGTGTTCTTTGTTGAATCGAAGGAAGCTAATCACCTGATAGAGGAGTTCATGCTTCTTGCAAACCGCACGGTCGCAGAAGCTGTTGGCAAAGTGCCCAAAGGCAAAAAAGCAAAAACTTTTGTATATCGCATACACGATGTCCCAGATCCTGAAAAGCTGGATACGCTGAATACCTTTATTCTTCGTTTCGGCCATAAAATTAAAACAGAAGGTACAAAAATAGATGTGGCTAAAAGCATCAACTCTCTTCTGGATAAGGTGCAGGGACGGCCCGAAGAGAATTTGGTTGAGACGATAGCTATCAGAACAATGTCTAAAGCAGTCTATTCTACAAAGAATGTGGGGCATTATGGTTTGGCTTTCAACTACTATACACACTTCACCTCACCCATACGACGATATCCCGATATGCTTGTACATCGTCTGCTGGAGCGTTATCTTAACAGTGAAAAGAGTGTGGATCAGGGGCCTCTGGAGGAAGAGTGTGAGCACTGCTCACAGATGGAACAGGTTGCAGCCAACGCTGAGCGGGACTCAATAAAGTACAAACAGGTTGAGTTTATGTCTGACAAGCTGGGAAAAGTGTATGATGGCGTTATCTCCGGTGTGACTGAATGGGGCATCTATGTTGAAATAAATGAGAACAAGTGCGAGGGGATGATACCGATTAGGGAGATGGATGATGATTTCTATGAACTGGATGAGAAAAATTATCGTCTGATAGGTCGTCGTACAAAAAGGGAGTACCGCCTTGGTCAGCCGGTCACCATCCAGGTTGCCAGGGCAAACCTGGAGAGGAGGCAACTTGATTTCATATTTGCATGATTGAAACGGGGTGATACGAAAACCTGCACTTTTTTGTAAAACAGCATTAATGAGCCTATTTTAATAAGTCATGAATAAGAGTTCTTGGATATTCAACAGGCTGATATACATGGCAGTTTTATAGTAATATTGAAGTAAATGTTTTTTATCATTTTTCAATCAGCAAAAAACAATTGGACTATGGCTGGTCGTAATGTATTGACGAATAATGCATTATGTCCGGTGGACGTTGGTTTTGCCGGACTGTCTTATGGAAAAGCTACTTACTGAAGCGGATTCCCTATTCCATGATTTCAGTCCCCTTTTGGCACAGCGCTGATTCGACGCCCGAAAGGATATCCTGATGCGGGTTACCTATTTCATAATTTCAGTCCCCTTATTATTTCGCGTACGGCATATGGCTGAGCTTTTTCCTATAAGCCGGAATATAATGGATATGTACTCTTTAAAATCCGCATACTTGCCCGAGAAAAGTGCAAGCACGGCTTTCTTCAGAGCGGCAAGAAGGCTGTATGCAAAAGCTTTGAAATATGAATATGTCGGGTTTACCGCTTCAGTCAAAAAATAGACATATTCCGAATAAAAATATTGTGTGCGGCTTAAGGTACGGGCTTCTCTGTCGTGATATCCAAAGGCAGACCTGACTATTCCAATCTTATATCCCAGCTTTTGAACACGTAGCACAAAATTACGGTCTTCCCCATAATGGGTAAATATTGGTGCGAACCCCCCCGCATCTTTCAAAATTGAAACTGGAATCAACCACATGGCCGCATTTATAAAAGAATATTCTACTATCTCAGAAGGGAGATGCAGTGCCTCTTCACGGGTTTTTATCCCTGTATAATCTGAGAACCCGTAATCGGCGGAACTGCCTCTCCCATTCAGATGAACGGGAGATATAATTGCGTAGCAACGGTTACTCTTCGCTGCTATCACAAGCCTCTCAAGCGTATCTTTCTCAATCCATGCGTCCTGGTTAAGCAGGAATACATATTCGAAACCTTTCTCAATGGCATATTTAATGCCTATATTGTTGGCTTTGCCAAATCCAAGATTCTGCTTATTCTCAATGAGTACAACATCAGGATATTCACTTTTAATGGTTTCGCATGTGGAGTCGGCCGAATTGTTGTCTATAACCAGAACAGTTGCACTCAATGTGGATGATTGAACCGAGGGTATGCATTTGTGAATCCAGGGCTCAAAATTGTATGAAACAATTATCACACATACCAAGGTGTTGTTGTCAGGATTTTTCATGTTTTTTTCTTTTGGAAGAGAGCCACTCCTCAATCTCTTTGGCCATCTCCAGCTTAAACAGGCGGCACAACAACAGATAGAGTATGCTTACAAGCACAATGTTGATGACAAGAAAGAGGTAATTCCCTGTTATATTCAGGGTGATTAAATATCCCACTGCACAGCTTACAAACGCTACCAGGGCGTAAGGTAAGGCATCGGTAAGGAATTCGAGCAACGAATAGTCAACTAACCTTCCTGATAAAACCAGAGAGATTATAAGGGTAATATATGTGTATATCACCCAGCTTGCTGCCAGGCCAATTATACCGTAACTGAAAAGCAGGGCAATAAGCAGCACAAGAATTATGCGACGTACTATCTCAACCCCGAGAAAATAGTTAGCTTTCTCTCGAGAGATAAATAGTTCGTTCAGTACAAATGCAAATGGTGATATCACTCCGGCAAGGCATAATATCCTGAAGTAAGGCACAGCTGGCAGCCACTTCTCTTTGAACAGAATAGCGAAGGCAGGTTCTGCTATCAAAATCATCAGAAATCCCGCAGGAAAAGAGAGGAAAGCGAGAGATTTGATCATTTTGCTCAATACCCGTTTAAGCCTCTCTGTCTGATTGTTGATCTCCGGTAGGATAAGCATCGATACGGAACGAAAAGAGTTGGATAGGATACCAAAAGGGATATCCTGATATTTACTCGCCTGACTGTAATATCCTACCTGTTTCATGGAGTTGGGATAGAAGAAAGCGATGATGCTGGGGTAGATATTGTTGAAAACTGCGTTTATTACCGATGTAAGCAAAAGCTTATTGCTAATGCCCATGAAAGAGCGTAAAAGCTTTAAGCTGAATATCATCACCGGCTTCCATTTCGAATAAAACCAAAGGAAAATGGTGCGGAAAAAGGCTAAAAGAACTGTTTGAACTACCAGTGACCATACGCCGTAACCATTCAGTGCCATCACAATTGCCACTGAAGCTGCAATAAGTAGTGCGGCAATATTTATCCTTGTAATTCCCCTGAAATCGGCTTTCTTTGTCAGCAGTGTCTGCTGTATTATACCTCCTGAATTGAATATCAGTGACAAGAAGAGTATTCGCGAAACAGGTTCAATGCGAGGTTCGTGAAATATCTTAGCCAGAAAGGGTGCCGCCAAAAATAGAATCACATACAGCAGTAGAGCGAGTGAAATATTGAAATAAAAAACAGTGCTGTATTCTGCCGTCGAGATGGTTTTTCTGTTCAGCAATGAACGTGTAAAGCCACTGTCAATAAGTAATCCGGAAAAAGCGATAAACAGAGCCAGTGCACCTATCAATCCATATTCCGATGGATCCAAAATTCTCATAAGAACAATGCTCGTCCCCAGATTGATCAGTTGCTGGCCGAACTTATCGGCAAAACTCCAGAAAAGAGAAACGGTTGTTTTTTGTTTTAACGTTGATTCCGCCATTAGAGGTTATATTCCCTGTTATAACTGCAAAAGTACGTAACTTTTTGTATTTTTGAAGCCTATTCTATTCACAGTTCGGTAAATATTTATTGAACACCCATCTGTACATAGAAATAGGACATGTTTTTTAAAATTCTGTTCGCTATTAATAATTAAACAGATGTTGTTTTTTTTGAATAATACAAGACTATTATTTGTGTTTTTGTCGAATGACCTTTTCTGAAGAAATAAAGCAATATGCCTTTTCACTTGGTTTTGATGCCTGTGGCATCAGCAAAGCAGAAGAGAGTGGGGAAGAGGCCCGTTATATGAAGTGGGTCTCGGAGAATAACCATGCCGGGATGAAATACCTGGAACGCAATATTAGCAAGAGGCTTGATCCGCGCCTCCTTGTTGAAGGAGCAAAATCCATTATTTCGGTCGCCCTGAACTATTACCCCCACCGGAAGCTGCCTGATAGCGTGCCGCAGTTTGCTTACTATGCCTATGGGAATGATTATCACATTGTGGTCCGTCAAAAACTGTTACAGTTGTTTGAATTTATAAAACTTCGTTTTCACGGCGTTTCAGGAAGATATTTCACAGACTCAGCTCCTGTGCTGGAACGCTTCTGGGCTGCTCAGGCCGGACTGGGATTCATCGGGAAGAACACTCTGTTGATTATTCCAGGCAAGGGCTCTTTTTTTTTCCTTGGGGAGCTGATTGTCGATCTTGAGCTGGATTACGATGCTCCTGTCTCGCACTCTTGCGGGAAGTGCCGCCGGTGCCTCGATGCCTGTCCCACGGGAGCCATCGAAAAACCTCACTGGCTCAATTCAGGGAAATGTATCTCATATCAAACCATTGAGAATAAATGCGAGATATCACCGGAAATTTTGCCACTGTTAAGCAATAACGTTTACGGATGCGATATTTGTCAGAAGGTGTGTCCATGGAACAGGTATGCCCGGCCACACAATACGCCGGAACTTAATCCCTCGGATGAATTCCTTTCGCTCGATTACGAGAGGCTTCAGGAGATGAATGAAGATACCTACCGGCAGATTTTTCGCAATTCATCTGTAAAAAGGGCAAAATATTCCGGGTTAAAAAGGAATATAGAAGCAATTTCCAAAACTCGCTATAAATAGCTATTTTTGTACAAGATTAAATGATGGAAGAGACATTCGACATACATAGCAACCGGGATTTTCAGGAAAGTGAGCGTGAGTTTGAGAATACTCTGCGCCCGCTAACCTTTGGAGGGTTCAACGGCCAGGACAAGATAGTGGAGAACCTGAAGATTTTTGTGAGTGCGGCACGCATGCGTGGCGAATCGCTCGATCATGTGTTGCTGCACGGGCCTCCCGGCCTTGGAAAAACCACATTGTCAAACATTATTGCTAACGAACTGGGTGTTGGGTTTAAGGTGACATCGGGGCCTGTGCTCGATAAGCCCGGCGATCTGGCAGGCGTACTTACATCACTTGAAAGGAACGATGTACTTTTTATTGATGAGATACACCGTCTTTCACCGGTGGTTGAAGAGTACCTCTATAGCGCCATGGAAGATTACCGCATAGACATACTTATTGATAAGGGCCCCAGTGCACGCTCAATACAGATCGACCTGAATCCTTTTACCCTTGTGGGGGCAACCACCAGGAGTGGATTGCTTACAAGCCCTCTGAGGGCACGGTTTGGAATTAACATGCACCTGGAATATTACGATATGGATACCCTTACCGGTATTATCCTGCGTTCGGCTGATATACTTCATATTGGCTGCGAAAAGATTGCAGCAGAGGAGATAGCTTCACGAAGCAGGGGGACTCCCCGTGTTGCCAACGCGCTTTTGCGCCGTGTACGTGATTTCGCTCAGGTAAAAGGGAACGGCCAGATAGACAGAGAAATAGCTACCTACGCCTTGGAGGCTCTTAATATCGACAGGTACGGGCTCGACGAGGTTGACAACAAGATACTTCTCACGATCATCGATAAATTCAAGGGAGGCCCGGTTGGAATAACCACTATTGCTACAGCCGTTGGCGATGATGCAGGCACTATTGAAGAGGTGTATGAACCTTTTCTTATCAAGGAGGGATTCATAAAACGTACCCCCCGTGGCAGAGAGGTAACAGAGCTTGCCTATCGGCATTTGGGCAGGAAAAGTCCCGACGAACAGCGTTTCCTCTTCTAAGATAAAATGAATATAAGTAGATAAACCGATATAATAAAAAACCGGAAAAGCTATCGTCAGAGAAAGACGCTTTTCCGGTTTAATATTTCTTTGCAGGATTCTAGAATCTGCTGAATATCAGTTGCAGCTTCAGATTACCCTGCCGTTTATCCAATATTGCAGCGGAAGGCCACATCTGGTTGTGTAAAGATGTCAGCACTTTAGAGCCCGAAGAGTAATAGCTCTGCTGCACGGTGGTAAATGTTGCATCCACCGGAATCAGATAATATATCAGATCAAAGGGTTCACCCTTATACTTTTCGTTGTAGTAATTTACCAGCGTTGAGATGTTGTTGAACTTATATGAATATGTGGCCGCATCAAACTTATCGGACAAAAAGCACGTTACATTGTCTGTAATTTTGCGCTTTTCAAAAAAACCACTCAAGGAATCTTTGTTCACAAGCAGCAAATAATCGGGAGGGCTTATCTTCACCATCGGGTCCTCCGTTGCATCCGGTAGAGCGTAAACGGTAAAGTTTGCCAGGTTAAGAGCCTGGGACTTCAGCTTATCATTAATTTTTGAAAACGGGAAAGTTATTTCAGTATTTACTCCAGCCGGGCTTTTTACATAAGTGAGAGTGGAGTTTTCTTCCAGCAACCTGCTGTCGTCGTTATTAATGTAGTTGATCTGCATCACCTCGGGGGTAATGTACAGGTACATTGCATCGGTGCGAATAGTATCCTGGCCTTTTGATGATCCTTTTTTATCAAGGTAATGATAGTGTACTTTCAGCGAAGTGAGGTTTACGTTTATGATAGTGCTTTTCCCGAAGCTTGTTGTAAAGTATAGACCGGGAAAAAACTCTCTGAAGGTATCTGCATTAACCATTTTCCCATGATCTGATTTATTATATTCCGCAAGAAATTTTTCGCCGAGTGAGTTAGGCAGTTTCACGTGAATATCATAGATTGTATAGCTGCTCGACGTGTACCCCGATGTATAATTCTCTATTCTGTAAGTGGAATTTTTTCCTGTGAAGGTTTGTTTTCCAAGTGGAGCAGACATGTCGGAGTATGCTTTGGGATCGATATTGGAATAGTCTCCAAGCCCTTTCAGCGATTTACTAACTTCATAAACCGATAGCTCCATGGGAACAAGAGAGTCTCCGGCCATCGTGGTGTATGAAACTGTTACTTTAACTGAATCAATGGCGGCACCCGGTTTGAATCCCGAACCCTCGGGAAAATAGAATTCGCCTATATATTCAGACTTAATGGAGCCGAATGCGGGATCTTCATATTCTCCCAATACCGGATATTTGGTTTTTGTAAACACTGAATCCACCTTAACGGTGCGTGCCTCCAGATTCAACGTATCGATATTCACAGAAAGCCGATCCTTTTCGGGCTGAATGGTGAAACCTACCTGGTCAAGTGTGTCGTTGCACGAAATTGCGAGAAGAGCGACAAAGGTTACTATAAGAGCTTTGTATAAGGATTTGAACTTCATTCGATTCTTTAATTTGTTTACAACCCCGCAAATATCCGAAAAAAATATGTCAAATAAAAGATGAAGAAAGTCTTTCTTCTGTTTTTTAAAGATATTTGTGTATAGGTGGTGATAAAAACAACCTCATAAAGTAATTTAACAGAATCAGGCGTCTATCTTCTCATAAAAAGCATCAATCTCGCTCACGTTTTTTTCGAAGTCGGCACTGAAAGGCAAAAAACCGGCCTTTGACTCCCGGATATATTCCGATACTGCAGGATCAATATTTTCACTACCCTGTATAATTCCGTCAGAATAGTCGATAGCAAGCTTCATGAGATTATTATAATCCATGATGCCCCTGCTTTTAATTTTTTCAATTTCCGGATCTCCAATACCATCAAATCGAAGCTTTTCTGCAGTGTTCTGGTTAAAAGGCTTCTCAAACAATTCATCATAAACCGAATAAACTACCTTGGCATTTTTAAAGCACGGGTCATCGGCATATCCCTTTTTTATGAAAAGTGGTGCAAGAGCGCTGAACCATCCGTGACAGTGGATCACATCGGGTACCCAGCGCAGTTTTTTTATTGTCTCCATCACTCCTCGAATAAAGAATATGCTGCGTTCGTCGTTGTCATCATATTCTACTCCCTCTTTATCGACAAGAGTTTCTCTGTTTTGAAAAAAATCTTCATTATCGATAAAATAAACCTGCATTCGTGCAGACTGGATGGAAGCTACCTTGATAATGAGTGAATGGTCGGTATCATCAATAATGAGATTCATCCCCGAAAGGCGAATTACTTCGTGTAGCTGGTTACGGCGTTCATTAATATTGCCGTATTTAGGCATGAAGGCACGGATCTCCTTACCCTTTTCCTGTATGGCCTGGGGTAAGTAACGTGAAGTATTTGCAATAGTGGACTCTTCGAGATAAGGATAAATCTCCTGCGAAATGTATAAAATTTTTTTCTGGGACATGTAGCTAATTATCTTAAGTTGTGTACAAAGATAATAAAAAAAATCCACATAATTACAAAATAAAATGGAGGATATTTTTTAAAATAATGATACGCAATTGCTTGATGCTATTTTGTGCCTTTTCTTGCCAAGAAATAATGCCAATATTTTTCTTATGTGGCAAATATTTTGTTGCTTTGCACTTTAAAAAAGAGATTGATGGAAATCATTAAAACCGTAGTGGATTTAGAGGGGCTGTTGCAAGGTTATCGTCACAGTAATAAAACCATCGGGCTTGTTCCTACAATGGGGGCACTTCACGATGGGCACGCCTCTTTAGTAAGGCGCTGTGTTGCTGAAAACGATATTTGTGTTGTAAGCCTCTTTGTGAACCCCACGCAGTTCAACAACAAAGAAGATTTGCAGTTATATCCCCGAACACCCGAAAAAGACTTTCAGCTGTTGGAAACCATTGGAGCGGATGTTGTTTTTTCTCCATCCGAAGAGGAGATCTATCCGGAGGCTGATACACGTATTTTCGACTTTGGAAATCTTGACAAGGTTATGGAAGGACGGTTCCGCCCGGGGCATTTTAATGGCGTTGCCCAGGTGGTGAGTAAACTGTTTGCCTTTGTAATGCCATGCAGAGCCTATTTCGGGGAGAAAGACTTTCAGCAGCTGGTTATTGTGAGGGAGATGGTGAAACAGTTGAAAATTGATGTAGAGATAGTTGGAGTGCCAATAGTGAGGGAAGCAAGCGGTTTAGCTATGAGCAGCCGGAATCAGCGCCTTTCGGCCGATCAGCAGGGAATAGCCTCTGAGATATACCGTATCTTGAATGATAGTACTCTGATGACTGAACAGCAGTCGCCCTTGCAACTCATTTCTCATGTCACAAGGGAGATAAACAATGTACCCGGTTTGAGTGTTGAATACTTTGAAATTGTTGATGGAAATTCACTGCAGCCTGTTTCATCCTGGCAAGAGTCCGCATATATTGTAGGTTGTACTGCTGTTTTCTGCGGCAATGTGAGATTAATTGACAATATCAGATACAGATAACTTTTATGTTGGTAGAAATATTAAAATCGAAAATACACAGAGCCACGGTTACCGATGCCAATCTGAATTATGAAGGCAGCATAACCATTGACGAGGATCTGATTGATGCTGCAAATATGTTTGTACATGAGAAAGTGGCAGTGGTAAACAACAATAACGGGGAGCGCTTTGAAACATATATCATTCGCGGTGAACGCGGATCCGGTATAATTTGCCTTAACGGGGCAGCGGCGCGTAAGGTGCATAAAGGTGATATTATTATCATCATGAGTTATGCAACGATCCCACTTGAGCAAGCAAAAACATTCCTTCCTACAATAGTCAACCTTGAGGACGGAACCAATAAAATAAAAAGATAGTATTCTTAAACCGTCAGTTGCAGTACCAACTGACGGTTTTTTGCAAATTAAGGTGTATTCCAATAAGCACATCATAAAGATCAGTACGCCTATCCTGTTGAGCCTTCTGGCGCAGAACATCATACAGGTGATAGATACAGCTTTTCTCGGCCGTGTGGGTGAGGTGGAGCTGGGGGCATCGGCTTTGGGTGGAGTCATCTATATAGCTTTGTTCACATTGGGCTTTGGTTTCAGCATGGGAAGCCAGATCCTTATAGGACGACGCAATGGAGAAGGTAATTTTGGCAAGATAGGCGATATTGTTATTCAGGGTGCTCTCTTTCTTCTTATACCTGCAATATTACTTGTACCTTTGCTAAGATACGGTGCTGTTAAGTGGCTTCCTGATATGTTGCAGTCAGAAAATGTGGCAAACGCCGCAGCGGAATATCTTAAGTGGCGTATTTTCGGGATTGTGTTCGCGTTTGTCAATGCCATGTTCAGGGCCTTCTATATTGGCATTGCTCGAACTAAAGTGCTTACCGCCAATGCTGTAGTCATGGCTTTGGTGAACGTGGTGTTCGATTACGGGCTTATATTCGGAAATCTGGGGATGCCCCGGATGGGCATTGGCGGTGCTGCTCTTGCATCAGTAATTGCAGAAGTGTCATCTACTCTTTTTTTCCTTATCTATACAACTAAAACGGTGGATTTGGAAAAATATGGCTTCAAAAAGATCAGGTTTCAATGGCGTGTAGTTAAAAAAGTACTCGATATCTCGATTTTCATGATGGCACAATATCTCTTCTCAATTGTCACCTGGATGCTTTTCTTTGTCTTCATTGAAAACTATATGGGTGAGCGCCCTCTGGCAGTCACAAATATTGTGCGTAGCTTCTACACCATATTCACCATCCCTTCACATGCACTTGGATCGGCAACCAGCACTATGGTGAGCAATACCATGGGGGCAGGAAAGAGAGACGAGGTGTTTAACCTGATAAAAAGAGTCGCGCTCATCAGCCTAATGGTTATGCTGTGTGTTATTGTCGCCGTTTCTGTTTTTCCCCGTGCAATGATTCATATATATACCGATGATCCGTTGCTTATCAGTAATACTGTCAAGCCTCTTTATGTGCTAATATCATCTCTCCCAATCTATAGTGTAGGTTCGGTGTTATTCAGTGCTGTCTCCGGGACCGGAAATACCCGTACTGCTCTTAAGTTTGAGATTTTCACGCTCATTCTTTACCTGAGCTACATGTGGTTTGTTATAGTTTATATGCGCTTTTCAGTAGCTGTCGCCTGGACCACGGAGCATGTTTATTGGGCTCTTCTGACAACACTGTCCTTTATATACCTTCGTAGCGGCAAATGGCGGGACAGACAGATCTGATTCCTGAAATTTATACTATCTTTACCGCCGTGAATGTTACAATGCTGTCATTGCGTTATTGCTTCTGCAAGTTTGTTGGTTATATTGATTCTCGTATGTGGAAAAGTTTTGCTTTTGCATTATTCATATTGTTTGTAGTACCTGAGTTGCAGGCACAAGAGTACCTGTGGAGGCTGGGATTTGATTATTTTTTCGATAACCGTGAATTTAAAAAATCGGCATTCATCGATTCCCAAACCCAGAATGGTATATGGCTGAAACCACAGGGAGGTATCTCATGGGACTCCACCCACACTATTTACGCGGGAGTGAATCTGCTTAAGATACCAGGTGGGGGAGAGGCTGTTGATAAAGTGGATATGACTCTTTATTATCAGTACGAAACAGATAGAGTGCTGTTCCGGGCAGGCTCTTTCCCCAGGAAGGAAGTGCTACGGAACTACTCCAGTTTCTTCTTCAAGGATTCTGTGAATAATTTTGTGCCGCTCATGCAGGGAGTATTCTGGCAGATAGGCAAGGAGAGGAATTTTTTCAATGCATGGATGGACTGGACCGGTTATGCTTCGCCCACTGCAAGGGAGAGCTTTTTTCTGGGCTTTTCAGGTAGACTGTCCTCAGCCCATTTGTTCGGCGATTTTCAGTCGTACATGTTTCATTACGCCGGCACATTTCCCGGAAATTCCGCCTATGGTGTAAGTGAGCAGTTACAGGGATTAGCTTCGCTGGGAATAGAGTATGACGGCGATAACAGCTTCAAAGGGTTGTTGACAGCAGGCGTTTTTGCGGGGATGGAACGAGACAGGAAAGCCGTTATAAGTTACTTCCCGGTGGGCTTTACCGCTAGAGCCGATGCCGAGTTTTGGGGTATTGGAACTCGAAATACACTTTATGCCGGAGATCGTAGAATGCGATTTTATTCCCAACACGGAGACAACCTCTATTGGGGTACTCAGTTCCTGCGTGGTTCAACATATATTGAGAGCATGTGGTACGTACGCCTGCTCAATTCAGATCGTGTTACGGCACAGTTTAATCTCAACCTGCACTTTTCCGGGGGCGAGATGCTGTTTCAGCAGGCTTTTTCAGTTTCAGCATCGATAGATAATATTATTAACCCTGTGAAAAAAAAGGTTAGTTATCCCTGGATGAGGATTTTTCAATAGTATGTCAATCATCTAAAGTGGCAGTATGAAAAGTTATCGTCAAATGAAGAGTTTTCAATAGAGGAAGTCACTCTCCCCCGGGTTAACGCTTACACCACCAATGTATTAGAATTATAGTCCAGAAAAATGGAAACAGTAAAAGAACAGATAGAAACACTTCGAAGAGAGCTTCATGAACATAATTACAGCTATTATGTCTTGTCGCACCCAACGATCTCTGATTTCGAGTTCGACAGGTTAATGAGGCAGCTTACTGAACTTGAGGTTAAATACCCCGAGTTCTACGATCCTAATTCACCGTCGGTGCGCGTAGGGAGCGATATCAACAAGAATTTCACCCAGGTGGTGCATAGCTATCCCATGCTATCGTTGCAAAACACCTACTCTGAGGGAGAGGCAGCCGACTTTTACAATCGTGTTAAGAGGGCCTTGAATGAAGATTTTGATATAGTATGCGAGCTGAAATATGATGGAACTTCAATATCGCTTATTTACGAAAATGGGAGGCTGATGCGTGCTGTAACACGAGGCGACGGAAAGATGGGCGATGATGTTACCGATAATGTGCGTACAATCCGCAACGTACCTCTGGTACTGAGAGGTGAAAATATACCGCCTTATTTGGAGGTCAGAGGTGAGATATTGATGCCATGGAGCTCTTTTGATGCTCTTAACAGAGAGCGGGCCGAGCAGGAAGAGCCTCTGTTTGCCAATCCCCGCAATGCTGCATCTGGCACGTTGAAAATGCAGGATTCACGAGTGGTGGCTTCCCGCAAACTGGAGTCATTCATCTATTATATGATTGGCGAGGATTTGCCTACGGGCAGCCATTTTAATAATATGGCCCTTGCCCGTACATGGGGATTGAATGTCTCCGATGCAATGAAGAGGTGCAGTACGCTCGATGAAATATTCGATTATCTGAAATATTGGGACAGTGAGCGCAAAAACCTGCCTGTAACAACCGATGGCGTTGTTCTCAAGGTAGATTCAATTTCGCAACAACGAAATCTGGGTTCTACCTCCAAGTTCCCCCGATGGTCTATAGCCTATAAGTTCAATGCTGAGCGGGCAGTCACCCGGTTAGAATCGGTCTCATACCAGGTAGGGCGTACCGGGGCGGTCACTCCTGTTGCCAATCTTGAGCCGGTACTGCTTTCAGGTACAACCGTTAAAAGGGCGTCACTCTATAACGAAGATGCCATCCTTGCGCTCGATCTGCATATTGGCGACATGGTGTATGTAGAGAAGGGAGGGGAGATTATTCCAAAGATCACCGGTGTGGACAAGGAGTCACGTTTCCTATTAGGCGATAAAGTAACATTTGCCCGTAAATGTCCCGATTGCGCGACACCGCTTGTTCGTAATGAGGACGAGGCAATACACTATTGCCCCAATAGCGAAGGGTGCCCCACGCAGATAAAGGGGCGCATAGAGCATTTTGTCACACGTAAGGCAATGAACATAACCATTGGGCCGGAAAACATCTCACTGCTTTATGAAAAGGGGCTTATTAATGATGCTGCCGACCTGTATTCATTGAGGTTCCACGATCTGGTGAACCTTGAGCGATGGGGAGAAACCAGCGCCAATAATCTTCTTGAGAGCATAGAAAAGTCAAAGTCGGTACCCTATGAAAGGGTCCTTTTTGCTTTGGGAATACGCTTCGTCGGCGAAACAGTAGCACAGAAACTTGCGCATGCATTCCCTGATATAGATGCATTGGCAGAGGCATCATCAGAACAGCTGACTTTGGTAGAAGAGATTGGCGAACGTATTGCACAGAGTGTTATAGATTTTTTCAGGAATCCCGGCTTTGCCTGTTTCGTTAAACGTCTTCGCGGACACGGATTGCAATTTGCTTTAAGTGAAGATTTAATGGCTTCAAAAACCGATAAGTTGAAAGGGAAGACAATCGTCATAAGCGGAACTTTTGAACTTCATTCGCGTGATGATTATAAAGCAATGATCCTCCGGAATGGAGGAAAGAACAGCGGATCAGTATCAAAAAACACCGATTATATTCTCGCTGGAGAGAATATGGGGCCGGCCAAGCTGGAGACAGCACGGAAACTGGGCATAAAGATTATCAACGAGAAAACATTTCTGGAGATGTTGCAGACAACAGTAGCCCAGTAAGTTTTTAAAATAATCATTATAAAGCGCTGAATATAAATAAAATATATCGCCCTTGGGACCCAAATGCAATCTGCTGGCTGCCAGCATTTTAAATAAATGTTTAACAAATTATCAAGATGAAATAGTAATATTTATTCTGGTTTCGACTGATATTATGAAATTCAGGGTGAGTAAATGCTCCTGCGTGTCTACTGTTTCAGGTTCATGACACCCGGAAAAAAGGCAGTACGCTAAAAAAATTGTATATTCGCACAAAAAAGTTATTTCATCTTATACTTTATGACAACTACATTAATTATTCTGGTTGCTACAGCAGCTTTGATGGTTTGGGGAAAAATCCGTTCCGATATTGTTGCGCTCTGTTCATTACTGGCACTTATTATTACAGGTATATTAACTCCTGAAGAAGCATTAGCCGGATTCTCAAGTCCGGTGGTAATTATGATTGCTGCCCTGTTTATAGTAGGCGGAGCTATATCGCAAACCGGCCTGGCTGGCAAGGTTAGCAACAACATTCTTAAATTTGCCGGGAACAATAATTTTAAACTTTTTATTTTGGTAATTCTTGTCACTGTCATTATCGGCTTGTTTGTGAGCAATACCGGAACAGTTGCTATTTTAATGCCTATTGTGGTGAGCCTGGCTGTAAAATCTAACATGAGTGCAAGCAGGCTGTTGATGCCAATGGCTTTTGCCAGCAGTATAGGTGGAATGATGACACTTATTGGTACACCTCCTACTCTAATTGTACATAACGCTCTGATAGAATCAGGATACGAGGGGCTACAGTTTTTCACCACTCTACCGGTCGGCCTTATCTTATTGTTTTTCGGTATTCTGTTGTTGTGGCCATTGACCAGGGTGCTGGAGAAAAAAGGTAAAAAAGAGTCAATTGAAAGGAAGAACAGTGTAAAATCACCCGATCAGCTGGTGTCCGAATATCAATTGATTGAAAATATATATCGGCTGGAAATTGGGAAAAGCTCCCCGATTCTAACACAAAAATTATCAGATCTGGATATAACCAAGCGCTATTCACTGCTTATCGCCGAGATACATACCCGCACATTCACTCCGCTTGGGAGAAATGTTCATACCTCTTTGCCCGAAGCAGGAACGGTTTTAACTGCCAATGACGTTCTCTATGTAGTAGGTGAATATGAGAACGTGGTGCGTTTTGCGGAAGATAACCAACTCTCATTTGTGGACAATCAGATGGGGGAGCAGATCGAAAAACCACGTTTTGCCGGTAAATTCACGTTCGATGAGATAGGGATGGCTGAAGTGGTGCTACTCCCTAACTCAAGGCTAAACAACAAAATAGTGAGGAATTCTGAATTCAGACAAAACTATAATGTAAACATATTAGGTATTCAAAGAAAAGACCAGTACATTATTCAAGATGTGAAGGATGTGAAAATGCAGTCCGGAGACATGCTGCTTATACAGGGTACATGGGAGGATATTGATAGGCTGAGCCGGCTTGAACCCGAAGTTGTTGTTATAGGACAGCCTGCTGTAGAAGCGTCGAAAGTTCCGCTCGAGCATAAGGCACCTTTAGCTGCTTCAGTTATAGTGTTAATGATTTTGTCGATGGCCTTTAACTGGTTCCCTCCCGTAGTCTCTGTACTGATGGCAGCAATAGTACTCATACTCGGGGGTTGCTTCCGTACCGTGCGTGATGCTTATCGTTCTATTAACTGGGAGAGTGTTATTCTTTTCGCTGGGATGATGCCGTTGGCAACAGCGATGGAAAAAACCGGCACCTCAGCTCTGGTCACCAATAGTATTGTGGGAAGTGTGGGTTCTTTCGGTCCTCAAGCAGTGCTTGCCGGACTGTTGTTAGCCACTTCGTTTGTTACAATGTTTATCAGTAATACTGCAACTGCTGTTTTGTTTGCACCCATTGCCCTGCATGCGGCAACCTCAATGGGTGTAAGCCCTTATCCTTACCTTATAGGTGTGGCAGTAGCAGCGAGCATGTGCCTTGCCAGCCCTTTCTCCACTCCTCCCAACGCTATGGTTATGTCTGCAGGAAGATATAACTTTATGGACTATATTAAAGTGGGGTTGCCTTTACAGTTGATATATCTGATTATTATGATTTTTGCACTGCCGCTTTTATTTCCATTTTAATCATAAAATGCTATATCAAATTGTCACTAAATGCTCATGTACCTCATGGATGAGTCCCGTCCGAAAAGTCTCAATCATTGATAGCCAATAGAAATGTATATATTGATATTCAGGTTTTTTGGGGGTAGAAACATGCATTAATCATCTTCTGGTGAACGAAATCGAATAGCAGCGACACCTGAATGTAAGAATAAAAAATTTATCGTGAAGATCAATCTTTCATTGTGAAGCTGTATGAGCCTATGTGGTGGCCGTCGGCAAAGATGTCTGTCTTGTATTTCCCCGGCATCAGGTACTCTTCAATATTCCAATACATGGTTACAGGAATCTCTTCTCCGCCATATTCCACTGTGCGCTTCATTGAATAAAGAATGTTGCCGTTCTCATATTGAAATGTGTTGGACGGGCTTTTCGAAAGAACCGAACCATCCGGGCTCATAATCCTGATGTATATTGTGCGTTCTCCCGGATCGGTGGTAATATTCCGGGCAATGGTGAAAGAGACAACAAACTGTGTGCTCCGGCTTAAACGGGACTGTTCCCGGCCCCTGTCGTTCACTGCTTTTGCGTTTATATTTGTTGCAACCAGCTGTGCTGCCAGCGACACCTTCTCAGAGAGTTGTTCCTTCTCTTGCGACACCTGTGTAAGTGTGCGGCTTGTCCTGTTATATTGTTCTGTTATCTGTTTGTTCTCTGCACGCAGCTCCTCGTTCAACCTGTTCAGGGAGTCTATTTGATGAATATAGGAACGTAATATTTTGCGGAGTGTTGCCAGTTCATCTTTCAGCCGTTTTATCTCTGCCTGGTCACTCGCCTTGGTCATCCGCAGCTCCTCCTGCAGGCGCAGCACTTTTGCCTGTTCATTTTCAAGTTTATACAGCAGTGAGTCATTCTGGACACTGAATTTAAATCCTTCATATTGCAGTGAAATTGCCTCATACTCATCTTCCAGCTCCTGCTTATCAATTGTGAACTGTTGCTGCATCTCATTTATTTTTGTATTGTTTGAGATGAGAAATCCAATAAGTATAGCCAATACTACGGCGAGTACACCAATCACCGCAATCAGCTGAGGTGTTCGTTCTTTAAAGTTTATCTTCATCTGAGCGCTTATTTTCCGATCTAATGCAAATTATCCGATCGAACGCAAAAATAAACTTTTTCAGTCTAAACCCCAATGATTCATTAGCCTTTTTCGTTAATTTAAGAATTGGAAGTATATCCTTGCAGCTTGCCCGATCTATTTTTTAAATAACTTCATTAAGATTGCATTATGCTCTGAAAGCTGTAACTGCTGATTGTACAAGTTGGATCATAAAAGCCTTGCTGGTATTACCTTGCGAGCAAATGGCAGTAACCTCTTATTGTACAAGTTGATTTTTTAAAAAATAGATAATCGTGTTTTCGTGGTAAACTCCTCCAGAAAGAGCATTCCCTTATATGAGTTGCCTTTCTTGTTAAGACGGGGACTCCATACAGCGATGGTATATTTTTCGGGGTGGACAGCCACTATACCGCCCCCCACGCCGCTTTTTCCGGGTAACCCTACTTTAAAGGAAAATTCTCCCGCCTCATCATAAAATCCGCATGTTTGCATAAGGGCATTTGTCCTTTTAGTACGGCTTGCAGAAAGGATCCGTTCACCTGAATAGGGTACAACACCGTTGTTGGCAAGGAATAGGAAGGCTTTGGAAAGCTCCCTGCAGCTCATTTCAATGGAGCAGATGTGGAAATAGATATCCATCACCATGTCGATATCGTTCCTTATGTTCCCAAATGATTTCATGAGATTGACCAGTGCATGGTTTCTGAAACCGGTTTTTTTCTCCGACAATGCAACCATAGGGTTATAGTTGATGGTGTTGACCCCGGTCAAACTCCTGATAAACGACAGAATGTTTTCTTTTGGCGAAGCAAGCTCGCTTGCAAGAATATCGCATATCACAATTGCCCCTGCATTAATAAATGGGTTTCTAGGCGTACCTTGATCGTATTCAAGTTGTACGAGAGAGTTGAACGGCGTTCCGGCCGGCTCCAGCCCGGTTCTGTCCCATATGCTGCTCTTTACCCTGGAATAGGCAAGAACAAATGTAAATACTTTGGCAATACTTTGAATCGAAAAGCGCTTTTCGGCATCGGCGAAAGAAAATTCATCACCCTCTACAGTTGTAAGATGGACACCGAATTGATCAGGATTAACATCTGCCAGTTCAGGTATGTAGTCAGCTACCCGGCCTATATCTTCAATCGACTGCAGCTCATGGTATATTTCCTGAAAGATTGTTTCGTAATGCATTTTCATTTTTTATAGCTAAAGACAAAGATAAATATTCCGTTTGTATGTCCGATTCAATCACCTAACGTCACTATTCCCGAATATGACCTATGAGTCCTCTCCGAAAACCTCAAAACCCAATTTTATTGGTTTGCAACTTATTAAAAATAAATGTTCATCTTGTGAAATTTTCAAGAAAAAAGACTTATCGGAGGAGACTCACCCATTAAATACCAAAGATATATGAAAAACCAGTATTAATTGTCTCTTGAACAACTTTTTTTCTTAACTTTATCAGTTTAAACCGGGGAATTAAAAAACTGATATGAAAAGGAGTTTTTTACAGTAAAATGAATTGCATGTTTTGCCTTAAAAGTTGTTTTTATTAATACAGAGGGTGGTTGTAAATCTTTTACCTGGAATGAATCATTAAAGTAATATATATGAAGAAATTGTTTTTCTACCTTTCATTTTGGTGTTTATTTTTCTTTACCGCATCTGCCGATGAGGGGATGTGGATGTTGCATTCACTTAAGCAACAAAAACTGAATGACATGAAGGATCTAGGGCTAAAGCTTGAAGATTATGATATATACAACCCCGATGGTTCTTCAATAAAAGATGCTGTTGTGCAGTTTGGCGGAGGGTGTACCGGGGAGGTTATCTCCTCACAGGGGCTTGTGCTGACCAATCACCATTGCGGATATGGCCGTATACAGCAGCATAGCACACTTGAAAACAACTATCTTGAGGAAGGCTTCTGGGCAATGACAAAAGCTGAAGAACTCCCAAATCCGGGTCTTACGGTAACCTTTATTGAAGAAATTGAAGAGGTAACCGGCTATGTTTTGCAGTGCTTAGAGAGAGACAGGGAAGAAGATACCGATGGGGCCCTTTTCCTCTCACCTTCTTATCTTAACAGGGTAGCAAGAGAGAAAGCAGGTGAAAAGTTCCTTTCTGAAAATTCAGGGACAGAGGTCGAAATAAAACCTTTCTTCAACGGGAATCAATATTATATGTTCACGAAAAAGATCTATTCCGATATACGTCTTGTAGGTGCTCCTCCCAGTTCTATAGGTAAGTTTGGCGCTGACACTGATAACTGGACCTGGCCGCGTCATACAGGCGACTTTGCTATTTTCCGTATCTATGCCGACAAAGATGGTAATCCTGCCGGATACTCTCCCGGGAACATTCCTCTCAGGCCAAAGCGATGGTTGACTATCTCGACAAAAGGAGTTAAAGAAAACGATTTTGCAATGCTGCTTGGCTTTCCCGGGACTACTAACAAATTCTACACTTCGTGGGAGGTGGCCGAACGAAGAGATATCGATAACACAGTTAGAATCAGGATGAGGGAGGTGCGTCAGAAAGCCATGCTTGAGGAGATGCTGAAAGATCCGGCGGTCAAGATTCAATATGCTTCCAAATATTCCGGATCAACAAACTCTTATAAAAATGCAATAGGTACAAACTGGGCTATCAACATGCGTAATTTCGAGAAGGTGAAGTTAGAGCAACAGAACAGATTGTTGAAGTGGGCTGAAGAAAACAATCAACCCCGTTTTAAAAAAGCCTTGGATGAGATTGAGCGGATTGTGAAAGAGCGTGCAGATCTTCGTTACAGGAGATGGATGCTTAATGAAGGTATTGTGCGTGGATTGGAATTTTCTACATTGGCTACAGTCACAGCTGACAAGCTGGCAAAAGCATTGGAAGAAGGCAACCAATCTGAAGCAGATACGCTCAGGGCACAATTGATGAAAGAATACAGTATGTTTGCTGATAAAGACTACAACCGGGAAGTTGATAAAAAGGTAGCAAAAGAGATGATGCGTGAATATATCAGTTTGGTTCCTGAAGAGAATCTCCCTGGTTTTTTCAGTCTTATTTATAGTGATTTTGGCGGGAATAGCGATAGATTTGTCGATTTTCTGTTCAACCGTTCTCTTTTTGGGAATGAAATAAATATTCAAAACTTTAATGAAGGAGAGGTTGACGCAGAGACTATCATGAACGATCCAATGTTTCTATTCTCAAAATCGGTAGCTGAGGAATCTGCTTCGCTTGAGAAACAGCTGGCGGTCTTTGATGCTCCTTTTGCAATTGCCCGGAAGGCATATCTTGAAGGCATCCTGTCTATGGACGGGCCTTATGCCTATTTTCCCGATGCCAACCTTACACTTCGCTTGTCGTACGGACAGGTTAAAGGATACAAGCCTGGCGATGCTATCTATTATGCGCACCAGACTACCCTCGACGGGGTAATTGAAAAAGAGGACCCCGGTAACTGGGAGTTTGTTGTTCCTGCAATGCTGAAAAAACTCTATCAGGAAGAAGATTTCGGACATTACGCAATGCATAACGGCAACATGCCTGTTGCTTTCGCTGCCACAACTCACACAACGGGAGGTAACTCGGGAAGCCCGGTCATGAACGGGAGTGGAGAGTTGATAGGAATCAATTTCGACCGTAACTGGGAAGGTGTTGGGGGTGATATACAGTTTCTGCCCGATTATCAGCGAAGCATTATTGTTGACATTCGCTACGTCCTATTCATAATTGATAAGTTTGCAGGAGCAGGCCATTTGCTGAAGGAGCTTGACATGAACTGATAAAGATTGTATGGCCCTTTTCACTGATATTCTGCGGCATTTAATTATGTCATTTCATAAGTCGTTGGCTACCTGTAATATTCAATTCTTTCCACTGATATTCTTCAATTATTAATTATATAAATAGTTCAGTCAGGCCTATTCTTAAACATCACTCAATGACAGCAATTCCTGTCAACGGAAAAGACTTATCAGAGAAGACTCGCTTATTAAAGCGGACTAAGGTGATTATTTTTTTAATACCTGACAATCAGCAAAAAAGCATGAGGCTCTGTGGCGTCTATTTATGCTGATTGCTAATGGATTATGTGGCCATTCCAAGCTTTTTTACCGAAGCGGCCCCCATATAATAACAAGTTAATAAAAAAAGTAGTTCAATAGCAACTCTATTACCTAATTAAGTGTTATAATTGTAAGAATATTCACACGAAATAAAACACAATGTTATGAAAGCATCGGTCGGTTACTTTTTGTTCGTCTGTGTAATTATTTCCATTGCCGGTTGCAGTAGCTCAAAACTTGGCATATTTGATAGCAAGGCAGATAAAATAATTGGGTTGTGGGAGGTGAAGGCGATCCATAACAGCGATGAATCGGGTTATAAGGTAATCCCGTCAGGGATGTTCAAGATGATTTTCCCCGATGGCAGATTTATGAATTTCATGTCGACTGAAAAAGGGGCAATAATAACTGTTGACGGTACATATAGGCTTGAAGGCGATATTTATACAGAAGAGATAGTGAATTCTTTCAATAAAAGCCAGGAGGGAAAGGATAACCCTCTTAATATAAAGCTTACGCATGAAAATTTTATGTATCTCCGCTGGTTTCAGCCAATTGATGAGTTTGGAGTGAAGCAGAACAGGTGGATAGAAGAGATATGGCAGAGAGTATGTATCGAGGATCTTGATGTAAGTAATGTGGACTTGCGGCAAGAACTGAAGCAGCTGCTTATTAATGAAGAGGTAATAGAAAAGGTAGTGGAATAGTAAATATGAATAAAATTGATGGCGACATTTTCAGAGCCGCCATCTAAAGAAAAAAATCATAAACGCTGTAACGCTTCATCCAGATCTGCTTTAATATCGTCTATATGCTCAAGGCCAAGCGATACCCGAAGTAGGTTAGGATATACACCGGCGGCAACTTGTGCTTCATCGGAGAGTTGCTGATGCGTGGTACTTGCAGGATGTATGATCAGCGTTTTGGCGTCCCCCACATTTGCAAGGTGACTTATTAAAGATAGATTGTCAATAATCTTTGCTGATTGCTGAACATCCCCTTTCACGAAAAATGAGAGTACTCCACCATACCCGTTGTTTTTAAGATACTTTTTAGCCAGTTCATGGTATTTGCTGCTTTCTAAACCAGGATAGTTCACCCCCTCCACCTTAGGATGTTTTTCCAGCCATCGGGCAAGTTCCAGTGCGTTCGAGTTTGTACGTTCTGCACGCAACGAAAGTGTTTCCAGTCCCAGCAGCAACAGGAATGAGTTGAAAGGACTGTTAACAGGTCCAATGTCGCGAAGCCCTTCTACGCGGCAACGTATTGCATAAGCAATATTCCCAAAGGGAGATTTATCCCCGAAGTTTTCCCAGAAATTAAGGCCATGATACCCCTCCGATGGTTCACTGAACATAGGATACTTACCGTTTCCCCAGTTGAAATTGCCACCATCGATAATCACCCCTCCCATTGAGGTTCCATGTCCGCCAATCCATTTAGTTGCTGAATGCAGCACTACGTTAGCACCCCACTCAATTGGGTTGAAAAGGTATCCTCCCTGACCAAACGTATTGTCCACAACCACTGGAATATCATGTTTGTGTGCTACTGAAATAATAGCTTCAAAATCAGGGATATTGTATTCTGGATTACCGATATTCTCAAGATAAATGGCCTTGGTCCTGTCATCGATAAGTGATTCAATACTTACTACATTATCACCATCAGCAAAACGGACCTCAATACCAAGGCGGGCAAAGGCCACCTTAAACAAATTGTATGTACCTCCATATATGAACGATGTGGAAACTATATTATCTCCAGCAACGGCAAGATTGTTTATGGCAATAAACTGTGCCGCCTGTCCCGAAGAAGTTGCCACTGCGGCTACGCCTCCTTCAAGGGCTGCCATTCGTTTTTCGAACACATCGGTAGTGGGGTTCTGCAGCCGGGTATAGATATTACCGAACTCTTTTAATCCAAACAGGTTGGCGCCATGTTCGGCGCTTTTAAATGTGTAAGCTGTGGTTTGATAAATAGGAACCGCTCTTGCACCAGTTACCGGGTCGGGTTCCTGTCCCGCATGTATTTGCAGGGTTTCAAAATGTTTCTTTCCCATATTCTTAAAAATTAATATTCCGCAAAAATACGAGAAAAAATGCAAAACGTCTAAGTTTGTCGTAAATAAGTGATATTTTAACACTTAATCATTAAACAACCTGCTCCTGGCAATCATGCATGCTCCTATAATGCCAGCCTTGTTTTTTAGTTTCGAAGTTAAGATTCGCGTATCTTTATTAACCAGGTTAAGCGAGTATTTTTTGATTGAGTTCCTTATTGGGAGCATGATAAATCCATCTGTTTCAGCTACCTGTCCTCCAATCACCACCAGCTCCGGATTAAAAATGTTGATTAATCCAGCAATATATTTCCCTAATTTGTTTCCCACCTCTTCCACAATCTCAATACAGAGGGGATCTTCCATGTTTGTGGCTTTAATGATGTCGGTGAGTGTCAGTTTGCTCAGATCTTTAACATGCTCTGTAAGAATGGAGCTCTCGCCCTTTGCAATTCGTTCAAGAATAGTTCTGTGAATAGCCAAACCTGATGCTTCGGTCTCCAGGCATCCCTTTTTACCGCAATGGCAAATAATTTCATTATCAAAAATCGGAAAATGTCCGAATTCACCCGAGAATCCCGATTTTCCGTAATAGGGCTTGCCATCTATTATAATACCTATACCAAGTCCCCATGAGATATTCACAAAAATCACATTCTGTTCACCCTCCACAATTCCTTTCATATATTCGCCATAGGCCATAGCACGAGTGTCGTTATCAATACCCACATTATGATTGAGCTTTTTAGAAAGCGTTTCACTGATAGGGCTCTCGCTAAAGTAGAAGCTGCTGTAACTATATCCTGATTCAGGGTTTACCCGTCCCGATATATTCAGGTTGATATTAAAAATTTTTTTCTTCAGATCGCCCGTCTTATCAATAAAGTTTTGTATGTAATCACAAAGCATGTCGAATGACTCAGGTGTGTTCTCATACGTGTATGATATCCCTATCTGATGATCAACAATGTTTCCTGTAAAATCCATAAGGGCAATATTCAGATGATGCCGGCTCATATCCACTCCCACGAAATAGGCCGATGAGGGGTTCAATCCATAAACACTTGGATGCCTTCCCCCTGGAGTGTGTATTTTCCCGAACTCGTCTATCAGCCCCTGAGCCATAAGCTCCGTGATAAATTTTGTGACTGTGGGTACACTTAAATCCAGCTCTCTTGATAACTCAGATATAGTATCGTTGCCCGATGTAATAAAATGGGTAATAATGTCTTTCTTTATCTGGATGTTTTTTGGGCTTTTGTCGTCTTTAAAAAAAAATTTTTTCTCCATTACATTCTTGATGAATAATTCTTGATTTAGCAAGAGGGTGTGTTTTTCATTTTTAGAATATCTAAAAATGAAAAAATTATCACTTTTATCTTTGACCGTAAACATATCAAATGCGGTTGATTACAATCATACATAGTGATTTATCATGCTCGGGATACAAAATTACAACTATTTTTGGTTAATCAAAACTAAAAATGAAATCTATTCAAAATGTATAAGAATCTTTCTCTGATATTTCATTTTTTTTAATTAATTATGCATCTTTGTAATTAATTAGTGTCTTTCTCGCCTGATATGGATACTATTGAACAAGTCGGCATACTATAAATTAATAAACTATGAAATACTTTTTTCTTGTACCCGCTGCTTCAGTTACAGCGCTGGTATTTGCTTATTATTTCTTTAAAAAAATGATGAGGGAGAGTGAAGGGACAGAGAAAATGAAAACCATTGCTCAATACGTCCGCGAAGGTGCCATGTCTTATCTTAAACAGCAGTATAAAGTGGTCACTGTTGTGTTTATTATTCTGGCAGTAATCTTTGCAGCAATGGCATTCTTCGGTTTACAGAACAACTGGGTCCCTTTCGCTTTTCTCACTGGTGGTTTTTTTTCGGGGTTGGCAGGTTTCTTCGGCATGAAAACGGCAACTTACGCTTCAGCCAGGACAGCCAACGCGGTGCGACGGTCACTGAACAGCGGATTACAGATAGCTTTCAGGTCGGGGGCTGTGATGGGCCTGGTTGTAGTAGGACTGGCACTGTTAGATATCTCGGCATGGTTTCTTATTCTTAACTTTTTTGTGGAGAATGCCGATGCCGGACATAAGCTAATTATGATAACCACTACCATGCTTACTTTTGGAATGGGAGCCTCCACTCAGGCCCTGTTTGCCCGTGTGGGAGGTGGAATCTATACTAAGGCTGCCGATGTAGGTGCTGATCTTGTGGGCAAGGTTGAAGCTGGCATTCCTGAGGATGATCCACGTAATCCCGCTACCATAGCCGATAATGTAGGAGATAACGTGGGCGATGTAGCCGGCATGGGCGCCGACCTGTATGAGTCGTATTGCGGATCTATTCTTTCTACTGCAGCTCTTGGCGCCTCGGCCTTTATATTAGATCCAGCTATGCAGCAGAGAGCAGTTTTTGCACCCATGATCATAGCTGGTATTGGTGTATTCCTCTCAATTATTGGAATTTTCCTGGTAAAGACGAAAGAGAATGCTACTGTAAAAGATCTTATGAGATCACTCAACAGGGGTGTAAACGTAAGTGCATTTTTGATTGCAGCCTGTACTTTTCTCATTTTATATTTGCTCGAGTTCAACAACTGGCTTGGATTGTCGTTTTCAGTTATAACAGGGCTTCTTGCCGGGATTATCATAGGACAGGGTACCGAATATTTTACCTCTCACTCCTACAAGCCTACAAGAAATATTGCCAACAGTGCAAAAACGGGACCGGCTACAGTAATAATATCAGGTATGGGTACAGGACTTGTTTCCACTGTTATCCCGGTAATAACCATAGCACTTGCAATTCTTATATCATATCTTTCCGCAACACGTTTCGATATTAATAATATGCTTACTGCCGAGAACCTTAGTATGGGATTGTACGGCATAGCCATCGCGGCAGTCGGAATGCTCTCTACGCTGGGGATTACCCTGGCTACCGATGCTTATGGTCCCATTGCCGATAATGCTGGCGGAAATGCAGAGATGAGCGGTCTTGAGCCGGAGGTGAGAAAACGTACCGATGCGCTGGATTCATTGGGTAACACTACTGCCGCAACAGGTAAAGGTTTTGCCATCGGGTCGGCAGCACTTACAGGACTGGCTTTGCTGGCATCATATATGGAGGAGATAAGGATTGGCATGCTTCGCATAGGCGACAATATTCTTGAATTTGCCAATGGCGAAACGGTAGAGGTTGCAAAGGCCAGCTTCGTAGATTTTATGGATTATTTCCAGGTTACACTGATGAATCCGAAAGTGCTTTCCGGCATCTTTATAGGCTCTATGATGGCTTTTCTTTTCTGTGGCCTGACCATTAATGCTGTTAGCAGGGCAGCTCAGAAAATGGTTGAAGAGGTGCGCCGCCAGTTCAGGGAAATTAAAGGAATATTAACCGGAGAGGCTACTCCCGACTATGCTCGTTGCGTGGCTATCTCAACCAGAGGAGCACAACACGAGATGCTGTTACCCTCTCTGCTGGCAATTATTGCTCCAGTACTTACCGGGCTTATGCTGGGTGTGGCAGGTGTAATGGGCTTACTGGCCGGAGGGCTGGGTGCTGGATTTGTACTTGCGGTTTTTATGGCCAACTCAGGCGGAGCCTGGGATAATGCCAAAAAGTACATTGAGGAGGGACATCTTGGAGGAAAGGGAGGTGAAGCTCACAAGGCTACTGTTGTGGGTGATACAGTGGGCGATCCGTTTAAAGACACTTCCGGCCCGTCATTGAATATACTTATAAAACTAATGAGTATGGTTTCCATTGTGATGGCCGGCCTTACGGTATCGTGGAGCCTTTTGTGAACTATTGCGATAAGTGAGAGCAGATAAAAAGCTTGCTTTTGATATGCCGAGCGCAGCAATAGTCTAACTTTAGTGAACTATTTGCGTTAAGCCGTATGAGCAGAGCCAAGCTTGCTTGAGCTA